>Ga0326727_10000414_pt1 | contig 176580 bp, 135 predicted proteins | sample MB2enrmetagenome_FD_207643 | JGI IMG/M metagenome (GOLD analysis project Ga0326727, IMG submission 207643) | Lab enriched peat soil microbial communities from McLean, Ithaca, NY, United States - MB29MY | ecosystem: Environmental > Terrestrial > Soil > Wetlands > Peat | place: USA: New York... | reverse complement strand
CACGCCGACGGGCTCGGTGTCGTTCACATCGAATGGCAGCGCGATTACCGGTTGCACCACGGTGGCGTTGAGCGGTAGTACGGCGACGTGCACCACTACAACTCTGGCGGTGGGCAGCGACAGCATTGCCGCGGCCTACAGCGGGGACAGCAACTTCAACAGCAGCAGCTCCGGCTCGCTGACCCAGACAGTCAACAATAGCAGCGGCACAACGCCGGGCATCACGATCAATCCAACGAGCCTGACCTTCCCCAATCAAGTCGTCACCACGACGAGCGCGCAGATGGTCATCAACGTTTCCAGTAGCGGCACCGCACCGTTGCTGATTTCCAGCATCGCCGTTACGGGCACCAATCCCGTCGATTTTGTGGAAACGACGAATTGTCCCACCGGAACCGTGGCGCTCGCTCCCGGCAACTCCTGCGGCATCTTCATCAGCTTCGCGCCGACGGACCTGGGCGCACGCTCCGCTTCCGTGGTCGTTACGGACAATAATGGCAACGTCAGCGGCTCGCAACAGAGCGTGCCGTTGAGCGGCACCGGCGTTGACGTTCCTACTGTCCCCTCCACCACCTACAACATCACGGGAAATCCGTTCACCACGTTTACCGGCTCCGCTGCTTGCCCGCCGGATTGCAACATTACCGGGTCGTTCACCCTGTCGCAGCCACTCGCTCCTAATCTGAGCCTGGCCACGATTTCACCTTCGTCCTTCAGCTTCAGCGTTGGCCCCAACGTTCTGAACCAAAGCAACGCCGCCGCCACTTTTAGCAATGTATCAACGGACGCCAGCGGCAATATCACCGGCTGGGACATCACTCTTGCCAACACCAATCTTTCGATCATCACTTCCAATGTGAATGAGGTGGCCAGCGATTCCTTCCAGATCAGTTCGCCGCAAGGCACCGCGTCCAACTCCGGTTCGCCGGCCACGTGGCCCACGACTACGGTGACACCGCTGACCTTCCAGGCCAGCACGACACCGGTCTCCAATGTCGCCACACTGAACTGCCCATCCGGCACCGTGCCCTGCACCGATCCCAACGCGCATTCCTTTAAACTCACCATTCCTGCCGTCAGCACTGGATTCACGCTCACCGTCACTTCCTTTGAAGTGCCGCCCTCACAAGCCACCGGCGACTGCCTCGCCGGGCAGACCGAAGCCACTAACTTTCCCTGCCGTTTTGTCACCTATTTCAATCTGGGCTCGGATGGCCACGGCGGAACGCTAGTGCCTCAGTGCATCCCCTACGCCGACGGCAACTGCGTGTTCTACCGCGTCAGCAACACTCCGCCCGATGGCTCCTACACCCAGGGCATCAGCGAATTCATCGCCTGGAACAACACTTCGTTCACGCCGTCTTCTTTCTACGACTGCAGCAATCCGCAACTCTACGATGATCCGGATTCGCCGCCGTACGACATCAACCACCAGTTTGTCTTCGACATCACCCAGTACTTCGTCTCGGGTGGCGGGCACGTGGGCGTCGATCCTGGAGTTTCAGGTTCGACAAAGAAGTTCAACGATTTCGTGGTGGCCTGTCCGCAAGCGCCAACCAGTCCTTACACCGCTACCGTGCTCTCGCCGCTCGGTAGCCCCACGGTGACATCTGGCGCTACGGTGCCTGTGGCGTTTACGCTGCAACAGAGCGGCTCCTACACGGGCAATGCGCTGGTGGCACCCAACGTTGTCGCCATCGGCGTGGTGAACAGTTCGGGAGTGAGGCAACCCACGCTTGATCCCACAACCGGTGTTGCCGCGGTTTTCGTCTATAACAGCAGTGCGAATCCGCCGCAGTATCAGCTGAACCTCTCGACGCAAGGCTACGCCGCGGGAACCTACCAGCTCTTCATCAACTCCAACCTGTTCCCGCAGTTGACGGAAAGCTTCACCGTTACGCAGGCGGCGCCCCTCGTTACGGTGAGTTCTTCGGTGAACCCGTCGAATTTGGGTCAGTCGGTGACGTTCACGGCGACGGTGGCAGCGGTGGCGCCGGCGACGGGCACGCCGACGGGCACGGTGTCGTTCACGTCGAATGGCAGTGCCATTTCCGGTTGCAGCAGTGTGGTGCTGAGCGGCGGCACGGCGACGTGCACCACTACAACTCTGGCGGTGGGCGCGGACAGCATTACCGTGACCTACAGCGGCGACAGCTACTTCGGCGGGAGCAGCGCTTCATTGAGACAACAAGTCAATTCGACGGCAGCCCTATCGATTACCACAGCATCTTTGCCAAGCGGACAGGTGGGTGTGGCATACAGCGCCTCTATCACCGCCACCGGCGGCACCACGCCGTATAAGTTCACGATGACGGGCTTGCCAGCCGGTCTGACGCAGAGTAGCTCCGGTTCTAACCAGATCACCGGCACTCCTACGGCTTCCGGGACCTTCACAGTTACCGTTACGGTGACCGATTCCAGCAACCCGGTCCAGACTGCCTCGAAAACCTATTCCTTGACTATTGCTGCAGCCTCGACGGGCGAGCCAGCCATCTCTATCAAATACCTTGATCAGGGAACGAATTCCGGCAATTACTTCGTCGATTTAACAGTGACGAATACCGGAACCGGCAATGCCGCGGCTGTGAGTATTAGTAAGCTCGCGTTCCGCGTTCTCAGTGGAACCGGTACTGTTACTTACAATACGACCCTCTCGCCCGCGCTGCCCTTGGCACTTGGCAGGTTAAATGCTGGTAGTTCCACAACGGTGAGACTCTATCTCAATGTAAATGGGACAGTAACGATATTTTCGATCTCGGAAAATGGAAACGTTGTGGACATGAGCGGAACAACGTTGGCCTATGCGTCCGGCCAGGTTGTCATCGACTAAATGAGGGACAGCAAAGATGGAACCGAGGAGGAGTCAGGTATGAGAAAGCTATGGGTGGTTATTTTACTCAGTATGGTAACACTCATCAGCGGTGCACCGGCGTGGGCAGACGGCTTCACATTTAGTCTCCTACCCTCAAGCGGCGCGATCGGCGGGCCACCGGGTTCGACCGTTGGGTGGGGCTACACTATTACGAATGACAGCTCCACGGACTACCTGCTCCTCACGAGCCTTAATACGACGGAAGATTTCCAGTATGGAACACCCACCGACTTATTCGAGGACACCTTATTTTTGTTGGCGCCCGATCAGACCGTAGCCGCCTACTTCAACGCCACGACTGGCGCTGGCTTGTTCGAGTTCAACTGGAGTTCAGATGCCCCACTTGGCTTTACGAACAGCGGAGATTTTGACCTGAGCGGACTGTTCTGCGACGCCACTCTCACCAATTGTTCTGTGGCACCCGATGAGTATGCTGCCTATTCGGTTACGGCAACACCCGAACCGTCGACCGTTCTGCTGTTGATCTCGGGTGTGGTTTTTTTCTGGTTCATGAAGAAGCTGGCACACGCAGGCTGAGTTCGGGCTGCCCCACAACGAACCGCATCAGGGCCAATGCGCCGTTCCTTCGCAAGGGGCCGCAGCGCAGGCGGGATATCGTCGCCGATTTCTTGAGCGACCTCTAGCCACGTCACCTTCCGCGGTCCTTCGTCGGGCTGCCCAGACTGAACCACTAAGAATGGGGGGTGCCAGGCGTAGCAAGGTGCTGCTCCGAACTGGCTGGAGTACTTCCGTACACCCTAAGCCTTTCTAAGACATTTGAGCAAAATCAAAGTAGCAGATTTCCTATCGTTGCTGGGAAAACTCCAAACTGACACAACGCGCCCGCTTTCGTTGCTGACAGCAATGACCCCTGGGATTTACCAATATTGATGGAGATTTCTTGGGTTAGCTGGGTTCGATTCCCACCCTCTCCGCCATCTCTTTGGAAAACAAGGGCCGCGAGGGAATAGGCAAGATTTTGCGCAAAGCGGGAACGCAATGTTCGTTTCCGTGCGATTCGCGGAGGATCTGAAAAACCACGAGCGATGGGCACCCATGACAATGCGAGGGCGAAGACAACTCCTTGCTTTCCAATATGTTGTCCAAATAGAGAGTTCGCCTGGGCAAACTGATTGAATTGCGCGGGCACAGAATCAGTCTTATGAGAATAAGGAACTTATGGGATTCTCTTGGGTCTCGCCTTCAATCCGAAGCACCGGTGGCACTCGCCGTGCTTCGAGACACAGCAGACCTGCGGTAGTTTTTGATGCTTTCTCGGAAACACATTGAAAATTTGTCCACGTGCTATGTCAATGGATACTGGCCAATTCGCTCAGTTTGGCGTGTTCGTTTTCGACCTGAAGCAACGTGTGCTCACACGCGAGGGCGACCGCGTCCCGCTGGCGCCCAAGGATTTGGAAACTCTCCTGGTTTTGATCCGAGGTCACGGACAAATCGTGGAGAAAAAGCAAATCATGGAGGAAATCTGGCCGGAAACATTCGTGGAGGAAGCGAATCTCAGCCGCCACGTGTTTAACCTCCGGCGGATCCTGTCGGGAGGCGGCGAGCCTTGTATTGAGACGATTCCAAAACGGGGCTACCGCTTTGTCGCGCCCGTCCATTTCCATTCCGAGGCACCCCGAATCGCTGCGGATTCCTACACGAGCAGTGTTGGCGACGCGCAAAGCACTCACGAACCGCAAACGCCGCCTGCTTCCGAGTATTGCGAGGATTGCCAAACCGACCGCAATCATTCAACTCGACGGTCGCTTTTGCGTCCGCGTATATTGATTTTTGCGCTTGGCGCGTTTCTTGCCGCTGGAGTGGTGTTCGGCTTGCTAAGGGCCTGGGCTTTTCGCCCCATCTCTATCGCCATCCTGCCAGTGCAAAATCTTACAGGGAATACCGCCAAAGGTTACATTTCCGATGGACTTACCGAGGAGCTGATCTACCGCGCAGCGGCCGTGAAACGGAGTAATCTGACCGTCGTGCCGCTCACGTCGTCCATGGCATATAAAACGACGACGAAGACGGCCGCAGAGATTGCGCGAGATTTGCAAGTCGATTATTTGATCGAGGGAACGCTCCGTGAGTCGCCCGGCCGGCTTCGCATTACGGCGAAGTTGATTCGCTTCCCCGAACAGAAGCTGGTGTGGGTCCGTGAGTATGACCGCGCGCAAACGGATGTGCTCGGGATGGAAGACGAGATCAGCCAATTGCTCATCGAGCTGTTGCCGATCCACGAGTTTTCCGTGGACCAGTCAAGCGCCGCGCGAATCCCACCCGACGCACACTGATCTAAGAGTTGCGCTTGCGAGCGGGAAGACCGCCGATCACTTTTAGTCTTGGATTTGCTGGGGGCAGAGGGTTTCTTCAGTGTTACGTCTCCCACAGGCTGCTTGTATTCACGTGGTCGGCGCGTTTTATTGATTTCCATCGTTCAAGCCGCCCTGAAAATTAGGTGCGGCGGTCCAATTCCTGGATCCGAGGGATGAAACCGTTTAGCTCAACAAAATGGCATCGGCACTGCCGAGTAATCCTAAGCCTTCCTAAGACATCGGGCAAAATCACAAATAGCAGATTCACCATTGTTGACGAGAGAACCGAAGTTGGCACAATGAGTTCCGATTCCCTATAACAGGTTTGACTGGCTTTTGCCTCCGGTCAATGTTGTCGCCGCCGCTTGCCGAATTTTCTCCGAGACAACTTCTAGATCATGTCTTATCGACTAAGGCCATTAATTCACTGGACGTCAGCCTGGCTCAGCGCTAACATGCGCAGCGCGCCAGTCTAGTCGACGCAGGAATGTCCCACCGTGTCCACTGGCCTTACGCTGGGTAGAGTCCGCCGAAGAAGACAACTCAACAACTTGGGAGTGTGAATTATGCGTCTCCGTGCCTCCTTCAGCTTTTCAACCGTGTTTGCTCTCGTCTCTTTCTTGTTGCTTGCCGCACCTGGGATTCTCAATGCCCAAGCGTCGGATCCTCCCATTCCCGCGAGCCACATTCGCGTTCATTACTTTCGCCCCGACGGCAACTATAGCGGCTGGACGGTCTACGCCTTCGACAACACTACAGAGAACACTGGTGACTATGGTGGCGGGCCCGTTCAAGTAACTGGTACGGACAGCTTCGGCGTGTATTTTGACGTGGGCATTACGAGCGGTGCGCAAGAGGTTGGCATCATTATTCACAACCCGACAGCAGCCGGTGGCGACCAGAAGGACACTCCCAACAATTTGTTTGTGGATCCCGCGACGCAGGGTGTGGAGTTCTGGGCGTACTCTGGTATTGCCAAGCTGTATAACACCGCACCCAGCTTGACCAATCCTACCGCCCTCCTACCGGGATACGTCCGTGTTCACTACCATCGCGTGGACGGCAATTACAGCGGTTGGACGATCTATGCCTTCTTCGACACCACCGAGTACCCCGGTGACTACAACAGCGGTCTCGTTCCTCCCACAAACTCCGACGCCTTCGGCGTGTATTTTGACGTGGCCGTTGTTCCGAATGCCCAGAATCTTGGCCTGATCATTCACAATCCCTCTGCGCCCGGCGGCGACAAGAAGGACCCCGGGCCCAATGAGTTTGTCGATCCTTCCACGGAGGGCTTTGAGTACTGGGGTTATACCGGAATCGGGAAACTGTACAAGAGTGCGCCGAGCCTGACCGACCCCACCGCTCTGCTGCCGGGATACGCTCGCATACACTATTACCGGCCTGACGGCGACTATTCCAACTGGACTTGCTATGCCTTTGAAGACACTGCGGAATATACCGGCGATTACAACGACGGGCTAACAGGAGTGACCAGCACCGACTCCTACGGTGCGTATTTCGACATCAGTTTGATTCCCAATGCGCAGAATCTCGGCTTCATCATTCACAACATCTCGACCGGAGTTAAAGATCCCGGGCCCAACATGTATCTGGGTGTTTCCACTTACACCCAGGCCTGGGCAATTTCAGGGAACGCGACGGTCTTCACCGCAACACCGACTCCCACCCAGATACTAGACAGCTTGCTGAATGTCGAACAGGCCTACTGGTTGGATCGCCAGCGCGTGGCCATCCAGCCGCAATTTGTCCAGAGTGGCGCTACTTATTCCATCACATACAGCCTGACGGGCGGCCTCTCGGTTACTCCCACCGGCATCACGGGTGGAACCAGTATCCCGCTGACCGTTGGCGGAAGCTTGACTGCAGCCGAACTGCTCCGCTACCCGCAATTGAGCGGTTACACGGTCCTGCAATTTCCGTCAGATGTCGCGCTCTCAACCCTGCAGACAGCACTTACAGGTCAGCTCGCCTTTTCCGCCATCGGACAAAATGGTTCGCTGACGTACGCGACGGGCATCCAGTTTGCGGGCGTCTTGGATGATCTCTACTACTATCCAGGCAAACTCGGCGTGGTCTTTCGCCATCCTGGTGATCCCGATTGGCACGATTGGGCGGATGATGAAAACTACGATGTGAAGCTGAAAGTCTGGGCACCCACGGCGCAGAGTGTCTCGGTGCAGATTTTCGACCACGAACTCGATACCACTCCTTCCGCCACACTCCCTATGCATGAACACAACGGTGTATGGGTCGCAGACGGAAAGTCCGACTGGAAAAATAAATATTACCTTTACAGCGTCACCGTTTGGGTCCCTTCCGATGCCGCCGTGGATACGAATGTCACCAGCGATCCATATTCCATCGACATTGCACTGAACGGCACAAAGAGCCGCATCACCGATCTGGTATCGCAAGAAACCAAGCCTGCGGGCTGGGACGAGGATTCTTCACCTCCGCTCAGGAGCTTCAGCGACTTAAGCTTATATGAGTTGCACATTCGCGACTTCAGCGTGAACGACTTTACGGTCCCGGTGGCTCATCGCGGCACCTACGAGGCTTTTGACGATCAGAACACCAACGGCATGAGGCATCTTCGCTCTTTGGCCGCAAGCGGTCTAAAGGCTGTGCACATCATGCCCTCCTTCCACTTTGCCAGCGTGAATGAAGACAAATCCACATGGATCATTCCCTCTGGCTTGGCGCAATATCCGCCGGACGGCCAGCAGCAGCAGGCCGCCGTCACCGCCAGCCAGAGCAGCCCCGCCTTTAACTGGGGCTATGACCCTGTGCATTACCTTACGCCCGAAGGTGCTTACGCAATCAATCCAGATAACCGCGTACTCGAATATCGCACCATGGTTCAGGGCCTGCACCAGGCTGGCCTGCGCGTCGTTCAGGATGTTGTGTTTAATCACACGAACGCCAGCGGCGAAGGCCCCAACTCCAATCTCGATGAGGTCGTGCCGAATTACTATCACCGCCTCGATGCCAATGGGAACCTGGAAACAGCATCGTGCTGCCCCGATACCGCGAGCGAACACCTGATGATGGAGAAGTTGATCATCGATGCCCTCGTGCTCAATGCACGCCAATACAAGATCGATGGCTTCCGCTTCGACATCATGAGTTTCATGTTCACTTACAACATGCAGGATATTCAGGCCGCGCTCCAGGCGCTCACTCCAGAGAAGGACGGCGTTGATGGATCGAAGATCTATCTCTACGGGGAAGGCTTTAACTTTGGCGACACGTACAATAATCAGATTGGACCAAACGCCTCGCAGATTAATCTCTATGGCTTTGGCATTGGCACATTCAACGATCGCATTCGCGACGGCATCCGCGGCGGCAGCCCGTTCACGGACGAACGCGTCCAGGGCTTTGCCACCGGCATGTTTACAGACCCCAGCAGCTTCACCAATCAGAACAACTCTTCCACCGCACAATTAGCCACGCTTCTGGAGGACACGGACTGGATCGAGGTTGGCCTCGCCGGCAATCTCCGCGATTGGACGTTCACTGACCACACGGGGTCCACCGTCACCGGCGCACAAGTGAATTACAACGGCCAACCCGTCGGCTACACCGCCAGCCCCATTGAGGACATCAACTATTGCTCGGTGCACGATAACCAAACGGTCTTTGACGCCGTGCAGCTAAAATCTTCCTCGGCCGACGATATCCACGCTCGCGAACGCCGCCAGGTCCTCGCGACGAGTCTGATTGAGCTGGGTCAGGGCGTACCCTTCTTCCTAGGCGGCGACGACCTCCTTCGCTCCAAGGACATGGACAACAACAGCTACGACTCCGGCGACTGGTTCAACAAACTCGACTTCAGCTATCAGTCCGACAACTGGGGCACTGGTCTACCCATCGCTAGCCAGAACCAGGGCAACTGGCCCATCATGCAACCGCTGCTCGCTAACCCTGCGCTTACCCCGCAGCCCTCGGACATTGCTCTCTCCCGCGACGCCTTCCGCGAATTCCTGGAAATTCGCGGCACCTCCGGTCTCTTCCACATGGCAACGCTCGCCGAAGTACAAGCCAACCTGCATTTCTTAAACGAAGGGCCTAGCCAGACGCCGGGTCTCATCGTCATGAAACTCGATGCCAACGGCGGCGACTACGGCCGCTATCAGCACATCGTTGTGGTTTTCAACGCTACCGACGCTCAAGTCTCGTTCCAGGATTCCTCCTTGGTGGGTCTCGGACTGCATTTGCATCCGGTTCAACAGCATTCTTCCGACCCCATTGTCGGCCAATCGTCCTTTAGCGCAACGACCGGTACCTTGGTAGTGCCGGCGCTGACAACGGCCGTCTTCGTAACGGAGAAGCCGTAGCCATCTTCCCGTCGCGCATGCCGTTTGAATCCGGCTGTAGCCCGGGACGATGAACAAAACACTTGGGAATCTGCGCCGGCAACGGCAAACCGAAGAGGTAGCACCCAGCCGCAAGGCAGAGCGAGCCACACCAAAAGAGCTGATTTGGCACGCCGAATTTAGATCTTTTAAGCCGAAGGCGCGCCAAGGCGCTTGCCGCGGAATACCAGCATCGATTACGCGCGTTCCAATCTTTCCAGCGCTGCCGGGTCAACGCCTTCGGTTTGTTCCGCTTCGGCAATGATGGGCATAAAGTCGTTCATCAAATCCCATATGTGGTGGTCCCTTAAGAGCCTCGTTTCCAGAAATGGATGCGACGAGAATAGAGCCTCAATTCGACGCCCGATATGAGTTGGTAATCCAGTCCGAATGTTACAAAATGGTCAGCCATCCTTAGATTCCGTCTTCCGCGGGCTTCCCGTAAGGAGCACGGCCGCGTCTCTATGTTCCAATTCGACCCTGATCTAGCAGGACTAATCGGGCTTAGTCCGCGGACTATTGCAGGGCCCAGTACTCGGACTAGCCGCGGGTCTCCATTTCCACGCGTGGATTGCTGCCCAAAGCAGCTTTCGGCCATAGTGCCGAATTGATTCTTGATTGGACCTACCGCTTTTTCCCCAGCCATAAATACTCAATGTTCAAGAGAGGTTGCCATGCTCAAGACATTCCGAATTCTCGTGGCCAACCAGCCGAAGCTGATGCGAGAGCTCCTTGTGGAGATGCTCGCGGAAGAGTCCTGGATCGAGATCGTCGGACAAGTGGGAAAAGAAGCCGAGATTCGCGAGTCGGTGCAAAAGACAGCGCCAGACCTTTTGGTGGTTACGGCCGATAAGCCGGGCAAGCGGCCTGCCATTTGCGACGAGTTGCTTCGTGAATACCCGACACTGCGCATCATCGCTGTTGCGCCCCACGAGAACTACATCGTTTGTTATTGGGCGTCGCTCGATATTCACGCTGCCGACATCGAGTCATCGGAACAGGGCTTCCTGAGCGCCGTAAAAAACGTGGCAGGGATTGCGGGGGAGACCGATGAAATCAACTGAGAGGGTGTATACCAAAATGTTTACCGTCGGCAAGCTCGCCAGGTTCTTCGCGCCTCTCGTTGTCCTGCTCTTTTGTGTTTCCGCATGGCCACAGGAAAGCAGTACTCAGCCACGCCCGCAGAGCGCCTTATCGCGCAGTTCCAAACCAGAAATTTCTGAGCTCGAGATGGACAATCTTTTGCGCGTCGCAGCTTCCGCGGCACAAATTAAGGAAGTGCTTGTGCGGGATCCCGGAATCCTGGTGGAACTTAAGCGCTGGGTTGCCAAGGAGGCCAGTGACAACGGGCAGATCGTCAGCGATGAGGATCTCACCGATAGCGCGGTCTTTGACAGGTTGAAGACGGATGTGGCCTTTCGCTCCATCGCTACCCGATTAGTGCAGCGGTATGGCTATCTGCGGCCGACCGTGAATCCCGACTCGGAAGCGGGAAAAGAGCAGGACCTTCTTCTCAAGGAACGTGCAAGACGCATCGTGCAGATTGAAGCTCTGGAAGACTCGGAGGCGCTCAAGCCTTCGCAGACCGGTGCGAACGAAGCCAAATCAGCGTCCTGCGATTTGAATGACGACAGAAGATGTTTGCAGGGCGCGGCGTCGCCGTCGAAGCGCACTTTCTCGACTCCTGAGGAAAGCGCTCCACAGAAAGAACCACCTTCCAACTATCCGAACGAAGGACAACCGTTAACGCCGTCTCCGCGCATCATGCAAACCGAACTCAATTCGGAAGGTGCGGTGTTCGGCGCAGCCGGGGATGGAAATGCCGCCTACCAGACTGGTTCGGACACGTCGAAGCTTCCTCGTGATTCCCGGCCCTCCGGCAGCGGCTCTTCCGATTCACTCGGCAGTTCGATCGTGGATGAGTTGCATCGCGGAGCAAACCAGAATCTGGCCCCGGAGGCGGCTTCCAGGGAAACAGCACCTTCCATGAATGCAAAGCCTGAGTTGGCTGCAGGGGCTTTTGGTTCTCGGGAACCGAGCCTCGCGAAGGAGCGTGACCTCTCACCCGAAGCGATGGTGCGCCGCCCGAATCCTTATGCGGATATTCCGTCCTTATATGACCTTTATGTGCAGGCGCCCTCGCGGGATCGTCCGCCACAACGCTTCGGAACGGAAATCTTTCGCGACGGATTGCGCGATCTCCGCAGCATCCCCATGGATTTGCCCGTGGGACCAGACTACGTGGTCGGCCCCGGTGACAGTCTCTCCATCGATCTGTGGGGGGGAGTTTCGACAAAACTGGTGCGGGTTGTGGACCGCGAGGGGAGGGTCACTCTTCCCGAAGCAGGTCCCTTGCTTGTCAGCGGCAGGTCTCTTGGCGAAGTGCAACAAGCCGTACAAAGGGCGATTGGCACCGAGTACCGGGACACCTCGGCCGATGTCTCCGTATCCCGGTTGCGCACGGTTCGTATCTACGTTGTGGGAGAAGTCGAACAGCCGGGGGCCTATGACATCAGCTCACTTTCGACGGCCCTGAACGCCCTGGTGGCCGCCGGGGGAGCGACTTCGCGCGGCTCCTTACGTTCCTTGAAACACATGCGTGGGCGGCAGGAACTCGAGGAAATCGACGCCTACGACCTGCTTTTGCGTGGAGTCACACCCGACGCCAAGAGACTGGAAAATGGTGACACTTTGTTGGTGCCGCCGGTGGGACCGCAGGTCACTGTGACGGGCATGGTGAGGCGGCCAGCCATCTACGAATTGAACGGCGAGAAGACAGTTTCGGATGCGCTCGGACTTGCCGGGGGAATCCTGCCAGCGGCGGCATTGCGGCACGTCGAGGTGCAGCGCCTTGAAGCGCACGAAAAACGCACCATGTTGAGTTTGGACCTGTCGGCGGACGACTCCACGTCTTCCCAGCTTGCTTCCTTCCACGTTCAGGATGGCGATGAAATTCATATCTTTCCCATCGCCCCTTACAACCAAGACACCATCTACCTGCAGGGGCACGTTCTCCGGCCCGGACGGTATTCGTATCACGAGGGGATGAAGCTGACCGATCTCGTCGGGTCGTATAAAGAAATCCTTCCCGAACCCGCGGGGCATTACGCGGAAATCATTCGCCTGAATCCGCCTGATTTTCGCCCCAGCGTCGTGAGTTTTGATCTGGCTGCGGCGATGACGGATCCCGCCACGGCTCCCGCACTGCAACCTTTGGATACCGTGCGGATATTCAGCCGTTTTGATTTTGAATCTGCTCCCATTGTCTCCGTTACAGGAGAAGTGCACTCCCCAGGCGCCTATCGAACAGCGGGACAGGTTTCGCTGCGAGATGCCGTTTATCTTGCGGGCGGGCTCATGCCGGATGCCGAGCGTGACACGGCGCAACTGTTCCGTATCAATCCGGACGGCACTTCGACGATTTTCAGCGTAAACCTTGCGGCAGCCCTGGATGGGAGCGCCGCCAACAACATTTTGCTGCAGCCTCGCGACCGGCTCCTCATTCACAAGAACACTTCACGAGTGGAACCGGGCACGGTCGAAATCACCGGCGAAGTGGCAAAGCCCGGCCGCTATCCCTATACGGACAACATGCTTGCTGTGGATCTGATCCGCGCGGCTGGTGGCCTGAAGCTCAGTGCAGATACAAAAACGGCGGACCTGACCCGATATGTGGCATCCGGCGGACAACGTGAGCAGGTCCAAATTTCTCTCGCCTCGTTGAGTAACGACAATGCGACCGAGGGCGTTCCACTGCATCGCGGAGACGTTCTGGCCATTCGTCAAGTTTCTGGTTGGAACGACGTGGGCGCGTCCGTAAAGGTGAGCGGCGAAGTCATGCACCCGTCGACCTTCGGGATTCAGCCCGGGGAACGGCTGAGTTCCGTGCTCGCGCGGGCGGGTGGGTATACGCCGCAAGCATATCCATACGGCGCCGTTCTAATGAGGCGCGAAGTGCGCGAACTGGAAGCCAGCAGCCAACAGGAGTTAATCACTCGCATGAAGGCAGAGCGAGAGCAGTTGAAGCTGTTGCCTGACGGAGACAAGGATCAGAAGGACGCCAAACTCAACGCCATCGCGCAAACAGACTCGCAGCTGAGCCAGCTTTTGGCGAACCCACCTATCGGACGAGTGGTGATCCATATCCAGTCGGATATAAAAGAATGGAAAAACACTCCTACGGACATTGCGCTGCGCGACGGCGACGTGCTGGTGATTCCAAAGAAAGCGAACGTAGTAATGGTGAACGGGCAAGTGTTCAACCCGACGGCGATTAGTGCACAGTCCGGGCGTTCCGCGAAGTGGTACCTGAGCCAAGCGGGTGGCTTGACGCCATTGGCGGATAAAAAGGCAGTTTTCGTGATCCGTGCGGATGGGTCCGTCATCTCTGCAAAAAACAATAACGATAGCTGGTGGGGGGGAAATCCGTTGAGCGCGCCGCTCCGGGCGGGCGACACCGTGGTCATTCCCGAGAAGACGCCCAAGATAGGCGGGCCGAACTGGCAACTGATTATGCAGTCAATGCAGGTCGCCTCCTCGGTAGCACTGGCGGCGGCTTACATTCACCCTTAGTTGGGAAAGGTTTGATGCGAAGAGAGGCTCTAGTGGTGGCGTGCATGGTGCTGGGGATGGTCGGGGCTAACAGCGTTATGGCTTCGCCGCAGGCGGCTGGAACGCAGGAGGGCCCGGCCGAACCGAAGAAGGGCGATGGTGTGTCGCAGCAAGGTCAGCAGCAGGACAGTATGAGCGGGAGCCGGCAGGATGGGGAAGACTCAGTGAGCACGATTCACCGCGGGGGGCGCTTGGCCGAACGATTCCTGGTCGACCAGAAGGAAATCTGGACCAGTCCTGCGCAATTGCGTGTACCTGACGCTGGCTGGCTCATGCCGCTCGGCGGGTTCACTTCCATGTTGTTCGTAACGGATGCGCAGTTCAGCCGGCACCTCAATAACAATCCCACAACCATAAGTCACTACAAAACGCTCTCCGATGCTGGCGTAGCAGCCCTGATCGGCGGAGCCGGTGGCCTGTGGGCCTTGAGTTTCCCAGAACACAATTCCCACTGGAGAGAGACCGGCTTTCTGTCGGGAGAGGCAGCGATCAACAGTCTGGCAGTTGTCGAGGCGCTAAAGTATTCCATGCGACGAGAGCGTCCCTATCAAGACAGCGGCAACGGCGATTTTTTTCAGCATGGAGGCACCTCGTTTCCGTCCGAGCATGCGGCCGCCGCGTTTTCTGTCGCTGGGATTATCGCTCACGAATATCCCGGGCCAATTCCCAAGATCCTCGCGTACGGGCTCGCGACCACTGTGGCCTTGTCGAGGGTTAAAGCAAAGCAGCATTTCGACTCAGACGTGTTAGTGGGCAGCGTGATGGGGGAAATGATCAGTCAGAGCGTTTACAGCCGCCACTTTGACCCGGAATTAGGCGGCGCCGCTTGGACTTCGACCAGTCAATACTTCCACGACCATTGGAAACCCTCTCCGAAAAGCTTTGGTTCGCCCTTCGTGCCGCTGGATAGCTGGATCTATCCGGCACTGGAGCGCCTGGCGGCCATGGGATTTTTGAAGACCGAGTTTGAAGGGATCAAGCCGTGGACTCGACTGGAGTGCGTGGGCCTGTACCAGGAAGCAGACAGCGCCGTGCAGGATCGCGCGCCAGAGTTCGGCGAAGCGAATAAGATCTTGAGTGCGTTGCGCACGGAATTCGCGCCCGAGTTGGAGTCTATCGAGAACGATTCAAACAACGCGTTGCGGACGGAATCCGTATACACGCGGATGACCGGGATATCCGGCACACCAATTAACGATAGCTATCATTTCGGCCAAACGCTAATCAACAACGACGGAAGACCATACGCCGAGGGCTACAACAACAGCACCGGTTTTTCAGCTTATGGATCGGATGGCCGTTTTGCTCTGTACGTCAGTGGCGAATACCAGCACGCACCCTCTACTCCTGCCTATTCCGTGCAACTTCGCCAGCTCATTGCGAATATTGACACCAACCCGATCCAGCCGCCTCAACCCGTCGTAGATGTGAACCGCTTCACTTTGCTAGATACATATCTCGCGACCAATATCGAGGGCTGGAATTTCAGCTTTGGCAGACAGAGCCTCTGGTGGGGGCCGGACGTCGGAAGTGCGTTTCTATACAGCAACAACGCTGCCCCCATTTACATGTTCCAGGCGGGGCGCATCACGCCGTTTCAGATGCCTTTGTTCTTCCGCTACATGGGCCCCACCAAGATTGATTTTTTCTGCGGTCGGCCGCAGGGCAACCAATTCCCCGGGCGCCCATTAATCCACGGCTTCAAAATCAGCTTCAAGCCAACGTCGAATCTGGAGCTCGGATTCACTGCGACTTCGCAATTTGGCGGCATCGGCCGCCCGATGACGCCAAAAGCGATCATTAACAGCTTCATCGCTTTTAACTCTTCCGCGACTTACGGCCCTTCAGATAACCCGGGCAAGAGGACGGGCGGGTTTGATTTCACCTATCGAGTTCCGTTTGTGCGCAATTGGCTTAGCTTATACCTAGACAGCCTGTCGGCGGATGATCCTTCGCCCATCGACGCACCACGTCGCGCGGCGGGCGACCCCGGAATTTATCTTTCACATTTTCCGCGCTTGTCGTGGCTGGACCTTCGTGTCGAAGCGGTTTACACCGAAACGCCACGTCGAGATGCTTATCCGATCGGCGGCCATTACGTGTATTGGGAGCTGTTTTACCACGACCTCTACACCAATCTCGGAAATATCGTGGGCAGCTGGATTGGCCGCGATGGCAAAGGATACCAGGCCTGGTCCACTGCCCACTTTGGTCCCAAGAACGACCTGCAGTTTGCCTATCGCCACGCGGAAATCGCTACCGACTTCATTCCACGCGGTGAGTCCTTTAACGACGGCTCGATCCGCCTGAATCGCTGGTTCGGCAAGCAAATGAGTGTCTCTGCGTTCTTACAGTACGAGCGGTGGGACGCCCCGGTCCTGGCGCCGACGCCGCAATCGAATTGGACGTCGTCCGTACAACTGACGTTTTGGCCAAGGTCGTGGAAATGAACTTCGAAGCGCAAAGAACAACCCGGTTCTTGTCCAGGCTGATGAGGGGAGACGGAGTGTTCGAGGGAGACGCGAATTGATTTCGACGGGAAGGGTACAAGTCCAGGAAACGCCCGCACGAGCTGCGGACCAAGAGGTCCTGGTGACGCCTCTGCTGACGGAAGATTCCGCGACTCGGACTAGCTTCTTGCCTTATCTACAGCTTTTCTGGGCATCCCGCAGATTCTTGTTTCGTACCGCTGTGTATAGCCTTCTGGCGAGCACCCTAATCGCATTTCTGATTCCAGTGCGATATCAGGCGGTCACGCGCCTTATGCCGCCAGACGCTCAGCCCGCCGGGCTGGGGATGCTCGCTGCCATGGCCGGGCGCGCTGGCGCTGCGGGCGGTGCGCTGAATGGGCTCGCTGGTGATCTCTTGGGCGTAAAGAGTTCGGGGTCGCTCTTTGTGGGAATTCTTGGTAGTGACACGGTCCAGAATCAGTTGATTGATGATTTTCAGCTTAAGAAGGTTTATAGGGCTTCAAAAATCGAAGACGCAAGGAAAGCTCTTGCAGATCACACCGCTGTTTCCGAGGACCGAAAGAGCGGAATCATCTCCATTGCCGTGACCGATCACGATGCAAAGCGGGCGGCCGCGATGGCGCAGTCTTATGTCATGGAGCTAGATCGTCTGGTCGCCCAGGTGAGTACGTCTTCGGCTCGCCGAGAGCGCATTTTTCTTGAGGATCGCTTGCAAAAGGTCAAGACCGATCTCGACGCTGCGGCTAACAATTTCAGCGCTTTCGCTAGCAAGAACACGGCCATAGATATTCCTGCGCAGGGCAAGGCCATGGTGGAAGCCGCGGCCATGCTCCAAGGCCAACTGATCGCGGCACAAGCCGAGTTGAGTGGCTTGGAGCAAATATATACGAACAGCAACGTGCGTGTCCGTGCCGCTGAGGCGCGCGTCAATGAGTTGCAGAAAAAACTGAACGAAGTTGGCGGTGCAGGCACTCAGAGCGAATTGAAGAACGATAATTCGCTATACCCCTCCATTCGCAAACTGCCCTTGCTGGGCGTCACGTACGCGGATTTGTATAGACAGACAAAGATTCAGGAAACTGTTTACGAGTTGTTGACGGAACAATACGAGTTGGCAAAGGTCCAGGAGGCAAAAGAGATTCCCACCGTCAAAGTCCTAGACGTGGCGACCGTGCCGACGAAAAAGTCCTTTCCTCCGCGAACTGTGGTCGTTAGTTTGGGAACCTTGCTTGGGATCGCTTTGGCCCTGACGTGGATCTTGGGGAAGACGTACTGGGATTCCGTGGAGGTTAACGACCCGCGGAAAGCCTTTGCGACCGAAGTCTTCACCACGATGCAGGCGCATCTACCGAAGTTTTCGCACAATGGCTCTGGGCCCAACGGCACCCGCTCCTTTTCGTTTCGAAAGAAGTTAGAGGAGCCAACCATCGAGCGGCGCGAAGGCGAAGATCTCGACGGGAAGTAAACGGTTTTTGTAAGTGTTTGGCAATAAATGGGTTAGGTCACACATGCCCTGTAAGTGACGGGGCGAAGCTGTATGATCCTGGGACAGGAGCGACGGTGGCCACGTCACAGATAGCGGAGCTTGGCAGGAGAAGGGGAGAGGTTCTGCATCCGGAGTACTTTGAGCCGCGCTGGTACGCAATCTACACTAGCGCGAACCGCGAGAAGAGGGTTGCAGACCAACTGAGTCTCCGGACGGTAGAGCATTTCCTGCCACTCTATGAGTCGCTGCGGCGTTGGAAGGACCGCAGGGTAACGTTGAAGCGCCCTCTGTTTCCCGGCTACGTGTTCGTGCGGCTTGCGCTGCGTGACAAGTTGAACGTCGTGCAAATTCCCGGAGTGGCTCGACTCGTGGGGTTCGATGGGACGCCTGCGGCGCTGCCAGACGCCGAGATCGAAGCACTACGGACAAGCCTCGCGCGCGGCGTAGTCGCGGAGCCCCATCCCTTCCTGACTGTGGGAAGACGGGTGCGAGTGAAGGCGGGTCCACTGGCAGGAATGAACGGGATACTCATCCAGCGGAAGGGTAAATTCCGCGTGGTGATCTCGGTCGAGCTGATTCAGCGGTCGGTCGCCGTGCAGATGGACGAGCCTGACCTAGAGCCGCTGTAGCGCAACGCGAGGGCGAAGCGGAGTTTCAGGGGTTCAAGCAAAGAGGAGAGAAAATGCGCGCTTTGATTACGGGCATTACGGGGCAGGTCGGTTCCTACATGGCGGAGCTCTTACTGGATAAGGGCTACGAGGTTTTCGGAATCGTGCGGCGAAGCAGTGTTCATAAGTTCGATCGCATCGAAAGAGTGATGGATAAGATTGAACTCGTCGAGGGGGACCTGACCGACCAGACGTCACTGGATCATATCGTGCAGTCGGTACAGCCGGACGAGGTATATAACCTTGCGGCGCAGAGCTTCGTGCCGGTTTCCTGGAACCAGCCGGTGCTGACTGGAGACGTGACGGCGCTCGGAGTAATCCGCATCCTGGAAGCGATCCGCAAACACCGGCCGCAGGCAAAATTCCTACAGGCTTCCAGTTCGGAAATGTTCGGGAAGGTGCGGGAAACGCCGCAAACGGAGAAAACTCCTTTTTATCCGCGGAGTCCGTACGGAGTAGCCAAGGTATTCGGCCACTACATCACCGTGAATTACCGCGAGAGCCATGGCATTTTTGCCTGCTCGGCTATGGGATTCAATCACGAATCGCCTCGGCGCGGGATGGAATTCGTCACCAGGAAAGTGACCCACCAGGTGGCGAAGATCAAGTGTGGTCTGGCCAAAAAACTGATGATGGGAAATTTGGATGCCAAGCGCGACTGGGGCTTCGCGGGAGACTACGTGCGGGCGATGTGGATGATGCTCCAACAGGCCGAGCCGGACGACTTTGTACTGGCAACTGGAAAGACGCACAGCGTGCGTGAACTCTTGGAGGTGGCGTTTAATGCAGTCGGGCTTCACTGGGAGAAATACGTGGAAGTGGATCCCAAATTCATTCGGCCCGCGGAAGTGGACTTCCTCTGCGGAGACGCGACGAAAGCGCGGGAAATACTAGGGTGGGAGCCGGAAGTCAGTTTTGAAGAACTGATCAGAATGATGGTGGAGGCGGACCTGGAAGAGGTTCAGAGGGCCGAGAACGGCTTCGGGCACGCCGCCGCCGGCCTTAAACCGCTCGATCTGGGGGCGCCACCGCAAAGACGCGAAACGGGAATCGCAGCCAATGAATGATGATCGCTCGGGCTGGACTTTGCAGGATGCGGAGTCAGCGGCTAAAGGGACCATTTTGAAGATTGGCAGGCTCAAGCGCTGCATGATTCCCGTGCTTGACGCACTTTTCTTTCCATACGCACGTGCGGCAAATCTGCTCCGGAAGCGAGCGCCAAGAAAACAGGACGACGAGATACGGAAGATCCTAGTTATTGAGTACGCCAACTTGGGCGATGTGGTTCTGCTCTTACCTTTTCTTCAAAACCTTCGCATCCATTACCCGCTCGCACAAATCACTCTGCTCGCCGACCCTAAAGCCAAGCCGCTTCTAGAAGGACGAAACCTTGTGGACGAACTCATCCCCGTCCGTGTGCCGCTGGCGATGTATTCTTCACGGTGGCGGCGGTACAACCCCTTCTCACCCCTGTGGGCCAGTTTTTTGCGATGTTTCCTGCTCCTCCCGCAGCGGGAATTTGATCTGGCATTTGTAGGGAAAGCGGACATAGTCCAGAATTTGATGCTTTGGATCACTAGAGCCGCTCGGCGAGTGGGATATGGGTTTCGCGGTGGGCGATATTTCCTCACCGACGTGGCAACACCTGATGTGAACAATCCACACGCTGCAGATCTCTGGCTTGCACTGTTGCAGACTGTAGGTAAGTCGGTTCTCGAGCGCTTGCCTCGGCTGAGGATACTCCCCGACGAGAATCAGCTAGCCGGGGAGTATCTGGAAGAGAAAGGCATTCCGGATGGCGAATTCATTATTGGGATTCATCCCGGAGCGAGGTCGCCCATCCGGCAATGGGGGGACGAGAATTTTCGCGAGATCGCTGAGCGTGTGATACGTCGGTTCGGCGTCAAGATTGTGTGGTTCCAAGATCCGGGCACAGGCGGCCAAGCCAGTGAACCACCGGTAGGCTCCATCGCAGTTGCGCTTGATCTCCGCCGGTTTATGGCGGTGCTCGCCCGCTGCCAACTCCTGATTTGCAACGATAGCGGCCCGATGCACATCGCCACGGCCTTAGGGATACCTGTCATTTCGCTATTCGGTCCGCAAGAGCCGGCTTGGTTCGGCCCTTTGGGAGAAGGCAACCGGGTCATAATTCGTCGTGGCTTTTGGTGCCGGCCCTGCGGCGAGCATTGTATTTTTGACAAACCGTATTGCCTTCGAGCGATCTCTACTGATGAAGTGTTTGAAGCGACTGCCGAAGCCATACTTGGTCTAACTGGCCGGAGATGCCGTGATAAGGGCGCTGAAGTGAAAATGTCCATTGAAGGACGTGAGGAGAGCACCAAGCCCCAAACAGCCGACGGTGGCCGGACTTGATCGAACCCGGATTCGGGTACGCGGCGCGCTTCTGTTGGGGACATTACGCGTAGAACACACTTGAAATCTACCGGCTCGCCCCAGGACTTTGATGACCGCAGCTATTGAATCACAAGTTCTCGAAAACCGACCGGCGGAAGCCCATCAAATTTCCGGCTCGAAGCTCCTTTCGGGCGCGGCCAGCCTCTCGGCATCGCAGGTTGCACGCCGGGCGTTTCGGACAGCCTTTCTGCTGCTTGCAGCCCGTGTGCTAGGGCCGGAGGTGTTCGGACTCTATGTTTTGCTTCTTACAGTTACGGAGATCCTGGCACTCGTCTCAGGAGGAGGATTCGGGGATTACCTGACACGCGAAGTGGCAAAAAATCCGAAATTAGCCGCTCAACTTTTGTTTCGAATTACGCAGCTTCGTCTCGTCTATCTTATGTTCCTGGCGGCGATTCTGATTCCGGGTCTCAGCCTGCTGAAGTACTCGCCGTCCGTCCTAGTCAACGCGGCTCTACTATCGCTTACCTTATTGCCCCGGGCCGTGGTCGAGTCGAGCCAAGGGATCATACGGGCGATGCACCGTTTTGTCTCGGTCTTCTGGATCGAAATGCTGCAGGGAACCGTCTTGCTCGGGGCGGGTGCCTTTCTTCTGTTCCAGGGCCGTGGCTTGCGCGGAATCATCTGGGCTGAGATTTCTTCTGTACTGCTTGGCGCTGCGGTCGCGCTTCCTGTCGCTCTCCGTCTCTCCCCTGACCGTGCGCAAGAAGTCTCTGGTTGGCGGCAACGGATTCGCGAGACGTTCGCATTTAACCTCTATCCTCTGATCGTTAATACATACGACCGCGTTGACGTAATTCTTCTATCTAAGCTGGTGGGAAACACCGCAGTAGGTATTTACAGTCTGCCCTACCGGGCTTTCGCCGCGCTGTCCATCTTGCCCTCTGGGATCATGGGAACATTGTTGCCTTCTCTGGCCCGATCTAGCTGGGGGCAGGACGAGAGAAAGCGCTGCGGCATGACAATGCAGCTACTTTATGCGGCGGCGCTCTTTTTGATCCTCGGGACTCTGCTCCTGGCGGACACCGCTGTTCATTTCGTTCTAGGCCGGGACTACCAAGGGTCGGCAATAGTGCTAAAGATCCTCGTTTGGGCAACGGTTCCCACGTTTCTGAACTCGGCTCTCAACACCTTTCTGCTGGCCCGAAAAAAGGAGCGGGTGTTTCTGCTGACAGCTTCGATCTGCACGGTGGTGAACGTGACTGCCAACCTTCTGCTGATCCCCCGCTACTCCTACATTGCTGCGGCTAGCGTTACCATTCTCACCGAATTGGTGCTGCTCGGTCAAAATGTTGTCCTAGTACACAAACTCCTCGGCTATGTACCGCTACCCAGGCGAGCGCTCCGGAACTCACTGGCCTTCGCGGCCACGCTCGTCTTAGCTCATGAAGCTTTGCGGTTTCTGACGGCCCTCTCGGTGGGCCCAATAGTTCTGGGGACGTTTGCTGTGTACCTGTATGCTGCCAATCGAATTCTGTGGCCAGCTGGGCGCGAAGACACTGTTTGTGCAGCTTGAAGCGGTGTTACAAGGCTGCAAGGAATAATCGAAACTGAGAGTGATGACACAGGGGATCTGAGATATGAGCGTGAACCGCGAGGCTTCATCAATTTCACGGTGCGGAGCTCGAATAGGTCGGAGCGAATCTGTGGCTACAGAAGCGGCAAGAGCGCAAGAAATGGAAACGCTGTCACATTGCTTGCTATGTGACAGTACCCGGACCCAGGTGGTGGACGTGAAGTACAATCTCTGCCGCTGTGAAGCGTGTGGCTACATATTCGACAATCCCCGGCCGACGTTGCAGGCGATAACCAAGTTTTATTCGAGGCCAAAGAAGTACGATACATGGCTTGTCGCAGAAGCCTCCCGGGAACAGTTATGGAAGCGAAGACTGAAAAAGCTGCTGAAGCACGCTGAGCATGGCAACCTTTTGGATGTCGGCACCGGTACCGGTCAATTCCTGAACCTTGCGCGACCCCACTTCAACCGCGTTTTTGGCACGGAAATATCGCAGACGGCCATAGAGATAGCCAAGGATAAATACGGTCTCGATGTGGCTCAAGGACAAATTGAAGACTCTAACCTGCCGAAGAATAGCTTCGATACGATTACCCTGTTCCATGTTTTGGAACATGTTCCGGAGCCAAGCAAGACAATCGCGCGATGCTTAGAATTGCTGAAGGCCGGAGGAGTACTGCTTATCTGTGTGCCCAATGATGTTCAGGCGTGGACTTCAAAAATCAAGATTCTGGGCAAAAAACTGGGCCTTGCCCCTTTCCAGAAATTCAGTCCGAAGCTTGGCGTTCCGCTTGTGTTCACCTCGAGTGAGATTCATCTCTCTCACTTTACCTCTCCGGTATTGAAACGCTTTTTAGAACAAAGGGGACTGCGGGTTATCGCGGAGTCTCTCGATCCCTATTACGCAACTACTGGCATCAAGCAGATGCTGCAATCTGTGTATTATGTCCTTCATCGACTGCTTTTTGGTCTATCACGATCCAATCGTTACGACACGATCTGGATGATGGCGCGGAAGGACGCGGAGCACGAAACGTGACCATTTGTCAGGGAGACTTAGACAACACAGCAGTTCGCTTTCCACAGGTTAAAGTGATTTGGATACTCAAGCTAACTCAATTTCACGCTTAGTTAGACAAGCAGAGCCCACCTGGCTGGTTGCCATACTCATTGCGATGACCGCCTCGATTTCGGCCACTCTCAGTGTGACTTATCCTGAACTCTTTGGAGTCGCGCTAGCTTTGTACATCGTGACCTTGGCGGCGTTCCGCGTGGATGCACTTTTGTATCTGATTGTTTTTTGTTTGCCCTTTGCGCCTTTGCTTAACACCCATTTAGCGATCCGCGATGTCTCCTCGCTGCTGCGTTATGCTCTTTTTGCAGGTCTCGCTTTGTCCTGCATCTTTGGGAAAACGTCGGTCCGAGAGTGGTTACCGGCTAGCAGTCTTAACGCTATTATATTCATCTATGGTCTGACCGCATTGCTGTCCGTGCTTGCCTTCAATGAGGTCAACCCGAGTTCTCAGCGAGCCCTCTTCCGCTTGTTTGCCTACTTCGCCCTTTTCTTCACTATCGTCGGTTGGGTCAAGACCCGCGAACAAATCTGGAAATTAATGATGGTACTGATGTACTCTACCATCCTTGTGGCTCTGTTCGGCATCTATCAAGCTCTGATTAACGATTACGGCGACATCTATTATCGACTGTATCCACTGCAGGAAGAAGGGGTTCAACCTTGGGAGGGCCGTGTGTCATCCTTTCTCTTCCATTTCAATTCCTTGGCGGGCTACCTCAACTTGGTTCTACCCTTCTGTCTCGCTTCCGTTGTAATTTCGAAACGCAGAGGATTTCGGCGTCTAGCGACAATCTGTTTCGTCCTGGGCTCTCTAACTTTGGTGCTCACGCAGAGTCGTGGTGGTCTTATCGCCTATGCGGGCACGTTTTTGTTGGCCATTTTGTTCCTCACAAAAAGCCGTAAGTTGCGGTTTCGATTACTGGCGTTTTTCCCGGTTGGTGCATTGACCGCCGTTTTCGTCATGGGTGCCTATGCAGAGCGATTGTCCGCCGTGGACGAGTTTACGTCGACCAGCAGGCTGATGGTTTTCGGTGCGGCCGTCAATCTGTTTTTATCGAAGCCGATTATCGGAGTTGGTTATGGCAACTTTCGTGAACTTTACGCCACGATCATCCCAATCTCAGGTGGCGTAATCGATAGCCACAACCTTTACCTGCAATTGTTGTCAGAAACTGGGATTCTCGGCTTCGTTACATTCATGGCGCTGATCTCGGGGATGGTGCGACTTGCATTGAGGCAACTCCGCGACTCAATTGTTCCCGTTGACCAGATTGTTGGCTTCGGCGCCCTTGCAGCAATTTTCAGTGTCCTAACCCACGGCTTCGTAGACTTTTTGTTCCATACGAGCCCCCAATTCGGGGCACTCTTTTGGCTGGTCCTCGGACTGCTAGTCGCCAAGGAACGTTTGCGAACTTCGCCAGCTCAGGCGTTACCCGCGTGGCGACGCACACGCATTAACAATTCCGGGTTGTCACTGTGAAAAGACGCCCACTGTTCCGTAACGCATGAGAGTAGGATTTGATGGCCGATGGTATTGCTATTCGGGCGTTGGCAACTATATTTCCGAACTCCTCCAAGCCATGGAGAGTCTAGAAGGGGATTTCGAGATCATTCTTTATGAAGATCCAAGGAATCCTTTGGAGCACGTGGATGGCAGACGTATCCGAAAGGTGCCAGTCGGCGCGAAAAGATATTCCTCTCACGAGCAGTTGGAGCTTGCACGTCGCTGCCGCAACGATCGTCTCGATGTGTTTCATTCACCCTTTTACGTCGTGCCCTGGTTTGCTTCATGTCCGGTTGTGGTGACCGTTCATGATCTGATTCCATTCCTTTTTAAGATCTACAGTTTTCCGAAAGAGAAGTTGATTCAACTTGGTTACCGGCTCGCAGTTAAGAAGGCTGCGCGGGTGATCGCCGATTCGGAAATTACTAGCAGCGATCTAAGCCAAATTCTGGGTGTCCCAGGGGACAAAATAAGGGTTGTTCATCTTGCGACTTCTCGAGAGCACTTTCATCCGGAACGAGACGCTGGCGAAGCAGGGTATCTCCTTACGCGCTACGGTGTTCGCCAACCTTATGTATTGACATTGAGTGCGAAGAACTGGAGAACCAAGAATCTTTCCGTGGTACTGGAAGCGCTCTCGATATGCCGGCGGCAGATTGGATCCGATTTTCAGATTGTAGTCGTGGGGTCTCCCGACGGCTTTCAAAATGCCTCACAGCAGAATGCAATCGAAATGAAGAACGTGGTTCTGACCGGGTTCGTTGCCACTGCGGATTTGGCGAAGTTGTATCGCGGCGCCGAGGTATTTCTTATCGGGTCCAGGTACGAAGGGTTTGGACTCCCGCTGCTGGAGGCCATGAGTTGCGGTTGTGCCGTGGTTTGCTCGAACGGAGGATCGCTCGCGGAAGTAGCTGGCGCCGGCGCCGTCTTGGTTGATCCAGATGATGTTGCAACCATGGGGCAGGCAGTGGCGCGGCTTTTCTGCAATGCGAGTGAGCGCCTGCAACTGCAGGCGAGCGCGAAGAATAGAGCTGCGGATTTTTCTTGGGAGGCCGCAGCCAGAAAGACGGTTTCCGTCTATTCGGAAGCGGCCATGTTGCGGTAGCCCTAATACATGAAAATTGCGTTCGATCTTCGAAGAATCAAGAATCCTGGTATTGGTCGCTACATGAAGTGCCTGGTGGAAGCCATCCTGACCCAGGAACCCGAGGGAGATTACCTCTTGATTCTTCCGCCTGGGGCGGAGGGCATAATTCGAACTGGAAACACCGGGGCGAAAGCCATCGCTCCCAGACTGAAGTACTACTCCATTCGAGAGCAGATTGCGCTCCCTGGAATTCTCCGCAAAAACAAAGTCGACCTGTTGCACGCTCCACATTTCATGTTGCCCTTGATACGACCATGCCCGACTGTGGTAACCATCCACGACGTAATTGGTCTGGCCTGCAAGGAAGACTTGGGATCGCGTATAGGAAGGCTCTATTATCGTGGGATGATCTCCGCAGCGGTTCGCTTGGCTGACGGGATTATCACCGATTCAAACTTTTCACGCGATGATATCGCGCGCCGCCTTCATATCAGTCCGCAAAGAATCAAGGTCATTTATCCCGGCATAAGCTCCGATTTCCAGCAAGTTACAGATAGACATCACCTCGAGGCTATTCGAACTAAATACCGGATTGAGCATGATTACATCGTCTACGCGGGAATCTATAAGCCACGCAAAAATCATGCTGCCCTCTTGCGTGCCTTTAGAACTCTATTGTCGAATGGGACAGAAGCGAACTTAGTTTTGGTCGGCCCGTTGCAAGAGGGAGAAACGGATCTCAGACGCCTGGCAACTGAGCTTGGCATTTCCAAAAAGGTTATTTTCACTGGTTTCGTCGAAGATGCGGACCTGCGGGTACTCTATTCCGCGGCAAGGGTTTACGCATGCCCTTCTCTCTACGAAGGCTTCGGTTTTACGGTCCTTGAGGCAATGGCGTGCGGCATTCCCGTTGTCTGCTCACGTGAGACTTCGCTACCAGAAGTTGCGGGAGACGCCGCTGTATACGCCGATCCGCGAAATGCACAAGAATTCGGTCAAGCACTGCACGAGGTCCTTACTGACTCAGACCTGCGACATGTGTTGCGAGAGAGAGGCAGGATAAATTTGCAGCGATTCAGTTGGGCAGATAGTGCAAAAGCGACTCTCGACGTGTATCAGGATGTCCTGCAAGTCTCCTCGCGCAAGGATGGCCTAAGATTGCTGGCAGATCGCAATTCCCCGTGAGAATTGAAGGTGAAGCAGGATAAGCTCGCCGGCTGGGCGTCGGTTGACTTTATGGATGAGAGAAAGCAAGGTGAGAGAAAGCATTTGTTCCTGAAGCACGCGTTAGACCTAACCGTCGCCGTGATCCTTATCTTTCTTTTGTCGCCCCTTTTCGTTGTCGTTGGTCTGTTCGTGATGCTTGAAGACGGCTGGCCGGTTATCTACCGGAGGCGGGTGATCGGGAAGCGCGGACAATTCGACGCTTTCAAATTTCGAACGATGCGGAATGATGCTGACGCAATTCTGGCCGCCGACCCGGCACTGAGACGGGAATTCGAAAAAAATTTCAAACTCAAGAGTGATCCTCGAGTAACAAAAGTCGGGCGAGTACTGAGAAAACTCAGTCTTGATGAACTGCCGCAGCTGTTCAACGTAGTGCGGGGCCAGATGAGTCTTGTGGGGCCAAGAATGATCTCACCGGAAGAGCTTGGCAAGTATGGCGCGAACAAAGAGATGCTCCTCAGTGTGAAGCCAGGGCTCACCGGCTATTGGCAAGTGAATGGGCGACAGGAAGTGAATTATGAGGAACGCATGCGAATGGATATGCACTACATCAACAACTGGAGTCTGGGAATGGATCTAAAGATTCTTTTCAAGACCCCGTATGTAATTTTGAAGAGAGAGGGCGCCTACTGATGAGCACGATCCTTGTGACTGGCGGTGCGGGGTACATCGGTTCCACTTGTTGTCGGCAACTTGTGGAGAAGGGCCTTAAGGTGATCGTGGTCGATGATCTGTCAACGGGCCATGCGGAGGCAGTTCATCCGGAAGCGTCGTTTCACCGGATGGATATCGGTGCTACCGACTCGCTTTCCGCGGTATTGCGGGCAAACAAAGTTGATGTTGTCTTCCACTTTGCTGCGAAAGCTCTCATACCGGAGTCGGTCTCGAACCCTGGCGTTTTCTTTGATGTGAATGTCGCGCGGAGTGTTGCAATGCTGGAAGTCTTGAGAGGACATGGCGTCCGGAAGTTCGTATTCTCCTCGACCGCAGCAGTGTATGGCACACCCACGGTTGTGCCCATCCCGGAGGATCACGGGAAGGCCCCGATCAATTCCTACGGAGAGAGCAAGTTGGTGTTCGAACGAATCCTTCAGTGGTACGCGGCAGCATATAACTGGAGCGTTGTAGCATTCCGTTACTTCAATGCCTGCGGAGGATCTTCGAGTTGGGGCGAATGCCACAAGCCAGAGACACATATTATCCCGCTGCTTTTGCAGGTAGCTTCAGGGCGTCGTCCCACGTTTGAGATCTATGGAAGCGACTACCCTACGCCTGACGGAACCTGCTTGCGCGACTATGTGCACGTTGTTGATATTGTCGAGGCGCACGTTCTTGCGCTGAAGAAACTGGGGGGAGCTGGTTTCGACGCCTACAACATTGGTACCGGCAGGAGTCATTCTGTAAAAGAGATTTGCCAAGCGGCCGAGCGAATCACAGATCAGAGAATCCATGTGCGCGCCGCGCCGCGCCGCCCCGGAGATCCGGCCGTGCTGTGTGCTAGCCCGAAGAAGCTCATAGACGAGTTTCACTGGAGGCCCGAACATTCTGACTTGGATGAGATCTTGAGTGGCGCTTGGGCGTGGGAACAGTCGCAAAGCAGCACACTCTCCGCGAGTTTGAAAGCCGGATCGTGAAGTACCAACCCCTTGCCAATTTACGAAGAAGAATTCTCAACTCTTACAATTTGCCAGAACCTAAGCGGCTCTCACGTTGCGAAAGACGTGTCGGTCGGAGGTGTACGTGAATAAGGTCACGGAGATTCTGCAAGCCAGGCAGTATTTTGAAGAGCAGCAGCGCGTCGCCACCGGACTTTCACACAAGGACATCGACCGGATTGCCGATGTCCTCGTCAAGGCACAAGAGTTTGGGCGCACGCTCTATATCTTCGGAAATGGTGGAAGCGCGTCGCTCGCGTCTCATTTAGCGTGCGACCTTGGAAAGGGTACGGCCTATAGCAATGGAGGGAACAGGCTCCGCGTGATGTCCCTCGCCGATAATCTCGCGACTTTGACGGCATGGGCAAACGATGTCAGCTATGAGGAAGTCTTTTCAGAACAACTGAGGAACTTTGTCCGGGCAGAGGACGTTGCATTTGCCATAAGCGGAAGCGGGAATTCCAAGAACGTTTTGAACGCTCTGAGGGCCGCCCGGGAAGCTAAAGCGATAACCGTCGGCATTACGGGCTTTCAGGGCGGACAAATGAAGGACTTGTGCGACGTCTGTGTTGTTGTCCCTTCCAATGACATGCAGATAATTGAGGACCTGCATCTGGCGATGGCGCATTCGATTTTCCGGATTGTTCTCAGCCGCATGTCACGTCATGCCATGACGGCGTCGGCATGTGAATAAAGTTTGTGGCGACCTTGTAGCATTTCAATTGTCGCGTGTGTCAGGATCCAAATTATTGATGTTCATTCCATTCTGCGAGTGTCCATGGAATTTTACACCCGCCTAATCAGCTCCATATGAAAATTAGACACCTTCGCAATGTGGTCCTGGTTGCCGACCTATTGTGCGTCTTCTGTGCTTGGGAGCTTGCCGTTGCCCTGCGGTACGCGGGCATGAATAACTCGACTGAGTTCGCCGCGTTTGCTCGGACATATTCTTATTTCTTGTTCGGTGCTGTCGCGGCATGGATTCTCCTCTACTTTGAAATGAACCTCGACGGTTTCCGGGGAGGCTGGCATTTTCCCGCCATCCTCTCAAAGCTTATCGTAGGCATTACCTCCTTAATGGTCGTTCTGTTGGCGTTTGCATTCGTCACGAACCATCTCTATTCTCGGCTGGTTCTCTTCTATTTTACGGCCCTATTTTTTCTTGGAACGATTGGGGTGCGATGCTTGGCTCGTCTGTTCGTGGCTTCTCAGCTAAACAATTTGAGTGAAAATCGCTGCGTGATTGTTGGGCGCGGGGCCATTGCCCGTGAACTTGCAAGTAAGATTGCCGCTCATCCCGAGCTTCCTTTTCAGATTGTCGGCTTTCTTTATCCGGGCCAATTAGACGGCTCAAATGGTTTTGCTGGTTCACTGGGCAAACCTCACGACCCCATAAAGACTCTGGGGGTTCTCGATCTCCTGACCCGGGAGAAAGTGCAGAAGCTCATCATCGCGATGCCGCAACCCAACGGGATGGAGGTTCGAAAGCTGATTTCCCAATGTCGCGAAGCGTCGATCCAAGTCTATTTGGTTCCAGAGTTATACGACCTGTATCTGTCAAGGGCCGAATTGACGGAAATCGACGGCCTCCCTCTTCTTTCGCTGCGGGAGCACACTCCCCCTGCAATGAACCTTGCGGTCAAGAGAGTACTGGATGTCGCTTTGAGTCTGGCGATTCTCTTGTTGCTGTCCCCCGTCTTCATGCTTACCGTCCTTATCGTTTACGTCAAAAAGGGAAGGGCATTCCGAACAGAACCGCGTTGTGGTGAAGGAGGTATTCCGTTCCGCATGTACCGGCTAAATATCGATCGACACGGAGCGAATCCGCTGCTTTATGAGCGTTTTTTCGTTCGCTGGAGTCTTACGGAACTGCCACAGTTGTGGAATGTATTGCGCGGCGACATGTCGCTCGTCGGTCCCCGGCCCGAATCACCCGAACGGACGAAGCACTACTCGGACTGGCAGAGGCGGCGCCTTAAGGTCCGTGCCGGAGTCACGGGCTTGGCACAAGTACATGGCCTTCGCGAACAACATTCCTCTGAAGACAAGACCCGCTTCGATCTTCAATACATCTCCAGCTGGTCGCCACTTTTGGACCTGAGTATTATTGTACAAACCGTGTGGACGCTGCTCTCCCGGGGGCTTATCCGGGAGCCTGGTGGTCCTGAGGACTCCGGTTTTAACGACATGGAGAATAAGTTTGTCATGGAGGAGGTTGTGAATGCTGATCGTTCGTAGCCCGGTAAGGATCAGCTTCGGAGGAGGCGGTACGGATCTGCCCTCCTACTACGAGAAGTTCGGCGGAACCGTGCTCAGCGCGGCTATAAACAAGTACTTCTACACGGTCCTTCAACGGAGAAACGACGGCAAAATTCAGATTATTTCTGCTGACTTGCGCACGATTGAGACTTGGCAAGATATCGCGCGAATGGATGTTCGCGGCAATGCGCTGGAGATACCTCTCGCTATACTGAAGGAATTCGGCTGCGATCTATCGGCGAACCTGTTTCTTGCGTCCGAGATTCCGCCGGGGACGGGACTAGGTTCTTCGGCAAGTGTCTGCGTCAATCTTATTAAGACACTTGCGAGCTACAGGCACATTTCCCTTTCGAAATACGAGCTCGCCGATAAGGCCTTCCATATCGCGCGGAATGTGCTTGGCCGACCCGTGGGGAAACAGGATGAATATGCCTCCGCCTTTGGCGGTCTGAACTTCATCTCCTTCGAGCCTGAAGGTAGGACTGTCGTTGAGCCTCTGAATTTGGAGCCGGACCTTGTCCGAGAACTGCAGATGAGTCTGATGCTGTTTTTCACCGGATCGTCCCATCATTCGTGGACGATTCTAGAAGAGCAAGAACAGTCCACACGCACCGCAGAACACTTGCACGAAATTCGCAAACTGGCCACCTCAATGAGAGTTGCTCTTGTCTCCGGGTCCTTGAAGGAATTCGCCTTTCTTATGCACAAGGGCTGGGAAATCAAAAAGCGGCTTTCCTCAAAAGTCACCAATGATCGCATTGACGAAATGTACCGATGTGCGATCCACAGCGGCGCCTTAGGTGGAAAGATAACCGGAGCCGGGGGCGGCGGGTTCCTGCTCCTCTTTTGCCCGCAACAGAATCAGCAGAAAGTGCGCCAAGCTTTGATGTCCATGGGGGTCCGCGAGATGGGATTTGACTTTGATTTCCAGGGCGCTCAGGTGGTTGCGGATGATCCGTTCATCGATGGGGATGGAAACGGCGGCAACTACTGGACGTTTGTCCCCGCCACGAACACAAACGCCCGCGCGAATCCGACGGCGACTCAATAAGGGCGAAGCGAGCTAATCGAATGAAAGGGTTTCTTTTGGCAGGCGGTCTGGGGACTCGATTGCGACCTTTAACCGATGATACGCCGAAGTGTCTTTTGCCAATTAAAGGGACTCCGATGTTGAAGATTTGGTTCGACCTGTGTCGCATGTATGGAATTGACGAGCTTCTGGTGAATGTCCATTTGCACATCGAGGCCGTGCGTAGATTTGTCGAAACAAACAGTGGCGGTCTAAGGGTTCATCTCTTCGAGGAACCAGTGCTTCGGGGCAGCGCCGGCACCATCCTGGCCAATCGAGATTGGGTCAAGAAAGAAGACTTCTTTTGGGTGTTCTACGCAGATGTGCTCACTTCGATGAATTTGGAAAAAATGTTGCATTTTCACAATACCCGCGGCCAGTGTGCCACTATAAGCGTGTATGAGGTGCCAGACCCATCACGATGTGGAATCGTTCAGTTGGATGGCACCGGAATCGTCCGCGATTTTGTGGAAAAGCCACAAAATTCCATCGGCAATTTGGCTTTCGCCGGTCTGATGATTTGCACGCCCTTAATCTTGGATCTCATTCCTGAACAGCCCCTCGCGGATCTTGGATATCATGTCCTGCCAAAAATCATCGGTCGGATGGCCGCGTATCGCGTTCCCGATTTTCTGATTGATGTCGGCACCCTCGAAACATACAAGATTGCACAAATGAATTGGCCCGGACTGAGGCAATCTCACAGCCTAATATAGGCCCATGCTACGCGGAATAATTTTCGACTTCGACGGTGTGATTGTGGACAGTCATCCTGCGCACCAGCGCGCTTGGACGAAGGTTTTCAAATCGATGGGTCGGGAGGTCTCCGACAAGGATCTGAAGTACATTTTGGATGGAAGAACGCGAGAGGAGATCATACGACATTTTTGTGGCGAACTAGACGCCGAGACAATCGCAGAGTACGGTCATCGCAAGGAGCAGATGTTTCGAGAGGAGGCAGCGACCGTGCGAACGGTAAGAGGATTGGAATCGTTCTTAGGGGAGCTAAATGGTGCTCAACTGGCACTGGCAATCGCCAGTTCAGGAAGTCGAACTCGAGTGAGCTTCCTGCTGAGCCGACTCGACTTGGCGAAACACTTTCGGAGTGTTGTGACTGCCGATGATGTAGCTCGTGGCAAGCCAGACCCCGCCCTTTTCTTGAAGGCAGCCGAAGATCTGCACATAGATCCTGCTGAGTTATTGGTATTTGAAGACGCCGATTCTGGGGTGAAAGCCGCCAGGTCGGCGGGCATCAGGTGCGTGGGTATTAGCAATGGTAATTCCTCCTCGCTTCTGCTCGGTGCCGGGGCGAGTCATGTGGTGAAGGATTTTCGCTCCCTTTCCTATTCGAAACTCCAAAGCTTTTTCGCCCCCGCATCGTAAGCAAAAGCCCAACACTGGAAGCGCACACTCTCTGCCAGAAAAGAGTCTTCGGGACACGAATACTCTGCCACTGCAAAGGTATCATCCCTCCACAAGAGTCCGATTTGCCGATCCTTCCGCAACTTGCAAAAACCAAAATTAGCAAGCGAACTCAGCTAAGTTTTGTAGAATCTATTAGTTGACTCTGAAGGGCCTGTCAGGAGCATCTACCCAGAAGCGAGAACTCCTCTTTTCTTACGGATTCTGCTGGATCGGCCACAAGGGTCCGGTGGCGAAGTACTCCTTCCATTCCGACATTGAGTTACGTTAACTTCTCCAGAGAAGTTGGTCACTTTTTTCCAGGAGGAATCCATACCTACTGTGATTATTGGTGAATTTGGCTAGCCCGGTGCTGATTCGGAGTGAATTGAAGGCGCTGGACAACTTGCTATTAGGCAGCTCAAGAAAATCTGCGGTGATCCTCCCCCCGCGACCAATCCAAGTTCCACAGGCCAGGCACAGCCGCCTGGCCTTTTTAAATCTTTTTGAGAGCAGCCCTACCAGGTGTTGTATGGAGATCCGTCGCTGCCGGTCTGGTCGGAATTGGAGTGCACATCGTCCACGCCCACGCCCGTCTGCTCCGGGGTGATGACCGTATCACCGAAATGCGCCACCCAGTCACGTTGCTGGGTGAAGGGATCAATCGGCAAATCCCGCAAGTAGTGCGCATCCACCAGGTCCTGCAGTGCCTGCGGCGCCTGCAGCTTATCCATCGTGTAATTATCAATCGCGGTGCGCATCGTCTGCAGGTCCGTCTTCAGGACCGATTCGCGCGCCCGGCGAATCGCACCTTGGTACATCCCCGCCGCCATTCCCACCAGGATCAGGATGATCGAAATCACGATCATCATCTCGATGAGCGTAAACCCGCGGACCGCGCGTGGTGTTCCCGCCGCCGGCCTCACGCGCCAACTCCCGCCCCGCTCCCCGCTTATCTTTGTGCGTTCCTTCACCGTCTCACCAATCAGAATATTTCGTCCCGTCCAGCGCCGTCCCCGTCGATTTCGAATACACGTCAAACACGTTGTCCCCGCCCCAACTCGTGGAATCCGGATCATCCTGCACGGAGCGCAATCCCCAATCGGCTTGGCCCGTCATGGGGTCCACGGGAATTCTGCGCAAAAATCGGATATTGTGTCCCGTAGCCCCTGTTCCGCCCACGGCCACTCCCTTCACCAGTGTATCCAGGTCGGGTGGATAGCCTTCGCTTCCCACCTTCACGCGTATCTTGTTGCTGTCGGCCAAATCTTTGTAGCGGTCAATGGCGTCGCGCATCTCCCGTAAATCCCTGCGCAGTTCCGCTTCCCGCTGCCGCAAAATCGTATACCGCTGAATGGGAATCGCCGCCGATGACAGGACCAGCAAAATCGTGCATGCAATGATCAACTCCAAAAGCGTCAGGCCCGCTTCCGGGGATTGTCTGCGTTTCCCTCGAGTGAACTGCATTCTGCCCTCTCGATTTGGGACGATTATTGCACCCGCAAAGTTGCTTCGCTGGTGACCAGCGCGATCGGCTTCTGCTGGGAATCTTTGGCATTCACTTGCACGATAGAAAGATTTGTCGTCCCCGGCGCCAGCGCCTTTACTACCACGCCCAACAATGTTCCACTTCCATTCACGCCCGGTGTATTAGGCTGGCGTGTCGCTGAAATAATAGCTTGGCCGTGTTCTTTGTCCACGCGCTGCACGATCGCGATTTCCTGCGTGCCCCCAGACAGGAATCCTCCGTGGCGCACCTCTTCCACGCTGATGATCGCGGGATTATATTGCAGCAGCATCGGCACGGAATATAGATCCGTGACATTTTCGACGATCACTCCGATCGTGGCCGTCTGCCCCGCCGTAAGATTCAACGCAGCGGGCTCGAAGCGAATTCGCGGTCCCGTCGCACCCTGCGCTTGTGGCACCACAACTGGCGCAGTTGGCTGCGTCCCAGGAACTGGTGTGGGTGCGGGCGCAGGCGCTCCCGCAGGAACCAGGGGCCCCGCAGGCGTTTGTGCCGGCGCGGCTGGCGGCATCGTTTGAGGGTTCGGATTCGCGGTTGGCGCCTTCACTTCCAATTCGCGCTTGGCTCCCACGTACGTATCCGTTCCAGAGAACATCGCCTTGAGATTGGCCTTGCTCCAGTCCGGCATGCGCACGATGTGCGGCGTCAGCACCATCAAAACTTCGTCTTCCTGTATCTCCCTGTTGTCCGCGGAAAACAGGTATCGCATCACTGGAACATTGGCCAAGCCTGGCCACCCATTCAGTGTCCTCGTGTCCGTACGTTGTATCAACCCTCCAAGGATGCTGACTTCTCCTTCTTTCAGCCGGATTTCGTGCTCCACTTTGCGCTGGCTGATGATGGGCTGCGAGATGCCGCCGATGGTGGACGTGCCCGTCACCGAAGACACTTCAATCGAAACTTTCATGCTGATATCGCGATTCGGATGCACGTGCGGCGTTACGTCCACGTTCACGCCAACGTCAATGTACTGAAACTGCGTGTTCACCAGCGGGTTCACGAAGCCGGCTCCGCTCGTGCTTCCCACGCCTACGCCTGCCTGGAAGCTTCCTGTTGCCACCGGCACGCGATCCCCAATTTTCAATTTGGCCGATTGCCCATCAACACCGCGAAGCTCCGGGTTCTGGAGGATTCTTGTCGAGCTGTCCGTGAGCAGGAAATTCGCTGTGGCGCTCGGCAGAGTCAGCACCAGGTCGTTCTGGTTCAGGTGGCGCAATTGATTCAGCGTGAGAGTGTTAGCGGTCGACGTGGTAGTGCTGGTCGTCGAGCTCGAGCTTGAGCTCGATGTATTGTTGGTGTTAATGGCAATCGAAGCTGACTGCCCGGGCAGGATCCCCAGGTTCTTCAAGTTGTCCGTACGTGCTTCCAGGATCATCACCTGGACGATCACTTCCGGCTTGGCCTTGTCAATATCCCGGATGATCTTATCCGCAAGCGTCAGTACATCCGGGCTGGCGCGGATAATAATGGCATTCTGCGAGTTCACCTGTTGGATGTTCTTCAAATTCAGCAGTTGCCGCAGACCCGTCGTGATTTCCGTCAAATCCTGCGCGATGGCCACGTTGCTCAGGTAAAAAGTGCGCACTACCTGCTCTTCGTAATCACGCCGCTTCTGCGCCTGGTCCGGAACCACGATAATGATGTTTTCCGTTACCGGCTTCCAGAACGTCTTGCTCTCCAGGCATACAATGTCCAGCGCCTGCTCCAGCGTCACATTATTCAATTCTGTGCTGATTTTCTTCTGCTGCAGGTCCGGGTCGTAAATAATCGTCAGCCCCGCGAGTTTCCCGACCGTGTCGAACACTACCTTGGCGTCGTTGGACATCTTCAGGTTAATCGGGGCTCGCGAGAGAGGTTTGATCTCCGGCGGCGCCGTGGCCATCACCGGCTGTCCATTTTCCACGAGCGGTTCTTCTACTTGCGCCTGATTCGCGGCTACCTTCTCCGCGATCATCTCCATTGTTTTCTTTGCTTCCTGATCCGCCACCGAACTGGAAGGGTCCATAATCTGCGCGCGCTGAAACTGAGCCAGTGCCCCCTGCAAATCGCCCTTCTCCCGCAATTTCAACCCCTCATGCATGTGCGACTGCCCGGCTTCAAACCGCGCTTGGTTCAACTTGATCTGGAAATTCGCGTTGTGTGGATCGATTTTTACCGCCTTCAGATAATACTCGACGGCTGCATCGTAGTCCTTCAAGTCCTGTGCGTGCAGCCCCGCTTTGTAGTCCCGGTTTCCCTTCGGGCAGCCCGCGAGGAACACACTGAAGCTAATATAGATGGCAACCGCACACCAACGACGCATGGACTCTCCGAGACCCCGTCTGGCCCCAAATCTCGTCTTTACTTGCTTTTGGAGTCTAGCATCCGGCTTAGTGACGGGGCAAGCGCACCCCGCCCGGATGTCCTTCAATTCACACCGTCCCATTTGCCAGTCGCATCCAATATCCTGCACCTGCGAACGGGTCGCTGGTGCCCGTCCCCCTGGCTGGCCTTCTTTTGCCAGCCTTCCATGGTTGTTTAGACGCACCATCGGGTAAAATGAAAGAACGTGAATAAGCCAACCAAGAAACCCGAAAAGGGCAAGGATTCCAAGGGCCCCCGCGAACTTATCGTGGCGCAGAACCGCTCCGCTTCCTACCACTATCATATCCTTGAAAAGCTGGAAGCGGGCCTCGTGCTGCACGGAACGGAAGTGAAAGCCTTGCGCGAGGGCAAGGCCAACATTCGCGACGCCTATGTGGACTTTAACCCCAGCGGCGCCTACCTCGCCAACGCCCACATCGCTCAATATATGCCGGGCGGCCCTTGGAATCATGAACCGTTGGGAACCCGCAAGTTGCTGCTTCATAAACGCGAAATCTATAAGTTGTCGGGACGTACCGAGTCCAAAGGTTTGACCGTCATTCCCTTGCGGATCTATTTCCGCAACGGCATTGCCAAGGTCGAAATCGCACTGGCGCAAGGCAAGAAGTCGTGGGACCGGCGCCAGGACGAACGCAATAAGGATGCCCGCAGGGAAGCGGAGCAAGCCATGTATCGCAACCGGAGGCGATAAACGAATCATGCAAATTACGCTGGAAACCAAGCCCATTAGCACGCTGGCAGAGGACGCTGTCGTCACTTATCTCTTTGAGGAGACCGACCCCATCCAGGGACGCATCGCCGAACTCGATAAACTTACGGGTGGCCTGCTCGCTCGGCTGGTCAAGAGCGGGGAGATCACCGGGAAAGCGCTCGAGTTGACCCTCGTCCACGCGCCCGCGGGGCTAAAGACTCCCCGGCTGCTCCTCGTCGGGGCAGGGAAGCGCGACCAATTCAACCCCGCCACGCTCCGAAAAGTTGCGGGAGCCGCCCTGCGCTATCTGAAGGCTCGCGGCGTCCATAAATTCGTATTTGTCCTCCGCGAGGGGGACCTGACCGAAGACGCCGCACAGGCTGTCGCCGAAGCGGCCATCATTTCCGATTTTGAAACCGACAAGTACAAGACCGACAAGAAGAACGACAAGTTCATCGAGTCGTTTTCCATTGCCGGTTTCACACCTGTAGCGCAAGGAGAGTCTACGAGCCCTGCGGCCGTTGCAGCCGGAGAGAAGGGTATTGCCCGTGGCCGCATTGTTGGTGACGCGCAGAACTTCACCCGCGACCTTGTGAATGAGCCGTCCAACAAGCTCACCCCCCGTGTCCTTGCCGAAAGGGCTGAAGCCATGGCCAAGGAAGCCGGCCTGCAAGTAGAAATTCTTGACGAAAAGAAGATTGCCGATCTAAAGATGGGTGCGTTGCTCAGCGTGGCTCAGGGCAGCGTCGAGCTGCCTCGCGTCATCGTCGTCACCTACACGCCCGCCAATCTCAAACCCGGCGCTCCCGTCGTCGGCCTCGTCGGCAAAGCCGTTACTTTCGATACCGGCGGCATCTCCATCAAGCCCGCGGACGGCATGGAAAAAATGAAGTACGACATGGCCGGAGGCGCCACCATGCTGGGCGTCATGCGCGCCCTTGCCGCCTTGAAACCCAACGTGAAGGTCATTTGCGTTGTCCCCGCAACCGAAAATATGCCCGGCGGCAAAGCGCAAAAGCCCGGCGACATCCAGACCGCTATGTCCGGCAAAACCATTGAAGTCCTCAACACCGACGCCGAGGGCCGCTTGATCCTCGCCGACGGCATTCATTACGCCAAGCAACTTGGCGCAACGCGTCTCGTGGATGCCGCCACGCTCACCGGCGCCATCGTCGTCGCTTTAGCAAACATCAACGTCGGGGTTTTTGGGTCCGATCAGGCTTGGACAGACAAACTCCTCGCTAGCGCCAAAGCCGCCGGAGAAAAAATGTGGCCCATGCCCACCGACGACGAGTACCGCGAATTTATCAAGGGTAGCTTCGCCGATATTCAGAACATTGGAAGCGGCAAGGGTGGCGGCGCCATCACCGGCGCCATGTTCCTGAAGGAATTCTCCGGCGATACTCCCTGGATCCACCTCGATATCGCCGGCACCGCCTGGAACGATGACGCCAAACCTTGGCTAGCCAAAGGCCCCACCGGCGTAGCCCTCCGCACCTTAGTCCACCTCGTCACGACTCTTTAGTCGCGCTTCTCTTGCTGTCATCCCGACCGGAGTGTCGCGCCTTTTGCGACACGTAGTGGAGGCATCGCGGCACAATCGCGCCCAGATGCAATCCCGCCCCGCCGCTTCGCCAATTTGGAGTGCGGCGGCTTGCCGCCGCTTTTGCGGTTGCAACCGCAAGAAAAGCCCGTCATTCCGAACGGAGTCCGCGGAGTGAGGACTCCCTCTTCATCTCTTTCTCACCCCATCTGCAATCTGCCGGCCGAGCAATTCCGCCATCCGCATTTCTCTACATCTTCTCCGGCGCCTCAATCCCCAACAACCCCAGCGCCTTCACCAATTGCCGCTCAACCAATTCCGTCAACGCCAGCAAAAACGCGCGTTTTTGCTCAACGCTCTCCGAAACGATGTGATGCTTGTGGTAAAAAGCATTGAATCCCTGCGCCAATTGAAACGCGTACTTCGCCACGAAGGCCGGCTCCTGTGCCCCAATCCCCGCATCCACGGCGTGGTCCAGCGTGCCTGACTCGAGCACCAACTCCCAAAGCCCATTGCCCTCGGTCCCTGCAAGGAACTTCTCCACCGACTCCCTGGTCAACTCTGCGCGCACCGCGCCAACCTCCAATCCCTTACGCCGAATCCCGCGTATACGCACCACCGCGTACTGGCAGTACGGTCCTGTCTCACCCTCAAAGCTCAACGCATCCTTAAAATCAAACGCGATAATCGTATTGCGCGTGTACTTCAGCAGGAAAAATCGCAGCGCCCCCACGGCAATGGCATGCGCGGTCGCCAGTTGTTGTTCCGTGGACATGTCTGCATGCCGCTGCTGCACCTCGCTGAGCGTCGCCGCCTCCAGCTTGGTGATCAGGTCGTCCGCCTTCACCCCATGACCCTTCCGCCCGCTCACCTCCACATAGGCCTTCTTCACTTCATCCGGCGCGATCTCGTAACCCAATTCCGCTGCACATCGCGGCGTAAGCGCCACAATCTGATAATCGAAGTGAATCGAATTCTCCGCCTCGCGAACATGCCCCAGCGCCCGCAATCCCTCCGCCACCACCTCCTGCAAATACGCTTGCCGGGTATCAATTACGTTGTACACGGCCGTCGCATCCCCAAAGTGCGGCGCCCCCGGATCATTCGGCTCCGTAGTCGTAGCCCACACCGTCTTTTCGTCAGGCGGCTCCGGCCATTTCTGGTATCGAAAATCCTTCCCCAGCAATCCAAATTTCCAAAGCTGGTAAGCAATATCCTTTCCAACGTAAGTCACCGTCCCATTCGATCGCACAATAATCTTCGCCTGTTCCTCTTCATCCGACTCCTTTACTTCCTCGACTTCCTTTACTTCCTTTACCTCCTGTTCCCAAGGCATAATCCAGCAGCCAGCATTCTTCCCGCTGGTCGCCAACTCAATCGCCCCACTAGCCTTCAACTTCTCAAACGCCGCATCCCAAAAGTGCAAATGCAAGATTTCGCTCTCCCGCGCCAGCAATTCGTAATAAATGTCCAGCCGCGCCATCGTCCGCAGGTGCAGGCTCACAATGGCGTCGCCAATCACCGCAGCCATTTCCGCGATCTCGCCTGTCCCTTCTTCAATGGCCTTCAGTGTCTCCCCGCGCATCTTGGCGGCACGCGTTTTATCCTCCTCAAAAAACTGCGTGGCCTTGGCATAAAGGTCCCAGCACAAATAATCAAATCGCGGCTCGCCCGCAAGCCTCCGGACGTCAGCCAGCGATTTCTTCTCCATCTCCCGGAATGCAATCACCACGTCCGCCACCTGCACCCCGGTGTTATCAATGTAGTTTTGCACCGCCACTTCGTTGCCCGCGTGCCGCAGCATCCTCACCATCGTGTCGCCTAGCACCGCATTCCGCAGGTGCCCGATATGCGCCGCCTTATTCGGATTGATGCTCGTGTGCTCGACGATCACCCGCCCTCGCGCAGTGGCCTCCCGCCGCTCGCCCCGCGCCTCCCCCCGCAGACTCTCCCAAAACGCCGCTCGCTCGAAAAATGCATTCAGGTAGCCGCCCCCGGCCACTTCCACCCTCGCAATCCCCGCCACCGCCGGCAGCGACGACGCAATCTCCTGCGCAATCTGCCGCGGCGCCCTCTTCAGCCGCTTGGCCAGCTCAAAACACACCGGCGAAGCCGCCTCGCCAAGCTCCAGCTTCGGCGGCCTCTCCAAAACAACATTGATCTCGCAACCATACTTTTCCCGGATGTGCGCGGCCAGCGCTTCTCGCAACCGCTGAATAATCGTCGGATACACGGTTCCCCTGTCCATTTCGCCAGTGAATTTGAATTCTTCAGTATAGCAGTGGTTGGACGAGGTTTTGCGATGGTCCCAATGCGAAAAGAGAAACCCCGCTGATGCTCACGATGGGAGCAAACGTCTCTCCGGAAAAGGCGACTCTACGGCCGCGCCTCGTACACGATATTGAACGGCGTTTCGGTGGCGCGCCGGAAGCGGCTGAATCCTGCGGCATTCACCACCTCGCGCATACGCTTCTCCCCCGATTGCGCGCCCAGGCACAAGCCCACCTCTTGCGAGCGCGAGCACGGCGTGCAAAGCAGCGTCGAAAACGAGTAATAGACCCGGCCCACGGGGTTGAGATTGTCTTTCAACTCGTCGTTGGCGAACGGTTCCACGATCATCCACGTGCCGTCCTTGCTGAGGGAATCGCGCACGTGCTTCGCTGCCCCCACCGGATCGCCCATGTCATGCAGGCAATCGAATACCGCCACAAAGTCATAGTCCGTACCCGGAAATTCCTTCGCCTTGGACACTCCGAATGTGACGCGATCGCCGAGCCCCTCTTTTTCCGCCGTTTCTCTTGCGCCCTCGATCGATTTATCGTGGTAATCGAATCCGAAAAACTTGGATTTTGGAAATGACTTGGCCATGAGGATCGTCGAGGCGCCCTTTCCGCAGCCGACATCAGCGACCCGCGCGCCCGCTTCCAGCTTCGCCTTGACATCCTCCAGCGCGGGAATCCACGAAGTGACCAGATTCGCGGCGTATCCCGGTCTAAAGAACTTCTCGCAACCGTGGAACACTCCGTCATCATGTTCGTGCCAGCCCATCCCAGCCCCGGTCCGGAAGGACTCCGCAATCCTCGGCACCGCAGCCAGCGAGCCAAGCGCCAGCTCGAACGCGCCGGGAAGGTAGGCAGGGCTATCCTCCTTCGCCAGGGCAAACGCCTGCTCTTCCGAAAGGCTGAATTTGTCCGCTTTCTCGTCGTACGTGATGTAACCGCCTGCGGCTTGCGAGGACAGCCACTCTCGGACATAGCGTTCGTCGGTGTCGGTCTTTTCGGCTAATTCGTGGGATGTCATGGCCTTCTCCGCGAGCGCCTTGTACAGACCGAGCTTCTCGCCGATAACCACCATGCCGGCGTGGACAGCCGCGCCGAGATCACCAACAAATCGGCCCATGAAATTGTTCAACTTATCCATGTCAACGGCCATGTTCGTTTACCTCCATCGGTTCTTGCCAATCAGGACAAACAGGGTCGGCCCGAGGCACCTAAAATCGTGAGATTATGTGCCTGTGAACAGGTGGTGTCAATGGAAAGAAAACTCCGTCCGGCCCATGGAACAGACCTGGCCGCTCTTTAGCTTCAGATATGCTGCCCCTTCCACCGCCCCCGCCGGAACAGCACCACTCCCGCCCCAGCAATCGCGCATTCGGCAATCACGATGGAAATATACACACCGTTTGCCTGCATCCCCGCGCGCATCGCCAGAAAGTAGGCCAGCGGAATCTCCAGCAGCCAAAATCCGAAGAAATTCACCACCGTCGGCGTAACCGTGTCACCCGCCCCGTTGAACGCCTGCATCATCACCATGCCATAGGCATACCCAATGTTCCCGTAGCTGAGCAGTCGCAAAGCCGCCGCAGCCAGCGGCACGACCATCGGATCGTGCGTGAACAGCCGCACCGTCTGCGTCGCAAACACGATACAGAACATTCCGATTGTTCCCAGAAACAGCATGTTATAGAAGCCCGTGCGCCACACCGAAATCTGTGCGCGTTCGGGTTTCCGCGCGCCCAAATTCTGCCCCACCAGCGTTGCCGCTGCGTTGCTCAACCCCCACGACGGCATCATCGCAAAAATCAAAATGCGAATCGCAATCGTGTAGCCCGCCAGCGCATCCGACCCAAACACGCTGATGATGCGCACCAACCCGATCCAGCTCGTGTGCGCAATCGCAAATTGCACGATGCCCGTCAACGAGACGCGCACCAGCCGCAGCAAAACAGTCCAGTTCGCCCGCAACTGCGATCGTAGTATCCGTATGCGTTCTGTCCCGCGCAACAACCGGTAAAACTGGTACAGCACGCCAAGGCTCCGCCCCGTGAACGTGGCCAGCGCCGCTCCCGTCACTCCCAGCTTCGGGAATGGCCCCAGCCCAAAAATCAGGCACGGGTCCAGCACCAGGTTGATGATGTTCGCCACCCACAGCAGCCGCATAGCGATCGCCGCATCCCCAGCTCCGCGAAAGATCGCATTGTTCAGGAACAGAAACATCAGCGCGCCGCTGCCGCCCAACGCAATCCGCGCGTACCATCCGCCGGTCGCCACCACCTGCGGCGAAGCCCCCATCAGTCGCAGCAATTCTGGCCCATACAGAAAGCACGGAATCCCCACGGCAAACGAAACGCCCAGCCCAATGAAAATGGCCTGGGCCCCCGCCACCGCCGCCCCGGCCGAATCCTTTTCCCCAATCCTCCGCGCCACCATCGCGGTCGTCGATAAGCTCAGCCCCAATCCCACCGCGAACACCAGGCTCAGCAGCGATTCCGTCAGCCCCACCGTGGCCACCGCGTCCGCTCCCAGTCGGCTCACCCAAAACACATCCACCACCGCGAAGAGCGACTCCAGCACCATCTCCAGAACCATGGGAATCGCCAACAGCAAAATCGCCCGGTTCAAACTCCCCGCAGTGAAATCCTGATGCGACCCCCGCACCGCCTCGCGTATCGAACTCCACAGCGAAGGCGCCGCCGCATTCACCAACACTCCCCCGGTTTGTATTTCTTGCACAGACATAAAAACGACTCCCGTCAGGGCACGGCTTCAGCCATGCCATCAAGCTGAACCGTCTAGGGGTTTTAACCCCTGAGGTCCGCAGTTACGTCGCTCAAGAAACTGCGCGACAGCCTCTAAATGGAAACGAGGAAAGGGAAGGTCCGCAACAGTTGCGGCTTAGCGAACAACAATGACGTTTGGCATGTACATCGTCACGTCCTGGGCGCTCCTCGTAAGCGCCTCTCAGTGAACTTACACCGGTCCAGCTTGCCCAGCAGTATACAAGTTTCCCCCCACCCAGGCCACCAGAATAGTTCGCAGCCACACATGTGCCCTCCCCTCAGCACGTTTTTGGGCTTTTGGTGCCCAACCATCCCCCTTTATCTGGGGGCGGCAGAAAAGCACGCTTGGAAGACGCGCCTAGATGGCCTACCATTTCAATTGGCTAGCGTGGAAAGGTCCTCGGCATGGTGAAATCATCAAGTCACGCAAAGTGGTCTCGGAAACCCAATGTGGAAGCGCTCTTCATTCAGGCCGCCAAGCAAGAAGAAAATGGGAAGCTGCGGTCGGCCTTCCGTCTCTATCTCGCTGCTGCGAAAGCCGGTGATACAGGCTGCCAACTCAACGTTGCAAATTTCTACGATGCTGGTACCGGAGTTCGCCGCAATCGCGTGGCGGCACTTTATTGGTACAAGCGGGCATATCGGCGCGGATATTCATGTGCAGCCAGTAATATCGGCATAATGTGGCGAAACGAGAACCAACCGAGGAGAGCGCTAAAATGGTTTGAAAAGGCGGTCCGTTTGGGGGATGACGAGGCCAATCTCGAAATTGCCAAGTATTACCTTCAAAGCGAGCAGAATCCTCTCAAAGCCATTGGCCACCTTGAGAAGGTCTGTCAATCGAAATGCGTAACCGAGGCCGGTGCAGTAGAAGCTGCAAGACTGCTCAAGCAAGCCAGGAAACAATCTGCGCGCAAATAGGTCTTTTCTCTGCCCTTTGGACCGCCTGAGGTAGACTTTCTCACAGCGTAATCCAAACACCGCCCGAGGGAACTCTTGCCCCAACAATTCAACGTCCTCGTTATCGGCGCCGGCGCAGCCGGACTCCTCTGCGCCATCGAAGCCGCCAAGCGCGGCCGCCGCGTCGCTGTCCTCGAACACGCGGACCGCATCGGAAAGAAAATCCTCATCTCCGGCGGAGGCCGCTGCAACTTCACAAATATCCACTGCCAACCGCACAATTTCCTCTCCGCCAATCCCCACTTCGCCAAATCCGCCCTGGCTCGCTATACCCCCGCCGATTTCATCGCTCTCGTCGAAAAGCACCACATCCCTCACCACGAAAAAACACTCGGCCAGGTTTTCTGCGATCGCTCCGCCACCGACATCATCAACATGCTCGAATCCGAATGTCGCGCCGCCCATGTAAAACTCATCCTGAACGCCAAGGTCACCGAAGTCTCTCGCACCACCGAATTCATCGTCCGCTGTGAATCCGCCGAATACCATTCCGCGACTCTTGTCGTAGCCACCGGCGGCCTCTCCATCCCCAAAATGGGCGCCACCAGCTTTGGCTACGATCTAGCCCGTCAATTTGGCCTGAAAATCGTCGCGCCCCGGCCTGGCCTAGTCCCGTTAGTCTTCGCTCCCCCCGACCGCAAGCGCTACAGCGACCTAGCCGGCGTCTCCACGGAAGTCATCGCGCAAGCCGCAGGGGAATCCTTCCGCGAAAAAATGCTCTTCACCCATCGCGGCTTAAGCGGCCCCGCCATCCTCCAAATCTCCAGTTACTGGCGCGATGGAGAAGCCATCCAAATCGATCTTGCTCCCGACCGCGACGCCACCGCCCCCATTCGCGAGGCAGGCACGCGCAACCAAGCCACCGCCGAAAAGGCCTTCGAACAATTCCTTCCCAAACGCCTGGCGGAAACGTGGCTGCGCCACAACAAACCCTCCTCCTACACAAATCCCGCCCTCGCCGCCCTCGAACAAAAAATTCACGCCTGGTCGCTCACTCCTGCCACCACCGAAGGATTCGACAAAGCCGAAGTCACCGTAGGCGGCGTGGACACCGACGAACTCTCCAGCAAATCCATGGAATCCCGCAAAGTTCCCGGCCTTTTCTTCATCGGCGAAGTCGTCGACGTAACCGGCCACCTCGGCGGCTTCAACTTCCAGTGGGCCTGGTCCAGCGCCATCGCCGCCGCCCGCTCAATCTGATTGCATCTGAGGTGTGTGGTCGCTCAGCTCGACAGCCGGATCACCGCGGCTGCACTTCCACCGGTTCCGGCAGGTGCACAGTTCCACGCATCAGTTCTCCGATTGTCAACTCCTGCCCGCGCTTTAGGTAGGGCTCAATCACACCGGGCTTCACCCATTCCAAGTCCCAACCGTCTTCAATCGCGAGAATCGTGTACGTCGTCGGTATCACGCCAGTAAGCAGAAACGTGCCATCGAAATCGCTCTGATCGCGGCGAAACAACTCAAGGTGTGTTTGTGGTTCCCTTGGTACCAGCATAACCATCGCGCCCGATAATGGTTTCTCTCCTTTGTGCACCACGCCTTCGATCTTGACGACGCCTCCAACAACGAATGCGGTCACATCCAGATTTGCGCCTGGCGTGATGTTCAAATCGTGACCCTGCGTTTCGCCGTTCTGTGAGACTGACCGTGCAACGTAGATAGCCTCTGTCGGAGTAGTTGCCGCGAGAGAATATTTCCCGGGCGGCAGGCTCTCAAACGTCACATCCCCCGAGGCCTCGGCGCGTTTCATTGCAACGAATTGGCGCCGCGAGTCCTGCACCGCAACGGACATTTGCTTGGGAAGGCTTTCCTGCCCCGCCATTTTTATAGTCACTCTTACGGTTCCAACCGGTTCACTGTGCAGGCTGTTCAATTCCTGGCCGTTATGGATGAGTTCCACCTCACTGACCTGTTCGAGTTCCTCAGAGTTTGAATTCTTTCTGCGGATCGTGTAGCGCCCCGCTGGAACCCCGGTCAACTCATAGATGCCAGGCGCCACCATACGCATCTCATCCGTATCCATTGGTTCCACTGAGTCAAATACATGTTTTTCCAGTACCGGTTTCTCTATCTGACCCTGCTGTACCTGTGGGGCACGGAGAAGAAGATGCAGCGCGGGTACGGGACTCACGTGCATATCGATCTCCAGATGGTCGCCTCCTTTCAGGACAATGGGAGTGGCGGCATCAGCGTCGATAGTTCCCCCGTAATAGATCGTTGGATATGCAACGTCTAGGGCCGGAGAAACATGCTGCATTGGACTAGGCTGGCCATCCGGGCCCAATGGTGGATGAATCGCGTACCAGGGTTTGGCCGCGACAGACAAATAGTAGGTTCCAGGTCGCAGGTGTGAGTATTCATAAGTTCCCAGATCATCCGTTGTCGATGGATCAGGCAAGACCCGTGAGGTCCGATTCAATCCCAACCGGTTGTCTGTCATGAATAGCACCACTTGGGCATACTCAACCGGATCTCCGGCCTCGTCATAGATGTGGCCGGTGATAATGCCCATCGGTGTGAGTCGCAGAACGAGGTTCTCCGTTTGAAACTCTGGCCCAGTCACGATGCCTGTGGAGAACCTGTCATGCTCTTCAAAAGCTCCAATAAGGAACCCACGTCTGTCGCCTCGAAGCCAGTACTTGCTCGCAGCCAGTCGGTCAAATTCGAAGCGCCCATTTTCGAGGGTGACCATTGTTGCGATTTCGGCACCGCGCTTCATATCCCTTATCGTCACACGCGCTTGCGCCAGCGGAGTCCCGGTCACGGCGTTGACGACCGTGCCCGCGATCTTGAAACTTCCCGCTGTTGCGGTGTTTGTTGCCCCAACGGAGCTTTGAGATCGAACCGGTACCGAGATGAGCGACAAGGCCATCCCGATAATGGTGAGCCGCACGGCCCACATTTGTCTGGGTTTTGATTGGTCTCGCATCATCATTCCCTTGCGCTCATCGGAGTCAAAGTGAGTTGCAAATGTGCTTTCTGACCGGCAGAGAACCGGATAACTTGCCCTTTGGACTCGTATCTACTCAGAACTTCGTCACTGGCGTACTCCAGTTCTTCCTCCTGGTGATCGACTGCCAGAACGCTATACGTCCCGGGTGGCAGTTGTTCTTGGTCGAACGTCCCGTCCGGCTCGACTGGGCGTTCGGTGAACTGCCCGGTCTTCTCGCCAACAGGAAGGAAATAAACGAAAGGGGAGGACGGCTGAGAGGTTCTCGTGCTATTCAGGCCATTGGCGGAAACTTGAACCGTCCCGGTTACTTCTGCGCCGTCGTTGCGCACGGTAATCTCAATGGGTATGCGGGTTCCTCCGATGCCGATCACCAACGGCATGCGCAATAGATCGGTACCTCCCCACAGTACGGAAGAAGCATAACCATCGTTGGAATCAATCTGCACTCGATAGCGGCCTGGCGGAACATTTTCTATGATTAATGAATCCGCCCCCTCTCCCGGAATTGCGTGCGCGCTCCTTTCTTGAGCCGCACCATATTCCTCAGCCGGGATAAGTTGCACTTGTATATCTGATCGCTCGCTTAATGGCCGGGCGCCATCGGTATCCTCACGGTCGCCGGTCGCCTCTTCTCCACTCTGAGTGGCCTCAGTGCTGTATTCTTTCTTGACATGGACTGTCAGCGACCCGTTTGGTATCAATGTCACCGTCTGTCCTTCTAACGGTGCTCCGGCCACGGCAAAATTCAGGACGCCTTCAGAACCATTTTGGCCGCCTGTATCGATTCGCACCGTGTAGTTCCCGTCCGGCAGCCTGCTCTGGACCGTTCCGTCCATGGGGTCATAGTCCAGGGAATACCCTGCGCCGGGGTGTCCTTGCGGGTATACAAATAGTCTTACGTTTGAGCCTTCAGGTACGTTTGTTACGCCGATTTTAACTGGGTAGTACTCTTTCCTGACCGGTGAAAGGCTCACATGAAAGGTCACGCCTTCTCCAAGCTGAATGGGAGCAGACGTAGCAAGGTCTGTTGAATTAGGAAAGAAAACAGGCGGGTACCCAAAGTGTTTTGCGCCAGGATCAGAGATAAGCTGTTCGTGCTCCATCTGTTGGCCCGTACCTAATTTGTACGTGCCAGGAGGGAGTGAGTGGAAGTGAAACTCGTCGCTAGACGACGTTCTCAAAAAGAGAAAAAGCTCCCATTTCTCCACGCCTCCTTGAACAGAACAGCGGAATAAATTTACTTGAAAGTGGTCCGTGATGCCCATATCACCTAACAACAGATGACCGACGATCATGCCCTGTGGATGAAGGTATAACGTCATTTCAGAAGGGGAGAAGGCAACAGGCTCTTCCAGAGCGTCCCCATCCGTTCCATCGGCACGAATGCTCGACAAATAACCCGGTTTGCGGGCCATCAGGAACTGAGGGCGATAATTCCGTGCGGCTCGCGCCAAACTTTTTTCGAGAGACTCCGGTTCGGATGGTTCCGGCTCTGCTGGCGGGAATTTAAATTCAAAGTGCCCGCTATCATCCGTCAGCGCGGCACACAAATTGTCTGGGGAATAGACCAGGGCGCGGCTGATCGGTTCGTGCGTCAGTCGATTCAGAACCGTTCCGCGAATCGAAGTGGCTGCAGCGGCGTCGCTCGATGGAATCTGTGCGCTCAGCCGAGGGACACCGCCCGCGCAACCGAATAGGAAGTAGATAAGAACGAACCGGCAAACTTGAGGACTGGGGCGCAACCTCTCGTCGTTCCTCCAGGACATTCCAGAGTTTCTCATCGCCAGTGCTTCTTTAGGAGCCAATTATCGCACGAATGACCATCGGAGTGCCGCGCCATTCATCAATGGCACTCCCGAGTTTGTCGCCCGGTCAGCCTACGATTGTCGTGCTGTCAACTTCGGATTCGTCCAGTGCTCGCGAAGATCTGGCATTGTGCCCGTTTGACGCTGAGGAAGCCGGGCAGATACTATCAACAGTCGGGAATGCAACGCAAAAATGAAACTCGCCTATTTTGACTGCTTTAGCGGCATCAGCGGCGACATGACCCTGGGCGCACTAGTCCACGCTGGCGTCCCCCTGGATCATTTGCGCCATGAACTGAGCGCCCTCGACGTCCCCGGCTGGGAACTCCACGCGGAAAACGTCTGGAAGAACGGCATGGCTGCCACCTACGTCCGCGTCATCACGCAGGAATCGCACACCCACCGTTCCCTCTCCACAATCGAAGCCATCCTGCAAAAGTCCCACCTAGCCCCTCCAGTCCGCGATCGCGCCATCGCCATCTTCCGCAAACTTGGCGAAGCCGAAGCGGCCGTCCACGATGTACCCATCGAAAAAATTCATTTCCATGAAGTGGGCGCCGTGGACGCCATCGTGGACATAGTCGGCGCCTGCATCGGCTTCGCCTACCTCGGAATCGAGCGCTTTGCCTGTTCCCCCCTGAATGTCGGTGGCGGCACCGCAAAAATGGCTCACGGTGTTCTTCCCGTACCAGCGCCGGCCACTGCCCGCCTCCTCCTCGGCAAGCCCACCTATTCCACGGGTGTACAAAAAGAACTCGTTACGCCAACTGGTGCCGCCATTGTCGCGACGTTGTGCGATACCTTTGGCCCGCAACCTCCAATGTCTGTCTCCGCCATCGGTTACGGCGCAGCCATGGCCGACCTCGAAAGCCAGCCCAACGTACTGCGCCTCATGATCGGCGATGCCGCCGCGAAGCAGGAAGGGAGTTACACCGAGGAAATCCGCGTCATCGAAGCCAACCTCGACGACCTCAATCCCCAGGTCTACGGCTATTTCCTCGAACGCGCCCTAGCTGCCGGTGCTCTGGACGTCTTCATCACGCCCATTCAAATGAAAAAGAATCGTCCCGGCACGCTCCTCACCGTTCTCTGCAACCCCGCCGACGAATCCAAATTTCAGGACCTCTTCTTTGCGGAAACCACCACCCTCGGCTTACGCAGCCACACCACGCAGCGCCGCTGCTTGCCCCGCGAGTGGGAGACCGTTACCACCACCTATGGCGAAGTCCGCATGAAACTCGCCCGCATCAACGGCAAGGTCGTCCAGATTTCCCCCGAATACGAGGATTGCCGTAAACTGGCTGAAGCGAAATCCGTGCCCCTGCAATCCGTAATGCAGGAAGCCCTGCAGTCCTGGCGCGAAGCCCACAAGTAGGGAATGTCGCGAACCAGGGGCCGATGCGTCAGTTCGTCCAGGGAAGGGCACGACTTCACAGCTTGCGGAAAAAGTGTGACCCCGTCATTCCGAACGGAGTCTGCGTAGTGAGGAATCTCTCTTTTCTTGGGTTCCCGCCGAGGAGGGATACCTCGCTTCGCTCGGAACAGCTGAGTCACCCATTTTTCCGTAGCCTGTTCAATCGTGTCGTAAAGAGCGCCAGGTTGCCTGGCTTTAGCCACTGGGGTCGATTTCCAAACCCTGAAAAGACCATTTGATCTTCGGGGCAGGCCGGGCGGGACAACGAACCGTTTATAATGTAATTTCTAGAGACACAGATGCCCGAGCGCAAAGAAAAATTCTATCTCACCACGCCGATCTACTACACGAACGGCCTGCCCCACATCGGCCATACGTACACGACTGTCGTGTGCGACACCGTGCGCCGCTACAAACGCATGCGCGGCTACGAAGTCGTAATGACCACCGGCACCGACGAGCACGGCGTCAACGTCGAACGCGCCGCGAAAAAAGCCGGAATACCCGAATCCGAGTTCGTCGCCAACATGGCCGCGGCCTGGCGCGCCCTATGGGATGAGCTCGGCATCCCCGCCGACGAATTCGTGCGCACCACCGACCTCAAGCACGTTCGCACCGTGCAATGGCTTTTCAGACTCTGCAGAGAGAATGGCTTCGTCTACAAGGGCCACTACACCGGCCAGTACTGCATCTACGACAACGCCTTCGTTAACGACGCCAAACCTGGCGAAAATTGCCCGGACTGCGGCCGTCCGCTCGAAACCCTCACCGAAGAAAACTATTTCTTCAAGCTTTCCGCTTTCCAGAAGCCGCTACTCGATTTCTATCGCAAGAATCCCGATTTCATCCAGCCCGAAAGCCGCAAGAACGAAATCGTCAGTTTCGTCGAGGGAGGCCTGAAAGATCTCAGCATTACCCGAACCACCATTCGCTGGGGCATTCCCGTCCCCGGCGAAGAGCCGCACGTCTTCTACGTCTGGTTCGACGCGCTCACCGCGTACCTTAGCGCGGTCGGCGGACCGGACTACGAGAAGCGCGGCATGTGGCCCGCCGATGTGCATTTCGTCGGCAAAGACATCATCCGCTTCCACACCGTTTACTGGCCCGCCTTTCTGATGGCCGCTATGCTGCCTCTTCCCAAACAGGTTTGGGCCCACGGCTGGTTCCTGATGGACGCCGCCAAGATGAGCAAGTCCAAAGGCAATGTCGTCCTCCCGCGCCCCATCGCCAACATGCTCGGCATGGACGCCCTTCGCTACTTCATGCTCCGCGAAGTCGTTTTCGGTCAGGACGGCAACTTTAGCTACGACGCGCTCGTCACGCGCTACAACAGCGACCTCGCCAATGGCCTCGGCAACTTGGCCAGCCGCACCGCCGCGCTCATCGAAAAGAATTTTGCCGGTAAAGTGCCCGTGCCCGCCGCGCGCCAACCGCAGGACGACGCCCTCGCCAACGAAGCTCAGTCTGCCATCGGCGAAGTCCTCGAGCGCTTCGATAAAATGGAATTCGCGCGCGCCCTCGAAGCCATCTGGACCGTCATCGCCGCCGCCGATAAATATCTGACCACCGAGCAGCCCTGGTCCCTCGGCAATTCCGATCGAGACCTCGCGCGCAAGGCCACGATACTCTGGACCACCGCGGAGTTGCTGCGCATCGTCACCGCGCTGGCCCATCCCGTCCTGCCGGAGAGCACCGCAAAAGTGTGGATGCTCCTTGGGCAATCCACTCCCCTGGATACCGTGGAGCTCGATGGCTTGCGTTGGGGCCAATTGGTTCCCGGCACCGCCCTCGGCAAATCGCAAACCCTTTTCCCCCGCGTTGATAAAACCGAAGCAATAGAGAGGATCGAATCCATGGCGAACGAAGAACTGAATTCCGCATCGGCCGCGCCGAAACCCGCGACCGCGCCCGCGACACCGGCCACACCAGCCGGAGCAGCCGCACCAACGCCCACAATCCCCGAAAAGATCGGCATCGAGGACTTCGCCAAAGTCGAAATGCGCGTAGGCCAAATCAAAACCGCCGAGCGCATCGTCGGCGCGGACAAACTCCTCAAACTCACCGTGGACATCGGCACGGAAATCCGCCAGATTTGCGCCGGCATCGCCCAGTTCTACGAACCTGAATCCTTAATTGGCCGCAAGGTAGCCGTGGTGGTCAATCTAGCTCCCCGCAAACTCCGCGGCGTCGAATCCAACGGAATGATCATCGCCGCCTCCGTAGGCCCCGAAGGCCGCCCCGTCCTAGCCGGTTTCCTGGAAGAGGTAGAAGTAGGCGCGCGTCTGAAGTAGGAGATTGTTCAGTATGCGGTGGCGCTAACGGATATCAGCGATCAGGAATCGAGAGTTTTCTATGTCATCGCAGATTGATCATTGTTCCAGCCCCGCTTCCCGGTCGCGGCTCGCCGTTCGCCGGTCGCCCGTATTCGCTTCCTGATATCTGATCGCTGATATCTGATAATCGCCAAAAATCATCAACCATGCAAAACACACTCGACCTCATCGACTCCCACGCCCACATCGATTTCCCCCAATTCGACGCGGACCGCGAAGCCATGCTCGATCGCGCCCGCGCCGCCGGCATCTCCACCATCCTCGCCATCGGCACAGGCCCCGGCCCGGAAAAACTCGATGCCGCGCTACCCTATGCCGAAGCCCACGATTGGATCTACACCACCGTCGGCATCCATCCTCACGAAGCCAAGGAAGTCACCCCAGCCCATCTCGAAACCCTCGCCAAACTCGCCCAGCATCCCAAAGTAATCGCCTGGGGCGAAATTGGCCTCGACTATTTCTACGATCACTCCCCTCGCGACATTCAGGAACAAGTCTTCCGTCAACAAATGGAACTCGCCCACGCCGCCAAGCTTCCCATCATCATCCACTGCCGCGATGCCTGGCCCGATTGCCTCCGCCTCCTCGAAGAAGCCTGGAAACCCACCGGCCTCGGCGGCGTCCTCCACTGCTTCACCAGCACCCTTGAAGATGCCAGGCGCGGCCTCGACCTCGGCTTCATGATCTCCTTCACCGGCAATTTGACTTATCCAAAAATGCAGAATCTGCGCGACGTTGCGAAAGCTTTGCCCCTCCAGAACATTTTGATCGAAACAGACTCTCCGTACCTCGCGCCGCAATCCCGCCGCGGCAAGCGCAACGAGCCTGCGTACGTAGCAGAGGTGGCGCAGGTCCTTGCGAATGTGAGAGACTTACCCGTAGAAGAAGTCGCCCGGGCCACCGCGGATAATTTTCGGCGATTTTTTCCACTCACCCGGTCGGGGGCGGCCCCGTCTGTGGTGTCCCGCTGAGTCAGGGCAGCGGTTCCAGGGAGGCCAGCCATCGCCGTTCTCACGGTCAAAGAGATATTTGACTTGGTGCGCGTCGACCTCGTGAAGGTCGAGCAGGAACTGTCGCGCCAGAGTGCCTCGGCATATCAGCCTGTCTCCGAAATCACCAGTTATTTGCTCGGTGGCGGCGGCAAACGCCTGCGTCCCGCGCTGCTCCTTCTCTGTCATGGTTATGCCAGCGGCCGCCATTCCGATACGCGCAGCGCCATACGCCTCGCCGCCGTCGTTGAACTCCTCCACAGCGCCACGCTCATTCACGATGACGTGATTGACAGCGCTGACACCCGCCGCGGCCGCCCCTCCGCCAATTCCCGCTGGGGCAATCATCGTAGCGTCCTCGCCGGCGATTGGCTCTACATGCAGTCTTTCCAGATTGCCCTCGAGGAACGTAATTTCCACGTCCTTGATATCCTAATCGATCTCACCCAGAAAATGGTCGAAGGCGAACTCTTGCAACTCGCCAAAATCGGCCGCATGGATGTCACAGAAGACGACGCGTTGAAACTTGCCACCTACAAGACCGCCTGCCTCTTCAGCGGCTGCGCCCGCCTCGGGGGCGTTTTAGGCGGCCTCGGCAACACCCACGAAGAAGCCCTCGCCGAGTACGGCCGCAATGCTGGGCTGGCCTTTCAGCTAGTGGACGATCTCTTGGACTTCACCGCTTCCAGCGAGCAGCTTGGCAAGCCCGTTCTCAGCGATTTGAAAGAAGGCAAGGTCACTCTCCCGCTGATTTACGCCATGGAAAACGGCCATCGCGAAGCGCGCGAACTCGTGGCGCGGGTGCTCGAAGAAAAAGAATTTAATTCCGTGCAGCCGGAAAAGCTGGTGGCTCTGGTCCGCGATTCCGGCGCACTCGATCGTGCCCGAAGCCTGGCCCTCGTTTATGCCGGCCGCGCCAAAGCCTGCCTCAATGGCCATGGCGATTCCGAATATGCGCGAGCCCTGCTCACGCTGCCCGATTTCATCCTCGAACGCGAATATTAATTCCGCGTTGTGCGCTCGGTTTTTTCTTGTCATTCGTAGGGGTCCAGCACGCTGGACCCCATCTCGGCAGGGCGTAAACAATCATCTTCATCCCGGACGGAGGCCCGCATCGTTTATGACATGCCCATTCCGTCATCCCGACCGGAGGCCCGCGCCGTTTGCGGCCTGCCCATTTTGTCATCCCGACCGAAGGCCCGCGCCGTTTGCGGGCCGTAGTGGAGGGATCGTGGCAAGGTCGCTGTTTGTTATAAGCCGCGATTTTTTCAGGGGGTAAACGACCATCGTCATCCCGATCCCGCCAAGCGGGAGAGGGACCTGCTTTTCGTACCTTGTCCGTGGTAAAACAATTCTCCAAGGCACGCGCTCATGCTCCCCTTCAAGCTCATCTACCACGAAGCCTACGACCTCAACCTCGGCGCCCATGTTTTCCCCTCGCAAAAATACCGCCTCGTCGCTGATCAACTGGCCAGCGAGGGCATCGCCCTACCTGACAGTTTCCTTCGCCCGGAACCCGCCTCTGACACCGACATCCTTCGTGTGCACACGCCCGACTGGGTCAACAAGCTCAAAACCGGCACCCTCACGCCCAACGACATAATGAAGCTCGAAGTCCCCTATTCTGTTGCCCTCGTCACGGCCTTCTGGCTCGCTGCCGGTGGCACCATTCTTGCCGCCCAAGCCGCCTCGCTCGATGGTTTCGGCTGCAACATCGGCGGCGGCTTTCATCACGCCTACCCTGGCCACGGCGAAGGCTTCTGCGCCATCCACGATGTGGCTGTTGCCATCCGCAAGGTGCAAGCCGACGGCATCATCCACAAGGCTATGGTCGTTGATACTGACGTGCATCACGGCAACGGCACCGCCGCAATCTTCGCCCACGACCCCACCGTTTTCACCCTCTCCATCCACCAGTGGAACAATTACCCGGCATACAAGCCGCCCTCCACCGTGGATCTCGATATGGACGATGGCGTCGGCGATAATCAGTATCTTGCAGCCCTGCTCCCCGCCGTCCGGGATGCCCTCGACAAGTTTCATCCTGACATGCTCTTCTACATCGGCGGTGCTGACCCCTACAAGGACGATCAGCTAGGCGGCCTTAGCCTGACGATTAACGGCCTGAAAACGCGTGACCAAAGCGTCTTCGAGGAAGCCCGCCAACGCGGCATCCCGGTCGTCACCACTTTGGCCGGCGGCTACGCCCGTAAAGTCGCCGACACCGTCCATATCCACGTAAACACCATTCTCGCTGCCAAATCCGCCGCCGAAAAATTCCCCCGCCCCAGCAAACTCCCCTGACAACGGCATCCACACCGTAGGGGCGCAGCACGCTGCGCCCCATGTCCGCACGCTCATCTCTGTCTGTGTTCTTGGATTTCTCTTCTCCGTGAACTCTGTATTCTTACCTCTGTGACCTCTGTGTTAAACGTCCCCTCTTCCGGACGACCACGGTGGTGGCTGAGAGTTCGCGGATGGAAGCACGCGGAAGTCGCATCCTCTGCCTTGTAAGGCTGCGGTCCTTGACTTTTCTTTTTCCGCGCTGATCAGGTAGGACAAACAATTCCTGTGGCTTTCCGCGGACGCGTGTCAGAGATGCGAAATGAGCCCTCTACAGCACCACGATTTCACGCTGTCTTATGGCCGGGCGCTGGCGGAGTCTGAGGCAGGGCTCGGAGTGGGATGGGCCACCCGAGTAATCGCTTCGGTCAACGCCCTTTCGACGTCGTCGGGGTCGAATCCGTCTGACCGGTAGGCCACTTTTCCCTCGCGATCCAGGATCACCGTTGTGGGAAACGCATTCACGCTAAGCAAGCGTTCCAGTCCGTCCGCAAACAGTACCGTGGTCTTAGGCCGCTCTTCGGCGAGATAGGGCGCGACCAACGATTCGTCTTCATCGCAGTTCAGTCCGAAAAACAGCACTTCCTTATCATCGGCGAAATGCGCCGCTACTTTTTCAAAGTGCGGCTCCAGTTCGCGGCAAGGTCCGCACCACGTCGCCCAAAAATTCAGCACCACGACCTTGCCCTTGGTACTTGCAAAGGGGAATGGCGTGCCATCCGGAGCTTTGCGTACCGTGAATTCGTAGGGTTCCGTCAAGCCTTGATTCGGCACGAGTTTTGCCGGCGCGGCCGCGCCAACAGTCTCGTCGAACGTATGCAACAGGTAATCTCCCAGCCCGTCTTCCGAGCGATGCGCCAGCCTCCACACGTTCCCAATCTTCTGCCGCAACTCCTTCTGGGGAGAGACGCCGTTGCCATGATCGTCCAACGAAAACGCCCGCGCGTACTGCCGCAGTGCCTCGTTCAGGTCATTCTTTAGCTCGGCAATTTCACCCAGGTTTTCCGCGGCTGCGCCATTGGGCTGCTCCGCGTAGCTGCTCTCAAAATCCTTTTGCGCGCTTGAAAGCTCCCCCAGCTTTCGATACAACTGACCCCGCACCAGCAGCACCGACGAGATGTCGCGCCTGCGATCGTTCCGCCATTCCTCGGTGGAAAGCCGCGGCGATTTGTCCGCCGGAGAGCTCCGCTGCAGTAGGTCCAAAACGCGCCCGCAATAAGAAACGGCGCGCCGCCGTCCCTGCGCGTCGCCATACCTGTCCAGCAACTGGATCGAAAGCACGGTCATCGAGGAGTCTTCCGGATTCAGCGCAACAAGGCGTTCAGCGTACTCCGTGGCCCGCGGAAAATCCCGCAATTGAATGCTGGACTCCACGATGGCGCGATAGATCTGCGGACGTTGGGGGGATTCCGGGTATTTCTTCAGGAATGCGTCCAGATTGTGCACCATCGCCGCGCGGTCGTTTCCGGCGTCGGCAATGGCTTTTTGGAGGTCATCCTTCTCCGCGGCAGCTTCTTTCGCCGCATCTTTTGTCGCTTCCTGTTTGGCGCGGCTCGATTTTGAGGACGGTGCGGCGGGAACGGGTGAAGTGGATTCCTGCGCGAACAACGGGCAAGCAAGCAACAGCGTCAGACAGAACTTCAGTGGGCTCAAGCGGGTTGGGCGAAAGGGAAACACTCTAACATTGTACCTGCTCACGCATCAGGTTGCAGGGAATCGTGCCTGCGCAATCCTCGGATTCCCTGATGGCTCAGGAGCCGCCTTCGACGTTGATGCCCCCCGAAACCGTGTGCACTTCGATGCGCCCGCGCGAATCGCCCACACGTGCGCGAAGTGAATGTTTGCCCTGCTCTTCGATCATAACCGGAATGTTGGTACGGATATTGCCCGAAGTGGCGTCGGCGGAGAGCAGAAACGAGGAGTTTGTCGGCACGTGAATGTTCACCGAGCCCGACACTGTTTTCAGCTCCCACAGGCGATTGCCGCTGGGATTCCCGCTGATTGTGATCGGTCCGGAAATGACGTGTGCCCGCACGTCGTTGTTCGCCCCGCTGATTCGCAGCGAGCCGCTGGCATTCGATGCTTCGACGCGGTCGCCTGGATTCTCAATCTCAATAGAGCCGGAAGCCGCCGTGGCCTTCACCTCGCCCTTGACGTTTGCGATGTTCACGCTACCCGACGCGGTGGAAACTCGCAGGAATCCGCCGATCCCGGAAACGTCAATCGAGCCGCTCGCAGCGTTCAGCTGCGTATCCCGCTCGATGCGATAAACATGCACATACCCCGAAGCCGAGGAGCACTTCACTGGGCCGCGCACCTCATCGATGGTGACGCCCCCGGAAGCCACGCTCGCATCAATCTCCGTTTCCCGGGGTACTTCAATCTCGTAATCGATCGAGACGTTCTTCACCCATGATGTGTCCTTGCCGATACGAATCGTGTCGCCACGCTGCTCCAGCGGAGGATTGCTCACTGCGTCTGCAATGTTCTTTTCGGAACTACCCCACAACGACCAGCCCCCGGTCACTTTTCCGTGGATGTGTACCTTGCCGTCTCCAGTGCCACGTATCGTGACGTTGCCGGAGCCATTGCTCAGCTCCAGCCGCGTAGGACCAGAGACAGTGAAAGTTTTGTCAAAAGTATTGTCCGAAGCGGAAGCCTGCAAAGAAAAAAGAGAGAACGCCGCGGCAAAAAGGATGATCCCAGGCAAAGCAACTCTGCGAGTGCGCATATATAAACTCCTGCCCGCGCTTTCAGGGCCTTCTAACCATAATGTACGCAATCTTGGAAATTATGTTCCCGTAGATTTTGCCAAGGTTTCGTTCAGTGAGCCTTGCCGGTAGCCCTCCAGGTCCAGGGCCACATACGTGAAACCCTCTACTTTCAAGGCTTTAGCAACCGCCGCGGCCATTTCTGGTGTCAGTGCTCGGGGAAGTTCGGCAGGTGCCAGCTCAATCCGCGCCAGATTCTCGTGCAACCGGACCCGGAACTGCCGGAAGCCCAGCTCCCGCAGTGCCGCCTCGCCCCGTTCCACCAGCGAAAGGCGCTCCGCAGTAACTTCCGTTCCATACGGCAGCCGCGAGGACAGGCAAGCCGAGGCGGGGCGGTCCCAGGAGGGCAGTCCTGCGCGTTCGGAAAGGAAGCGAATCTCAGGTTTGTGGAGCTGCGCGTCCAGCAGCGGCGTCAGGATGTGGTGCTCATGGGCGGCGCGATGCCCGGGCCGGAAATCGGAGGTATCGTCCGCGTTCAATCCATAAGCGATGGCGGCAAAATGGCGGTCCGCAGCCACCTTGTCCAGCACGGAAAACAGCTCGTCCTTGCAGTAATAGCATCGGTCGGAGGCGTTGGCGCGATAGGCAGGATTCTCCAGTTCGTGCGTCTCGATGAATTCGTGGCGCACGCCGCTGGCCTGCAGGAATTTCTCCAGTTGCTCGCGGTCATAGGTGGAATAGCTCGCGCTAAGAGCAGTTACGCTGAGCGCTCGTTCCCCAAGCACGCGATGCGCGGCCCAGGCCAAATACGCGGAATCGGTGCCGCCCGATAGGGCGACAATCAAGGAAGGGAGGTCCGCCAGCTTCGAGAAAAGGACTTGCTCCTTTTCGGGAGCCGCGTGCGTCGAAGTCTCGTCCTTGTGGATTTGTACCAGTGGCTTCATGGCACGGACGAGTATACCGCCAACAGGGCCATTCCGCAGCCTTGGAGTTGCACACAACCCCGGCTACTTGAAGTCCAGTAGCACGTCCACCGTGCCTTTGGCCGTATCGTTCTGCAGCCAGTGGCCCACGGTGTCGTAGTGTATCGGCAAATCCTTAAAAACCGTCGCACGGTGGAGTTCCAGGCGATTCAGGAATTGCTCGAACATCTTCTTATCGAACACATCGCCAGGCTTCATCGGCCACGCATCGCGAATCATCCGTTCGCCCGCCAGCGACATCCCGGTGATGGTCATCTGGTCAAAGTGGAACACTTGTCCCTCAGAGATGGCAACCGCGAAGGACACCGTGTGCGCCTGTTCGTCGTAAGTGGCTACTGGCGTCAGCTTCGCTTCCATATAACCGCGCTGGCCATACTCTTCGCGGATACGGTCCCATCCCGCTTCAATGCCCATGCCATCGGCCACGTCGCCGGGCTTCAGTCCCAGCGTCGTCCCCAGCGTAATCGTGGAGATCGCCTGATTGCCGCTCCACTCCACGCCCTTCCAGTGATACACGGCGCCCGGCTCGCAAGGCACGTATACCGGGATTGCCTCGGGAAGTTTCTGATTCGGATTTCCAGACAGCCGCACCTCCGCCGGCCCAATTTTCGCGTGCAGGTAACCGTCTTCCTGATAGACGGGACGAATCGCTTCGGCAAGAAAAATATCAATGGCCATGCGGGAATAGGGCTTGCCCAGAATTTCTGGAAGATGCTGTTGGACCACAAGCGATTCCTTCAAGTGGGCATCGCTGAATTCCACGCTGGCGATCTGCGGGGCGATGCCCTCCTCGCGAAACTGGAGGATATTTCCTTCGGCCAGCGGATTGACCAGCACGTCATGCTCGATCTGCACATTGCCGCCATGCGCCGCAAAAAAGGCTTTCAGCGAGTTCGCGGCCTGCTCCACCACGGCTCCAGCTTCGGGAAGCGTCCCGTCATAGAACGGCAGGTCCTTGCGGATCGCGTCGTTCAACTCCGAGTCCGCATACCACGGAAAATTGTCGTACGACACCGGGATGTGCGTATTCTCCTGCAGATGAAACATCAGGGTCAGATCATTGTTGTGCGTGCTGAAGTTGTACGTTACTTTGGCAAACATGCCCGAACGCACCAGCACGTCCGCGGCATCTTGCAACTCCTTCCGGCCCACTTGCGCGCCGAGTGCTAGGCCGGAAAGCGCAACAACCTGCGGCTCGCTAAGCTTCTGCAAGCCATCCACTTGAATTTCTTTCAGAGTAGCTGTCTGAGCGTGAATTAAATTGGGGAGCGCAAAAAAGGATAAGAATGCGAGCGGAAGAAGGAGGCGGAGCCGCATCATAAAGCTATTCTAGTCCCGATTTCTTGCAAACTACAATTTATACCCTGCGATCCCGGTCGCGTTCGCGCGCAACAAGCGGGAGTCCCAGGTGCCGTTTTTGTTCCCGGGCGCTTGAGTTGCCGCTTTGGAGTGCGGCGGCTAGCCGCCGCTCTTACGGTCGCAACCTACGCTCCAAAATTCTCCTGTTGTAGCGCAGGCCGAGCCCCAGAGCCCTGCGGTAATCCTCCGGCCAAAAGCTCGTTGTGTAATGACCAATCGCGGCGTATCATCCGCCAACGGCAGCGGTAAATCTTGCTTTTACCCGCATCCGAGTCGATGCTCTATCAGAAATCGCGTTGGTGGCTCTGAGTGTGATCACAGGGGTGAAAACCTATGGCGAGCAAGAAATTCGTGTGGGTGGGATGGCCGGTTTTAGTGCATTCCGTGCGGACCGCGATTGCGGCTGTAGCTGCAGTGCTGGCAGCACGTTTGTTCCATCTGCCGGAAGCATACTGGGCGGCAATCACGACCCTCGTAATCACGCAATCTTCGCTGGGCGCTGCTCTCACTGTATCCTGGCAGCGATTCGTTGGAACGGCGCTTGGAGCAGCAGTGGGAGCGATTGCGGCGAGTCGCTTCCATTCAGACCTGCTGGTGTTCGGTATCTGCGTGTTCCTCTTGGGATTCCTGTGTGCCGTGGCGCGCTCGGACCGAAGCGCATACCGTTTTGGAGGTGTTACTGTGGCGATTGTACTGCTAGTGCCGCGACAGGCTCCCGCCTGGCAGATCGCTTTTCATCGTTTCGCTGAAGTGTCCATCGGCATCGCAGTAGCGCTGCTATTGGCGTGGGTCTGGCCGGAAAGCGAAGCCACGTCACTTGGGAAAAATAAAATCTTTCTTCCGAGCACCTAGGCCGTTTCCAACCCTACTTCTCCCTCTTGCTTGGAGCCCGGTTTCCCAATCCACACCACCCTGCATCGCGCGGAACTAGGTGAGCTCTCACCCAGGACAAGCTCCACCACCTGTCCGCGCCGTAAATTGTGAATTCCACCCAGCCGGAATCCCTCTTTCGAGGAATCCAATATCAAGCAGGGAATTCTTCTCTGCGTGAAGTCTGGATTCTTGATGACCACGCTCGCACGTTGCCTCGACATTACGCGCTTCGAGAAACGGCCATCGGAACTGGAATCATTTGTCATGCTCATAAACATGGTCTGGGGAGTAGTGATACTACACGCAAATTCGTTTCATCGGAAGCACGAAAAAATCGCTCTGGGAAGGCTTGAAGTGTCATCTATCCCTCGCACCCTGGACACCCCCTGTTTCGTTGCCCCAACAAAATCTACGACTTAGGCTCGCAGTCCAGAGGCAGGCGAGAGTAGAATGGGGCCAAATGCCAGATTGCTCTGAAATTGGCAAAGCGGCAGCACGCTCCTGTCTCGCCGAACATAGAAGGGATCCTAATCCGATGAAATTGCAAAAGATGGCTTTCATTCTTGTAGCAGCCGTGTTGGCGTTGGGCGCAGCCGCGTGTTCGCACAAAGCTGACACCAGCAAGACTTCCACCGCGAATCCCGCCGAATCCGTGGCGTCCTACCTGGGCCGCTGGGATCTGACGCTGAAAGCGCCGGATCGCGAATATCCTTCCTGGCTCGAATTGAGCCAGGAGAATGGCCAGTTGAAAGCCCAAATGGTGGGACGTTGGGGAAACGCTCGCCCGCTGCCCACCGTCGAGTTCGCGAATGCGCACCTGAAGTTCGTTTCGCCGAAAGAGGAAGAAGGCCGCAAGGACGATATGGTTTTTGAAGCCACGCTGGACGGCAACACCCTCAAAGGCACTACCACAGGGCCGGATGGCGTAGCTTGGCCGTGGACCGGTGTACGCGCTCCAGCCTTGAAAGAAACCGCCGCGCCAAAGTGGGGCAAGCCCATTCCGCTATTCAATGGCAAAAACCTCTCTGGATGGACCATGACCAAATCGGATTCCAAAGCGGTATGGAAAGTTGAGAACGGAAAGCTAATCACTCCCGGCAATGGCCCCGAACTCCTCAACGATGGGAAGTACAACGACTTCAAGCTGCATGTGGAATTCAACTGCGGACCCATGTCCAACAGCGGTGTCTACCTCCGCGGCCGCTACGAAGTGCAGATCGAAACCGACTCCGCCGCCGAGCCTCCCAGCCACCACACCGGCGGCGTCTACGGCTTCCTCGCGCCTACGCCGGAACTCCCGCGCAAGAGCGGCGCTTGGCAGACCTTTGACATCACTCTGGTCGGCCGAATGATTACCGTCGTCCAGAATGGCCAGACCGTAATCGACAATCAGGAGATTCCCGGCATCACTGGCGGCGCGCTCGATAGCCACGAAGAATTGCCCGGCCCCATCTACCTCCAGGGCAGCGAAAAAGGCCATGTAGCCTTTCGCAACATAGTCCTAACTCCCGCGGAGCAGTAGCCGCCTGCTTCAGGCAATCTGACGTATTCTCATCCGGGGTTTCCGTGTTCGGTTCCCCATGCCCGGCGTGTCTATGGCCTCGTGTTCAGAAAATGGGCTCTTCCGGCGGCCCATGCGGCAAGGCTTTGTCGCGGTCAATCACCCACTGAGGAAACGTCGGTTCGTTCAGTGGCGGCCGGCCGCGCGTGATGGCCCAATGTTCCAGCCAGCTCGCGCCTTCTTCGCCCACGTACTCATCCGCCGAACTGTACGCGGCGTCGGCCAGCGCGTCGTGTAGAGTGACAAACTCGTACCCGCGTTTGCGCAGCATGTCCAGCAAATCCGAGATGTGATCCGCCTCCAGCCAGTTTCCATGAAGCAGCAGGACCTGCCGCGGCTCATAGCCGAAAAGATCCCGGGAAAGCTTCTCGAAATAATCAAAAACCTGGCCAGTGTACGTCAAATACGCAGCGACAATTTGCTGTTGCAGAGCGCTATCGCCGCGTTTGCGGGCATCCTCGTACACGCCCGCGAACATCCAGTCCCACGCGTCCATCGTGACGGGCGCGATGCGGTAACCGCGCGAGGCGAGAAAAGCTTCGGCTTCTCGCCGCGTCTGCAGATCGCGGCCAGTTTCCAGGTAAGGATGCCGGAGGTAGCGCATCTTCATGTGGTGCTGCGCCAGGAGAATGCGCGTCACCGTTTCGCCGCGAATCACATCCTCTTCCCATGCCTGCAACGTGACGTTGTTCAGCGAAGTGTGCCCAAACGTATGGTTGCCCAGTTCAAAACCGGCGTCGAGCCATTGATTCAGCGCCTTAATCCGCTCGTCCACTTCGCCTAACTTGTACAGCCTGCTTTCGTTAACGAAGCCAACCGCGGGCGCCTTCTCTTTTTGTAGAGCGGCCAGTAGCTTTGCGGTCATTTCATTAATTTCCGCACCATTCATGGAGTGGGCGCTAGCTGCCGGCAGGTCGTCAATGGTGATGGCAATCTGGCGGTGCGCCGGCTCTTGCGCATGAATAGAAACGAAAGGGAAGAAGGAAAGGAAAAGAATAAGTGAAAAAACTGTACGGGATCTCATGCGCCCATTCTACGAAACCCAGTCGCCTCACGCCAATCCTGTAGCACCGTCACTCCCGACTGTGCTCTGGGGTTGCCCGTGACTCCCGTAGGCATCCGCCAGAGTTTACCCTGAGTTTCGAAGGGCTGGACCCCATTTCGGCCAGCCCTTTACTCGACAGTCACCGATTTCGCCAAGTTCCGCGGTTGATCCACGTCGCACCCACGCCGCACCGCAATGTGATAAGCGAGCAGTTGCAGCGGCACAATCTCCAACATCGTCGCCAGCAATTCCGGTGCGGCAGGCAACTCAATAATGTGATCAGACGCTTCGCGCGCCAGATGATCGCCCTGCGTCACCACCGAAATCACGATCCCGTCGCGCGCCTTCACCTCTTTGATGTTCGAGATGCTCTTCTCGTACAAAGTAAGCGAAGCGGGGTCCGAATCGTCGCGAGTGGCAAGAACCACCACGGGGAGATTTTCGTCAATCAGCGCGTTAGGACCGTGCTTCATTTCGCCAGAGGGGTAGCCTTCCGCGTGGATGTAGGAAATCTCCTTAAGCTTCAGCGCCCCTTCCAGCGCGATGGGGTAGTGAATGCCGCGCCCCAGATAGAGGAAATCCGTATTGCGGAAAAACTGTCGCGCCAGATTCTCGTAGAAGCCAGTCTCCTCCGCCTGCAAAATCATTTCGATCTTGTGCGGGATGCGCGTGAATTCCAGCATCAAATGCCGCGCCGCATCCGCGGAGAGTTTTCCGCGAAGCTGCCCCAGGTACGAGGCAAGCAGAACCAGCGAGGCGAGTTGCGACGTGAACGCTTTCGTGGAAGCCACGCCAATTTCCGGCCCCGCATGCGTCAGAATTGTTCCCGCGGCTTCGCGCGTGATCATCGAGCCCATCACGTTGCAAATCGCCAGCGTCGGCGACCCCTTAAGCTTCGCTTCCCGCTGCGCCGCCAGCGTGTCCGCGGTTTCCCCGGATTGGCTGATGCACACCGTAAGCGTTTTGGCGTCAAGGATCGGGTCGCGGTAGCGAAATTCGCTGCCGTAATCCACCTCGACGGGAATGCGCGCAAGCTTTTCAATCATAAACTTCCCGGCGAGTGCCGCATGCCAGCTTGTTCCGCAAGCCACGATGCGCACCTTCTCAAACGCGCGGAACTCCCCGTCACTAATCTTCATTTCGTCCAGAAAGACCTTGCCGGTGTCCTGGGAAATCCGGTTGAGGATGGTGTCGCGGACCGCGCGCGGCTGCTCGAAGATTTCCTTCTGCATGAAATGCTTGTAGCCGCCCTTTTCCGCCATGATGGGGTCCCAGGCAACGTGGTGAGAGGGACGGTTTACAGGTTTGCCGTCCAGGTCGGTGACGCGCACACCGTCTAGCGTAAGAATCGCGATGTCACCATCCGCAAGGAAGAAAATCTCCCGCGTGTGTTCCAGCAAAGCGGGGATATCGCTGGCAACAAAGTATTCTCCATCGCCCAGTCCAATCACGGAGGGAGGGCCGATGCGCGCCGCAATCAGCTTTTGCGGATCCTTCGCGGAAAGAAATACCAGCGAGTAAATGCCGCGCAGATCCTTCAGCGTGTGCCGCACCGCTTCCTCAAACGGAAGGTCTTTGGCGTACTTCTCGACGAGGTGCGCCACGATCTCCGTGTCCGTCTCCGTGACGAACTTGTGGCCTTCCTTCTGCAGTTTCTCCTTCAACTCCAGATAGTTTTCGATAATCCCGTTGTGCACTACAACGTATTGCCCCGTGCAGTCGCGGTGCGGGTGCGCATTCTCTTCCGTGGGACGCCCATGCGTGGCCCAGCGCGTGTGGCCGATGCCGTACGTGCCCTCCAGCGGCGTTTTCTGGATGGCTTCCTCCAGATTGCGCAGCTTGCCCGGCGCGCGGCGAATGTCCATCTTGCCGGCGCTGTTCACCACGGCGATCCCCGCGGAATCGTAGCCGCGATATTCCAGTTTCCGCAGCCCCTCGATGATCACGGGGACCACTTTTTTCGGCCCGATATAACCAACAATCCCGCACATGATGGACCTCTCCAAAATGAGGTATCGTCAGGGTAACACGCGGACTATTGCAGTTGTGCGAAAACGGCGGGGAAGCCTTCGGGAAAGTTACTCTGTGAGGGGTTGGTTCGCCGTGCGCCTCATTTCGACGGCGTTGAGCTTGCCATTGGCGTCGAAATAGAAGGTTACCCGCGCGGTCACCGGGCGCACCGTCTGTAAATCAATGTGGCGGATGATGGCCACCAGTGTTCCAGGTTTTTCGGGTGTCTGCAGCTCATAGCCGCGCACCGACAGAAAGTTTGTGACGCGGTCCGCCGTGGAGCCCAGGGGTAGCTGCGTTTCGATCATCTCCTGAATGGGTTTCAGTTGCGGGTCGTCCACGTGGTAGCCCTTCTGGCAGCCGGCCGCGAGAATAGTAGCCAGCAGCAAGAGGGAACAGCACACAACTCGGACGCTGCCAGCCACAGTGCTTGCGAAAAACTTTTCCTTCCAAGTAACGATTTCCATCGGATGTCTCTCGCGCTAGTTTCCGCTCTAATCCACGATTTCGAAGCGGTATTCCTCAATGACCGGATTGGCCAGCACTTCCTTGGAAATCCGCTCCAGTTGCTTCTGCGCTTCGTCGCGGTTCCAGCCATCCAGGTTGAGCACGAAAAATTTTCCCTGGCGCACGTCGGAAACCTGTGCGAAACCCAGGCTGGAAAGAGCGTGTTGAATGGTTTGACCCTGAGGGTCCAGAACGGTGCGTTTCGGCATAACCCATACGTGAGCTTTCATGGCCATCAGTATAGCAATTCCTGCAAGCCCGATCACGCTGCCCGAAAGTACGGGAGTGGGTCAGTTTTAGATAAGCGCATCCATCGGGCAATGACGCCAATTTCTCAAGGTAAATTGCAACGACTTACATCACTTTGGGTAAATGCCCCTGATCGCCAGAAGGAGCGCAGCCACAACAGTCATGCAGAGCAGTGAACAGAACGCGATGCTCATACGAAGTTCCCATTGCGGCTCTTCCGCTTCTCCCGCGAGATAACGGCGATTCACCTGTTGAAGCGGGGAATATCGCGAAAGAATCCACAGGAATATAGGGAGGAGGATTGGCGAAGCCGATAGCGCTATCAGGATGTTTTTGTGGACACCTTCAAGGGTCGTCACCGACCACGAAATCGGCACCGACACGAACAAGCAGACAAAGACGCCCAGTGCGCGCATATGCACACGATTGACAGGCGTGTCTGGCTGCAAGGGGTTCTGAAGGTGGCGCAAGAACTTTGACGGCCAAAGCAAGAGAACGACGGCTATGCCTGCAAAAAAGAGAAGAACAATTGCGAAGAGGATTGCGAACCAAGTGTCCGACATTGGACAGATTTAATCACATAACCGCAGAATCTTACAGAGACAAACCTTAGCATGAGCGCTAGTGCCCGGTTGGCCTCCAATCGGAAACTAACACGCTACCGAAAGGACGAGTGCGGCCCAGGAATGTGCGTATAATCGAGCCGATACGGAGGCCATTGTGTTCAGACGAATCGTTCGTATTGCCGCCGTAATACTCGCCGTCTGTTTCCCGTCGCCATCACGCTCGCAGCAACCTGCACAGGAGAAAGAGCAAATCCTATGGCAAAAGCTGCAAGCCACCATCACCGACGTGGACGGCCATCTCGATGGCGTGCTGGGCGTGGCCATCCTCGATCTTTCCACTGGGCAGAAATACCTGCTGCATGCCGATGAAGTCATGCCCACGGCCAGCTCCATCAAAATCGCCATTCTGGCCGAGCTTTACCGCCAAGCCCAGCAAGGCAAGCTGAATCTCAGCGACCTCTACACACTCCAACAGAGCGACATTGTCGGCGGCAGCGGCATCACAGAAGATCTCACGCCCGGCACCACGCGCCTCACACTCCGCGATGTCGCCGCGCTCATGGTTTCCGTCAGCGACAATTCCGCCACCAACGTCATCATCGATCGCGTCGGCATGGACAACGTAAACGCATTGCTGGATTCCCTGGGACTTACTCACACACGTTTGCGCCGCAAGATGATGGACCTGAAAGCCGCCAGCGAGGGCCGCGAAAATGTCTCCACCCCGCGCGAAATGATGCTCCTGCTCGAAGCGCTTTACCGCGGCAAGGTACTCAACAAACAGTTCACCGACGATTATTTCAAGCTTCTCACCGTCCACAAGGAAAGTTACATCCCCCGCGATTTACCCGAAGATTTGCGTGTAGCCAATAAACCCGGTGAACTGGAAGGCGTGCGTAACGATTCCGGCATTGTCTTCACCGGCAGGCGCCCCTACGTGATCAGCGTGATGACCACCTACTTGCGCCACGAAAAAGACGGCGGGGATGCCATCATGCGCATTTCAAACGCGGCCTATCAAATGTTTGACCGCCTGAGCCGCGCCTCCGAATTCGGCCGCGTCATCTCACCCCACGACACCGGCAATCCCTAAGAACGCGCCACTCCACAAATAAACCTCCTGTGCCAACTCATACCCAGAGTCGTTAATGAATCGAATGAAAAAAACGTCATTCCGAGCGAAGCGAGGAATCTGCTGTTGACTCCGAAGGCTAGCTGACCACCCGCAACCCCAGCCCCGGCCCTTTGGGCAAAGTCAGCTTCCCCTTCTCCACCGTAACGCCCGCATACGGATCATTGCCAATCAGCAAGTTGCCGTCCAAGTCCGCGTAATCCACAAGCGGCGACAGATGAGCCGCCGCGGTCACGGAACACGAGCTCGAAATCATGCACCCAATCATCACCTTCATGTCCAGCGCCCGCGCCATTTTGATCCACCGGTACGCTTCGTTGATGCCGCCAGCCTTGTCCAGCTTCACGTTAATGCCGTCGTAGGCTTCCTTCAGTTGTGGGATCAGCGCGGCGCTGGTGCAGGCCTCGTCAGCGATAATCGGCAGATGCACCTTGCTGCGCACATATTTCACATCCTCGAACATGTGTGCGGGCATGGGCTGCTCGATGAATTCCACGCCTTGCGTTTCCAGCCAGTTGATTTTGCGGATGGCCTCTTCCTTATCGGTCCAGCCCTCGTTGGCGTCCACGCGCAGCGGCTTGTTGGTCACGCTGCGCACAGCCGCGATGGTCTCCTCATCGGTTTTCAGTCCCACTTTCACCTTTAGCACAGGATACGCGGCCGCTTCCGCCGTTTTCTGCTTGGTGATCTCCGGAGTATCAATGCCAATGGAAAAGGTAGTGACCGGCGCGGCGGCCGGGTCGAGCCCGAAATACTTATACAAGGGAACATTCAGCTTCTTGCCAATCCAATCCATCACGGCAATATCCACGGCGGCCATCGCCGCGTGCTGGTGCTCGCCGAGCAATTTGCGAATGTCCGCCAGGAAAGGGTCGAACTGCCATGGATCGCCCGCCGCAATCTTGTCGACAATTGCGTCGATGGCTTTCTTCGCCTGCTCGGGGTACTCCTCGTAGCGCACAATGGGCGCGCCCTCGCCATGCCCAGTGATGCCGTCGCGCGTGTAGCGCAGATTCACCGTATCGCGGTAAGTGCTGGAAGACATCGTAGTCGTCCACGTGTGCCGCAAATTCAGGCGCTTCAATTCCACGCTGACCGTGGCCTTCTCCTTGCTCGCGACAGTTGTCTCTCCCGCTCCCAACAATCTCTCCACGTGCCCTGCACTGACAATTCCCGCCGCTCCCGCCACTCCTGCCGTTTGCAACCATTCGCGTCGATTCATGGTTTCACCCTCCTTGCCGCCACCAGCAATTCTGTCCAAGGCTTGTCGTCCAGCTTGCTGATTTGCACCATCGGGTGTTCGTGCGTCGTATCGTGAATGAACTCTCCGTTGCCGATGTACATCCCCGTGTGCGTGATGTGTGTGGCCCTCTCCCCAAAAAACAGCAGATCGCCCGGTTGCAGATCTTTGCGCTGCGCCTCGCTGACGCCCGTCCACGCCGCCTGCAAATCGGCGTCCCTCGGCATTACTACGCCACGCTGGCGCTCCAACATCTGAGTGAACCCCGAACAGTCGAACCCGAACGACGAAGTCCCTCCCCACGTGTAGGTGACACCGAGAAACTTCCGCGCCACGGCAATCATCTGTTCAATGGTAAGCGGCGAAAAGTCTGTGCTGACATCGCCCGATTGCACGTAGGCTTCCGATCCGTCCGGCAGCCGCACCTTAATCCAGCGGTCGCTATCCCCCACTTTGCCAGGAATAACCTCCAGGCGGCTCTCCCATGGAATCGTGACCACAGGCGCATGCGCGGTGACATCAGGCTCGCGGTAAACATTGGCGCTGAGTTCCGCAACGCGCACCGCAGGACCCTGCCCGGCGTAAGGCTGCCCCGTCAACTTCCGCAAATCGCCAAGCTGCATCCATCCCGCGTAGATGTCCGCTGTCTTGATTTTCACCCAATGTTTCTTGAATTCGACAAGCGTCACATTGCTCGCATAAATCGCCTGCGACACCACATCCGTGTTGGTGCTGGCATCGCGGTACATGTTCGCCACGGGTTTGACCACGACGTACAACGTTCCCGGCGAAGGTTTCTTCGCCGCCAGCGCAACGGAGAACAAGAGAACGAGGGCAGGCACCATCCACAAATGTTTGAAAGGAAGGCGCAGACGTGGCACGTGATCCTCACAATGGTTATCTTCAGTCCTTTGAAAACTCCTCAGGAACAGCAGACAAGGTAGGGTTTTGGGTTTCACCGGAAGCTCGATTGGCTTGCTGGAACCGATTGTACTGGAAACGATCGCCGCCTGCGTGTCGTTTTTCCTTCTATCTGCCAAGCCGGTTCAGAATATTTTCTCGTCCACCTTCGCCGCGCTCCAGTCAGAAAGAAATTGACTCCCAAACGTGCGGAAGTTCGCGACCCGCTTCAGGGAATACGCCGCAGCGGTTCCCTGACGCGGCACACGCACGCGAAAGAAATCCGCTCCGTCCACATCAATCAAAGCGAACGCCGGCCGATGATCAGGCTCACGGGTCGCGATCTCCACGTTGCTCATCTCCAGATTCCTCACGTGCCGCACAAAAAATCCCGTCGCAGGCAACGGGCCAAACATCGTGGGTTCCGGGTACTCCTTCTCGCGCTCCGGCGGCTGCAATCCTGCCATCGCAGCGTCACCGCCGCCCGCCTGATGCACGTACACATTGCTGATCTTCACGTCTTCAATGTAGTGGCCGGGCACACCACTGAGAATCGCGGGAAGCTGTGCGGCGTCGTAGCTCGTGACGTTGCTGATCAGGATGCGCTTCAGTGTGCCGACGCTGGCGTCTTTGGGCCCCCGCATACGTTGGCCAAGCCGCAGAAATACCGGCGAATCTAGCGCGCCCCGCATGGCAATACCAGTGATAGTGATGTCCTCGCACTGCGCCCCGTCAACGGTCTCAATAGCAATTCCGCGCGAGTGCTCGAAAACGCAATTCGCAATCGTGATGTTACGAAAGCCGCCGTTGGATTCCGTGCCGCACTTGATGCGCCCGGTGCCGCGACCGCCAAAACTCGCCGGCATGCGCTTCCACGTGCCGTCCAGCATGCTGCCAACTTCATAACTGCCGCTCAAGAAGCAGTTCGCGATCGTCAGGTTCTCCGTCGGACGAGCGTAACCCAGCGCGAACGAACTTTTGGGGCAGATGCCATCGTCGTATGGGGAATTCACGGCGCAATTGGAAACGCGCACGTTGCGGCAGCAATCCAGGTCCATCCCGTCGCGGTTGGTGTCAATCTTCAGGTTATCAATAGTCAGATTGTCCACGCCGGTGGCCAGAATCGCGAACCATCCACCCATCAACATCGAAAAATCCTTGAGTATCACGTTGTGGCAGTTTTTCAGAGCGATGGCTTTATTGGCCACGCCCGGCTTTGTGGTATCCGGCAAATCTTTCTCGGAAGAAAAACCCCGGCTCAGCCCCTTACCCCAAATCAGCCCCGGCCCGAGAATCGCAACATCATGAATGTCTTCGCCCCATAGCAAACTGTTGTGCCAGTGATTGTGGCCGTAGTCCTGGTAAGGTTCCCATGCGCCTTGCGGCTCCGCGGCATCGTAGCCGCCACTCGAGGTGCCCTCAACCGGCGTGGAAGCCGCCAGAATCGTTGCTCCCTGATCAAGGTAAAGGCACACATGGCTCTTCAAGTGAATCGAGTAGCAAGCATACGTTCCCGCGGGAAAGTAAACCGTGCCCCCACCCGCGGTTGCCGCCGCATCAATGGCTCGGTTGATGGCGGGGCTGTCAATAGTCTGCCCATCTCCGCTAGCCCCAAACGCCTTAGCGTTCAAAATCCCAGCATTAGCCAGAGCTTCACTGGAAAGAGAAGCCGCCGCCGCCATCCCGTTGTGCAAAGGCACTCCCGCCAGAACGGCCCCACGCCCAGCCATCGAAAACAACTGTCTGCGATCAAACAAAGGGTTTCCTCCCCTCGGAATGCAGAAAGGATCGAAAGTGCACCACGACGCACGAAACTCGATTGGAGCGAACGATTTTCTTTATATGCGCTGGCGCCCAAGCGTGTCAATCATGCGCGCTAAAGAGAATTGGAACTCAAGATCCCAGGTTTAGTTTACCTAGTTGTGGCAAGTCAGGTGTAAGTCGGCCTCGTTGTCAGTCGTCATTTCACAGGTCTTGTAAACCCACTTGGGGTCCACCTTGCGGAGTTTATCGAATGACTCCTCCGCTTTTTCTCTCTGTCCAAGTTTCAGATAGATGGTCCCGAGCATTTGGTATGCGGCCCCCAGGTCGGCAGGGTCGGTAGCGCTGACCTCCACCATACGCTGGGCAGCCGAAATTGCTTTTTGATACTGTCTGGAACCCACCAAGGCCCAAACTAAGTTTTTGTGTATGCCAGGGTCCTGGGAATCCTTAGCAGCTGCGTCAAAAGCGTTCGAGGCTTGCAAATAGTCTTTTTTCGCTAGGTAAACCAATCCGAGTGAATTGTAGGAGAGACCGCTATGGTCGATCTCGATATTCCACTTGCATGCGCTCACCGCCAGGTCCAGTTCCTTTGTTAACTGGTAGCCCTCACACAGTTTCCACCACACTCTCCTATTGCTGGGGTCCAATTGCGCTGCTTCTTTCAAAAGGCGAACATTTTCCTTGTCACTACCTTCCGCAAGTTTCTTTCCGGCTTCACTTATCAACCAATCCGCTTGATCACGTTTGGGCAACAGAGACACAAAAGCCTTGGTCAGCGAATCTGAAATACTTGGAGTACGCCCAGATTTGGAAGGCATAAACAAAATAACAAATCCAACCACAAGCACGGCAAGGGCAGAGAGCGCGAGCCACCGAATCAGTCTCATATTCAGTAATTTACATCATAATCAACGAACTGGCCATGAAGGCATTACCCCAGGCACGGTCCAGCCTTGGATCCGTCAGGCTGCTGGAATTTGGCCCGACCAAATCGCTATTTGAATATCACGAAAATAAATAACTCACAGATTAGCTATGCAAGGGGTCAGCGAATGCGAACTCAGACTACGCGTGCGGAAGCTTCGCCAGATACTTGCCCCGCTCTTCCTGCGGCAGAAACGCGTGCTCAAATCCAGCGCGGTGCAGCCCAATGAGATCGCCTTCGCTTAAGCCCATCTTCGCGGCAACTTCATACTCGCCCATGAGCAACGCGTGAAACATGGCGGGATCGTCGGTGGAAAGCACCACAGGAACCCCGTGCCGAATCAGTTGCGGCAAAGGATGCTGCTCGAGCGAAGCCCCAGGATTCCGCAACTGCAGCCCGAGCGCGCCAGTCCGCCAATTACTCGTGGGACAAACTTCCAGCGCAATCCGGCGTTCCGCCAGCAGCTCCATCAGCGCTGGATCGTGAATCGCGGCAATGCCATGTCCGATTCGCTCAACACCCAGAATCTCCACGGCCTCGCGAATCTTTTCCGGGCCGCCGACTTCCCCCGCATGTATCAGCAAATGCAACCCGCAGTTCCTGGCGCGCGCATAAACGTGCGTGAATTCGCGCGTATGCACCTGCAGTTCGTCCCCGCCAATCCCAAATGCCACAATGCGCGGCGAATCGCAACGTCGCGCCGCCTCCACAACGTCCAACGCCAACTCCGGCCCGAACTGCCGCACTGCATCGAAAACCCAATTGAGCCGCAGCCCGCGCTTTTCAAACGGCTCCGTAGCAGCAAGCAACGCTTCAAAGTTGGCCTGGGGTTTCTGCCTTCGCAGCAACATGATGCCGACCGAAAGCGTGACCTCCGCATACACCACATTTTGTTGCAGAAGTTGTTCGGCGACATCCGCACCAAGGAGCGCAAAGTCGCCCGGTTCGCGCAGAAACGAAGTGACCCATTTGAAGGCTTCGATGAATTCCGAGAAATTGCCGTAATCGTAGCGCCGGCGCACTTCCTCTTCCGTTAAGGTGACGCCGTGCCGCGCGGCCAGCGCACAAGCAACGGCAGGCCGAATCGAGCCCTCCAAGTGCAAATGCAATTCAGCCTTGGGAAGGGAAGCAATAAGCGGTGACAGCGCACTAGAACCCATCCTGAAATCTTATCAGGCTCCAGTCTTCGCACCCGCCGTCCTTTTTACCCTGAGCAAAGCGAAGGGCCGAGGCAATCGCTTTCGTCTTGGGTTTGTAGCGGCCGCCTTCCGAGGCAGGCGCCCTTCTCTTGGGTGTGTAGTGGCCGGTCTTTAGACCGGTTCTTCGATCTTCACCCTCAATGTGGCAACGCCGGCTTCCCCGCATTAATCCAAGCCGTCAGCCAATACGACCCCACGTCGGTCGCCGCATCGGAAAGTTGCCTGATCAACGAAGCCCCCGCCAAATTGTAAAACCGGTCGTAGTATTCGTCCGTATACGAACTCAGCCCGCGCTTCGCATCGCGATCGGCCAACAGCACCAGCTCCACCTGGCTATGCGCCCCCAGGCAGGAATCGAAAGCGTGATCCGTAGGATCGTTGATGAAGTAGGCATCATGCGGGCTAAGGGGAAAGAACGAGCCATAGCGGTCAATCAGCACGGTGTTGAACCGTTCATTCACGCCATTCTGCCCGCTGGCGTGCCCATCGAAATTCTCTGTCGTGTTGAACGGATCATGCGCTTCAGCCACGTAGTTCGCCAGAAAGGCCGCATCTTGCTTCGCGGCTTCCCACTTTCCCGTCTTCATGTCTTCCGTCAGCTTCTGACTGTAAACGCCAATTTGCCACGGCAAGAGCCCGGTGGAATAAATCTTGGATTTACCGTACAGATCCACGGCGGCCTTGTAATTCCGGGGAAGTTTTCCGAAAGGGAATTTGCCGTACTTGTCGCTGTCGAGTTCGATGAAGTGGTTGTTGCGTTCGCTGGGATGTTTGTCAATCAGGTTCAGCGGGTCATTGACGTGCTGCACCAGGAACGAGCGGTTGGCTTCAAAATACGAACGCAATTCGTAGGGCAGTGTATCCACCGCGTGATTCACCACCAGGCGTTGCGCGTTTTCTCCCCAAGCCGATACCCGCAGCGGCAATAGGATCGCCACACCCGCGGCAAGCAAAAAGAGGCCCGCGGAACTCCAGAGTTTGATTTTGACGTGGCGCGACATTCTCCGAAATCCTCACTGGGCGTCTGCCCGCCTAAGCGTACTCTTCTTTCGGCCATAGAAATAATAAATCACCAGACCGATGATGAGCCAGGTAAAGAAGCGCAGCCAATTCATGATCGGCAAACCAGCCATCAGCAGCAAACACGTGAAAATCGTGATGATGGGGGCCAGCGGCCCGCCCGGCGCGCGGAATGCTCGCCTGCGATCCGGTTCACGATAGCGTAGGATCAGCACCCCTCCGCCCACCAGCGCAAACGCAAACAACGTTCCGATGTTGGATAGGTCGGCGAGCGTGCCGATGTCCAGAAGACCCGCGGGGATGCCCACCACGAAACCGGCCAGCCACGTCGAGAAATCCGGCGTGCGGTATCTCGGGTGTACCCGGCCAAAAATGCGCGGCAGCAATCCATCGCGCGACATTGCGAACCACACGCGCGCCTGCCCCAATTGGAAAACCAGCAGCGAAGAGATCATCCCCATCAGCGCCCCGATTAGGACGATCAGCCGCACCGTGCCAAAGTGCAGTTTCTTCATCGTATTCACAACCGGTGCGGCGTCGTCGAGAAGCGTGTGCCACGGCACCAGTCCCGTCAGCACGACCACCACCGCGATGTACAGCAGCGTGCAGATCACCAGCGTGGCGATGATGCCGCGCGGCAAATCACGCTGCGGATTCTTGCATTCCTCCGCGGCCGTCGAAACAGAATCAAATCCAATGTAGGTGAAGAATACGATCGAACCGCCGGTGAGGATTCCGCCCCAGCCATTGGGCGCGTAGGGATGCCAATTGGCGGGATGCACGAATCGCGCCGCGAAGCTGATGAACACCATGATGGCCACAATTTTCAGGAACACCATGATGTTGTTCGTTTCCGCGGATTCCTTGATGCCCCGCACCAGGATCACCGTCAGCAACATCACGATGATGAACGCAGGCCAGTTGAACCCGAAATGCCACCCCGGACCATAGATCGTCCCGCCCTGCAGGTCCTGCAAGCCCGTTGGCAGATACGCCGGCGAAATCCATTTCGGACTGGGATGCCAACCGAACCAATCCAGCAAATCCACCACGTGCGCGGAGAAGCCCACGCTCACGGCCATGTTGCTGACGGCGTATTCCAGAATCAAATCCCAGCCGATAATCCAGGCAATCAGCTCGCCCATGGTGGCGTAGGTGTACGTGTACGCGCTCCCGGCAATCGGAATCATAGCCGCAAGTTCCGCGTAACAAACAGAAGCAAATCCGCAGACGATGGCTACCAGAATAAAAGAAATCGCGATGGCCGGCCCCGCGCCGGGCCGCCCGAAAGACTTGGAATGGTAGATCAGGAACTGCAGCAGCGGCGCGTTCAGGACGGAAGAGACCTGCATCGTCTGTCCGGCAATGGCCGTGCCGATAACGGTGAAAATCCCCGAGCCGATCACCGCGCCAATCCCCAGCGAAGTCAAACTCAGCCAGCCCAGTGATTTCCTTAATTTGATTTCCGCGTTCTCGGAGTCAGATAGAAGCTGGTCAATACTCTTGCATCGGAAGAGATGTGAAGCCAATCGGGCTCTCCGTTCGCATCCGGGCGCAAAAGCCCTGGCTTAAGCCGGATACGGGATAAGGGATGATAGCGCTTCAATGTATCGCGATATGCACTGACGTGCAACCGCGCAGAGCGTTTGCTTCGCGGGCAGCCGCGACCTTACGATTGGCCAACTGCGGTGCTAATCCCTCGGCGCTTCAGCGCCCGGCATGACGCCCTTCAATGGCCCGGCGAGTTTTTTCTCCAATTCAGGATGTGGTATAGCCTTGCGCGGCAGCATCAGGTCGCGCATCGCGGCGTCGTACACAAAGATGGCCTCGACCGCGGCAGCCTGCGCAAGATCCTCCGGCTGCAGACGCTCGTAAGTATCCATATTGGAGTGATGCGTGCGCGACCCGTAATCGAGCGTATCCTGAATGAACTGAAATCCGGGGACGCCCACCGCATCGAACGCTTCATGATCGGTCCCCTCTGTATTGCGCAGGGTGATAGTAGTAACCCCCAGGTCTTTCAGCGGCTCTATCCACTGCGCGAAAATGGGCGCCTCGGCGGCGTTCTTTTGCAGATAAATACCGCGAATCCTCCCACTGCCATTGTCCAGATTAAAATAAGCGGAGATCTTCTGGTACTCGGGCTTGAAAATGATGGGACCGGAAGCGTCGCGATCGTATTCGGTAAGCTCCAACTGGTCCGGCTCCGTCGAGCGTGGAATCTCACCAAAATGCTGCTTCACGTAACCATACGATCCAAACTCGCCCTGTTCTTCGCCAGTCCAAAGGGCCACCCGAATGGTACGCCGCGGCTTTACGTGCAGCGCGTTCAATATCCGCATCACCTCCATGGCGACGACAGTGCCCGCCCCGTTGTCCGTTGCGCCCGTAGCAGATGCCCAGGAATCCAGGTGGCCTCCCAGCATGACGAGTTCATCCTTCAGCTTCGGATCCGTCCCTGGGATTTCCGCAATAGTGTCAAAGCCGTGCTCATGATCGCCGGTGAATTTCGCGTCAATGTTCAGCTCCAGCTTCACTGGCACGCCAGCCTTCAGCAGCCGGTACACGCGTCCGTAATTCTCGATCGCCGTGACGGCCACTGGCAGTGGGTTCGCATGGTCCGGCCGGTAAATCATCCAGCCGAAGCCCGCGCCGGAATCGTCAAAGATGGTGCCGCCGGAGCCGCCGTTGTTTCTGCCGTCGCGGCTGGGAGTGATCACGGCAACGGCCTGTTCCGCGGCCAGAAATTTGCCAATCTTTTCTCGGAGGGCGAGGCGTTTCAGGAAAGCTTGGAAGGAATGGGCGGCATCCGGAGGGTTTAGGGGGTATTGCTCAATTCGCTTGAGGTCAGCTTCATCCTCGCGCGTGAAGAGCGGCTTTTCCACGGGTTTGACGTCTCGCATCTCGCCGAGTAACACAATTTTGCCGGCAAGCTTGCCTCTGTATTTGTCAAAGTCCTTTTCATCCTTGATGTCAACCCAAACCGCCGGCGCGGTGACAGCCCCTTTCGTCGCGGGAGACCACGGTGCGGCTTGCGCAATAAACACCGCGGTGTCCGGCGAAGTCATACGCATCCATGTGTTGAGTTGCTGCCAGCCCATGCCGAACTCGCCCCAGTCCTCCAGGTGCGCGTTGGCGCAGCCCATGGCCGTGAATTGGTCGCGCGTCCACTCGTTCGCGCGCTTCAGGTTAGGCGATCCGGTGAGCCGCGGGCCGATGCCGTCCATCAGTCCGGAAGCGTACTCCATGATGTGCGTGTGTTGAATGGCCTCGTCACGAATGCTTTGGTACATCGCAAGATCGAGCGCTTCCGCGGCCGGTTGCGCGGACTCATACGAAGGCCGCGACGCGTCCTTACCGGCGTCCTTCTTGTTTTGTGCAAAGGTCACCAGCGGCAAAGCGAGACAAACAAGAAATGCAGCAACCGAAATCCAGAGTTTATCCGAGCGCATCCTATGCTCCTTTGTTATGGAAGAGCGGAAGGAGCATAGCAAGGCCCAACAATTTTCGCCAAGCTTCACGTTGCCCTCTCGCTTTCGCCTGTAGCACAGTCACTCCTGACTGTGCTCTTGGGGTCGCCCACCCTTGTCTTCGGGGTGGTGTGGGCAGCGGGTACCACTTTTGTACCCGGGTTCTTGGGTTTTTCTTCCTCAGCGATCCTCTGCGTACTCTGCGCCTCTGCGTTATCTTTTGTCTCTTCCCTCTTCAACCCCCGACTCGTGACTTTCGTCCTCTTTCTTCGCGGAACTGATAACTTAAAACTGATAACTGAAAACTCATCTCCAAGCCGGGTGCCCCAGCTACCGCCTTTGTACCTGGGCTCTTGGGTTCCCCGGGAACGCCATTCTCCCGAATGGCGTTCTTGCCCTACCTCCAATTCGGCGGCTACCCCATCAGCCGTTGTCTTCTCTCCCCACTGGCACGCCCTCCAACTCTAGCGATATGCTTATACAGTCGCGCCATTTTTGCAGTGAAAATGGAGGCCCTCCATGAAACGTATTATCCCTCTGTCCATTTTGTTTCTTTTCGCTTTATCAACTCCCGCTGCGCGCCACGCCCTGGCTGGCTCCGCACACCAATCCCCCAATGACCTTATTTCAGGCGGTGGTGTCACCATCATGTCTGCCGCCGATGGCTACGCCTGGCGCGTCTGGCCCGGTGGCAAAATCGAATACAGTTTCGACAGCGCCCGTACCTGGGTCACCCAGAAAAGCGGCGTCACCACGGACCTCACTGCGGGCTCCTCGCCTTCGGGCAAGGTCTGCTGGGTCGTGGGGAAGGCAGGGACCGTTCTGCTCACCACCGACCGCGGCAGCCATTGGAAGCAACTCGTGTCTCCCATAAAAGAGGATCTAGGCGGAGTGTTCGCCCAGGACGCCAAGCGCGCGTCTATCTGGAATTTGTCTCATAAACTGAGTTTCGGCACGAACGACGGCGGCGTAACCTGGACTCCCAACACGGACTGAAGGCCATCTTAGAACTAGTCCGGGAGGGCACGGCTTTACAGCTTCAGGAACAAAGAAACATCCCGTCATTCCGAACGGAGTCTGCGAAGTGAGGAATCTCTCTTTTCTTGGGTTTCCGGCGAGGAGAGATTCCTCGCTTCGCTCGGAACGACGGATTTACCCCCCTTTTTCGCAGCTTGTTCAGCCGTGCCGAAAAAGCTGTCTTTTTGACAGGGCGGAGGTTCACCCCCGCACTACTCCACAAACTCCAGATTCATTGGCTTGTCCGGAAGCGTTACGTTGTTGCTCTTTGTCACTGGAGTTTCCATTTCCACGACATCGAATCTCGTGCCGCTCAGCCAAACCTCACCAGTGCCCGCAAGCAAAATCCCAAACGATATGCCGGTGGCGTCCTTCGGCACGTCCAGAACCACGTCGTACCGCTGCCATCCGGTCGTGCCCTTGATGGCACGGTCCTCCATGTTGTCAAACGCCAATGGGCTCGTTCCCTGGTCCACGCGCATCCACAATCCCGCCCACCCCAGTACTTCTTCTGACTTCACCAGCCCGCTCAAACGGACTCTCTTTCCTTTGTACTGGTCTGCGAGGATGCTCTGCATCAACGTGCCGAATCCATCGACCTTCGTCTCTTTGCTCTTCAGATAGGCGCTCGCGTGGCCTTGATAAGCCTGGCTTGCATCCACACCCACTTCAAACTCCGCGGGCTTCGACCCGGCAAGTATCCATCCGCGCGGAACGCTCGCATGCACCGCCAAGACGCACGTCACAAACACGGTTGCCGTCAACAGAATCAACCAAAAACGATTTTTCAAACTGAACATGGGCCCCTCCTTACCCAACTGTGAATCGCTATAATCCGCAAGAGTTGCTTGCGGCTTTCTGCATTGCCCCTTAGCCCTGGTAAATAAACCTACTGGTAACTGAGCATCACCCTTCGCGGGACGTTTGACAACTTGTTTCTGCATGCCATACTTCTGCCAAGGCTCTTCTCGTGACAGACTTCTACGCTGCAATTGATCTCGGCGGAACGAAAGTCTCCTGTGGTTTGGCCACGGCTGCCGCGGAATTTGCGGCGGAGACTAATTTCGATACGCATTCCGCCCAAGGCCCCGAAGCCGTCTTGACGCACATCGCGGCCCACTTGCGCAGCCTTTGTGAAAAGGCCGGCGCTACTCCACATTCCATCGGCATGGGTATTCCCGGCTTGGTTGACACAGAGCGCGGTATCACGCGCTTTCTTCCCAACCTGGCCACGCAGTGGCGCGATGTCCACGTAGCGGATATTCTTTCACCCGAGTTTGCCTGCCCCGTCTATCTGCTGAACGATGCGCGCATGGCCACGCTCGGCGAAATGCACTATGGCTCGGAAGCGGGCGCGCGCAATCTCGTCTTTCTCACCCTTGGCACCGGCATTGGCGGCGGCGTGGTGATTGATGGCCGTTTGCGCCTGGGTCCACTCGGCGCTGCAGGCGAGGTAGGTCACCAAACCGTGATTGCCGATGGCCCAATGTGCGGCTGCGGCAATCGCGGTTGCCTGGAGTCGGTGGCGAGTGGCTCTGCGCTAACCGGCGAAGGCGTGCGCTTGTTGCGTAGCGCCATGGCCCCGCATTTGGCGGATCTCACCGGAGGAGATGCCTCCGGCGTCAACCCTATACGCATGGCCGAAGCGGCGCATCTTGGCGATGTCGCAGTGGCGCAAGCTATCGAATACGCAGCCAACTATCTCGGCATTGGCGTCGCGAATCTCGTCACGATTCTACATCCCGAAGTGGTAGTGCTGGGTGGAGGCATGTCTGCCATGGGCGAACTTCTTTTCGTTCCGGTGCGCCGCGCCATCAAGGAGCGCGTGCGCATGTTTCCGGCGGACGATGTGCGCGTGGAACGCTCCACGCTTGCCGAACGCGCGGGCCTGTATGGTGGTATCGCCCTGGCGGTGGCTGGAGGCGTTACAGATTTGGCCGAGCGGGGTTTGGCGCGGCAACCAGATTAGGAGGCACTTTAAATGGACTACACGTACAACGACGTCGCGAAGATGATCGACCACTCGCTGTTAAATCCCACGCTCACGCACGACGATCTGGAGGCCGGATGCCGCGTGGCGCTGGCTTACGACACCGCCAGCGTCTGCACCATGCCGTTCTACCTGAAGCGCTGCGCCGAATTGCTGCGCGGAAGCGCAGTGAAGGCCAGCACAACCATCGGCTTCCCCCACGGCGTGAATACCACCACCATCAAAGCGATGGAAGCGGGCCGGGCCATTGCCGACGGCGGCGAAGAGCTCGACATGGTCGTCAACATCAGCAAAGTGCTCAGCGGCGATTGGGCTTACGTGCGCGACGATATCAAAGCCGTCGTGGATATCACGCATGCCGCTGGAGCCAAGGTAAAAGTGATCTTTGAGAATTGTTACCTGCAGGACGCCCACAAAATTCGCCTGTGCGAAATTTGCGGCGAAGTGAACGCGGATTGGGTAAAGACCTCCACGGGCTACGGCTCCGGCGGCGCCACTCATCCGGATCTGATCCTCATGCGCAAGCACGCGCCCGCAAACGTACAGGTGAAAGCCGCGGGCGGCGTCCGCGACCTGGATGCTCTTCTCGCCGTGCGCGCGCTAGGCGTATCCCGCTGCGGTGCCACGCGAACGGCCGCTATGCTCGACGAAGCGCGCAAAAGGCTAGGTCTTGCGCCGATCACAGTAGCCGAAAAAGTGGTCCAACCCGCGAGTTACTAACATATTTTTTTCAAGCAAGTGGGTGCCCCAGGTAGCGTTCTCCTACCTGGGTCTTGGGTTCCTCTTCTCTTCCTCTGCGAACTCTGCGCCTCTGCGTTATCTTCGCTCTTCCTTTTCCTCTACTTCCTTCGCCTCCTCTAGCTCATTCGCCTCTAACCCCGCGCCCTTCCTATCCTTCAACGCCAACACCAGCATCGCTGACACAATCATCGAACCCCCCACAAACGCCAGTCCGCCAGCCATGCTTCCCGTTCGCTTGCTCACCGCGCCAATCACGTACGGCCCCACAAATCCGCCCAGGTTTCCCACCGAATTAATCAGCGCAATTCCCGAAGCAGCCGCCGCGCCCGTCAAAAACTTGCTGGGCAGCGACCAGAACGGCCCAAAAAAGCTATCCACGCCAATGGCCATCAGCGCCAGCAAGGCAATGGACAGCGCCGGCGAGGTGACTCGTCCCACCACCAGCAGCGCCACGCCGCCGAGAATGGCGGGCACCGCCGCATGCCACCGCCGTTCCTGCGTGCGATCCGAATGACGAGACAGCACCAGCATCGCGATCAGCCCGCAAATGTGCGGGATCGGCACCAGAAACCCCACCGTGCTATTGGAATAAAGCTTGGACAGTCCCTTGACCACTTGCGGCAGCCAGAAGCTCATCGCGTACAACCCAATGATGATCGTGAAATAAATGACGGCCAGGTACCACACGCGCCCGACGCCCAACGCCTCCCAAGCCGTAACTTGTCCCGACGCCCCGGCGGCTTTTTCTTCGCTTGCCAGTTCTGCCGCGAGCCAATTCTTTTCGCTTTGCGTAAGGAAGCGCGCCTCCGCCGGACGATTTGGCAGCAAGCGGTACGTCAAAATCCCCAGCACAATCGCGGGCACGGCCTCCAGCACGAGCAACCAGCGCCAACTGCTGACACCCAACCAATGGATATGATCGAGGATGAGCCCGGAAATGGGGCCGCCCACAATGCTGGCGATTGGCAGCCCGGTCATGAAAAACGCCACCGCCTGGGCGCGTTCTCTCTGGCGAAACCAGTAGGTCATGTACAGGATCATGCCCGGGAAAAACCCAGACTCCGCCACGCCCAGCAGAAAACGCACCACGTATAGTTGCACGGCATTTTGCGCGAAGCCCGTGCACGCGGACACCACTCCCCAGCTCACCAGAATCCACGCAATCCACTCGCGCGCTCCCAGCTTGTGCAGCATCACATTGCTGGGCACTCCAAAGAGGAAATAACCGAAAAAGAAGATTCCCGCCAGCAGGCCGAATTGTTCGGCGCTGATCGCTAACTCCTTGTTCATGGTCAGCGCTGCGAACCCGATGTTCACACGGTCCAGAAACGCCACGATATAAAGGAGAAAAATAAATGGCAGGATGCGTACCTGGATTTTGCGAACGGCGGCACTTGCATCAGTCGTTGTGCCAACGTCCGGGCAGGTAGTCATGGGATTACACCTGCTGTAAATTCGCGTAACGCTCGATGAATTTCTTTGTGCCGCGCCCCGGGAAACTCACGGAGATCCGCCGGTCGTCCTCTTCGCCTTCCACCCCGACCACCGTCCCCACGCCGTATTCCGCATGACGAACCTTTTGGCCGAGCAGCGGATCAGCCGGGCCGCCCCGTCGAATGGCTGGCCGGCTGATGGAACTTGCGGATGGTGTGCGCCGTTGTGGCGCGCGTTCCTTCGGCGCGGACATTCCACGCGCCCGGCTCCGAAATTCCTCCTGCGAATACGAATACTCCGGATCCGGCTCGTAGCGCCGCGATTCGCCGATTTCCGCCATCGAGCCCCGTACAGTGTCCACTAATTCACTGGGAATTTCCGCCAGAAAACGAGAGGGCAGGGAAGCGCGCATCTGCTGTTCGTTCCCGAAAACGCGGCGATATAGCGCTCGTGTAAGCATCAACGACTTCCTCGCGCGCGTCATGCCCACGTATACCAGACGCCGTTCCTCTTCGATTCCTTTTTCTTCGCTAATCGACCGGCTGTGCGGGCAGATGCCGTCTTCTAGCCCCGTCAGAAAAACATGATCGAACTCCAGCCCCTTCGTGCTGTGCAGCGTAATCAGCGTCACGCCGGGTTTGCCCTCGTAGGAATCCGCATCGCTCACCAGCGCTGCCGCGTCCAGAAATTCCGTGAACGATTCGCCCGCTTCGATGCTCTCCGCCACCGCGCGCACCAGTTCTTCCAGGTTTTCGATCCGCGCCACGTCTTCCGGCGTGTTGCGGTCCTTCAGCGCGTCCATGTAGCCGGTTTCTTCCAGGACATAGCGCAAAAATTCCGCGGGCTCCTTCGTCGAGTAAGCTTCCCGCAAACGCACGATAAGTTCGCGGAAAACGCGCAGCGGCGCAACGGAGCGGCTGCCATTGGGGCTGGTCATCAGCGATTCCATGGCATCCCAAAACGAGAGATTTTCGCGCTGCGTGATATCGCGCAATGCATCCACGGTAGTCTTACCGATGCCGCGTGCCGGCACATTCAAGACGCGCAGCAGTGAAACGTCGTCCTCGGGATGCAGCGCCAGCCGCACATAAGCCAGCGCATCCTTCACTTCCGCGCGGTTGTAAAAACTGAATCCGCCCACAAGTTTGTAGCGCAATCCTCGGCGTCGAAACACTTCTTCAAACGAACGTGATTGGAAGTTGGTGCGGTATTCTACGGCGCAGGTCTGATCCGGATCATCGCTCAAAATGCGATCCAACTCCCCCGCCACGAATTCCGCTTCGGCCTGCGCATCCCGAGCCTCGAAATAACGCAGATTTTCGCCCTTTTCCTTCACTGCCGTCAGCGTCTTGCCCAAGCGGTCTGGATTGTTGGCCACGACCCCAGCCGCGGCATCCAGGATATTCTGTGTCGAGCGGTAATTGCGCTCCAGCCGCACAACCTTCGCTCCGGAAAAGTCCCGCGAAAAACTCAGCAGAATGGAAACGTCCGCCCCGCGCCAGCGATAGATGGATTGGTCCTCGTCGCCCACCACGCAAACATTCTGTTTTTCGTTGGTCAGCAGGCGCAGCAGATCGTATTGCACGCGATTCGTATCCTGATACTCGTCCACGTGCACATACTGAAATCGATTCCGCCAGCGCTCGCGAACCTGCGGCGCTTCCCGCAGCAGCCGTGCCGCGCGCAAAAGCAAATCGTCGAAATCCAGTGCGTTACTCTGTTTCAGCAGCCCTTCATATCCGGCGAAAATATCCGCCACCTTCCGCGTATCCGGTCCAAACGCATCCGCGCGCATCTGCTCCGGCGATTGCGCCTGGTTCTTGGCGTAGCTGATCCGGCTCAGCACATTCCGTGGTGTCAGCGCGTCGTCTACAATGTGCTGCTTGGCCATTACCAGTTTCACGGCGGCCAATTGGTCATCGTCATCGTAAATCGCAAAATCCTTCGGCAATCCCGCCGCAGCCGCCTCTCGCCGCAACAATCGGGCACAAAGCGAATGAAACGTGGAAATCCAGGGCCGCTCCGGCGGTACTCCCGCCCGCAGCAGCAGATCCGTGACGCGCGTCTGCATCTCTTCGGCAGCCTTGTTCGTGAACGTGACCGCAAGGATAGATTCCGCGGGGACGCCTTTGGCAATCAGATTCGCCATCCGGAACGTGATCGCGCGAGTTTTGCCCGTGCCCGCGCCCGCAAGAATCAGCACCGGCCCTTCCGTGGTTTCCGCGGCAAGCCGCTGCTCCGGATTCAATTGATCGAGGAAAGTCTGCATGGGTCCTGGAGAAGCAAAATTTACCAGCCCATTCATGTTAGCCGACCGCGAAGGTCTCAGCAAATCGCCAAAAGTGAACTAAAAAGTTTTTCCGCGGGTGCCCCAGGTAACGATTTTGTACCTGGGATCTTGGGTTTCCTTCCGGGGTTTTTCTTCCTCCGCGGTCCTCTGCGCCTCCGCGTTATCTTTTTCTTCTCCTCCACTCCTCTACCTCATTCAATTCTCCCCGCCGTGCCCCAGCGCAATATCAAAAAACGAAAGCGGCTGCTTCGTGCTCATCATCGTAAGGTTTGGCACATACAGCCGCGACGTTTGCAGCAACTCCACCTCGCCCCGCAAATCGAAATAGAGCAGCCCCTCAACCGTGCTGTGTGCCGCCACGATGGGAGTGGGAATCGCCGCGTTTTGGCATGTATCGCGAAACTCCGTCCAATTCTTGTCCCGTGAAGCGGCGGCTTTCCCAATCGGAATCGGCAATGGCAGGCGTCTTGCCGTGGGATCCTTGCCGCTGCTTTTCAGAAGCACCGCATCCGCCACATCATCCGCGCTCAACGATTCCAGTTCCTGGCGTTCGTCCTCGCCCAACTGCACCAGCAGGCGAATGTGAGTCAAGTCAATGCGGATGCTTTCGTCCGTGTCGTTCCGGAAAGAAACCTGCAAAGCGATCACTCCTTTGGCAAAGGGTGACTTCTTGGGGAACTTCTCCTTATATTGTGACGCCTCAATCCAAGGATTAATTCCGACTGTCATCCCCTCGTGCGAGTCTTGTATGGCCGCGCGCTTAGGCGAAGCTTGCTGCGCTGCCAGCGAGGACGCCAGAAATGTCGTGACTAGAACCAGGAGAACGAGAGCAGAAAGTTTTCGCATGAGGATATAATAGACTGTTTGCATCCTGTGGCCTTCGATTCCTTGGGGTGAAGCAGGGTTGCCCTGCTTCAGGCGGAGCGGGCCGTCGCAAATCCGAGACACACCGGAGCCAGATCGCGTGTATTTCTTGTACAGCCTCTTAATGAGCTTGGTCGCCGTTATCACTGCGCCGTATTGGCTGATTCAAGGCCTGCGTCATGGCAAGTATCTCGCAAACCTGGGCCAGCGGCTCGGCTTTTCCGTCCCCAGCGCGTCCAAGCTCCCTGCGGATCGCCCTGGCGCCATCTGGATTCACGCCGTTTCCGTGGGCGAAGTACTGGCGGGTGTAGCTCTGGCAAAACGCCTCAAGCAAGCTTATCCGCAGCGCCCTCTGGTGATCTCCACCACTACCATGACGGGGCAAAATCTCGCGCGCGATCGCATGCCCTTCGCGGACGCAATCGTATATTTCCCCTTCGACTGGGCGTTCAGCGTTCGTAAGGTGATGGATGCCATCAAGCCCGCCGTGGTAGTAGTCCTCGAAACGGAAATCTGGCCCAATTTCTTGCGCGAAGCCGGATGCCGCAAAGTGCCCGTAATTTTCACCAGCGGACGCATCTCTGATCGCTCCTTCGCGCGTTTCCAGAAGTGGTTGGGCATCTTCGGCTTCTACCTTCGCCCGTTGCTGGCCTCGGCGCTATCCAACGCCTCCGCTTTCCTGATGCAGACCGAAAGTGATGCGCAGCGGTTGCGTGCTCTCGGTGCTCCGCCAGACCGCGTAAAGGTCAGCGGCAATCTGAAGTACGATCAAGCACTCCCCGAGCCGACTCCGCTCTCCACCTGGCTGGAAGCCGAATGTAAGCAGCAGGGCCGCTGGCCGGTAATTGTGGCAGGCAGCGTTGTGGCCACGGAAGAACCCCTCGCCCTAATCGCTTTTGGTGTCCTGCAGGGCGACTACCCCACTGCGCTGCTGATTCTGGCTCCGCGTAAGCCGGAACGTTTTGCCGCCGCCGCCGAATTCATCCACGAAGCGCATCTCAAGTTTGTGCGGCGCTCGGAACTCGGCGTTCCCAGCCCAGGCGCATCCTCCAGCACCAACAGTGCGAGTTTTCCACCCGGCACAGCCGTTCTGCTTCTCGACAGCATTGGCGAACTGGCCTCGCTCTATCGCATCGCCGACGGCGTCTTCGTTGGCGGCTCCCTGGTGGATTCCGGCGGCCACAACATCCTTGAGCCCGCCGCTTTTGGCAAGGTGCCCGTCTTCGGCCCTCACATGCAAAACTTCGCTGCCATCGCCTCGCGTTTTGTCGAAGCGGGAGCCGCTATCCAGGTCACCAGCCCGGAAGATGCTGGCGTGGAGTGGATTCATCTGCTCAAAAGCCCTGAAAAAATGCAAAAAATGGGGGAGACCGCCCGTCAGTTAGTGGAAACCAGCCGGGGCGCCCTCGATCGCGCTTTCGCGGAAATCTCGCAACAACTCGGTGACTCGCCGCGATGAACGTGCCGCCAATCTTGCGCTGGCTGCTGTGGCCCTTCTCATTGGTCTACGGATTCGCCGTGCGCGTGAGGCTATGGCTCTATGCTCGAGGTGTTTTCAAGACGAATCGCTTGCGCACTCCAGTCATCAGCGTCGGCAACTTAACTGTCGGCGGCACCGGCAAAACGCCCATGGTCATCTGGCTCGCGGAACATTTTCTGGCCGCAGGCAAGCGCGTCGCGATTCTCAGCCGTGGCTACAAGGGAAACGGCGAAACCAGCGATGAAATCGCCTTGATGAAATATCGTCTGAAGGATCGCGTGCTCTTCGGTGTTGGCGCAAACCGCTACGAACAGGGCCTGCTCCTTCAAAGACAGGGCGTCGATGTCTTTCTCCTCGACGACGGCTACCAGCACGTCCAACTCGCTCGCGACGTTAATCTCCTGCTCATGGATGCCGCGCAACCTCTCGCCAACGAACTCCTCTTGCCCGCCGGCCGCCTGCGCGAACCTATCTCCGCGATGAGCCGCGCCACCTTGCTCGTTTTCACGCGCACGGAAACCTCTGCGGGAGCCGCCGCGGCCATCGGCAAGCTTCAGGATTATCCCGTGTTTTCGGCTGCCACGCGGCTGCTGGGCTTTCGCAGATTTGGCGCAGGCGTGCAAGTTCTTGCCCCCGCGGAAATCGGCAGGGGACCTTTCTTCGCATTTTGTGGCATCGGCAATCCGCGCGCTTTTTTTCTGGATCTGCAAAACTGGCAGATTCCCGTTACCGGCACAAAGGCCTTTCCAGATCACCACCGTTACAGCGCGGCCGAAGTGCAATCGCTTGTACAATCGGCCCAGACAGCCGGTGCGCGTGCTCTGGTTACCACCGAAAAAGATGTGCAAAATCTTGGACAGGCACAATTTGGAGAGACGCCTATATTCGTAGCGGTGATCGATCTGGAAATCTCTCCAGAGTCGCAATTCTGGGAAGCAATTCTGGCGCAAATTGTAGCCAGAGCTCCTTCCCGCATGGTGAACTGAATTTTTCAGGCAGCAGGTGCATAGCGGAATGAACATCATGATTCGCGCAACGAATTGGGTCGGTGACGCCATCTTGGCGCTGCCTGCGATTCGCGCTGTCCGCCAGAAATTTCCCGAAGCGTACATCGCCATCGTGGCCCGCCCCTATGTCGCCGAAATTTACCGCGATCAGGCGATTTGCGACGAACTCATCCCCTATGACACGAAAGGGATGCATCGTGGCTGGAGCAACCGCGCAAAGCTCGCCGGCGAATTGCGCGCAAGAAAATTCGATGTCGCCCTCCTCCTGCAGAACGCCTTTGACGCCGCCTGGCTCGCCTGGCGCGCGGGAATCCCGGAGCGTATCGGCTACGCGCGCGATGGCCGCCGCCTCCTGCTCACAAAAGCATTCGTTGTTCCCAAACCCAGGGAGATTCCCTCGCACGAAAAGTTTTACTACCTCGAACTCCTGCGCCGCGCCGGTTGGATTGAACAATTGCCTAACGACGACCACATCGCCCTGCATGTGCCGGAAGCCCGCCGCGCCAAAGCCGCAGATACCCTGCGCGAAGCTGGAGTCAGACCGCACGCCCTCCGCGTCGCCCTCGGCGCAGGCGCATCCTACGGCTCCGCAAAATGCTGGCCGCCGGAGCGTTTCGCGGAATGGGCCAGTCGTTTCCAGGCGGAAACCGACGGCGACCTAATCTTGTTCGGCACCGCCGCGGAAGTTCCCGTGTCCAATGCCATCGTTGCGGCCATGAAGCGCAAACCCGTCGATATCACCGGGAAAACGCCAATTGGCGATTTGCCCGCTCTCTTATCGCGATGCCACTTATTCCTCGGCAACGATTCCGGCGCCATGCACGTGGCCGCAGCCGTAGGCCTGCCGGTTGTCGCCGTCTTCGGCCCAACCGATCCGTTCGGCACCGCGCCGGTTACGCCGCGCTTCACCATCGTGCAGGAAAAGCCCTACTGCAGCCCGTGCTTCTTGCGTCGTTGTCCCACCGATCATCGCTGCATGAAAAACATCACGCCGGAAATGGTCAGCGCAGCCGTGAATTCCTGGCTCGTAAAACCGGAGGTGCATCCTGCCTGAACAGCCATCACCACGCCAAGCTGTCTTCCTCGATCGCGACGGCACCATCTCCGAAGAAGTGGGCTACTTGAACCATGCCGCGCGATTTCGTATGTTTCCCTTTGCGGCCGCGGCCATTCGCCGCTTGAACGAGGCGGGCCTGGCCGTCGTCGTCCTGACCAATCAATCGGGGGTTGCGCGCGGCTATTTTCCCGAATCGCTGGTGCGAGAGGTGCACGATCTCATGAACTCCGCGCTGGCAAAGGAAGGCGCACATCTCGACGGCGTTTACTACTGTCCGCACAGTTCCGCGGACGGTTGCGATTGCCGCAAGCCGAAACTCGGTATGATCCATCAGGCGGAGCGCGACCTCGGCGTGCAGGCAAACGGCTCGTATGTCGTCGGCGACCGCTACGGCGATATGGAACTCGCATTCCGTGCCGGAGCGCACGGCATTTTCGTTCGCACTGGGTATGGCCTCGGCGATTGGACCTGGCATCACCAGGACTGGCCAAGGCAACCGGACTGTGTCGTGGAAGATTTGACCGCGGCGGTGGATCGGATACTGGGGCAAAAACGATGAGGCGCACAGCGAAAAACAAAAGCACATCTTCTTCCGTGGACCTCATGGCCCTGGCCGATATTGTTGAACGTTTCGCCGGAAAGCATGTGGTCGTTCTCGGCGATTTTGTCGCCGACGCATTCCAGTTCGGTGCCATCACGCGCGTCTCCCGCGAAGCCCCCGTGCTCATCCTGAAGCATCGCGAGACGCAGATCCTGCCCGGTGGCGGGGCCAACGCTGCAAATAATTGTGCCGCTCTTGGTGCAAAGGTTTCACCGGTCACGGCCATCGGCAATGACGCTGCCGGTGATCATCTACTTGCCGCGTTCCGCGAAAAAAAGATTGATGTCTCCGGAATCGTCCGCGTGAACGGTTGGACCACGCCCACGAAAACGCGTTTCCTGGCCGGATGGGCGCACACCGTCGGCCACCAGGTACTTCGCGTGGATTACGAGCCGAACCAATCGTTGGGTGAAGCGACGCGCAAGCAGCTAACTCAGATGCTCGCCAAGAAAATTCGCGGCGCCGATGCCCTCGCCGTCTCCGATTACGGTTTTGGCGTGGCCACCCCTGAGGATGTCCGCGCGGCAACCAGTCGCATAAAGCGCGACATTCCCGTCACGCTGGATTCCCGCTACCAGTTGAACAGCTACAAGAACTCTGGCGTAACTTCCGCAACTCCCAACGAAGGCGAGATGGAAGCCCTGCATCACACCTCCATCGGTAACAACCTGAAGGAACTCGAGCGCTGCGGCCAAGCCACCCGCGAAGAGCTGAAGTTAAAATCGCTTCTGGTCACGCGCGGCCGCGATGGCATGGCGCTCTTCCAGCCGGGCCGGAAGCCCCTCCACATTCCGGCGCACGGCAGCGCTCAGGCTGTCGACGTCACCGGTGCGGGCGACACCGTGCTTGCGGTGTACACTTTGGGGTTGGCCTGCGGCGCTTCTCCTTTGGAAGCGGCGCACATCGCCAACATTGCCGGCAGCCTGGTCGTAATGAAGCGCGGCACGGCCACGGTTTCCCGCGAAGAGCTTCTGGAAGCCATTCGCCAATCAGCCGTCACGGGATCGGCATCCTGATGGGACGCGAATTTGCAGAGCGAGGATTCAGCGCCAGGCGGTTGGTTGCACAAGAATCGTATGCGTAAAGCCGAATCGAAAATTAAATCGCGCGAAGCCCTTCAGCTTCTCCTCGAGGGTGCCAAGCGTCACGGCAAACGCATCGTCTTTGCCAATGGCTGCTTCGATACGCTCCACGTCGGCCACGTCCGCTATCTTTCCGGCGCCAAACAACAGGGCGATGTCCTCGTCGTCGGCGTGAATTCCGATTCCAGCGTCTTCCGTCTAAAAGGTCCCGGTCGGCCAATTCTCAACGAACGCGCCCGCGCGGAACTCGTGGCCGCCTTGCGCGATGTGGATTTCGTCGTTCTCTTCGACGAGCCCAACGTGGAGAAGTTGCTGGAGCAGTTGCACCCCGACGTGCACGCCAAGGGCACAGACTACACCTCCGAAACCGTTCCAGAGCGCGCCATCGCCGATCGCTTGGGAATTCGTGTGGCCATCGTCGGCGACCCCAAGCAGCATTCCACGCGCGCACTGCTCGATTCCATTCGCAAGGCACCGCATGGCTGAACAACGCTTCCTCGTCGTTCGCCTCGGTTCGCTTGGCGATATCGTCCACACATTCCCCGCCGTAGCTGGGTTGCGCGCCTCCTTCCCCTCCGCCGAAATCATCTGGTTGACGCACCCGCGCTGGATCGAACTCGTTGCAAGCAGTTGCTTGGCCACGGAAATCTGGCCACTGGATTCCCGCGATCTCGGCAACGTCCGGCAGGTTCTCCGCAAAATTCGCAACGTTACCTGGACCGCCGCCATTGATTATCAGGGCCTCTGGAAATCCGCCATTCTGCCTTTGTTCGGGGGCATCACCAGGCGCATCGGTTTCTCCTCCGCGACGATTCGTGAATTCGGAGTTCCCATTCTCTATTCCGATCGCGTGGCCTGCCGCACCACGCACATTGCCGATCAGAACGGTGAATTGACCTTGCGCACTGGTGCGACCGAGGCTGTCAGTGAAGTGACGCTGCAAGTTGCCGAAGCCGACCGCGAATTCGTCCGCAAGCAACTCGCAGAACAAGGCGCGGCTCGCTACATCGTGTTGAGCCCCGGCGGCGGCTGGCGGTCGAAGTGCTGGCCCACCGAACGCTTCGGCGAGTTATGCCAGAAAATTCGCGCGGATTTGGGCTTCCCATGCGTCATTAATTACGGGCCCGGTGAAGAGCCCCTCGTCGCGGCAGTGCAAGCAGCAAGCGGCGATGCGCGCCCACTCGCCTATGATGGTGAGATGGGACCACTGATGGCGCTGCTGCACGGTGCGCAGTGCATCGTCGGCGGCGATACTGGCCCACTCCATCTCGGTATCGCGCTTGGCGCGCCCGCCGTGGCCCTGTTCGGCCCAACCGATCCCGCCCGCAATGGCCCATACCCGCCACAGCAAATCGTTCTCCGCACTCCCGGCGCGCACACTAGTTACGGCCGCGGCGACATGCCCGACCCGTCGCTACTGGCCATTTCCGTCGAAGATGTCTTCAACGCCGTGCGCCAGTCCTTGGAAAAACGCGCATGACGGCGCTCGATTTTTTCTCCCGTTGGCGAGTGCGCATCGGCTATCCCCTCGCGGCCGTGGCACTCTATCTTGCGCGGCCCACTCCGCGCTCCATCCTTCTCGGCGCTGCCATCGGCTTCATCGGCCTCGCCATCCGCGCCTACTCCGCCGGCTATTTGCATAAGCAGGAAGTCCTCACCACCAGCGGGCCGTATGCCTACACGCGCAACCCGCTGTATTTCGGTAGCAGCATCCTGCTGATTGGTGCCGCGGTGGCCCTGCGTTCTTGGCTCGCAGCCGCACTCCTGCTCCTTTATTTCGCGCTCGCTTATTCCTTCGTGATGCGCCGCGAGGAGATGGAGCTTCGCGGAAAGCACGGCGCAGCCTTCGACGCCTATGCCGCCAGCGTGCCGCTCTTCTTCCCGCGCCTCACCCCAAATCGCCAGCCAGGCGCGCCCAGCAGCTCTTTTTCCTGGGCGCAGTACAAACGAAATCACGAATACGAAGCCGCGGCGGGTTTTCTTCTTCTCTTAATTGTGCTGGCCGTGATCTGGCGTTTGCGCCTTCCCTGATTGCGCGATGCCTTCCGCGCACGCCACGAAACAACTCACCTGCAAGCCGTGCCCATCCGTGAGCACGCGCACCGCTCCATCGCGGTCCGTGCGCAGCATCCACGTCCCGCTCTCCTCCAGCCGCTCCAGCAACTCCGGGTTGGGATGCCCATAAGGATTCTCTTCTCCCGCGGAAATCACGCTGATCCGCGGCCCAACAGCGGCAAGAAAGTCCGGCATCGTCGAGTTCTTGCTCCCGTGATGCCCCACCTTCAGTACATCCGCGTGCAGTTCCCCAGTATCATTCTCCGCAAGCATCGCGGCCTCCACCTGCTTTTCCGCATCGCCGGGTAACAGAAATGTCCTTTCAAGGTAGCGCAACCGCACCACCAGCGAATCGTTGTTTTTTGCCAGCGGCGCAACTTCTTCCGGCGGAATCTCCGGCCACAAAAAATCCACCTGCACTCCGTCCCACAGAAAATGCTGGCCGCGCAATTCGTAATGTACCGGCACATGCATCTCCGCAGCTTCCGCTTTCAATCGCCCGAAAGCCACCGCCGCCGTCTCTCGCCCCAGCCATAATTCGCCCACGCGAAAATTCTGTAGTACCGCGGTGAGCCCACCGATGTGGTCCTGGTGCGCGTGTGTCAGCGCCACTGCATCCAGCTTCTGAATCCCGCGCGACCACAAATACGGTGACACCGCGTCTTCCCCGGGGTCCGGCCCAAGATGCTCTTCGTGTCCCTGGAATCCCTGAAATGTTCCGCCGCCGTCAATCAACAGCGTGCTGCCTTTCGGAGAAATCACCAGGATCGAGTCGCCCTGCCCCACATCCAGCACGGTCATCTCTAAATCATGCGCTACGACGGACGGCCGAAATGGAAACGTGGCGATCAACACCGCTGCGAACAGTACTGTTGCTGCCGCCCCAATTCGCAGCCGTCTGTCCATCTGAAATCGCAATCCCGCGGCCAGTGCAAGGACTGCCGCAAAAAATAAAAGCATGACCCACAACGGCGGTCCGGGAATTCGATAGCTCCCGCTCGGTATGCGCGCAAGAAAATGCACGATCCCACCCTGCAATTGCACAAACCACGCCAGCGGTATCGCCACCAAGCGCCCCAAGGCTCGCCACGCCAGCGCGATCCCCAGGCTGCAGAAGCCCAGCGGAACGATCACCCCCGTCAGCGGCACCGCCAGCAAATTCGCAATCGGCCCAAGCAGCGTGATGCGATGAAAGTCCCGCGCCATCAACGGCAGCATCCCGAACTGCAGTACCAGCGATACCACGAAGAGTTCGCAAAGGCGCAAGCTCCAGCGCAATCCAGTCACGCCGGCATTTTGCGTCCACAAAGACGTGCGTGGGGATAGCCGCATCGTCAAAACCCGTGCGGCATCGCGCAAATCCAGCCTGTACTGCACTTGCCTCGGTGAGTAGGCCGCATCGCGCGTCACGTCTCGCCAGTTTCGCAATGCGTGCACCACGGGCTGGATCTGCCGGTCCATCCAGGGCAGCGCAATCCCCGCGATGCAGCCAATCGCAAGAAAAGAAAGCTGGAAGCTCGTATCCACCACGGCTTTGGGTCGTGCCACCAGCAGGATCAGTGCCGCCAGCGCCGCCGAGTTCAGCAGCTCCAATCTTCGGTAGAACAACATCCCCAACACGACGATGGCCGTCATCAGCCCCGCGCGTAATACCGGCGTGCGCTGCTCCACGACCGCAATGTATGCGAAGAGCGCTACAAGGATGAGCAATGTCGCCAGAGTATTCGGTAGCCGCAACCGCCGAGTCAGCCAAAACAAAAAGAACGCCAGCGCGCCAACGTGCAGCCCTGCCACCACGAGCACGTGAAACACCCCGGTCTTCTGAAAGTCCACCGACTCCGTGCGATCAATAAACGCGCGGTCTCCCAAAAGCATCGCGCGCAAAATCCCCGCCACTTCCGGCGAGGCAGGGAACAGCCCGTCCAGTGTGTCGCGCAGCTTCCCCCGCCAGCGCGCCACGCGCGTCTCCATTGAAGGGGACGGCGTTCCAAGCTTCTCAAGCAATGTGCCAGCGCGCAGCGTCGCCTGCACGTGAATGTTCTGCTGCGCCAGGAATTCGCGCCGGTCGAACGCCCCCGCATCCTTATACACAAGCGGCAACCGCGCCACCGTAAGCACGGCGACCTCGTCGCCGGCATGGAGCTCCGGCAAACCAGTTTCGCCCTCTTTCGGCGTGAATCCGACCCTCATGCCTCCAATCAGCGGCAGCACTCCGTCCGCCGTTTCCACGCTGCTCAAATCAAGTTCCAATCCGTAGCCCCACGGCAAATGCGTCACCTCACTGCGTAGCCGCCCTACATAACGCATCGGAGCCTTGCTGCTGATTTGCCCAGCGGCCATGCGGCTCAGTACATGTTCGGAAGGCAGCGGCTGCTCCGCTTGGCACGCAGCAAACACTCCCAGCAAAATCCAAGCGCCAAGTGAAACGCATGCACCAGCCCACAACTTTTCAAGCCAGGTGAGCAGAAGCGCAGCCAGCAAACACACCAGCAGAAAAACCAGAATAAGCACCAGGAATTGTTTCGAGGTTGCATGCGCCGCCACAGCGGGCCGCAGGCCGAGCAAAATGCCGCCCGCAAAACAAGCGGCAAGTGCTACGGCCGGTAACTTCAAGTGACCCTTCGCAATTTCACCAGGGTTTCGATGTGGAACGTCTGCGGAAACAAGTCAAACATTTCGATCTGCGTGATTTCGTAGCGGTGTGCTGGAACCACTTCCGTAGCCGGGCGCCTTCCCGAACCGGTCAACACCGCAAGGTCCCGCGCCAGCGTGGAAGGATCGCAGGAAAGGTACACAATCTCCGGTGCGCCCAGATTCGCCAGCCGCGCGGCCACTTCCGCCCCCAATCCGAACCGTGGCGGATCCAGCGCCACAAAATCGGGCTGCTCCTGCTCCTTCTTCAAAAACTCTTCCGTATGCTCGTTGTGAGAGACGACCTGCACTCCCGCCAGTTCCGCGTTCACGCGCAAATCGCGGGTCGCCGAGAGATTCGCGTCCACACTCACCACGCGCGCGAATGTTTTCGCCAGTGGCAGCGTGAAAAAGCCCACCCCCGCGAACAAATCCAGCGCATAGCCGCCCTTCGCCCCTTCCAACACACTCTTCAAAAGTTCTTCTATCAGCAATCGGTTCACCTGGAAAAATGACAGGTGGCTCACGCGAAACCCAAATCCCCCGGCCTGTTGCGTCAAGTAGCCCGGGCCGGAAAGTTCAAATCGGCTTTTGCTCTGATCGAGCAACAGCAAACTTTCCAGTTGCGGCAGCGCCGTCTTGAAATCATGGATCAGATCCTTGGCCGGTTTGGAAAAACGTTCCAACGCAACGTTCAGCGCCAGCTTCTCATCCTCCGAATCCATGAACGCTTCAATCTCCAGGATTCCCGGGGGCAGGGAATTGGCCCTTGCCAGTTCCTGCAATTGCCCAAATGTCTTAGTCAATCCCGGCGACAACACCGGGCACTGATCAATCGGCACGATATGCGCGCTTTCCGGTAGAAAATAGCCAAACGCGCGCGGCAGCGCGTCCCGATACGCCCACTGCGCGCGATTCCGGTATCCGTAAGGCTCAGCGGAGTGTGCGCGGATTTCTCCATTCCAACTCGCCCCGCCCAGCCGTGAAAGCGTCTCGCGCAGAATCTCTATCTTCAACCGCCCCTGCTCGGCAAAATCAATGTGTTGGAAGTGGCAGCCGCCGCAAATGCCAAAATGCGGGCACTTCGGGGCGATTCGCGCCGCCGCGGTCTTGGTAACCTCCAGCAGCTTCGCCTGGATCAGCTTTTTCTTCTTTGTGCGCACGGCCGCGCGCACCTGCTCGCCGGGGAGCACGTAGGGGACGAACACGGTGTTGCCATCGGCGTGAGCCAGGCCGTCACCCCCGTACAACAGCTTCTCAATCGATAATAGTAACTCTTCAGCCATAAGTGTCCAGTCCTATTTCATATCCGCCATTTTCAAATGATCGATGGAGTCGTTGGTTTCCTGCCCGGTGTTGCAGCCGGGTGCCCCACCCTCGTTTTGTGAGGGTGGGTCTTGGGTTGCTCTTCTCCGAAACTGAAAACTTACAACCGAAAACTCCCCCCTGTGCCTGCGCTTGCTTCCTCCAGCCTTTGTAGGCCGACGCCCGTTCACGATAAATAGTACAAGCTCAGCCGCGGCAAGCGGTATTCATCCAGCAGCCGTTTCTGCAGATACTGCTTTTCCACCAGCGCCAATTGCGCGGCCTTCATTTTCCTCCGGTAGGCCGACAATTGCGAATCCACCTCGCGCCGGATCTTCAGCAGCAACTCTTCGCTCGCGTTGCTCAACAGCGTCGCGTGCACCTTGTCGTCCAGAATCGTCATCCGCCGCTCCAGGTCCTCCAGGTCCAGGTTCCCCGGCACTTCCAGCAGCGTCAGCGATTCCCTCAGCGAACCCGCCACTCGCTCTAATACACCCGCAACCTCAGCCTGCGTCTTCTCGCATTGTGCCCCCGCTTTTTCCAGCAGTTTCACGTTTCGTTCCATGTACTTTTGCAATTCCTCGCGCGCAAACGGTTCAGCGGCCTTCGCTCCGTTCGCGGGCTGCGCACCCGCTGCCGCTTCCTGCGCTTCTTCCGCGGCATCCAGCACCGCATCCGTGCAATACGCCAGACTCTTCAGGGGTTTTCCCGCGCCCCGCCGCGACCGCTGGTACGCCTCGAACGCGCGATCAATCCCCTTCAGCGCCGCTTCCAATGGCACGCCTGCCTTTTGCCAGGTTTCCATGATGGCCCAATCCAGCGGCGACACCAGCAGGTGCGCTCCGCGTTTCTTCCAGAAATACTCCTCAATTTCGGTGAAATAGTTGAAGTAATTCCATTTTTCCATAAGACGCTGCTGTATTCAGTAATTCAAGGCAAAACATCTTGGCGAGTACTTCCCCTACCACTGCACCTTTTTAGTCGCGATTCGGGGCTCGTTGACGTGTGTCTCCCCATGCTTCCCCGGCCCCTCGGCGTGCTGATTCTTTTCCCAGATCAACCGCAATCCCGTCAACGTCAGAAACTCCTCAACATGCTGAATGTGTTTCGACCCTCGCGCCACCAGCCGCGCCTGCCCTCCAGTCGCAACGACCGCGGCCTCCTCTTTCAACTCCGTCTTGATCCGCGTCAGCATCCCGTCCACCAGGTCCACCCACCCGTAGTACAACCCCGCCTGCATGTGCGTTACGGTATTCGTCCCAATCACTTTGCCGGGATCCTTGATCTCCACGCGCGGCAAACGTGCCGCTCGCGTGAACAACGCCTCCGACGAAATCCCGATTCCCGGCGCAATCACGCCGCCCAGGTATTCGCACTTCGCTGAAATCACGTCGAAGGTAATCGCCGTTCCAAAATCCACCACGATGCACGGCCCGCCAAACTGGTGGAATGCCGCCACGCCATTCACGATGCGATCTGCGCCCACTTCCATCGGGTTATCCACCAGCACGGCCATCCCCGTTTTCACTCCGGGCTCCACAAACAGCGCTTTCTTGCCCAGGTAAGCCCGCGACATTTCTGCCAGCGTCCAGTTCAACGGTGGCACCACGGAACTGATCATCACCCCGGTAATCATTTCCTGATTCAGCCCCGCCAGGCTGAAGAGGTTCCGCGTCAACACGCCATACTCGTCCACCGTCTGCGCGAGCGCCGTCGTCAAGCGCCAGTTGGCGATCAACTCTTCGCCGCGGAATACGCCCAGCACCGTGTTCGTATTCCCAATGTCAATCGTCAGCAGCATTCAGCGAACCTCACTCACGTCCCCGGCAATCACCGTCACCGCACGCCCATCGTCCCTCTTCACGATTAACAACCCTTCCGGGCTCAGCCCATCGGTCTTGCCAAAATACGTCTCGAACCCAGTCTCCACCTTCACGCGCTTCCCGTTCGCGAACTCCGATTCCTGCTGGAAGCGCTCGACAACAAATTCCGGCCCTTCGTGCAGCAACCGATTGTAATCGCTCTCGAATTGCGTCAGCAACCGTACCAGCAATTCCAATCGCGAATGGCTTTTCCCGCCGCATTCCTTGCGCAGCGAAGTCGCTAGCCCCGCAATCTCCGCCGGAAACTTCTCCTGATTGACGTTGATCCCCAGCCCGATCGCCACGAACCGCACGGCCGTCGGCTCCGCATGCATCTCCGTCAGAATGCCACCCAGCTTAGCCCCGCCGAGCAGCAAATCATTCGGCCACTTCAGCTCTGCGCTCAGTCCCGTCTGCCCCTGAATCGCGGCGCGCGCGGAAAGTCCCGCTAACATCGTCAACAGCGGCGCCTGCACCGGCGAAAGCCTGGGGCGCAGCAGCAGCGTCGCGTAAATCCCCGTGCCGCGCTCCGAGTGCCAACTGCGGCCCGCGCGCCCTCGCCCCGCCGTCTGTTCTTCCGCCAGTACCACCGCGCCTTCCGGTTCGCCCGCGTAGCCCAGCTCCATGGCCACATGATTCGTCGAATCGGTTTTAAAAAAGTGGTAAAAGCGTTTGCCGAACAAACTTCCTTTCATCCGCTTGCGAAGCAAATCCGGCAACAGGATATCGGGCACTTTTTCCAGGAAATACCCGTTGCCCTTTTGCCCCTTCACGCGCACGCCCAGTTCGCGCAGGCGCTGCACCCAATGCCACACCGCCGAACGCGACACCCCAATCTCTCGAGCGATGCGTGCCCCGCTGATGACGATCGTCGCGTTTTCGGAAAGCAGCGTGAGCAGCGCGGCGATTCGCCTGTCGGTTATCCCTGGCAACGAGTTGACTTGCGCCATCCGGACCGAGTCCCCTGTTCTGCGCCCTAGCTTACTTTTCCTTGATGCTGTCCACAAGCAAACTTACATCCGCCGCCGGCGCCGAATGCGTCAGCGCCCCCGACGAAAGATAGTCCGCACCAGTTTCCGCGTACCTGCGGGCATTCTGCAGCGTAATGCCCCCGGAAATCTCCACAATGCAATCGGCACGGACGCCCCGCACGATTTCCACGCAGCGGCCCGCTTCCTCCGGAGTCATATTGTCCAGCAGCACGGATTCTGCGCCCGCGACCAGCGCCTCGCGCAATTCCGATTCATTGCGCACCTCGATCTGTATGGGCAGGGAAGCGCTATCGGCGGTCGAAGGAGTCACGCCCACCGCATCATAAGCCGTCATTGCGCGCGGCCTCATGCGCGCTGAAGCGAAAGCATGCGCCTGATCCATCGCTGCCTTCACGCCACCTGCCAATGCGATGTGATTTTCCTTCAGCAAAATCGCATCATAAAGCCCGATGCGATGATTCGTTCCGCCGCCCATCTTCACCGCATATTTTTCCAGCAGCCGCAGTCCCGGCGTGGTCTTCCGCGTGTCCCGTATCTTGGCGCGTGTCCCTGCAAGTTGCTCGACGAATCGATGCGTCAACGTGGCGATCCCGCTCAACCGCCCCAGAAAATTCAGTGCCGTGCGCTCGCCCGTGAGAATCGCCGCCACCCTGCCAGATAGGTGCGCCAGCTCATCGCGGCTCTTCGCAACCTGGCCGTCTTTGAAGTACAAGTCCACGGCCATCCGCCCATCGAGTCGCCGAAAAATCCTCTCCACCAGCGGCAGCCCTGCGCATACAAGTTCCTGCTTCGCCAAAATGCGCGCCTCGCCAGAGACGAGTGCCGGAATCGTCGCGGCAACGGTAGCATCTCCCGCGCCAACATCTTCCGCCAAAGCCCGCTCAATCAACTCCACAATGTAAGCTGAATCCCAATCCATCAAACATCCCCGTACGGGCCCACCACGTCCCTCTCCCTCTCCTCGTCTTCTATCCCAAATTTGTCATCCCGACCGGAGCGGCCCGATTTCTTCTTCCGCGCCGCGGGTGCCCCAGGTTCGGCGTTTTGCCTGGGGCTTGGGTTATTCCTCTCCTCGTCCTCTATCCTAATATTGTCATCCCGACCGGAGCGGCCCGATTTCTTCTTCCGCGCCGCATTATGGCGCGTCGGGCCGCGGAGTGGAGGGATCACGGCAACACTTCATCCTCGTTCACCACTCCGCTTTTTGCACTCTTATACTCTTACACTTCTTCATCTTCCTCCGGGTGCCCCGGGTAACGGTTTTTTACCTGGGTCTTGGGTCACCCTTACTCCTGACTCTGTGATCTCTGTGCTACAGTCCCTCTTTCTTCCCCGCGCCCCATCTAGCCAACGCTTTCATTCCCCCAACTGCCTTAGCCGCTCCCCAATCTTCTGCAATTCCACCTGCTGCCCCGCCAGCATCTCTTCCATCTGTTTGATGATCGCTTCCGGTGCCCTCTCGCGGAATGTCGTATTGCCCAACTGTTTTTCTTTCGACGCAATCGCTTTCTGCAATCCTTCCATCTCCTTCTTCAACCGCGCCCGTTCTGCCCCCGCATCCGTCGTCTCGGCAGGGTAGGGAATCTGCAGATCAAACTGTGCGCTCGACCGCATTCCCCCGCCACCTTCCCGCAATTTCTCCGTCGTTACCAGCAATTCGTTAAGCAGTCCCAGGCGCACAATCCCGTCGCGATTTGCTTCCACGATTCCTCGCACGCCCGCATCCGCACTGGAAAATTCCGCGGCCACCTTTTTCTTCGGATCGAGCTTCATCTCGGCCCGCACCGTGCGCAATCCCTGAATCACCTCTTGCACCAATCCGAATTCGCGCAATCCTTGCTCATTTTTCCACGCCGCCCGCGCCTTCGGATACGCATCCAGCGCGATGGACTTCGCCCCAACCTCCTGCGGCAACTGATGCCAAAGCTCCTCGGTCAAAAACGGCATAAACGGGTGCAGCAGCCGCAGCGCCGCATCAAATCCTGCAAAAAGATTCTTCCAAGCCACCGTCGCGCGCGCCCGGTCCACATGCTGCAATTCCGGCTTCACCCATTCGATGTACCAGTCGCAGAAATCTCCCCAGAAAAACTGGTACACGCTCTGCGCTGCCTCGTGAAAGCGGTATTCCTCCAGCGCCGCGTTCACTGTCTCCACCGTCGCGGCCAGCCTCGCAAACAGCCAGCGATCCACCAGCGGCACCTGCCCCTCAAACGCATAAGGCGCCAGTGCGCGCACTTCCGGCCGCGCCAGCTCTTCGAGCGAGGCACCGCCCTGCTCAAATTTATCCAAGTTCACGAACAAAAACCGCGCCGCATTCCAAATCTTGTTCGCGAACGACCGCGCCCCCAGCAACCGGTCATCGGACAGCACAATGTCCGTTCCCGGCGCGGCCATCGACGCCAGGCAGAAGCGCATCGCGTCCGTCCCGTACTGCTCATTCAACGCCACGGGATCCAGTCCCGTGCCTTTCGACTTCGACATCTTCTCCCCGCCCGCCGTCCGTACCAGCGAGTGCAAGTACACCGCTCGGAACGGCACCTGTTCCGTGAAGTGCAGCCCCATCATGATCATCCGCGCCACCCAGAAAAACAGGATGTCGTAACCGGTGATCAACAGATTCGTCGGATAATATTTTTCATAATCGGCCGTATCTTCCGGCCAACCCATCGTCGAAAAGGGCCACAGCGCCGAGCTGAACCACGTGTCCAGCACATCCGGGTCCTGTTCAAGTTTCGTCGAGCCGCACTTCGTACACTTCGTGGGATTCTGCCGCGCCACAATAATTTCGTTGCAATCCTGGCAATACCACGCCGGAATCCGGTGGCCCCACCACAACTGCCTCGAAAGCGTCCAGTCCCGGATGTTGCGCATCCAGTTGAAATACTCTTCGCGCCGGTTGTCCGGGACAATCTGAATGTCGCCCCGTTCCACGGTTGCGATTGCGGGCTCCGCTAGCGGCTTCATGCTGCAGAACCACTGCGTTGAAATCCGCGGTTCCACAATCGTTCGGCTACGTTCGCAATGCCCAATTGCATTTACGTGGTCGGTAATTTTCTCGAGCAATCCCTGCGCCTGCAGGTCCTCCACAATCTTTTTCCGTGCCGCGAACCGCTCCAGCCCTGCATACGCCCCCGCGCTTTCGTTCATGTGCGCGTCGTCGGTCATCACGTCAATCTGTGGCAGGTTATGGCGTTTTCCGGCCTCAAAGTCGTTCGGGTCGTGCGCCGGCGTAATCTTCACCACGCCGGTCCCGAACTCGCGGTCCACCATGTCATCGCCAATGATGGGAATTTCGCGGTTCATTAACGGTAGCAGCACCTTTTTCCCAATCAAATGCGCATATCGCTCATCTTCCGGATGCACCGCCACGGCGGTGTCGCCCAGCATTGTCTCCGGCCGCGTTGTCGCCACGACCAGAAACTCCTGCGAACCCGCCACCGGATACTTGATGTACCACAGGTGCCCCTGCTTCTCCTCGTGAATCACTTCCAGATCGCTCAACACCGTGCGGCACCCGGGGCACCAATTCACCATGCGCTTGTCGCGGTAGATCAGTTTTTCTTCATACAGCCGCACAAACACTTCCCGCACCACCCGTGACAATTCCGGCGATAGCGTGAACTTCTCCCGCGACCAGTCGCACGATTCCCCAATCTGCTTCATCTGCCGCTGGATCGTGCCGCCGCTTTCTTCCTTCCACTGCCACACGCGCTTGACGAACTCCTCGCGTCCCAGGTCGCGGTAATGAATGCCCTGATGCGTCAATTGCCGCACCACCACGCGTTGCGTCGAAATCCCCGCGTGGTCTGTCCCCGGCAAGTACAGCGTGTTGTAGCCGCGCATGCGGTGCCAGCGCGTCAGAATGTCAATCTCCGTGTGGTCCAGCATGTGCCCGATGTGCAGCATCCCGGTCACATTCGGCGGCGGTATAACAATGGAAAATACCGGCCCGGGCGCGCTCGCGTCGGCTTTGAACAGCGCCTCGTTCACCCAGAAATCCGCCCAACGCGGCTCAATCTGTTTCGGTTCGTAAGCTTTGGCAATTTCCCGGGCCATTCCGCAGTATTCTCCTACTCTTCCCGCGTCCGCACGCAATGCGCGAGCTCCGCGCGGCAAGTTAATCTTTGAATATACGGGTACGCCCTCCGCCCCGTCAATGCGATGGCGGGATCATCACTTCTCGAACTGGATTCTTGTAGGTGGAGATTCGCTTCGGGGATTGGAGCCAGTGTGCAGGCTCAGAAGTTTCTTGCACTACTCTTTAGGAGGCTGGGGCTTCAGCCCCGGCGTAAAGCTGCGGCATGGCTTGGACCTTAGCCCCTGAAGTTTCTGGACTCTTGCATCTACAAGCCATCTCAGAAATAGCTCCCGGGAGGGCACGGCTTCAGCCGTGCCGAAGAGCTCCGGAAAATTAGGGGTTTTAACCCCTGAGGTACGCTGAATGACCGCGAAAAGGATTTATGAGAAAACTTCTAGTTTTTGGGGAAAGACACTACGGCTTGTGGTTGTTCAACTCGTCTTTCACCAGCGCTTCGATCACCGGCCTCAGTATCTCGTGCGTCACCTTCTGCAGCATCTCCGGATTCATCTTGGCCAAAACCCGCGCGACCAGCTCATCCATATTCGGCTGTTTCTCTTCCGGTACAGCCACTGCCGCTGCTGTTTCAACCGGCGCTACCGCCACTGGGGCCTCTGCGGCGTGTGGCACTTCCACTGGCGCTTCGACCACCGGCGCAGGCGCGTGCCACTCTGGCTCGGCCGCCTGATACACTGGCACTTCCTGAGTCTCATTGGGGTTGGCTTCATGCACCGCTGGCGCCGCGTTCGCCTCTTGCGCCGCGTGTGCCGTTTCCCAAGCGCTCGCCCACTTCGGGGTTTGCGGCGGCTCGGCCGCTTCCACGTGATGAGTTTCTTCCGCCGCGTACTGTGGCACGGCTGCAACCGGTTCCGGTTCGGCCTCCACTGCGGGCGCCGTTGCTTCCGCCATCGGCTCCTCGTGCGAAGCCACCGCCTCAGCCACTGGCTCTTCCACTGCCGGCGTATCCCAAGTCGCTGCCAACTGGGAAGCCTTCCGCGCCTCCGTCTCCCACGGCGAAGAAGTTGCCGAGAACCAATTGCTCGCCGGCGCCTCTTCCTTCACCGCCTCTGGCGCAGCGGCGACTTCTGCGTGAGCCTCCACGACTTCTTCCTTCGCACTTTTTTCTTCGTGCTCGCGCTTCAATTTCTCTTCGATACCAGCGGCCATCGCCGCTGCCCACGCATCCCCTGAAAAGGGAACGGGCGATTCCGCGGGTTTCGCTTCCAACGTGGAAACCGCAACGCCCTCAACCGAAGCCGCTTCTGTCACCGGCGCCTTCGCCCCGCCCGTCTGCCATGGTGGCGGCGGGATACTCTTGGCCGGAGAACTTCCATGGAACGCTGCATCGCGCCAATCGGGAATCTCACCGCCTGGCGTCACGCTGGGCACAATAGTCGGAACCGCCACCTTTTCCAGTACCTCATCCAGCCCGCCGGGCCGCCAGTGTCCGTGTGGCGAACTTTCCTCTTCCTCGTGTTCCTCTTCTTCCGCTTCGCCGTGTCCACCCCAATTCCGTTCATCCGCCAGTGGAGAATGCGCCGTAATCTGCAGCGACGCGTCGTCTTCCTCTTCCCTGGTGTCCAACATGCTTCCAAACGCCACGGGCCCTTGCCCCGCCGCAATCTTCAATTGCTGCGGCATGGTCGGAAATTCTTCGGGTACGTCCGCGGGTTCCTCTTCGGGTTCCGCGTTCTTTGCTTCGGAAAATGCCGCCAACTTAGCGGCCGCAGCGGGCTTCAACCATTCTGTAGCGCTCTTCCGCGGCGCTTCCGGTGCCTTTTCCAACGGTGGTGGCGGGCCAACCGCGATGCCTGCGCGCGTCAATGCCGACTTCACCATCGAAATCAGCGGATCGGGCGGCACAAACGGCTTTTTTAACACGCCGTCCGCGCCCACTCGCTGCGCTTCCTGCTCATCCAATGGATCAAACGCGCCCACCAGCAAAATCACCGGAATGTGCTTAAGAGCTTCATCTTCCTTTACGTACCGACAAACTTCATATCCATTGCGCACCGGCATGAACACATCTGCAAGCACCAGGTCGGGTTTTATATCGGAAATCTTGCGCACGGCGGCTTCGCCATTGCCCACGGCAACAACGTCGATGCCCTGATCCTTCAGGGCCAGCCCCACCATCTTCTGGATGTTACTGTTGTCGTCCGCAACCAGGATCTTGGCCACCGAACGTCCTCCCAACTACCCACACCAACCACAGAGCAAGACTCAAACTGTATTGGAGCATTCAGACGAGAGGGCGTCAATCATCCCGAAGGCGGGTGTGTCGGAAGTAGACATGGCGCGTTCCTTATTCACAACCTGTACTAAAGGGCAAGGGGTGCGACCCTTCTCGCACCCCTTCAATCAGCTGCATTTATTTTCCACGGTGGCCCTACCGGCCGCCAGCCCCAACAACTACCACGGTATCAGCTTCCTCAGCCCCTTCTTCTTACTGCTCGATTCCTTCTGGTTCTTGGAGTCGGCCGCCGGGGTGCTCCCGTCCGTCTTCGTCGCGTCCGTTGCCGCTGCATCGGTTGCCGGGGCAGTTCCATCCGTCTTTGCGGCATCTCCTGTGGCAGCATTCGCCGCCGCCGGATTCGCAGTCGTTCCATCCGCTGCGGGCGTGGCAGCGGTCGTTGCGGGTGGATTGGTGCCCGTCCCCGTTTCTGCCGCAGGTGCGGCAGCTTCAGGGGTCGCGGCCGCCGGTGGGTCCGTCGTACCCGTCGTGCTGTTTGTCGCATCGCTACTCGAAGTCGTATTCACATCCTCGGCCGATGTTCCTGCCGGAGTTCCTCCGCCGGACGATTCTTCACCCGGCTTCACCGTCATCACCAGTCCGGTCTTTCCCGCTCCCGTTCCCGTCATGCGGTTGCCCCCGGACAATACGTCCGTCCAAGGTGACGCGCTACTCTCCGCTTCCATCTGTGGCGTGCCAGAGTGCGCGCTCGCATCTACGTCCGGTGCGTTATGCAACATACCCTTGCCCCGGTGAAGCAGGTTTTCCTTCGGGCGCGGCACATTCTGCTCTGCCTGCATCCATGCCAGCGCTTTGGGATCTGCCTGGGGAATCGGCATTCCAAACGCCTTCAGCTTGCCACGCGCATCGTCCACGTGTTTCGAAAGCGGGTAGTTCTTCAGAATCTGGGCGTAGTACAGCCCCGCGATGTCTTTCCGCTCGCTCTTCTCAAACACGTCTCCCAGCATCCACAGCGCGGTGTCAGACTTGCTGTACAGCGGGTATCGCTGTGTCAGCGGTAGCAGCCGTCCTGCGGAAGCGCGGCGGTCCCCCTTCACGTAATAATAGTAAGCAATACGGAACTGGCCCTCCGCGATCACCTCTTGTACTTCGCGAAGCCGTTGTTGTGCCTGCGGAGCCAGGGGATCCTTGGGGTATTTCTGTAGAAACGTTTGGAACTCTTCTTCGGCCATCCGCGCGTGCTCATTGTCCCGGTCCGGCTTAGGCATCTCATTATAGTTGGCCATGGCGATCTGCATCTGCGCATAGGCCGCTTCCGGCAAGAACGGGAAGAAAACTTCGAAATCCTTGTACCCCGCGATGGCTTGCGTCACATTCGACGTGCCGCCTTCCTTGTAATACGAATCCGCAATGGCCAGCTTCGCCTTGGCCAGATACTCGCTGTCCGGATATGTGTTGATCAGCGTCTGCAGACCCAGCCGGCCCACCTCGTGTTTGCCATGCTTAATGTCATCCATCGCCTTGTTGTAGAGTTGCTTGTCTGGCTCTACGGTGTTGCTGGCTTGCGTGGACTTGTCGACCTTTTTCTTCTTATGAAGAATCTGGGCGGAAGACGCACTGGCGCTCGCCAGTACCAGCGCGCATAACATCAGAAGAAGCGGAATTCGCCTCAATCCTCACCTCTCTAGTTTGATTTACCACTGGACCCGGCCAGGCTCTACCCCGGCGGGGCACTCCCCGAACTTCGAACTTCAACCCTCTAAGTATACCCTGAACGAACGGCCAGGCGGTTCAAGAACTTTGCCCTAAAGTACAGTTCCCGGCTCTTCCCCTTTACGATGCCGCCAGCCGCTCCCAAGGTTATCCCGCCTCACCCTGCACCGAAGCCCCCAACCCGCATGCACCCCTCTTCGCGCTCCCCTCGCCTCGCCCCGACTTTCATGCATGCAACATTGCCCCCCAATTCCCCCCCCTCATCCGGCAACCTAGGCTCACGCGACCCAAGTCTGAGCTCTCACACTCTTTTACTCTTGTACTTTTATACTCTTACATTTTTATACTTCCGAATCTCTCCCCCAACAATTGCGTCCCAACCCAACGCCCCTGACCCACTCCCCTAACAATCGCTCCCAACCCAACGCATCCGAGCCACTCCCTTCTTTTTTGCTTACAACTGAAAACTAACAACCGACAACAGACAACTCCCGGTCACCCCCCAGACACTTTTTAACGTTTTGTAATAGAATCTCCGCCTCCATCTAACTACAATGCTTCCATGGCCTAACGCTGCCGCGGCGGCAGGTCCTTCTCATGGATAAACGAAAATTTCTTTTTGCTTCTCTCTCCGGTTTGATCGGAGACATCGCTTGGCAGGTCCTCAAGGAAGGCCACGAAGTCCGCTACTACATTGAAGCCGAAAAAGAACGCGACATCGCTGATGGCCTCGTCCCTAAATCCAAGGACTGGGAAAAAGACGCCAATTGGGCCGATATCGTTGTTTTCGACGATACCTTGGGTCAGGGCACGCGCGCTCAGGCCTTGCGCGCTGCGGGCAAGCCCGTAATCGGCGGCACCCCTTACACTGATAATCTCGAAGATGATCGCAACTTCGGCCAGGAAGAACTCAAGAAGGCCGGCGTCACCATCATTCCTTATCAGCAATTCGATTCCTTCGATCCCGCCATCGAATTCGTCAAGAAGAATCCTGATCGTTACGTCATCAAACCCAGCGGTGAAGCCCAAAACGTCAAGCGCCGCCTCTTTGTCGGCGAGGAAGAAGACGGCGTTGATGTCATTGGCATGTTGGAAGCCTACAAGCGCGCCTTCTCCGAAGAAATCAAGGTCTTCCAGTTGCAGCGCCGCGTCAATGGTGTTGAAGTCGCCGTTGGCGGCTTCTTCAACGGCAAAAAATTCATCACTCCCATCAACATCAACTTCGAGCACAAGAAACTTTTCCCCGGTGAAGTCGGTCCGCCCACCGGCGAAATGGGCACCGCGATGTTCTGGAGCGAGCCCAACGCTCTCTTCAATCGCACCCTCCTGAAAATGGAGTCGAAGCTTGCCGAGGAAGGCTACGTCGGCTACATTGACGTCAACTGCATCGTCAACAACAACGGCATCTATCCTTTGGAATTCACCTCGCGCTTCGGCTATCCCACCATCAGCATCCAGCAGGAAGGCATGCTCACCCCCATCAGCGATTTCTTCTGGGAACTCGCCAATGGCCAGGAGCCCAAGTGGCGGACCCGCAGCGGCTTTCAAGTCGGCGTCCGCATCGTCGTGCCGCCTTTCCCCTTCGACGACGAAGAGACTTTCAACTCCTTCTCCAAAAATGCCGCCATCGTTTTCAAGCGCCCCATGAACGAAGGCATCCACATTGAAGACGTGAAAGAAGTCAACGGCCAGTGGGTCGTCGCGGGAACTTCCGGCGTCGTGCTTATCGTCTGCGGCATCGGCCAGACCATGAAACAGGCGCAATCCCAGGTCTACTCCCGCATCAAAAACATCCTAATCCCCAATATGTACTACCGCACCGACATCGGCGACCGCTGGGTAGAGGATTCCGACAAGCTCCACAATTGGGGCTACCTCCGCTAACCACTTTTCTTTGAGGTTTCACCACTAACGCCGTGCACCTCAGTACTTGAGGGTGCCCCATCCTTCGCGTCTCTCAGCGAAGGATGGGTTCTTCCGCTCCAACGCCACCACTCTCCTTCTCTTGGTGGTTATTCTTGCCGTTGTGGGGACCGCTTTCTGCAGCGGTCCGCCAACACGGCCTCACCTCAACTCATCGGTTGCCCCAGGCACGGAGTCTGTGCCTGGGTCTTGGGTTTTCTCTTCTCTCCCTCTGCGAACTCTGCGCCTCTGCGTTCTCTTCGCCTTTCCGCTCTCTTCAACTTTCAACTTTTTGCTTTCAACCTCAACCCGTCATCCCGTTTACCACGCGCCGCGTGCTTGGCTTTTGTCTTCTCTTCCCCCGCGTTCCCATTGCGCACCCGCCACCCATTCCTCCGTTGACGACCAGTCAGCCTTACGCTAACTTTGCAGTTATCTTAATCGATGAGGGACCACCCGGAATGCGCTCCCGTTCCTTCTTTGAGGAGCCTTGCATATGAAATTCCACCGCCTTCCCCTCCTTTTTCTAGGCACCGCGCTCTTGGCCTTAGCTGCCCATGCGCAGACGCAGAAGCCTCTGACCAACGCCGATGTCTTGAACATGAGCAAACAAGGGTTTGAAGCGAGCCTCATCGTGAAGGACATCGAATCCAATCCAACGGATTTCGATGTCTCGCCGCAAGCACTTATCGATCTGAAATCTGCCGGAGTCTCGCAAGACGTGATGGAAGCGATGCTGGCTGCTCATGCTGCGAAACCGTCCGCGGCCGTCGAGGCCGCACACGGTGCCGCGGATGTGCCCAGCACAGCGCCGAACGGCGGGGGCTGCAACGCGAACAATGCTTGTTTGTTAAGAGACGGCACCGACGTGGCGTTGAAATTCGCGGGGGACATCAGCTCCAAAACCGCGCATGAGGGCGATCCCGTGGAATTCCTGTTGGATGACGACCTCAAAGTTGGCGACAAAATCGTGGCCGCCAAAGGCTCGCACGCGGTGGCCATGGTTTCCACTGCGAAAAAAGCCGGCATGATGGGCAGGGGTGGCGAGCTTAACGTTCAACTGCAATACCTGGTTGTGGGCAGCAACCACGTCCACCTTCGCGGCACCAAAGGCAAAGAGGGGGACAACAAAACGGGTGCCACCGTGGCGCTCACGGTTCTCTTCGGTCCCATCGGTCTAATCAAGCACGGCAAGGACGTGCAAATCGCCCAAGGCACGCCTCTCAAGGCCTACATCGATCAGGATATCTGGCTGGCCGCCATCAATCCGCCGCCAGACTCCAAGGTGAACTGATACCACCGCCCGGCGCTCCACCTCCTCATCGAATATATTTTTGTAGGGGTGTAGCACACGGGCAGGGAATCGATCTTGCTGCAAGCTCCGGTAATGAAACGCCCACATCGCCAGCAACAGCACGCCACCACTGCAAACTTCCCCTCGGCCGAATGGTTTCTGTCGTAGAACGCCTGCAACTCCCGCAATTCCGTCCGGCACGGCCCACACCAGCTCGCCCAGAAGCTCACCACCAGTTTTTTCTTTCCACGAAAATCTTTTGTCGAAATAGATTCACCGGCCAGCGTCGGCAAAGTGAATTCCGGGGCCGACAGCTTTTATAGGGCAAGCGCTCCTCTCAGGGTGTCCATTGTAGCTTGCGGAAGAGAATGGTTCGGGAGTCGTCCAACAGCACTTCTTCACTGCTAGAATAAGCCATGCAACGCAAAGTCTTCTGGATGACCTTCATGGCCACCGGTCTCGTCGCCGACCTCGTCTTACCCTTCCGGTGGGCTCTCCTCGCCACAATTCCCATCGCCGCCCTAAGTTGGTGGGTCGCCTACCGCAGCGACTGGTTCTAACAACAACACCCCCGCCGGAATCCCTCGCCATCCTCAACACTGTCATCCCGACCGCAGCGGCCCGATTTTTTCTTCCGCGCCGCATTATGGCGCGTCGGGCCGCGCAGTGGAGGGATCCCTCCGCAACTTCGGCCTTCAAGTTAACTTGCTTTTGTAGGAAAACGCCCGGCAGGCGAACAAAGCCACCTTCAATTCGCCACAGTCAATTCCACTTCCGTATTCGCCGCAATCCGCGCTCCGCCCATCGGCGCCTGGTCAATCACCGTCCCATGCGGCCACTGTGCCGCTGCCACATAATTAATCTTGTGCCGCAGACTAGTCTGGTCCAGCCGGTGCTGCACCTCAATCTCATTCGCCCCAATAAAATACGGCATCACATACGAAACTTCGCGTTGCCCCGCGGACACCAGCAAATCCACCCGTGGCGTCGCTCCGCCTTTACCCGACTTGGGATTCTGCTGCACCACCGTGTCCACCATCTGGTCCGGCAGCGCCAGCGTGGACACTTCACCCACCTGCAGCCCCGCCCGCAGCAATTCAATCCGCGAAACCCGCAGCGTGTTGCCCTCCAGGTTCGGTATCTGCAATTCGCGTTGCCCCAGGCTCAACACCACGTGCGCCTGTTGCGACACCTTCATCAACATTCCCGCCGACGGCGTCTGTCGCACCACCTGATTGATGGGCAAATCGCTGTACACCCGATCCGCCACGTGAAGTATCAGCCCCTTCGACCGCAATATCTGGCTCGCCTCCGCCACATTTTTCCCCACCAGATTCGGCATGGTCGTTTCGCGCCCATGAATCGCGATGCGCATCGCCGTAATCGCGCTCAAAAACGCCGCCGAAGCCAGGACGAACACCAGGAATCCCATCCGGCTAACCCACTCCACTCGTTCGCGAATCGTCATAGCAGAAGTTTCGGCCGTCACCCCTCCGCCGTCAATTCCTTTCTCCCTCCAAAGTGCTAATCCCACTCCCAAACAAAGCTCTAAAACGCCTGCACCCTCACACGCTTCCACTCTTATACTCTTGCACTCTTAAACTCTTATACTTCCGAACTCCGAATCTCACGAGATCCCAACCGTCAACATTCATCTCTTAATTCTTAACTTTCAACTTTCAACTTTTAACTTCTCTTCCTCCCCCACCAAAATCCGCTTATGCCCCGCGCCCCCCGCATTTCGCCGCACCGCCACCAACTCCGCCACCACGCTCACCGCAATCTCTTCCGGCGACAACGCCCCAATCTCCACTCCGATGGGCGCGTACACTTTCTCAAACTCCTCCCGTCGGTACCCCTCCGCCTCCAGCGCCTTGTACACGCTCAACACCTTCCGCTTGCTCCCAATCATCCCCACGTACCGCGCCCGCGTTCGCACCGCCCACGCCAGCACCCGCATATCTTCCTTGTGTCCGCGCGTCACAATCACCAGGTAACTCGCCCGATTCGGCTGCAACTTCGCAAACGCCTCCTCATAACTCGTGAAAATCTCCTGCGCCATCGGAAACCGTTGTGCATTCGCGAAGGCCTCCCGGTCATCCACCACCCCAACGCCAAATCCCACGGCCTGCGCCGCCTTCGCCACCGCCGTCGAAACGTGCCCCCCGCCAAACAAGTACACCACCGGTTGCGGCAGGATCGGCTCTACAAAAATCTCCACCGTGCCCCCGCAAATCAACCCGTTGTCATACGTCGCGTCATGATTCAGATTGAACACCAACTTCCGCGGCGTTTCCTTCTCCATCACCTCTTTCGCCGCCGCCCACACATCCGCTTCCACGCAGCCCCCGCCAATCGTTCCTGCCGTCGTCCCATCTTCCCGCACCAGCATCCGCGAACTCTCATAGCTCGGAATCGACCCGCTGGTGTGCACAATCGTAGCCAGCGCCCCTCGTACCCCCGCCCGCCTCATCCGCACAATCTCTTCAAATAGGTCCATCATCTTCCGCCCGGATTCTTTTGTAGTGGCCGGTCTTTAGACCGGTTCTTGGGTTCTCTTCTCTTACCCTCTTGTACTCTTACACTCTTATACTTCTTCCCCACTCCTCGCATTCTCGACCCACCCAACATTGGTTGCGCCGGGCACGGAGTATGTGCCTGGGTCTTGGGTTTTTCCTTGTCTCACCTCAACTCGTCAAAACTTGAGGGTGCCCCACCCTTGGTGTGTAAGGGTGGGCTCCTACGATCCAACGCCACAAACTCTCCTCTCTTCTTCCTCACCTCTCTCTGCGAATTCTGTGTCCTCTGGGCCTCCGCGTTAAATCTTTGCCCTTCTCTCCCCCCCTGTCAATTCTCTCTCATCCATGGACATCCTCCCTCCCCAATGTTATTTTTCCCTCAGCAATCCCACTCGAGGCCCCATGCCTCTCTCCACGAATAACCGCCTTCTCCTCTTCTCCCGCTTCCTGGGGGCCTTGTCGTTCGTACTAGTCGTCTCTCGAATAATCCTTTTCCGCACTATGGCCTATTGGGCGCAACTTCCTTACGATCCCGCCCATCCCACTCCCGTGGACGACCGTAGCACCACCTACCACACAACTCCTTTCCTCGGTTGGTGCCTGAATCATGGCTACGTCTTCTTCCTCTTTTTCTTTGCCGCCTTCATCTTCATGGCCATTACCGAATCGAAATTCCGTTCCCCGCGTCCCGGAGGTGCCGCTAACCTATCGTGATACGATATATCGGCCACGTTTTCATCTCCATCTCGTCTCGCTCACAGGAGGCCGCTCATGAAAGCCATCGTCTTCCAGAAACATGGTGACCCATCCGTTCTTCGCTTTACCGACGTTTCCGAACCTCAACTCCGCCGCCACGAGGTCCTGGTCCGCGTCCGGGCCTGCGCCCTCAACCATCTCGACCTCTGGGTGCGCCGTGGCCTCCCCGGCCTCCAGGTTCCCCTGCCCCACATTCCCGGCAGCGATATCGCCGGCGAAATCGCCAAGGTCGGCCCCGACGTCACCTCCGTCCACATCGGCCAGAAAGTTGTTCTCGCCCCCGGCGTCACCTGTGGCAAATGTCCCGCTTGCCTCACCGGCAACGACAATCTTTGCCGCGATTTCACCAATCTCGGCAGCATGATTGATGGAGGCTGCGCCGAATACGTCCGTTGCCCCGAAGTCAATTGCATGTCCTATCCCGAAAATCTCGATTGGGCCCATGCGGCCGCCGTTCCCCTTGTTTTCCAGACCGCCTGGCACATGCTCGTCAATCGCGCCCAGCTTAAGCCCGGAGAAGAAGTCCTAATCCTTGCCGCCGGCAGCGGTGTCGGCAGCGCCGCCATCCAAATCGCCAAATTCTTCGGCTGCCGAGTGATCGCCACCGCGGGCAGCGACGAAAAAATCGCCAAAGCCAAACAGCTCGGCGCCGATGAAGTCATCCACCACGGCATTATGCCCATCTCCAAAGAAGTGCGCCGCCTCACCAACAATCGCGGCGTGGATATCGCCTTTGAACACGTCGGCCAAGCCACCTGGTCCGAAAGCCTCAAGAGCCTCGCCACTGCAGGCCGCCTCGTCACCTGCGGCGCCACCACCGGCCCCGACGCCAAACTCGATATCCGTTTCCTGTTCACCCGCCAGCTTTCCATCCTCGGCTCCTACATGGGCACCAAAGACGAGCTCCGTACCGTGCTCAAGCTAGTAGCGCAAGGCCGCCTCGTCCCCGTCGTGGATAAAATCTGGCCCCTCCACGAGTGCGCCACTGCCCACAACTACTTGGAAAGCTCCAAACAATTCGGCAAAGTAGTCCTAACCATCGACTAACTCCGCCTCGCCTCCCGGGAACGCCATTCTCCTGAATGGCGTTTTCCTTTCCCCTCTTATGCTCTTTCACTCTTAAACCCTTACACTTCCCCTCTTTTTCGTTCCCGTTTGTATGTCCTTGCGCCCTATGTCAAAATAAAAGAGGATCGCAGAGGTGCCCATGGAAACCACGCTCGCCAAAAGCATCACTCTCACCAAGCCCGACGATTTCGGCAAGCTCCTTCAAGACGAAGGCATCATCTTCACTCAGCTCGATAAGGCCGTGAACTGGGCCCGCAAAAGCTCCATCTGGCCCCTCAGTTTTGGCCTCGCCTGCTGCGCCATCGAGATGATGTCCATGGCCGCCTCCCGCTATGACATTGCCCGCTTCGGCGCTGAAGTCTTCCGCCCCTCGCCTCGCCAGGCCGATCTCATGATCGTAGCCGGCCGCCTCTCTCAGAAAATGGCTCCTGTCATTCGCCAGCTTTACGATCAAATGCCAGAGCCCAAGTGGGTCATCTCCATGGGAGCCTGCGCCACGTCCGGCGGCGTCTTCAACAATTACGCCATCGTGCAAGGCTGCAATCAGATCATCCCCGTGGACGTTTACGTTCCCGGCTGCCCCCCGCGCCCCGAAGCCGTCCTCTACGCCATCCTCCAACTCCAGAAAAAGATCGACGCCGATAAGGGCTCCTTCAAGCGCGCCCTAAATCTTTCCTGATTTTCATGGAGTGCGGCGGCTAGCCGCCGCTTTTGCGGACTAAACTCATCGAATACCGAACTTTCACGGAGGCTGCCCCAGGTACGGAGTTTGTGCCCGGGTCTTGGGGTTTCTCTCGTCATACCTCTGCACTTTAGAACTTGAGGGTGCCCATCCTTCGCGTCTTCTGCGAAGGGTGGGCTCTTACGCGCTAACGCCATACACTCTCTTCTCTTCGCTCTCTGTTTCTCATTTTTTCCAAGCATGTGATCCTGCGGACGTCACAGGCACGGACTGTGTGCCTAGGGTTTGGGTTTTTCTCTCCCCGCTGCCTCCCGCAAAATCATCTTTTCTTCCCGCACCGAAGCTGCTAGGTTTACTCCGCTATGGCTCCTCCGGACACCAGCGCTCGCGATCTCCTGCGTCACTGCCTCGCCACCGTCGCCTATCGCGGTGCAAAAGTCCTCCACGGCGCACCAGACTCCTTCGCCGATTTCCGCTCCTCGGAAACCACGCGCACACCCGCGCAAATCCTCGCTCACCTCGGTGATCTGTTCGATTGGGCGCTCTCCATGGCCAAGGGCCAACCCGCATGGCACGATTCCAACCCCCTGCGCTGGCAAGACGAAGTCCACCGCTTTTTCGCTTCCCTCCAGAAGTTCGACAACTATCTCGCCGGTCCCGAATCCCTCCACGCCTCCCCCGAAAAACTCTTTCAGGGTCCCGTCGCCGACGCCCTCAACCACATCGGCCAACTCGCCATGCTCCGCCGCATGGCAGGCGCTCCCATCAAGGGTGAAAACTATTTCAAGGCCGATATCTCCGCCGGCCGCCTGGGCCCAGACCAACCCAAGCCCAATTTCGAATTCGACTAGCCGAGCTCTCCCGTAGGGGTGCCCGCCTGAGGCAGACGCCCCATGTCCGCACAATTCCTAACGCCTAACGGCTTGCTGAAAAAGTTTGATCCCGTCATTCCGAACGGAGTCTGCGAAGTGAGGAATCTCTCTTTTCTTGGGTTTCAACCGAGGAAAGATTCCTCGCTTCGCTAGGAACGACGGATTCACCCACTTTTTCCGCAGCCTGCTAAGGGTCCTCTTAGCCTTTTTTGGAGTGCGGCGGCTAGCCGCCGCTTTTACGGCCTCAACCCATCGAATGCCGAAATCCCGCGGAGGCTGCCCCAGGCCCGCCGTAGGCAGGTGCCTGGGTCTTGGGCTTCTCTTGGGCTTGCCTCTTCTCGTGTGGTCATCCTGAGCGCGCCTTCTGCGCGAAGGACCTCAATCCACGTAACTTCTCTCCCGACCCTCCGCCCTTCCCCTACCCGTCATCTCACCCGACTTTCCCCTGGCCTCAGGCAACCTTACAGGGTAATATTCTAACCCCGCCCAGGAGTTGTTGTGATCGTCGCTCCCGATCTGCGCAAATATCCTCGCGTCCGTCCTCCGCGATCCTTCCTCGTCGCCTGGCAATCCGGCATGACTCGCGACGTCTCCTACATGGACAGCCTCGCTCTCGGTGGCCTCTTCATCCGCACCAAGAGCCCCGTTCCCCTTCGCAGTGCCGTTCAGCTTTTGTTGGATACCCCTGCAGGACAAATCCGCGGCCGTGCCATTGTCCGCCGCGTTCATGAACGAAAGGGAATGGCCGTCCAGATCATCGCCATGGACCCCGGCGACCGCGCCCTTCTTCACCACGAACTCCGCGACCTCCTAGCCTCCGAGTCCTCCGCCCTCTTGCCCATCTGACTCCCCCCTGTAGCCTTGACTTCGCTCGGGTTTACCTTCTTGGGTCGACACTCGAATGTACTTCAGGGTGCCACATCCTTCGTTGCTTGTTTGTGCGAAGGGTGGGCTCTTACGGTCCAGCGTCATCAACTCTCTTCTCTTCACTTTTTTTCTTCTCAGTAAACTCCATCTCTTCCGCGCGCCCGCCCAAACTGTCATCCCGACCGGAGTGCCGCGCACTTTGCGGCACGCAGTGGAGGGATCAGGGCAACCCGCAAGCCGGCTCTCAGGCCGAAAATCCTCCGCTCTTACACTCTTACACCTCTTCTCCGCGCTCTCAGCGTCTCCGCGTTAGTTTCTCTCCCCGGATTCTCCACTGAACCTGTGAACGGTCGACTGTATGCTGTGGGCTCGCTTCCCTCTCACACCACCACCGCCGTCCCTCCCCCCACCTCCATCGCTGTCCCCACCACCGCCTTCTCCCGCCGCACGTACCCCATCCCAATCCACGCCTTCTCCGCAAGCGAAAATCCCGTCCGCGTCACAAACCCCACATCTTTCCCTTCCGCCTGCAGCGCCGTATTCGCCGGCACATCCTCCGCCCCGGCAAAACGCAGCGACACCCGCATCCGGTTCACCTGCCCGCGCGACCTCACTCGCTCCACAATCTCCTGCCCCGTGTAGCAGCCCTTTGTATAGCTGATATGCGAATCCTGCAATCCTGCCTCATGCGGTATCTGCTTTTCCCCAAAGTCATACCCAAACCACGGTATCCGCTGTTCCAGCCGCACCACATTCAACGCCTCATACCCCGCCGCTCCGCCTCCCCGCCCACGCGCCGCCTCCACCGCTGTCTTCCACACCGCCGCAATCTCTCCGCGCTTCACCAAAAACTCCGCCCCGCCAACGCCAGCCGCCGATCTCCGTATCATCCGGCAGGGAACTCCGCCCACCAGAACTCCCCGCAATTCCAACTCCTCCAACCCTCCCAATTCCATTCCCGTCAACTCCGCCGCCAACTCCGCCGCCTTTGGCCCCTCCACACCAATCGTCCCGAACTCCTCCGTCCGGTCCGTCAGCGTCACATCATCCATAATGATGTACTTCTCCAATCCCTCGATCAGTCGCTCGCGGATCATCGCAAACGAAACGCAAAACAACTCCTCACCCAGAGCGTACGTCTCAATCTCCGCCTGTATATGTCCTTGTGGATTCAGAAACAGCGATACCGTCCCGTGATTTTCCGCCAGCCCCTTAATACTGTTCGTCAGAATCGCATTCAAGTACCGCACCCGGTCCGCCCCGGTAAAGCTCAAGTACGCCCGGTAATTCTTGTCCACCACCCCAACGCTTTCCCGCAAATAGCCATACTCCGTCCGCCAATCCCCAAATCGCGAGGGCAGGGAACTACCAAACCAATTCCCCATCCCCGCCCCCTCCGCCCGCTCCATCTTCTCCAGCGGCGTCCTTACCAATTTGTTTTCCTCTACCAACCTGTCCTCCTCCCCGGCCAGTCTACCAAACCCGCCACTCTCACCCAGCCCGTCCAACTCCTATCCTCGCTGCACTCTTTCACTCTTATACTCTTACACCTCTTCCGCCCCCGCCTGTTCCGCCACTAAGACATGTCATCCCGACCGGAGTGCCGCGCCCTTTGCGGCACGTAGCGGAGGGATCGCGGCAACCTTCCGCCCACGTCCAGCACCTCAAGCCAGATGCTCCTGCACTTTTCACTCTTATACTCTTACACTTCTTCTCCCTCTGTCTTTATTCCCGCCTGCTGATATCTGATATCTGATCTCCTTCTCCCCGAGCATGATTCCAGTCCCCAAGGCCCAATGCTATACTTCCACCAATGACGGCCATTCCCGACACCCTGAATCTCCCCGACGCCGCGAACCCGGAGATGATCTACATCAAGCTCCCCGTCGGCGTGCTTCAGTGCAATTGTCTGATCATTGGCGATCCCAAATCTCGCGAAGCCATCGTCATCGATCCCGGCGATGAAATCGAACGCATCCTCGATCTCCTCGGCCGCTACAAACTCTCCGTCCAAGTCATCGTTAGCACCCACGCCCACATTGACCACGTCGGCGGCCTGGCCAAGCTCCACCAGTACACCGGCGCTCCCGTCATGATGCACAGCGACGATCTCCCTCTCTATCACGCCATGGATGTGCAAGCCGATTTCCTCGGCATGGTCCCGCCCGATCTCGTGGATGTCGATCATCTCCTCAAGGAAGGCGACGCCCTCAGTTGGGGCCGCTTCCAGGCCAACATCATTCACACTCCCGGCCACACTCCCGGCAGTGTCTGTTTATATCTCCCCAAGGATTCCGGCGAAATCAAGCTCACCAAACCTCAACTCTTTGCCGGAGACACGCTCTTCGCCGGCAGCATTGGCCGCACCGATCTGTGGGGCGGCTCGCTCGATCAAATTATCGATTCCCTCAGATCCAAACTGCTCCATCTCCCCGACGAGACCGTAGTCCATCCCGGCCACGGCCCCACCACCTCCATCGGCCACGAACGCCACACCAATCCGTTCCTCCAACCCTAATCTCTCCATCTTGGCTTCCCTCTGTGCCCTCTGTGTTCCGATCTCTGTGAACTCTGTGTTACCGTTCCTCTCCCTCCTTTCTGCAAACCTCTCATCTCCACCTCTCTCGCGCTTTTATCTTCTCGAACTCTTCAACTTTCAACTTCTCTTCCTCTTCATCTCCTCCATCACCGCCTGCACCAACTCCTTCGCATGCGTCAATTCCTGCACCACCATCCGCAAATCCATCGCCGGCACTGTCGAATTTCTCTGGCTCGTGCAATACACTCCGTGTTGTCCCACCAGCACCAGCGCATTCGTAATCCGGTCCATGGACACCGCCAGCCTTCCGCGTTCCTTCCCAAACATCTGTTCGTACTTCTCCAACTCTTCCTTGTGCTCCTCAAACGCATTCATCGCCGTTTTCCTCTCCCCTCCCGCTCGTACCACTTCGGGCACAGCCCTGCGCCGCCAAACTTTACCCTATCCATTCACCAGAACATAATCCAACAAGCCGCCAAATTCGCGCAGCGTGACCATGAGCCAGCTACATCAGTCCGTTTGGGATTACGTGCCGTTTGGCGAGCCGCCAAAGGCCAATTGGGAGCATCAAATCATGCGACGTTCGGATCTTGTGCAATACAAAGAAAAAGAAAATGGCCGCATTGGGCGCACCTCGCAGATTGTCTTCGGTGAACGCCAGCATCTTCTCCGCGTCCTCGATTCCCTCGAAGGCACGCATCTTCCCATTGCTCGCATGCAGCAGGAGCGCCGTATCCTCGAGGAATTAATCCACGAGCGCACTCGCGAGCTCAACCACATCAACACCGCTTGGGATGAAAAAATCGGTCTCGTCCTCAGTGCCGAAGCCAAACCGGAAATGCTCGAAAAGCTTGCCAAGCAGGCCCCCGAGGAAGACTTTTATCTCCTCCGCCTAATCAGCGAACATCCCCGCGCCAACGCCAAAACTCTCCATCGTCTTGCACGTCATCCCTACGGCGCCATCCGCGAAAACGTCGCCCGTCATCCCAACGCCGACGCCAGCACGCTGACCTATCTCAGCAAAGACAAAACGCAACCTCTCTGGTATTTAGTTGCTTTTAACCCGAATACGCCCAGCCCGCTACAGCGCCGTCTCCGCGATCGCCTCAAGCGCCTAGGCGACGCCCAATCCGGCCGCTAACCACCCGCCCCTGCGGCGCTTTTTCTAGGTATTGTTTTTGTAGTGGCCGACCTTCAGGTCGGTTCCTGGGTTCCTCTTCTCTCTGCAATTCTCTGCTGGTTGCCCCAGGCACGGAGTCAGTGCCTGGATCTTGGGTGTTTCTTCTCTTCACTCTGCGAACTCTGCGTCTCTGCGTTATCTTTCCTCTTGCTTTGGCTTTTTCTGGCTCCGTACCGTGGTGCTTCCAGCCGCAATCCCGCGCCCTTCGCGATCCCGTACAGTTTGTCATCCCGACCGGAGTGCCGCGCTTCTTGCGGCACGCAGTGGAGGGAGCGTGGCACCACCCCAACCGCTCCTCCCCCGCATTTTCTTCACTCTTAAACTCTTCTACTCTTACACTTCTTCTTCTTTTCCCATCCGCGTATACTCTCCCCATCCAATGAAACTCCGAATCCTCCTCCTCTCCGCTCTCCTCCTCATTCCCGTCTTCTGGCATCCACACATCGAAGCCGGCGATCTCGGCAGCCACGTCTACAACGCCTGGCTCGCGCAACTCGTCCAGAAGGGAACTGCCCCCGGCGTCTATTCCGTCTGGCAATTCAAAAACGTTCTCTTCGATCTCCTCCTTCTTTTCCTCTCCAATCTCTGCGGCATCTCCGCCGCTGAAAAAATCTCCGTCGCTTTCTGTGTCCTTCTCTTTTTCTGGAGCGTCTTCGTCCTCATCTCCGTAGCCACCCGCCGCCCTCCCTGGCTCCTCACTCCATTCCTCGCCATGCTCACCTATGGCTATGTCTTCCACATGGGGTTCATGAACTACGATTTGTCCATCGCATTGGCCTGCCTTGGCCTCTCCCTTGTCTGGACCACCCGCCGCAAACTCCAACTCCTCTCTCTCCTCATCCTTCCCCTCATGCTCCTAGCCCATCCTCTTGGCGCAATCTGGTTCGTCACTGCCGCAACCTATCTTCTCCTCTGGCAACATCTCCCACGTTGGCGCTTCGTCTATGCCGCTCTTGGCTTCGTCATCATTCTCGTCGTCCGCCATCTCCTCGCCCACCATTCTTCCTACGACGTCGAATGGCCCGATCATCCTTTCTACTTCTTCAACGGCTCCGACCAATTCCTCGTCTTCGACGAACGCTACCGCTACATCTCCGCCAGCGCTTTCGCCCTCGGCCTCCTCATGGCCGGATTGGACTTCCACCGCGATGCGCGAAGCCATCTCCTGAACCGCTCTCGGGAGGGCACGGCTTTAGCCGTGCCGAATAGCCACGCCAATTTAGGGGTTTTAACCCCTGAGGTAAGCGTGACGCGATTGGACAGAATTATTGATATGGGCTCTGGAACCCGATCTTGGTGGAAAGATCGCCGCCTCCTCTTCGAACTCTGCATCCTCTCTTTCCTCGTCACCTCGCTCCTCCCTGAAAACGTCGATCTCAATCAAGGCGGCGGCTGGATCGGCCTAATCGTGTCCCGCCTCACCATCATCACCGCCATCTTCACGCTCTGCTTTCTCGGCTCGCTCTCCCCGCAAAAATGGCATCTCGCGGCGCTCTCTCTTTGCGCGCTCCTCTTCTTCGTCTTCACCTATCAAGACACGTCTCTCGTCGCCCGCCTCGAAGCCAACGCCGAAAAACTCACCCGCACCCTGCCTTTCGGTACCCGCGTCCTGAAAACCGTCTCCCCTCCCCCGGATTGGCGCGCCCCTTTCATCTACCACTCCATCGACCGCGCCTGCATCGGCCACTGTTTCGCCTTTTCCAACTACGAACTCTCCACCAAACAATTTCGTCTGCGCGTCACCGAAGACAGCCCCGTCGCCGTCTTCGATCCCGACGATAGCGAATCCATGGAATCCGGCGAATACGTAGTCCAATCCGACGACCTTCCTCTGAAACAAATCGATCAATGCGACCCCTCCGATTTCACCATCCTCTGTATCCGCGACCTCTCCCCCAACGAAAAAAACGGTCGCCTCTCCCGTCGCCCTCCTCCATAACATACCTCTATGGACAGCCCTTGTAGAGCCCGCCTTCCGAGGCGGGCCGCCACGTCATCCTCTCCACAGTTTTTGGTGCGACGTAATATTCCGTTCCTCTCGGACTTTCTGATCTCCCGTCTTCTAGCGCCGGAAGCGCGATACAAGTTATCCCAGCCCGTGAGGGCTGGGATTTCGAGCAGACACAATCGCGAGCGCCGTAGGTGCGGCACTCAGGTGCGCTCTGTGGTAAAGCCTTCCCGCGACCTTTGCGGCCCACCCAAACTGTCATCCCGCCTGCCCTGAGCGAAGCCGAAGGGACCGGAGCGCCGCTGTCTTTGCGACCCACCAAAACTGTCATCCCGACCGGAGCGCCGCTGTCTTTGCGGCCCACCAAAACTGTCATCCCGACCGGAGCGCCGCGCTTTTTGCGGCGCGTAGTGGAGGGATCGTGGCACTATCCCCTCCCCCCTCCCACCACCCCATTCTTGAACTCTTTCACTCTTAAACTCTTACACTCTTAAACCTCTTCTTCTTTGTCTTTTTCTTCTCTTCCTCCGCGCCCTCTGTGCCTCTGCGTTAAGCCATCTTTCTTTCTCCTCCTCAAAGAGTCATTTTGGCTCTTCCATCAGTCCAATCCCTGTTAGAATATCCTCTGGGGTGAGAGACAATGCTGCCAATACACCTTCAGCCCGAAAGCCACATTCCCCTCTACATCCAGCTCCGCGACCAACTCCGTTCCCTCGTCCACGCGGGTGATCTGCGGCCCGGTGATCGCATCCCCGCCAGCCGCGAACTCGCTCTCACCCTAGGCGTCCATCGCACCACCGTCGCCAATGCCTACGCCGAACTTGAATCCGAAGGCCTCATCCAGGGTCACGTCGGCCGCGGCACTTTTATCCGCCCCAATGGCAATGGCCTGAAAATCTCTCCTCCCCCGCCGCCCGTCCTCCATAACGGCGATGGCCTCCGTTGGGAACTTCTCTTCGCCGATGAACGCAGCGAAGAAGTCCTCACCCGACTCACCGCCTCCGCCCCAGAAGACGCGCTCTCTTTCGTCATGGCCCGTCCCGCTCCCGAATTCTTCCCCATCGAGGAATTGCAAACCTGCGCTCATGCCGTACTCCGCCGCGAAGGCCCCGATATCCTCAATCTCGGCGCCTCCGATGGGTACGCGCCCCTCAAAGAAGCGCTCATCGAACTTCTTCACCATGACGGCATCTCCGCCAAGGATGAAACTCTTCTCGTCACCGCCGGTTGCCAACAAGCCTTCGATCTAGTTGCCAAAGCCTTTGTTCGTTCCGGCGACACCGTCATCATGGAGAATCCCACCTACCCTGGCGCTGCCTCCGTTTTCCACGGCGTTCGCGCGCGCTGCCTCGGCGTCCCCGTTCGCACGCATCCCGAGCCCGGCAAGCCTCTCGGCATCGATCTGGAAGTTCTCGAAGCCCTGCTCTCCGCCAATCGCGTCAAGCTCATCGTCCTCACTCCCGATTTTCACAATCCCACCGGCACTTCCATGCCGCTCGATTCGCGCCGCCGCGTTCTCGAACTCGCCACGCTCCATCAAGTTCCAGTTGTCGAAGATCACATCTACGCTCGTCTCCATGCTCGTGATGTCCGCGTTCCTTCGCTCAAACAACTCGATCAGTCCAATCTCGTCATTCACGTGGACAGCTTCTCCAAGGTTGCATTCCCCGGCCTTCGCGTCGGCTGGATCGTTGCCCCTCCCGCGGCTATCGAGCGCCTTCGGCTCGTCAAGCAGATGACCGATCTCCACACCGATCAACTCGCGCAAGCCACCCTCGCGGAATTCCTGCGTCGCGGCCTCTTCCACAAACATCTCGCCCGCATGCGCAAGGTCTATTCCGATCGTCTCCAGGCTCTCGATGAGTCTCTGCGCAAACTCATGCCCGAAGGCACCCGCTGGGCTCGTCCCGAAGGCGGCATGTGCCTCTGGCTCGAATTGCCTGCCGGATTCGATGCCAGCGAACTCATGATCCACGCCCGCGAGCGCGGCGTCCTCTTCGCTCCCGGTCGCTATTTCTACGTACAAACGCCATTGCCCAACACGTTGCGCCTGGGCTTCGCCAGCCTCAACGAAAAACAGATTGCGCGCGGCATCGCCATCCTGGCCGAACTCCTGCGCATCGAATTGCGCAAACGTCAGCGTGGCACGCGCAGAGCCGAACGCACCCACGTGGCCCTGGTCTGAAAAGCGATTTTGTAGGGGCCGCCTTCTGAGGCGGTCCGCTCTTGGCTTTTTTCGTTCTTGCTCTTGGTTGCCCTAGGCACGGGGTTTGTGCCTGGGTCCTGGGTTGTTCTTTCTTGCTTTTGGGTGCCCCAGGCACGGAGTGAGTGCCTGAGTCTTGGGTCTCTCTTTCTTGGGTTTGGGTGCCCCAGGTAGCGTTTTTCTACCTGGGTCTTGGGTTTCTTTTTTGAAGGGAAAATGGCCAACGTTCTCAAACTCGATCCGCAACCCACCAACCGCTGTTTCGGTTGTGGCGGTGCCAATCCCTTTGGCATGAAACTCCCTTTCGAACTCGATCGCGACGCTCGCCGCACAAGTGGCCGCTTCGTTCTCGGCCCCAACTATGCCGGCGGCGCCGGCTTCGCTCACGGCGGCATCATCGCCGTCGTCCTCGATGAAGCCATGGGCAAGCTATCCAAACTCACCGAAGAGCGCGCGGTCACCGCCGAAATGTCCATCGAGTATCGCAAACCGGTCCCCGTCGACCAGGAAATTGTCGCCGAAGGCTGGCAGGTTGACGCCAGCGCCCGCAACCGTTTTCGCGTGGCCGAAATCCACGACGCCCAAGGCAACTTGTTGGCCCGTGGCAAAGCCCGCTTCGTAGTCCTACGCGGCACGTAGTGCTCTCGGGTTTGGGTGCCCCACCCTCGGAGTTTGAGGGTGGGTCTTGGATTTGCTTTTTCTTGGGTTGCTTTTGTAGTGGCCGGTCTTTAGACCGGTTCTTGGTTTTCTCTTGTAGCACAGTCACTCCTGACTGTGCTCTTGGGCTCTGTAGGGGTTGGGCTTAATCCCGGCAACCAAAGGATTTAACATCGCGATTTCCGATTTCTGATTTCTGAGAGGAGAACCACCAATGCCTATCAAAAAACCAAACGGCAAGGATCACCCCACCAACGGCGCCAATCCTTCCAACGAATGGCGCGTCAAGGTCGGCCTGGCCGAAATGCTGAAAGGCGGCGTCATCATGGACGTCACCAACGCCGAGCAAGCCCTCATTGCCGAAAAAGCCGGCGCCTGCGCCGTAATGGCCCTCGAGCGTGTCCCTTCCGACATCCGCAAGGAAGGTGGCGTCGCCCGCATGGCCGCCATCAAAGTTATCCGCGAAATCATGAAGACCGTCACCATCCCGGTGATGGCCAAGGTCCGCATCGGCCACTTCGCCGAAGCCGAAGTTCTTCAGGCCCTCGAAGTGGATTTCATTGATGAGAGTGAAGTCCTCACTCCCGCCGACGAGGAAAACCACATCTGGAAGCATGATTACCGCGTGCCCTTCGTCTGCGGCGCTCGCAATCTCGGTGAAGCCGTCCGCCGGATCGCCGAAGGAGCCGCTATGATTCGCACCAAGGGCGAAGCCGGGTCCGGCAACGTTGTCGAAGCCGTTCGCCACATGCGCGCCATCGTTAGTCAGATGAAGCGCCTCACAACGCTCCGCGACGATGAAATCATGAAGGAGGCCAAGGAACTCGGCGCTCCCCTCGATCTCATCCGCGAAATCGCCAGGGCGGGCAAGCTCCCCGTTCCCAATTTCTCCGCTGGTGGCATCGCCACCCCCGCCGACGCCGCGCTCGTTCGCAAACTCGGCGCTGAAGCCGTTTTCGTCGGCTCCGGCATTTTCAAAAGCAGCGATCCCGAAGCCCGCGCTAAAGCCATCGTCAAAGCCGCCACACATTTCGAAGACGCCAAGGCCGTCCTGGAAGCCAGTGAGCAGTTGGGCGAAGCCATGCCCGGCCTGGACGTCCGCCAACTCGATGAAAAAGACCTACTCTCCACCCGCGGCTGGTAGTGGCACAGTCACTCCTGACTATGCTCTTGGGTCAGTTCTTTCTTTTGGGTGCCCCAGGTTCGCTTTTTTACCTGGGTCTTGGGTTTGCCCTTTCCGTCTTCTGGGGTGCCCCAGGTTCGCTTTTCTACCTGGGTCTTGGGTTCGGCATTTGTCTTGGGTCGAACTGGGTCGTGGGTTCTGTTTTCCCGGTTTTTCGATGTAGGGGTCCAGCACGCAGGACCCCGTCTGGACAAGGAATGAAAAACTTGTCATTCCGAGCGAAGCGAGGAATCTGTTTTTCTCTTAGGACTGTATTTGGCAGCTGGCCTACCCTGTGCGCCTCAGCAAAGGCAGGGCTCTTCCGAATCTGATAGCTGATATCTGATAACTGATGACATTCCCATGAAAATCGGCATCCTCTCCATCCAAGGTGACTTCGCGGCCCACGCCGCCACTCTCCACAATCTCGGCGTCCAATCTCTCGAAGTCCGCACCATCGCCGATCTCCACAAATCTGACGCCCTAATCCTCCCCGGCGGCGAAAGCACCACGCAGCTCAAATTCCTCCAGGAAGAAGGCCTTTTCGACGCCATTCGTCAATTCGCCGCCAAAGGCCGCCCCATTTTCGGCACCTGTGCCGGAGCCATCCTACTCGCCACTCACGTCAAGAATCCCACCCAACCTTCGCTCGCTCTGCTCGACATGACCATCCTTCGCAACGGCTACGGCCGCCAACTCGCCAGCGATGTTTTCTTTGGCCCCACCACCCTCAAATCCGATCCCCTCGAAATGGTTTTCATCCGCGGCCCCATCATCGAATCCGTAGCCCCCGGCATCACGATCCTGGCCAATCTCAACGGCTCTCCCACGCTCGTCCAGAAAGACAATCTCCTGGCTGCCACTTTCCACCCCGAATTAACCACTGACCCCACCGTCCACCAGCATTTCCTAACCATCCTCAAAAACGGTTCAGCAATGAAGAAATCTCCTAACCGCCGTGCGTGATTTTACACTCTTAGTCTCTTCCACCTCTTCTCTGCGATCTCTGCGTGCTCTGCGACCTCTGTGTAATCCTCATTCTTTCTTCTCTCTTCTCGCCCCGAAATAAAAGCTACAATTCTCGCGTGCCCACTCGCGATCGCTTCCGCGTCCTCTTCCTCTGTCTCGGCAACGCCTGTCGCAGCCCCATCGCCGAATCCGTTGCGCGCCGCGATGCCTCCGACATCCTCGATCCCTCCAGCGCCGGTCTCTTCCCCCTCGGCTACATTCCTCCCGACACGCTCCATGTCCTCGAATCCAACGGCTACTCCACCGAAGCCCTTTCCTCCAAGCCCGTCTCGCGCGATATTTGGGATGCCGCCGACCTGGTCATCAATCTTAGTGGCCAGCGCAGCGACCCCATCTTCGATCATTCCGATAAAGTCGAGGATTGGAACGTCCCCGATCCCTTTGGCGGAACGCCCGAGGTCTATCAGAAAACCCTCGAAAACATCGTCGCCCGTGTCCACAATCTGGCGGATCGCCTCCGCCTCCAACGCCCCACCAGCCATCCTCAAAAAGGGTAGGGAACTGTGCCCCGCGCTCTCCCCCGGGTTACATGCACTCTTGAACTCATACACTCTTAACCTCTTACACTCTTTTACTTTTCCACTTGTAAACTTCTTCTCGTCTGCAGGGTGCCCCAGGCACGGAGTCTGTGCCTGGGTCTTGGGTCTGTTTCTTCTCTATTCTTCCTCTTCGTCTTCTGATTGCCGAGAGATTTCTTCCTCCTACTGAAAACTGAAAACTTACAACTGAAAACTTGTCCCCAAAAAATCTCCCCTTGAATTCTCTCCCCATTCTGTCTAAGGTAGTCCCACACAATGATCCTGGCCGGGATCTGTGGCCCGGCAGACCTCTTCAGGAGACCTAGCAATGTCGGTGAACTCGCCCGTTCAGCCGCGCGATGCCGGACCGCGCCATCATTGGATCCTCTACGTTTTAGTCGCCTTCTTCGGAGGTCTGCTCACCTTTGCCGGTGCCCGCGCCCAGCAAAAAGCCACGGACACCGCCACCTTCCGCAAACTCATTGACAACTATTGCGCCGCTTGGAGTTCCGGCAACATCGCCAACGCCGCCAAGTTCTACGCCAAAGATGATGGCCTAGTCTTCTACGACGTCACCCCCTTCTCCTACAACGGTTGGAAGGACTACGCCCCCGGTGCACAAAAAGAATTCCTCGATAACATGGCCAGCGCCTCTCTCACTGCCGGCAAGGAATTAAAGGTCACCCGCCACGGCAACATCGCCTGGCTTACCGTCCCCATGCACTTCACCGAAACCACCAAGGACGGCAAATCCTTCGACCTGCAGCTCCGCTACACCGGCATCTACGAAAAGCGCGGCACGACCTGGCTCCTAGTCCACGAGCACCTCTCCACCCCTCTCTCCTAAACCATTTGAGCCACACTCCCTCCTGAGTGTGCTCTTGCGTTAGTTTTTCTCATGGGTTTGGTTGCCCCGGGCACGGAGTCTGTGCCTGGGTCCTGGGTTCTCTTTCACGGTTTTGCCCCGTAGGGGCGCAGCAAACTGCGCCCCAAGTCCGCAAGATCGTTCCCTATAGCTCCTTTTCCTTCTTCCTTCTTCCTTCTTCTTTCTCCTCTCCTTCGTGTCCTCAGCGCCCTCTGCACACGCATTTCGCCGCTTCTTAACCATTTTTTCGCGCTCCCGCATCTTCTTACCGTGTACAATCCCCCCATGTGGAAGACGCTCCGCTACTACTGGATAGCCGCCCGCGGCTATCGCCTTCATCCTTGGAACAGTCCCTATCTCCAATGGCGCTTTGAAACATTCCTCGGCAACGAAGCCGCCCATCTCGACGCCAGGAAATTCCTCCGGCTCGTCTGGAAATACCGCGACAATCTCCGCCGTTTTTCCGACTGGTCCTCCCAACGCCGTCGCGTAATGCGCTCCCGCGCCTAATCCCCTCGCGCAATTTCACACGCTGTCATCCCGACCGGAGTGCCGCGCTTTTCGCGGCACGCAGCGGAGGGATCGCGGCAAACTCCCTGCCAACTCCAGCACCTTAACCATGGGGCCCCCACACTCTTATACCCTTACACTTCCGAACTCTTGGCTTTTCAACTCTCAACTTCTCACCCTCTCCTCGCCCCAGGCGTATACTAACCTCAGGACGAGTCATCCATGTCCGACCTCCAAATCCTCCAAGCATCCCCCGCCCTCCACGAAGCCCTCTGGTGGGCTCCCGAACCCAACAATCGCGTCCACTGTTATCTCTGTCCTCGCCACTGCCACATCGGTCCCGGCCAATCGGGCTTCTGCTTCATCCGCGTCAATCAAGACGGCAAACTCTTCAGCCTCGGCTACGCTTCCCCCGCCGCCCTCCAGGTGGACCCCATCGAGAAAAAGCCTCTCAGCCATTTCCTCCCCGGCACGAAAGTCTTCAGCATGGGCACTGCCGGATGCAACATGGGCTGTTTCTTCTGCCAGAATTGGGACATCTCCAAATCCCATCAGGATCAAGTCAACTCACGCCACCTTCCTCCCGAACAAGTTCCTCTCCTCGCCCTCCAGTACGGCTGCGATTCCATCGCCTTCACTTACAACGAACCCACCATCTGGGGCGAATACATCATTGACATCTGTAAAGCCGCCAAACTCCACGGCCTCAAAACCGTCATGGTTACCAACGGCTACATCACCCGCGAAGCCTTTCACGACATCTACGACCACATTGACGCCGCCAACGTGGATCTCAAGGCCTTCACCGAAAATTTCTACGGCAAAATCACCCTGACGCATCTCCAGCCCGTCCTGGAGATGCTCACTTGGCTGAAAAATGAAACCCATGTCTGGTTCGAGCTAACCAATCTCATCATCCCCACACTCAACGACGATCCCGCCGAAACCCGCAAGCTCTCCGAATGGATCCTCACCAATCTCGGCCCCGACGTCCCTCTCCACTTCACCGCCTTCCATCCCGATTTCAAGCTTCGCGACAAGCCTCCCACTCCGCCCCACACGCTCCATCGCGCCCGCCAAATCGCCCGCGAAGTCGGCCTCCACTATGTCTACGAAGGCAACATCCATTCCGACGCCGCCAACACTTATTGCCCCAAATGTAACACGCTCCTAATCCGCCGTTCCTGGCACAACGTCCTGGCCAATCATCTAAGCGCAGGCCATTGCCCCCACTGCCAATCTCCCATCCCCGGCGTCTGGTCCCTCTAATTCCATCCTCATAATCCTGTGGCACAGACACTCGTGTCAGTGCTCTTGGGTTTTCCCAGTCAAGTCATAACTCAATTGTGCTTGAGGGTGCCCCACCCTTGGTGTGTAAGGGTGGGCTCTTATGTTCAAACGTCGCAAACGTTCTTCTCTTCACTCTTGTTCGTTTCTTCCTCTGCGAACTCTGTGTTCTCTGTGAACTCTGCGTAAGCCTTTTCCTTTTCCCGCTTTCTCTCAACCTCTTCCTGATCTCTGATCTCCCCCGCTTTACTACAAACCAACAATCCAAAACGAATCCCTTCTCCCGCGCCCCACCGCTGCTACTCTGTCTCCATGGACTGGCTCAACGAAAACTTCGGCGAATGGAAACCCACCCCGCGCCTCCCCGCCATCGCCTGGCTCGTTCTCTACGCTCTCTTCCTCGTCTACGCTTACGCCAACGCCCCCAATTTCCTCTTCGTCGATTTCGCCAATCTCTTGATTCACGAAGCCGGCCATCCCCTTTTCAGCCCTTTAGGCAACACCATCATGCTTCTCGGCGGCACGCTCTTCGAGCTCATCGTCCCCGCCGCTTGCGCCATCTATTTCTTCTTTCAACGCCAGCCCTTCGGCGTCACCTTCTGCTCCTTCTGGTTCTTCGAGAATTTCCTCTACATCGGCACCTATATGTCTGACGCCCGCTCCGATACCCTCCCTCTTGTTGGTTCCGACGCCAGCGATTGGCTGCTCCTCTTCGGCCGTTGGAACGTTCTCGAGTACGACCAGAAAATCGGCCACACCGTCCGCACCCTCGGTTGGCTAGGCATGCTCTTCACAATCGCTTGGCTAATCTACCGCGCCTACCGTTCCTCTCAACCCCACCTAAAACCCTTAGAACTCTAGTGGCAGCGCACCAAGACATGTAGCGCAGGGCGAGTCCCCGCTTGTCCGCCGTCTGTTGGTGGGAGCCCTGGCGCACTTCTCTTGGGTCCGCTCCTCTTTAGTTCTGGTTGCCCCAGGCACGGAGTTTGTGCCCGGGTCTTGGGCTCGCTCTTTCTTGGTTTAGGGTGCCCCATACGCCGGTTTTGCGTGTGGGTCCTGGGTTCGCTTTTTCTTGGTTTTGGTTGCCCCAGGCACGGAGTGTGTGCCCGGGTCTTGGGTTTTCTTTTTCATGTTGCACAGTCACTCCAGACTGTGCTCTTGGGTTTCCCTCGTTACGCCGCTAACCAACTGAACTTGAGGGTGCCCCATCCTTCGCGGTTTTTGCGAAGGGTGGGTTCCTACGCTCCAGCGCCACGCAGCTTCTTCTCTCTCCTCCTCCCACTATCCACTCTGTGTCACCGTCCCTCTTTTTCTCACTTCAACTGGTCCGGCGACTGTCGCTTTCACCCTGACTCTCCTTCACTCTTACACTCTTTCACTTCTTGACGCCCCCGCCCGGCAACCAGTCGAACTCAATGTGCCGCAGTCACTCTTGTTTACCATCCTTGCCTGGAGCCTCTAAGAGAGCCTCAAGGTACCGAGCACCACTGAACTCGCGAAGGCTGGCTGAAAGCAGCTTTCTATGTGTCACATAGGTGTGTGACGGGCGTCACAGCTTGATTGTGACGTCATCCCTCATCGTATCAACCCACAACACATGGTCCATGTGTTTCTGTTCGTGACCTTTTGTGTTTGCCGCACAAACTGATAGGGGAAGGGGTGCCCATGAATCGCAAGAGCTGGGGCGTGCATGCTCGGGTTTTGACTGGTTTGCTTATGGCCGGGGCCGTGATCTGGATGGTTTTTGCGTCTGCGCCGAAGTCCAATGCCATCCCGGCATTTTCCCGCAAGTATCAGACGTCCTGCACCACGTGCCACAACAACTATCCAGAGTTGAACGACTTTGGCGAAGCGTTCAAGAAGAACGGTTTTAAGTTTCCGAAGGACGATGAAACCTTTGTGAAACAGGATCCCGTCCTCTTGGGCTCCAAAGCACAAAAGGAAGCCTTCCCGGAAGCAGTCTATCCTGGAGAAATCCCGGGCACACTGCCCATCGCGTTCCGCTACGAGGGCAATTTTAATTGGAATGCGAAACAGCCCGAAGCCTTGTTGGCAGCTGGCCAATACATTCCGCGCACGGACCTTTTTGTCCCCAACACGTTTACAATCATCAGCGCGGGAAGCTTTGGACCAAATCTATCCTTCTGGATTGACGATGACATCTCAGCGGGAGGCTCCGGCGAGAATGGCGGGTTGGGCGACGGCTGGCTGAAATACAACGACCTGGGCCACGTTTTTCATTTACCCACCAATCTTTTGAACGTGCGATTCGGGCAGTTTGAACTGGACCTTCCCTTCACGCAGGCGAGGACGCCCTATCTTTCTGGCTTCGATATATTCAACCAAACCGCGGTGGCTCAGGGCCCTACTTGCGGCAACGGTGTGACCGTCTGCCAAACGGTGAATAATCCATTTTCCGTTGGCACGCCACAGCGCGGCATCGAATTCGGTGGCTACGCGGACAATTATAACTTCAACTGGTCTGTGGCTTATGTCGATGGCACCGGTTCCGCTTATGGCACCTCGAACGAGCTTGTAACTCGCAATACGAAAGACGTTTACCTGCGCGTCTACTACAGGTTCAACCTCGAGCGCGATCCAGAAAGTCGTCACGGCATCCAGGCTGCCGGACCTACCGGGCCGCACGACCACACTTCCATCCGCGTCGGCGCCTTCTATTATCACGGCACCAATCAGCAGAATTTTGGCGGCACCACTTATGGCTTCGGAAGCACCCTCAACGAACCCTTCTACCGTGCCGGCGGCGATCTTCGCTTCAAGTATCGCAAGCTGGAGCTTTTCGGCGTGGGCATGGTCGGGCATGACAACAACCATTTGGTGGATACCGAAGCGGCGACGATCATGAGCGCCCCAGCGGTTACGTTCACTGGCGGCTTCGTGGCGGCAAACTACTGGGTCTATCCCTGGCTGATCGCAACGATGCGCTACGATTTCGTGAACTCGCCGTCCGATTTTGCCAACGGCGTTTCGCGGTACCGCACACGCAACGCGTTCCGGCCGGGCTACCAGATCCTTCTCCGCGCCAACATCAAAATCGTGGGCGAATACGATCGCGCTTGGGAGCCGGCCTCCTATGGCACCGATCCCGAGACCGGGGCCCCGCTCTTTTACCGCCCCAATACGTTTATGACAGGTATTGACTATGTTTTTTAGAAGCCATCTCCTAAACGGCTTGCGGGCGGGCACGGCTTCAGCCGTGCCGAAAAGCTCCGAAAATTCAGGGGTTTTAACCCCTGAAGTACACTTGCTCGTCGCTAAAAGTATTTATGAGATGACCTCTAGCCGATTCCAGCTGGAACAGCAGGTTTCTCGAAAAAAAGTTGTTTGGGAATGAGAGGAATACGATGAGGCTACGTTCATTGGCAGTGCAAGCAGTAGCGGTATGCGGTGCGGCACTACTCCTCGCGGGTGCGAGCCTGGCGGGCGAAATCAAGGGCAAGGTCAGCGTGCAGGGAATCAAGTCTGCGGAAAATATCGCCGTCTACGTGGACACAATTCCAGACAAGAAATTCGATCCACCGGCGCAACATCCGGTAATCGATCAGGCCAGGATGGCATTTGCTCCCCACGTGACGGTTGTGCTTCAGGGAACCACCGCGGACTTTCTGAACAGCGATCCCGTTGGTCACAACGTCTATTGGCCCAGCATCAGCGGAAACAAAAAGCTCGCGCATAACCTGGGCACTTGGCCAAAGGGCGAAAAGAAGAGCTTCCAGTTTAATGATTTGGGCGTCGCCGCCTTGCTGTGTAACGTGCATCCGGAAATGAATGGCTACGTGGTCATCGTGTCCACGCCCTACTTCGCGGTGACGGACAAGACCGGCAACTATGAAATCAAAAACGTGCCGCCAGGAAAGTACACGTTAAAGACCTGGAGCGAAGACGGCAAACCTACAACGCTGGCGGTGGAAGTGACCGCAACCGGGGCGACCGCCGACCTCACCGTAAAGAAGTAATGAACTAAAGAAGTAGAGAAGCAAAGAAAACAAAACCAGGGCATCCAAGGCGAAACGCTTGACGACGCGGACAAAGCTGGTCGATTTACAATGGCTGGAATCGAATTTTCCCTGCATGCAGGCGTGTCCTGTGCATACCCAGGCGGGGCGCTATGTCTCCCTGATCGCAGAAGGAAAATACGAAGATGCCTACCGCTACGCCCGTATGCCCAACCCTTTTGCCTCGATTTGCGGCCGCGTCTGCGGCCATCCCTGCGAACCGGCCTGCCGCCGCGGACAATTTGACCTCCCGATTTCCATCCGCGCTCTGAAACGATTCGTGACGGAGCGCCACGGGCCGGAATCGCGAGATCCCATTGACGTTTTCTCCAACGCCTCCCGCCCGAAAAATGCGGAAAAAGTGGCAGTGATCGGTTCGGGCCCAGCGGGGATGTCCGCGGCCCACGATCTCGCGCTGCTTGGCTATCCGGTGACGATTTATGAGGCCGCTGCCGTTCCCGGCGGCATGATGCACCTGGGAATTCCCGAATATCGCCTGCCGCGCGATGTCCTGCAGGCGCAAATCCGTGAAATCTTGGATCTGGGGCCGGAACTAAAGTTGAACGTGCGTCTGGGCCGCGATTTTTCGCTCGAAGATTTGCGGCGCCAAGGCTACAAAGCCGTGTTGATGGCCTTTGGCTTGCACCGCAGCCGCGATCTGAATTTGCCGGGCCACGAATTGGATGGCGTGGTCAAAGGCATCGATTTTCTTCTCAACGTAAATTTAGGCTACCGCTTTGAAGTAGGAAAGAAAGTTGTGGTGATTGGCGGGGGCAATGTTGCTATTGACGTGGCCCGCTCCGCCATGCGCGAACAGCAGAAGATGGCCGGGGAAGGCCTGCCGAACGAACTGACCTCGAGCGAAATGGACGTCGCCATGAAAGAGTTCATGGACGTCTCCCGAGCGGCATTGCGCATGGGCGCGCGCGAAGTGCAACTGGTTTGCCTGGAATCGCGCGCCGAAATGCCTGCGGCGGAAGAAGAGATCGAAGAGGGCGTACTGGAAGGGATGAAACTGAATCCCTCGCTCGGTCCGAAACAATTCATCGGTCATAACGGAAAGCTGACGGGACTAGAAGTGGTTCGCTGCCTCTCCGTGTTCGACGAAAACAAACGCTTCAATCCAAAGTTCGAGGCGGGCACGGAATTCGTGATTCCCTGCGACACCGTGATTCTCGCCATTGGCCAGTCTTCCGACGTTTCTTTTCTCACGCCTGCCGATGGCGTCGAAACCACGCGTCAGGGCACACTTAGAATCAATCCGGAAACACTCATGACCACCGCCCCCGGCATTTTCGCCGCGGGAGATATCGCCTTCGGGCCGCGCCTGATTATCAACGCCGTTGCCGACGGCAAAAAAGCCGCTGTCGAGATTGACAAGTTTCTGCGCGGGCCAGAGTGGAAGCCAAAGTCCCAATTCGTGCAGATCACCGTGCTCGATCACCACGAGATGGCCGCTCACTACGACGAGTACTCGCGGCTCGCCGTGCCCGTGCTTCCCATCGACCGGCGCACCGGCGTTGCGGAAGTGGAAATGGGCTACACCGAAGCCCAGGCACGCAGCGAAGCCAGCCGCTGCCTGCGCTGCTGGATCAACACGATTTTCGAAGGCACGGAAGCCACCGGCACCGAGTGCATTCTGTGCGGTGGTTGCGTGGATGTTTGCCCGGAAAAGTGCCTCTCGCTGGTGCCACTGAAAAATTTCGCGTTCACAGGCGCTGACAAAGAACGCCTCAGCAAGGAACAGGAATTGCGCTCGTTCGACCTGCAGCATGTCACGCCAGAGGAATTGAACCAGTTGGAAGGCTCCGTGATGGTCAAGGACGAAACGATCTGCATCCGTTGCGGGCTTTGTGCGGAACGCTGCCCGGCGCATACGATTTCCATGGAAGCCTTCGAGGTATTTGAAGAGGACCCCAGCATCATCCCTGTCGAGGAGATTGTGCTACGACCATGAGCGACACCAAAGAAATAACCCGCCGCGACTTCCTCAGCGAAATTACTGTGGGTGCGCTGGGCGTAGCGGGCCTGGGCGGCGCCGCGCTGACGTATCAGTATTTTTCTCCCAATGTATTATTCGAGCCTTCAACTACATTCCGCGCGGGCAACCCCGACCTCTATCCGGCGAATTCCGTCACGTTCTTACAGGACCAGCAGGTGTACATCGTGCGCACGCCTGATGGATTCTTTGCGGTCTCAGCGGTGTGCACGCATTTAGGCTGCGTGACGCAGTGGAAGCCGGAAGCCAACATGATTGCCTGCCCGTGCCATGGCAGCAAGTTTGAGCCCAATGGCAAGAAGATCGAAGGCCCGGCCCCGCGCCCGCTACCGCACTTTTCAGTCACGCTGACCGCGGATGGCGAATTGCTCGTGGACAAGCTCCAGGTCATTAAAGCCGACCAGGTCCTGAAGGTCTGAGGAAAAACATGGCCACTTCATTTCAAACAACGATTGAGAATTTGCGCGCCACGCGCGTCTGGAAGTCCATCTTTCGCCGTGGCCCCGCCATCACCAACCGGACGCGCAGCGTAGCCGTATTCGGCAATCTCTTCCTCCACTGGCTGCCCGTAAAGGTTCGCGAGAAATCTCTGCGCGTGCGCGCCGCCTACTATCTGGGCTCGCTTTCTTTCCTCCTCTTCCTGCTCCTGGTAATCACCGGCGTGCTTCTCATGTTTTATTACCACCCGGCCGCGCCAAACGCCTATCGGGACATGAAGGACCTGCGCTTCGTCGTCTCGAACGGCGTTTTTCTGCGCAACATGCATCGCATTGGCGCGCACCTCATGGTGCTGCTGGTCTTCTGCCACATGTTCCACGTCTTCTATCGCGGCGGCTACAAACCCCCGCACGAGTTCAACTGGGTTATCGGGGTGGTGCTCCTGATACTCACGCTTTTCCTGAGTTACACCGGCTATCTTCTGCCGTGGGATCAACTGGCTTTCTGGGCCGTCACGGTCGGCACAAACATTATTTCAGCGATGCCGATTATCGGCAGCAAGGTGCGCTTTGTGGCCCTGGGCGGAAATATCGTGGGTGAAAACGCCCTGTTGCGCTTTTACGTGCTTCACGTAGTCATTCTCCCGTTGCTCGCTTTCCTCTTTATCGGTGTGCATTTCTGGCGCGTGCAAAAGGACGGCGGGTTGACGGTCCGGTCAAAAGACGATGATGGAAAAAACTAAAATCGAATCGGGTTTCAGCTCCGACGCCAAGAAAGAGCCGCGCAGAATCGTATTCATCACGCGCAACACTTCCGCGAAGGTCAAGGACGAGCGCGGCCCGGAACTCATGACCTATCCGCACTTATTGGTGCGAGAGGCCATCGTCTTCGAAGTCCTGATCATCGCCATGGTCGTCCTCGCGCTCTTTTGGGATGCGCCGCTGGAGCAGTTGGCGAACCCCCTGCTAACGCCAAATCCGGCGAAAGCGCCGTGGTATTTCCTCGGCCTGCAGGAGTTGCTGCACTTCTTCCCGCCCTTTGTTGCAGGCATCCTGATTCCCACGCTGGTGCTCATTGCGTTAGTCGTGATTCCGTACTTCCACGTCAATGTGGAAGGCAAGCCGCTGTGGGGAGAACACGCCTCAAAGCGCTTCGCGATCGTGGCGGGCGTGACCCTGGGCTTGCTCATCGTGCTCGCCATCGTGGATGCCTGGACCATCATCGTTCCAACGGTGCTCGTCGCGGCGTTGCTCGTGGCCTCCTACCTCTCGAAGGCGACCACAGGTTGGCTGGGGAATTTGCGAACGAAGCCGCTCTCCTGGTGGGTCATGACCTGGTTCATTGCCACCGCCGTTTGCCTCACCGTTGTCGGCACATTTTTCCGCGGCCCGGGCTGGTCCTGGGTGTGGCCTTGGGGGACACATGCCGGCTGAAGACATGGGCAAGCTGACGTACCGCATGCGGCTCACGTTTGCGGTGGCCACCGTGGTCTGCGTGTTGGTGCTGGCGATTTCTCCCGTCAAGGATTTTCGCGCGGAGTGGAAAAAGTACAAGCGCTCCTTCGTGCGCTATGCGCAAGGCCGTCCCGATACGAAGAAATTATTGGCCGACTACAGCCCCAAGATCGATCAGGTCTGGCTTCCCGGCATGAACGTGGTGGATCGTTGCACGACGTGCCACCAGGGCATGACGCAACCTTCTCTTGCCGATGCTTCGGTGCCGCAGCCCTTCCGGGCGCACCCGCCGATTCCGCACAATGTACGCGAGTGGGGCTGCACCGTCTGCCATCGTGGACAGGGTCCCGCCACGGAAATTGCCGAAGCGCATGAAACTACACTCGCGTGGGAGCAGCCCATCCTTCCCGCGCACTACCTGCAAGCCTCCTGCGGTAGCTGCCATCACCAGGATATGAACGAAACGCCGCAACTCACGCGGGGCAGGGAATTGCTCTCCCGTTTGAACTGCCAGGCGTGCCACAAACTCAATGATCTGGAGCCCCCGATGCTGGGCCCGGAACTTTCCAGCGTCGGCAATAAAATTTCCCGCGAGTGGATTTACAAGTGGCTGAAAGAGCCGCGCACAATTTTGGATAAGGACGGCAACGTCACCGTGAATGGCTATGAGAGCGGCGACGAATCGCGCATGCCGAAATTTCGCCTAAAGGATGAAGAGATTGTCGCGCTCTCTGCATTCCTGAGCGCGCAGAAAGCCAAGCCCATTGAAGACTACAAGCTCAATCCGGCCGTAGTAGCGGCGTGGAGTAAAAAGCCCGACCTTCTGCCGCAAGCCGAACTGCGCTTCCGCCAGATGATGTGTACGACCTGCCACCCGTTGGCTGTCACTCGCGCGGGCGAAACCAAACTGATCGGCGGAAACATCGGTCCCGAGTTGACGAAGGTAGGCAGCAAAGTCAACGAGCAGTGGCTGGTCTCCTGGTTGCGCAACCCGCAAGGCTACCTGGCGCACAACAACATGCCGCGTTACGGCTGGACCGATGAAGACCTCTACAAAGTTTCGCAGTACCTCCTGAAGCAGCTCACCGATTCGGATCTGCTCACCACCGTCCCCAAGTTAGAGGCCGGGACTGACGAGCAAATCAAAAATGGCAGGCGCCTCTTCCTCGAAAAGGGATGCGCCAGTTGCCACAGCATCGCGGGCGTGACGCCACAGAAGGAGTTTGGCCCCGACCTTACGGCGCTGGGCGCGAAGAATGCCTCCGAACTCGAGTTCGGCAAAGCCAAGATCACGCACAACCTTCTTTCTTACATTCAAGCCAAGCTGCAGGATCCCGTTTCGGTCAATCCAGCATCGCGCATGCCTCAATACACGTGGAATTCGGCGGACCTGGACGCGGTCACCACGGCGTTGCTCAGCCAAACGGGCCCGAAGCCCACCAGCGCGCTGCAACATCTCACCGTATCGAAAGTCGAAGCCTCCTACAAACCCGTCGGCGATTTCGCGGAAGTCTACGAACGCTACAAATGTTACGCCTGCCATCGCTTCAATGGTTATGGTGGCACTTTGGCGCCCGATCTTTCTTATGAAGGCAGCCGCGCACAGAAAAAATGGATTGCGGACTTCCTGAAGAACCCGCAAACCATTCGCCCAACGCTGATTTTGCGCATGCCGCAATTCAATATGACAGACAAGGAAGTGAACACCATCGCGGAATATCTTGCGCTGGCGGTGCAGAAACCGGACGTGAACCCGGAAAGCGTGGATTCGCGCCAGTTCACTCCGGCGATGGCCAGCTTGGGCAAACAACTCTATGAAGTGAAGTACCAGTGCCAGTCTTGTCACACCATCGGCGGCACCGGCGGATACGTCGGGCCAAACTTAAACAACGCCGGGAATTGGCTGACGCCCGCGTGGACCGAAGCGTGGTTGCGCAATCCCCAAGCGCTTCAGCCGGACACGATCGAACCGCGCCGAAATTTCACCGAAGACGAAATCCGCGCCTTGACGGCCTACCTGATGACGCTCAAGGCCGGCATCAAACCTCAAACTTCAACCAGTGCCGCGAACGCGCGCCCCGTGGGGCAGGGAGCCGGCCGATGAAATCCAAACTTTTCCTGGCCCTCCCGATTCTCTTAGCTGTTTTTTCACTTTGCGCGTGCAAGAAGGCCGCCCAGATCGTGCAGCCCGTGCAAGCCTTTGGCGCCTACGATACGGAACCGGACTGGAACGATGGCACCAAGCTGGTCAACCTCGGCTATCAGGAATCCCAGGGCAAGCGCATCTTCTACCAGTATTGCGTCTGGTGCCACGCCGATGCCTCGCCCGCTGGGCCCTCCAACCGCAGTAACCTGACGCCGGTGCCCCCGCTCCTGAACGACGGCGATAAGCTGAATGGGGAAAGCGATGAGTTCATGCAGAACATCATCACGCTGGGCGGAAGCGCTCTCGGCAAGTCCGCGATGATGCCGCCCTATGGAAAAACGCTATCAAGCAACGAAATCAAGGAAGTTATCTCATTCACGCGCGCGATTGCCCAGCCGCCCTATCAGAAGCCCGGGCGCCAGGGTTCGCAATACACCACGAAATAGTGGATGATAAAATCCCAAGATGAAATTCATGCGCTTCAAGACGGCAAGCCGTGCACTTTTGTTTCTACTGACCACCGCCATCGCTCTGGCGAATGCGTCGAAGCTCTCCGCCCAGGTCAATCCGAATGAAATATTGAATCCAGACCTTAAGGCGTTGGAGAAGGAATATTTTCCGCAGCTCAAGAGCCTCAATCAAGCCATCGCTAGAATGCATTTCCCCTTTCCGTTCTATCTGAGCCGCTACGTGGGCATCGAGCCGTCCAAGCAGGCGGAAACGGATTCCCGCGGCCTGGAATTTGTGAAGTTTCGCGATCGCACGGTTTTGAAGATCACCGGCAATTACGAAGCGGCGTACAGCGCCACGCAATATACGCGCAACGAGCGCGCCGCACGTACCTTTCAGGACGTCCTGCTTCCCATCCTGCAAGCGGTCACGCAAACTATTCCTCCAGACATCGCGTGCGATTCCATCGGCTTCGAAGTGTCCTACCACACGCGCTCAGCCGAGAAGAGCTACGATTACGAGGGCAAGGAGCTCTTCGTTATCGTGGTGGATCGCGCGGATGCGTTTGTGTTGGCGCAGGCTACCAACGACACCGAGCGTCAGGATATCCTCAACAAATCCCTGATATTTCTTGGTGGACAAGCATTCGGACTCTCCCTGCTGGAGAAAGATCCCTATGCCGCTTCGGCATTGCCCGGCGGCAAGCCGGCGAAGATCGACTCTTCTTCCACCGTGGACACTTCCAGCACGCTCAGCCGTTTGAACCATCCAAGTCCCAACGCGATGCCTCTGGCCACGCCAGGAATCTCCCCGGATTCTTCCCTGACCACGGTCTTTAAGCCAGACCTCTCGCAAGCAAAGCCTGTCGCGACACAAGCGGATGTGGATCGCCTTCAAACGCAGTACCAGGCGCAACTCGACGCACTCTCGAAAGAGGGCCAGGCCAAATTTCAGTTTGTGGATTACGATCCACCCGCCTTCGTGATTATCAGCAAACAACTCGCGCTGCAGATGACCCTGCGCAACAATCTACGCTTCGATATCGAGAAGTCTTCCATCTACAAGCGCGCCGCGCAAACCTTCGATCTATTTCTCGCCCCCAAGCTGAAAGATATCCTGGACAAAATCCCCGGTGACAGCGCCATCGCCACCTACGATTTCTCCGTCGTCAATCCGCTGACTTACGGTATGAGCACCAGGGAACGTTCCGAGGCCGTCGAGTTCATCGTCCCTGCAGCTCTGGCCCGGCAATTTGCCAATAATGAAATCACCAACCAGGCGCTCATTGACAAAAGCCAGGTGCTCGTCAACGGTGTCCGCATTGCCCTGAATCTTCAACTTGTGGAATAGCCCACCCGCAAAACCAGGGCCGCCGGAATATCTTCGAGCATTTCTCGAACTAGCCCAAAGCAAGCCATCTCATGAATAGCTCCCGGGAGGGCACGCCTTCAGCCGGGCCGAAAAGCTCCCTAAATTTAGGGGTTTTAACCCCTGAGGTACCCACAATGACCACGACTTACCGGAACTTAATGCGGCGATGAAAGGGCAGACTGCAGGCAAGTAATGCTGCTTATAATTGACTTTACATATAACAAGGATTCCGTGATGATTGCACCATGTGGATTCTTAAGGGCACCTTGCTCGGCTTATGGCTGTTCGGGTTCGGCACCATGTTTTATCTCTACTTCGCAGTCTTCCGTCCCCTTACAGCCCACAGCGCCGTAGCCTTCAATCTCATCACTTCCCAGACCACTCAAAATCCGTTGTGGTGGGTCGCTCTCGTTGTCTGTCTTGTTTTCGGCTATGCGATTGCCCACAGGTGGTCAGGCCCACTCACTCTGTGGATTGCGCTCCTGTTGACCGGACTGGTCCCAGCCGGATATCTAGCATTGGTCATCATGCTGGCAGCCAGATTAAAACACGTAAGTCAAAGTCACCTTTAAATTGGCGGTTGGTCCCGGCACCCATTTGTCTGGTTTGCCGGCACGACTTATCAAGACTTACCAGTATCTTGGTTCCGAGGTGCATGCTTCAGCTGCCTATCCTGGTGTAAAATTACCGGATTCTAAGTGAATCCCGTAAACAAGGAGATGGGTATGCGCGTTCGGGTCACACTGGTCCTGATTCCGTCACTGTTGTTGGTAGCCACGGTCTTTTGTTTTGCGCAGCCGCAAAAACCTCTTGCAGCGGGACCGACAAAAGAGGGCGTTTTGACTGCGGACGTTGTGGGCACAAAATTAATGCCTGAAAAAGTATTCTTCCACGGACAGCTGACAAAAGTGCAGTCCAGCAATTCGGGCGGGGTGCGCTATTTGGATGATTTGTTGGTGCTGGCAGGACTGGTGGAGAACCCAGGATGGGCAGCGGGAATACCGGATAAGTATCAAGGTTATCTTCTTACGGAAGTCACGATGGAAATTGGCGGGCAAACGCTGAGGCCAGGGGCCTATGGCTTCGGATTTGTGGAGGGTGGCAAGTTTGTCGTAATGGATTTAAGTTCATGGGAGCTATTTAGCGTAGGTTACGCGAGTGATGCCGAATTGAAGAGTCCAGTGCCGTTACAGGTCATGGCCGCGCCGGAGGCTGGAAAATACCGCTTGTATAAGGGGCGGGAATTTGTCGAATTTAAGAGAGTGAAGTTAATAAGGATAGTAAAGAGCAAAGATTAGGCCTGATTAACTTATCAGGCGTTCGGTGAGCACTTTCGGTGTAAGCTCATCTTCACGAACATAATTTGTTTTTTCCAAGACAAGCTCTTCGATGACGAAGGAATGTCCTACCTGCCGATTGATGAGTCCTGATGACGCTGAGCGCTGCGATTGCGGATATAACTTCTTTGCCGGCTCAGCGCAACCATCGCAACCATCCCGAGCAAAGACTATACGGAGAGCAATGCGCGAAGTGGTCAAAGCTGTAGTTGGAATTGCGGGAATAGTTTGGTTGTTTACGCCGGTAGCCCCGTGGAATGGTTTCGTGACGTTCGTTATCTCCACTCTCGTCCTTCTGGCATGCGCTTTGGCGTGGGGTCTGTTGAACGAGTGATGATTGTTGCACGCCAGCGCCTGATTAAGCCGTAATCGCCGAAGTTGGTACTAGCCTCCACACATTTCCGATTTATGAGATAACTTCGGTATAAAATACGATAGCCAGCGAAATATTGAAGCTAAATAGCATCTCAATACGCGCTTTCTCTTGACGAGTGCCGATGGGGCGCATATTCTTTCCGCCTCGGGTGGGATGAATGTTTTTCAGGGTCGCTGCCAGAAGTTGCGTGGAAGTTTGCATGTCCTACGTTGCAATCCCAATATTGCTCGTTAATCTGATCTGTGCGTTGCTCAGCCCCAGCACAAATCTGTCCGCGGCGGCCCAAACAAGCGTCCACGCAACGGAAAATTCTTCCTCCGGAAACGCGCTGGAGCCAATCCTCGTGGATTATCCCGATAACAAATCCATCTTCCCGCCGGACATGGCCCCGCCCACATTTATCTGGCGCGATACCGCCGAAAACATAACAATGTGGCAAGTTCAAATAGCATTCGCTGATGGTTCCCCGGAGTTGCACGCAACCTCCCGCGGCGAGCATTTCCAAATCGGCGAGATCGATGAGCGTTGTGTTGCGCCTTCCAACGAGCGGCCCACTCTGACTCCCCAATTAGCCGCTTCCCGCACCTGGATTCCTGACGACGAGACGTGGGCAGCGCTCCAGAAACACGCCGTCGAATTTCCTGCAACCATCACCTTCACTGGTTTCCGCGAAAATCAGCCCGCGTCCCACGGCAAAGTCACTGTCCAGATCTCCAAAGATCCAGTGGGCGCGCCGATCTTCTATCGCGATGTTCCGCTCATGCCCACCGAAGGGGATAAGAGTGCGATCAAGCCCCTGGACCCCAATGCGGTGCCGTTAATCGCGTGGCGCCTGCGCTATGTGAACGAGACGCGCAGCCGGTTGCTGCTTACGGGCATGCACACGTGCGCCAACTGCCATTCTTTTTCCAATGACGGCAAAACGCTGGGCATGGATATGGATGGCCCTGGGAACGATAAGGGATTGTACGCGCTGGCGCCTGTCCAGCCGCAGATGACCATCCGGCGCAAAGACTTGATCTCCTGGAACGGCGATTGGCAGTTGGGCCTCACCAGGGTCGGTTTCATGTCGCAAGTTTCGCCGGACGGACAGTATGTCCTGACCACCTTCACGGGACCGGGCCTGGACCTGCAAGGTTCTTACTTCTTGTCGAATTTCAAAGACTATCGCTTTCTCCAGGTGTTCTTTCCAACCCGAGGAATCCTGACTTGGTACAGCCGCGCCAAAGGAGAGCGACAACCTCTGCCCGGCGCCAATGACCTTGATTATGTGCAGACCGATGGTGTCTGGAGCCCCGACGGCAGCTACATCGTTTTTGCGCGCGCCAAGGACAAAGAACCCTATTCGATTTCCCAGCAGCCCGCAAAGTATGCCAACGACCCAAATGAGACGCAGATCAAGTACGACCTCTATCGCATTCCCTTCAATGGGGGCAAGGGCGGCCGGGCGGTGCCGATCGCAGGTGCGTCCGCGAACGGCATGAGCAATAGCTTCCCCAAGATATCGCCCGATGGCCGCTGGATCGTATTTGTCCAGGCTCGCAATGGCCAATTAATGCGGCCCGACAGCCAGCTTTACATCGTGCCTGCCGAAGGCGGCGTGGCACGGCGCATGCATTGCAATACCCGGCTGATGAATTCCTGGCACAGTTTTTCCCCCAATGGGCGCTGGCTGGTGTTCTCCTCAAAAGTGCGTTCCCCGTACACGCAGATGTATCTCACCCATATCGATGCAAACGGCGATGATAGCCCGGCAATCCTGATTGAGAACGCCACCGCCGCGAACCGGGCCGTGAATATTCCCGAATTCGTGAACATCCCCAAAGACGGTCTGCTGAACATCAACGCGCCCGCGGCCGACTCTGTTCAAATGTGCGATCGTGCCGCTGAACTGACGCGCAACGGAAAGCTCGCCGAAGCCCTCGCGGAGTGGAAGAGTGCGGTGGAAGCAGATCCGGAAGATGAAGCCGCGCGTAATGGACTGGCCCTCGGCCTGGCCAGGAATGGAAACTACGATGAAGCGGTGTTGAGCTTTCGCAAAGCGACGGAGCTGAATCCCAAATTTGTGGAAGCCTATTACAACTGGGGAGAGCTGCTGGCGCAAATGGGCAAGCGCGACGAGGCGATCAAGCAATGGCAAAAGGCCGTCGAGGTCACCCCGGGTTACGCCAAGGCGCAATACCGGCTGGGAGACGCTTACTACGAAAAGGGAATGATTCGTGAAGCCCTCGAACATTGGCGCAAGGGCATCAGTCTGGACGCAAACCATTTATCCGTTTTGAATCAGGTAGCCTGGCTGTTGGCTACCAGCCCTGATGACTCCATCCGCAACGGAGGGGAGGCCGTAACTTACGCAGAGCGGGCAATCGCAATGCCAGGCGGAGACAAGCCAGAAATCCTCGATACGCTCGCTGCGGCTTATGCAGAAGCAGGCAGGTTTTCGTCCGCTGCGAGGACCGCGCGGCGTGCTACGGCTCTTGCGGCACAACAAAACAAGCAAGAATTAGCGGAAGGGCTGAAGGCCAGGGTGGCGCTCTACGACGCTGGCAAACCGTTCCGCGACGAGACCCAAAGCACAACGCCGGAAATGCGCTTGGCAAACTAGCGCCGTTTCGTTGCCACTGTCCGCGCGCGACTCGCCGGACTGCCGGAACTTCTGTTCGTTAATGTAGCCACACTTGGCATTGCCATCACGGAACTGCGGATCTTTAGTTCGGTTTCCAGCAAGATGCGTTTGGGCTTGTTTCGTAAACCGTTGATTCGGTCCAGCAGCAGCCCCGCTGCGGTGGCTCCCAGTTGGTAGTCGGGTTGGAAGACGGAGCTGAGTGCGGGACTGGTGTATTCACAAAATTCCAGATTGTCGAATCCCACCAGTGAAACATCTTCCGGGCATCGCAAACCCAGTTCATGCACCGCGTGGAGTACTCCAAGTGCCATGAGGTCGTTGCAGGCAAAGATGGCGGTGGGACGAGGCAACATTCGCAAGAGGCGTTTCGCGGCTTGGAAGCCACTGCTGGTATCGAAGTTAGCTTCCTGAATGAACTCGGCGGCCAGCGGCAAGCGTACTTCGCGCAAGGCTTTCTTGAAACCGTTCAGTCGTTCCACGGCGTTGGCCAGGAGAGCCGGCCCGGTGATCACCGCAACGTGCCGGTGCCCGGACTGAATGAGATATTTTGTTGCTTGATACGCGCCCAGTTCGTTGGCGACGACGACCGCGTCGCCCGCCCACCCTTCCGGACAGCGGTCGAGGCAAACTGCAGGCGGCATGCCCGGCGCGCCAGCAAGCACTTCCGAGGTGAGCGTGCTGCCGGCCGCGGGAATGATCAAGAATCCGGCGGCGCGAAGAGAGCGAAGTTCCGCAAAGTACGAAGCCTCCTTCGCCGGATCGTTATCGGTGTTGCAGAGAATCAGGCGATGCGAGTGTTTGAAGGCCACGTCCTCCGCGCCGCGCACCACTCCTGGAAAGAAAGGGTTCGTGACGTCAGGAATGATCATGCCGAGAATCTTCGTGCGATTCAGGCGTAGTCCTTGCGCCAGCGCGCTCGGCTGGAAGCCCAGCGCACGGATCGCTTCCAATACGCGCACGCGCAGCTTGGGCCGCACTCGCCTGGTGTTGTTAACGACGTGAGAGACAGTGCCAATGGAGACTTGCGCACGCTCTGCAATCTGCCGCATTGTAACGTTGGCGCCCATCAGTGAAATCAGTGTCCGATAAAGTTTAGAAGCGCCTATCCAGGTACGTAATCCCAAACCGTCGAATGGCTGGTCCCTTCTTACTGTGCGTCTTGTACTAACCGGAATCCCAATGCCCCGGAACGGTCCATGCTCGGCGCCATAATGAGTAGTTTACCGTGCTCGGTAAGTTTATAGGCTTGTGGAAAATACCAGATCGAGCCCTGCGGCACGTAGTAGCTACCCCCACGTACAATTCCGCCTCGCGTATGCTCGTCGGTGAACTCTTCGGTCCATTGCCAGACGTTTCCGACCAAATCCATAACACCGAACGGGCTTGCTCCCTTTGGATGCGCGTCCACAGCATCTGGACCCCGCATAGTCCGCGACTTGTCCGGACTCGGTACGGCCGACTGGTCCCACTCGTTGCCCCAGGGGTACACTCGCCCATCAGTTCCTTGCGCGGCATACTGCCATTCCCATTCGTGTGGTAGACGCTTGCCCGCCCATGCCGCGTAGGCGCGCGCATCCTCCAGCGAAACCCAGGTTACCGGCTTTTTGTCCCAACCTTCCGGGTAGGTGCCGTTTTTCCAGTCTCGCAAAAAGTTCAAGTCATCCTGCGGGTGATAGTGGGTAGCCTCCAGGAATTTCTTGAATTCTGCGTTCGTGACCGGAAATCTATCAATCCAGAAGGATTTCACATGAAGAGCATGGTCATGATACCGGCGGGGCGAATCTTCCCAAGGGTACTGAAAGTCCACGCCCATATCGTTGAAGCCCTCAATCTCAATTCCGTTCACCTGGAACTGGAATTCACCCTCGGGTATTTTCACCATTCCTGCCGGCGTCCCCGACGCTGGCTTCGTCGAAGCGATTGGCACAAGTTGCTGAGGTAAAACAATCCATTTGTCGGGCAGGCTGGCCAGCGGCGTGCCCGTGAGCGACTTCATTTGCGCCATAAGGGTCTTGTAGGTGTCTGAGAGCGGCTGCTTTGTTGCTAACACCGCTCCGTAGTCTTTTGCCTCCAGGCTAAAGACCAGCATCGCTTTGCCGGCTCGGCGTTCCGGAGTAAGTTCCACCCCGTGGTACAAGTCGTAGTAGTGCATGCCTTCCTGAAAGGGAACCTCCATTTGAGGTCCCACGATGTTGTATTCGTTTCGATTGATGATGGTCCAGACCGTTTCGTCTCCCAGCGGCCAGCGGCTCGCAAATACGCCAAAGTGCAGCATGGGGAAAAACGGTTCCCAATCCTGCGAAATTAGAAAGGGAGCCACGGCCCGCTCGATTGTAGCCACGCGCCGAGTCGCCTCACTGTCATGCGGCGTGATGCCGTTCCAGATTCCCCAGATGTTCTCCCAAGTCTCCCAGCCGATGCCGTTGAAGAAGGCGAACTGCAAATCGTCGGTCTTGGTGCGATTCCAACGGTCGGAAATGTTCACCATGTGCCGTGGTTCAAGCCATTTGTACCGGTCCACCCGGGGCACTACCGGAAACTTGTACTGGCCCCAGGTCAGCACGTCATAACTCACCGCTTCGTCGTGTGGCCCGCCTTCCGGCTGAAAGGCGAGGGGGTGGCCGACGCGATCCGCGGCTTCAGAGAACGCGCGTGGCACGCCGTCTTGCGTGTCTCCATTGATTCCGTCCGCGCCGATTTCCTTCATGAGATCGGCAATCTCTTCCGGCCAGGACTTCTCGGGCTTGCGCGTGCCTTGGTCCCACATCATCATCGGAAACAAGACGCGCACCCCGCGTTTGTGAAAATCGGCAATCATCTGTCGCACACCTGCCACACCGCCCGGCATGCAGCGAATCATGTCGTGCTGATTCCGGTTGTCGATCCCCATGTTCGGATAGGTCGGCCAGATCAGCACCGCATCGATTCCGCCGTAGCGTTTCTGTAGATCATCCAGATAACGGTCCACGGTATACTTGCCGGCGATTGGATCGTAGAAGTAGCGATCCTGGACCATCATCTGCGGCTGCATGAAACTCGATTGCGTCCATTTCAATTCTGGCATCTCATAACGCGAACTGTTGTAGCCGATGCGAATTCGCCGTTCGAAGCGCCAGTGGATCATGTCGGCCAGCCATTGCTCATGCTGCTCAGGGGAGCACGATTCCCAGCCGCCTTCCCACGCTCCCCTCATCTCCAGACATTTAGGGCCTGGAATCTGTTGCCAGTCCGGGTCCCACGCGGAGGACGCGCCGGGGACATATGCGGTGTCTTGGGCAAGGAGCGGGACAGCACAAAGCAACAGAAGAACAACGGTGAGGCGGCGCAAACAGGAATTCACATCATCCTCCAGGGTTCACATCTTGTTGCAAGGCTGCATCCAGAACAGTCTAGTCAGCAGCTTCCTTGCGTGCCAGTCCCGCCTGCGGGCGATGCACGATCCCAGCGACTGCGGATTAACTAGGAAGGAGGACCATCCCATCGGGCCAGCGCGCCCTGGCCGATGAGATGGTCCGCTTCCCGGGGCTAGAAGGTAAGGTGCAGCCCGAACTGGGCTGAACGCGTCAGGTTCTGCGAAGTTGACGTCCCGAATTGGGAACTCGACAGGTCGCTGACCGGTGTCAGGAGATTCACGCGGTTAAAGATGTTGAAAAGGTCCGCGCGGAATTCCAGGGAGTAACGCTCCCAGGTAAAGGCCTTGGCAAATTGCACGTTTACGTTTGCCAGTCCTGGCCCGATGTAAGTGTTCCGTCCCAGGTTCCCCTGGGTTCCCAGCGCGGGAACGGGAAACGCGGACGCTGAGGCGAACCCGGTGATGAAGTCACTCCGGCTTCCCGTCTTCACCGCCCCTGCCGCTGGCCGATTGGGCGTGTCATAGCCATAGCCGTCGGCGTTGTAGTCGCCACCCGCGTTACCAATGACTGTGGTCCCTAACGGGCATACACCGTTTACCGCGGCTTGTTCTCCTGAGCAGATCGGGGCGAATGGCGCGCTCGTGTAGACGGTGAACGGCAATCCGCTTTGCAGTACCAGAATGGTGGAGAATCGCCAGCCACCCAGAACCGTGTGCCCAATCCCCTCGTTGAACGGTGACGGGATATTTACCAGGCTGTCCACCGTAAACCTCTTGGACACATCGTAGTCGGAAAGCCCATGCTGTAATGGAATATCCAGCGGATTGAATACCGCCTCGCTCGTGTTCGAGTACGAACCGTTGTCGTTGCTGCTGATGTCGTCGGTCGCTTTGCCGAACGTATAAATACCGCGGAGCTGCCACATATGGCTCATGCGTTTACTGATCATGAAGCTTCCATAGTCCCCGTCCGCAACCCCGATTGTCCGCCCAAACAAAATGGGGCCGAAGTTCGGATTCAGCCGCGTCTGAACCCCGTTGTTGATCACCAAATCATCGGGGAATCGGTTGACATCCGTCTGGACGTATAAATGGTCGCTGTGTGACCCGTTGTAGTCCGCCTCCACGATCACGTTATGTCCCAAGTCCTTCTGAATCGAAAGCATCCACACGTGCGTTCGTGGCTGATCCACATTCGGCTGCACCCCGGATGTCACCACCGGGATACCCGCGATTCCTCCTGCTGGAGTGGTTTGGAACGAGACTGCCGGAATCGCCCAGCCCAGCCCGGCCGAATTTCCTAAGCCGTAAGTGAAGGGATGAGAAGTGTTGTACAGCCCGAAGGACGGCGTCGCCCAGTCAGGCGGATTGGAGCGGTTTGGAAATGACCATGAGCCGTCCGCCACGTTGTTATAGTAGAGACCGTATCCGCCTCGCACTGACATTTTACCGTTCCCGAACACGTCCCATCCGAAGCCGACTCGGGGTGAAACGCCTTGTGGGCGGTTTGTTGTCACGTAGGCGTTATCGCCGCTATGAACCTCCATTGTTCCGTTGGTGACCTGTTCAGCAAAAGTGCTGCCGCTTCCAGGAGTAAAGAAGGGGAAGGGAGTAGTCGAGTTGTGGTAATTGCCCCAGTGACCGAAGTCGTCGTAACGCAGTCCCATGTTCAAGGTGAAATGCCGCGTTACTTTCCAATCGTCCTGGACATAAATTCCCATATAGATCCAGCGAAGGACTTGATACAGATTGTCCGCCAGTCCGCCCGTCGCCACATCCACTGTCGGTCCAGACTGCGAATAAACCCCGTCTTGGGCAAAGTCGACCAGGTTGGCAAAGTTGAAGGAAGGCCGAATGATCGGCGATGTAAAGTTGTCGTCGTCGTGGTGTCTGTCGAAGTCGAAACCCGCGGAGATTGTGTGCTTCCCGTGCGTCCAGGTCAGCACATCGTGCCAGTTGAAGTTCTCGTGAACCCAGCCCGCAGGGCCCCATTGCGAGTAATAACCCGCGCCCGTTATGTACGCGTTGGGAAGCTCTTCATGACCGATTGCGGAAGGATTGCTCCCAATGGCACGGTGCACGGTGAATCCCGCTTCGTTCAGAAGGTTGGGAGCGAACGTATGTGTCCAATCGACTTTGGCGTAAAAGCCAAAGTTGGGAATTGTGACCTGATAAATGGGGCGCGGATCTACTGTTTGTGAGTCTGAGAATGTCCGGAACAGGCTGAAGAACAAGCGATCCTTGTCGCTGAGGTTGTAGTCTGTCCGGACATGCCACTGGTAAGCATTGTGGACCGGGCTCTGCGAAAAATAGCCTGTTCCCACCGCGGGCAGGTCCGCCGGAAACGCCGTGCTGGGATAAAAGCCTGGATTCTGAGCTTCCACCTGGGCCACGGTAAGGACGTTGGTCAGCGGCGGAGTATTTCCCACGGGTGCCGCTTTGAAGAAATAGGTCGAAAGGTTGGTTGGAAAGTTTTGTTCCACAAACTGCACGAACTGCGGGGTCTCCACCGTTGTCACGTCCGTGCTGGCTGAAGAAGAAAGCAAGCCAAAGGCACTCACGAAGAAGAACAACTTGTTCTTCAGAATCGGCCCACCGAAAGTGCCCCCAAATTCGTTGCGCCGGAATGGCGGAATGGCCTCGCATCCGCTCGATCCCGGCGGGCAGTATTCGAAGATGGTGCGCGCGGTCAAGTCGTTGTCGGTGTGATATTCAGATACATTTCCGTGATATTCGTTTGTTCCCGGCTTCGTGAAAACCTGCACCCACGCGCCGCTGTAGCGGCCCTTGGAAGCGTCAAACGTAGCTCCCGACACGCGGATGGATTCAATCGTGTCCGGTTCCGGCGCCAAGTTGACGACCCCGTCCCGCGAGGCGCTGTTCATCGACGTCCCATCCACGTCATACTCGTTGCTGTCCTGCCGCTGGCCCGCGGCATTGATTTCGTAGGCTTGTTCCTGCTCAAAGCTGTCGTTGTTGTTCGATCCCGAACCTGTCGCTCCACCGCTGGGCAATCCCGAACCAGTTATGCCTGGCGCCAATTGAATCATGCTGGTGTACACATTTCTTCCCAGCAAAGGCGCCGTCGCGATCGTCGTTTCCTCTAATTCGCGTGTGGTATCGCTCTTGTCCGTCTCGACTGCCGCGATGCTTCCGCTCACTTCAACCACCTCGGTCTGCGTCGGCAAAACAAGCGTCGGATAGACCGTTTTCATCTCGTTAGCTTCAAGGTGGACGTCCTTTTGGCTCCACAGCTTGAATCCCTTGGCGTCCACTTCGATCGTGTAGTCACCTTGCCCCAAGGATAAAATGCGGAAGCTGCCACTGTCTGAGCTGACCGAATACTGACTCACGTGGGTAGCCTGGTTTGTCACTGTGACTTTCGCGCCCGGAACGACCGCCCCGGATGGTTCCACCACTACTCCTGTGAACCCGCTGTTGAATTGGGCATAGGCGGGAGCCGCAAAGCCGCAAAAGACAACCAGCAGGAAGATGCTGAACAGCACTGCGGATCGTATTCGTACAAAAACATTCATTACTGCCTCCTTTGACCTAGACACTCACTTGGGGGTCGACTCAATTCTTGGGTTTTGCATCTCCTTCGACTTAGCGGCTTGGCGCAGCCCCTCAAACCGGTCAATCAGTGCCTGAGCTTCGGCTTGCCTTCCCGTGCTCAGATATAACCTGGCAAGCTTGTATTCCGCTGAGGCATGATTGGGATCCACGCGGAGACACGCCACGAGATTTTGTTCCTCAAGTTTGGGAGATTCGTCGGAGTAGAGCTTTGCCAACTGGTAATACGAGTCTGCAAAGCTAGGATTCAGCCGAATGGCTTCCCGGAAAGCGTGCTTGGCCCGCGTCTGAAGCTCGGGATTGGGCGGCATTCCCCCCTGAATTTCGACCAGGACGATGCCGAGGTGGTAATGCATGTAGTAGTTGTCGGGGAACTGCCGCAGGGCCTCGGTTAAAGTCGCTTCCGCTTCGTGCAACTTCCCCGCGTGCGTTTGCACGATCGCCAGGCACAGTAAGGCAATGCTGTTGTCTTTTTGTTGTTGTTCGCCCGCCTTGCGTAAGGTCTCTTCCGCTTCGCCCAGGCGCCCCAGGCTTTCCAGGACCACGGCCTTCTGCACCAGCAAGCGATAGGAGTTCGGTATGTTTTTCAAACCGATCTCAGCCGCTTGCAGGGCCAGTTGATTATTTCCGTAGTCGGCGCAGAACGTGCTGAAATCCAGGTAATTCTCTTCTTTTTCGGGAGCCAGTTTGGCGGCCTCTCGCAGGGAATCGAGCGCCAGGGCAAATTCGTTATTCTCGCGGGCGACATGCGACAGCAGATTCAGGGTATCCGCGTCGGGTTTCCTGCTCGCAGCATCCTTAAGTATTTCCAGCGCCTCTCGCGATCGCCCTACATGGTCGAGGGCCAGTGCATATTGATACTCCAGCCCTTCAATGCCGCTATCCTCTCCCTTGGCCTTTTCCGCTTCTGCCAAAGCCAGCTCATCCTGTCCAATCTGAGAATAGAGTTGGCTTACCTTCAGGTGTTGCTGAGCGGTCAAGCCGGGAGTGTTGCTTAGAGCCTTGAGGGCCGCCTCGGCCTTTTCCACGTGCTTAAGTTGGCATTCCGCATTTGCCGACGAAAGCAGGGCATCCGGGTACTGCTGAAGAAGAGCGCCAGATCGCGCAAAAAACGAGGCAGCGCTGGCATATTGCCCCTTCTTTTCGCTGAGCATGCCGAGGAACAGATTGGCAACTTGCTGCGTCGAGCCCGGACCTTTTTCAAGCTTTTGAAACTCTGCTGCGGCCAGCTCATATTTGCCGGCATTGAAATACGCGATCGCTAAGTTCTTACGCGCGGGAATAAACCCGGGGCTCATACGAAGGCTGGCCAACAAATACTCTGGGGCGCGCTCCATGTCGCCTTTCAACATGTACGCTGCGCCCGTGGCATCCAGCATCACCGGGTCTTGCGGGTCGTGAGTGAGTCCCTCCTGAAACACGCGAATTGCGTCATCAATATGTCCCTGACGTACCAGCTGCATTCCTTCGGCGTAGTAAGTTTGCCCTTCGGGCTTAACCTTCGGATTGCTTGTTGTGGGAGTCTGCGACCGCAAGGTGCCTGCAAAGGTGAGTATCAGCAACAAACTCAGCCAGGGATAGATGGAGCGGAGCGGGAAGGGCACCCGTAAAGACGCGCAAATAGAACGATCCAGACGGCAGTTTTCCGCCGCAAACAACATAACCACACCACCCCTGGGCTACATATCCCAGCAAACCCGGACGACCGCCACTTTTGAACCGTTTCACCTGCTCAAAAGTGACCCGGTGGCAAACCCCTTATTTGTTGCCTTTACCTGAAACAATTTGCTCCCGCCGAAATTAAAACGTTTCAAAATATTTGTCAAGCGCTTTTTTTTCTGGCATGATGGGCCTGCTTTTGCAACACGGTGATGTCCGCGTTACGCTTCCCCGTCAGTTCTTTCTTCGCTCTCCGGATGATTGCATCCGGCTGAAAAGCATTGTCCGGGGTGACGCGGTCGCTCCAAGCCATGATTGCTCTTTTCGCCGCAGAACAGCTCGCCCAAGCTTTTTCGGTGGGCAACGAAGTACGCGAGAGAAAGCGAGAATTTCATGTATCAGCCGGAAGCCTATACGATTGCACTCCTGTTCATGATTGGCAGCATGTTGTGCTGGGGATCCTGGGCCAACACCATGAAACTCACGCCCGGTTGGCCCTTTCAGCTTTTCTACTGGGATTACGTGGTCGGCATTATCGTGGCAACACTGCTGTGGGGTCTGACTCTCGGCAGTATGGGCGGTGGTCCACTTTCCTTCATCAACAATATTCGCGGCGCCGATGGGCGCCACATTCTATTTGCCCTGCTTGGCGGAGCTGTGTTCAACATCGCCAATCTTCTGCTGGTGGCGGCAATCGAAATTGCGGGGCTCGCTGTGGCCTTCCCGGTTGGCATTGGGCTGGCGCTGGTTGTCGGCGTGCTCCTGAATTTCTTGATTAAGCCGAACGGAAATCCGCTTTTTCTGTTTGGCGGTGTTTTGCTCGTCGTGATCGCGATTATCCTTGACGCTCTCGCTTATCGGCGACGGGAAGTGACCAGGAAAACCCTCAGCGCTCGTGGTATTCAGATCAGTATTGCCTGTGGCATCTTGATGGGCAGTTTCTATCCTCTCGTCACCAAAGCCATTACCGGCCAGAACTCCCTTGGCCCCTATGCGGTGGCTTTCTTTTTCGCCATTGGGACGGCTCTCTGTGCCATCCCCGCGAATCTCTTCCTGATGCGCAAACCTCTAGTCGGCGGGCCTCCCGTCAGCATGACTGGCTACCTCAAAGCTCCTGGCTCTTGGCATTTCTGGGGAGTTCTCGGCGGCATGATCTGGTGTACCGGTGCCGTTCTCAACTTCGTTGCTTCTCATGCGCAGATCATCGGGCCCGCCATCTCTTATGCCATCGGTCAGGGTGCAACCATGGTTTCTGCCATTTGGGGCGTGTTCGTGTGGAAGGAGTTTGTCGGCGCCCCAGCCAGCGCGCGCAGGCTGATTCCGCTGATGTTTGTTTTCTTTGTGGTTGGACTTGCCGCCGTTGCGGTTGCACCCGTGATTTCCAAATGACCATGAACGCTGTTTCGCGAATAACATCCGGCATCCGGACACAAGGCCGGGACTCGAGGGCCGCATGACCAAACGACTCTTGGTAGTCGGCAGCATTAATCTGGATCTGGTTGCAGTTGCCCCCAGAATTCCCCATGCTGGTGAAACCATTTCCGGACTGAGCTTCAACACTTTCCCTGGTGGAAAAGGCGCCAATCAGGCGTACGCCGCCGCTCGTCTGGGAACGTCGGTAAGCATGATCGGGAAGCTCGGGAATGATCCATTTGGCGCCGAATTGCGCACCAACCTGGAATCAGTCGGTGTGGATACCAGCGCCGTGGAAGTGGTTCCCACCTCTTCAGGAATCGCCCAAATCACTACGGCGGCAAACGGCGAGAATGTTATCGTCGTGGTTGCCGGGGCGAATGGTCGCGTTTCTCCGGCCGATCTCGATAGGCATCTGGATGTAATTTGCAACTCCTCGATCATCCTGGCGCAATTGGAAATCCCTCTGGAAACGGTGGTCCATTTGGCAAGATTGGCCGGCCGGCACCGGATTCCGCTTGTGCTCGACCCCGCTCCAGCCCAGCCTCTGCCAGTATCCTTGTTGCGTTCTGTCGAGTGGCTCACTCCGAATGAAACGGAAGCTTGCACTCTTTTGGGTTTGTCCGCAAAAGAATTGACGCTGGACAAACTGGAAGAATCGGCGGAGCTCTTGCTGCGAACCGGCTGCGGTAACGTCATCCTTAAACTTGGTCATCGAGGCTGCTACTTGGCGCTCGCCAATGGAATCAGGGCCCTCGTACCGGGCTACCAGGTGAAAGCCGTGGACACCACCGCGGCCGGTGACGCCTTCAACGGCGCCTTTGCCTCATCAATGATTCAGGGGAATGATCCGTTGAGTAGCGCGCGCTGGGCGTGCGCGGTTGCGGCTCTTTCGGTTACGCGTCCTGGTGCGCAACCTTCCATGCCGACGCGCTCGGAAGCTCAGGAATTCCTGGACTCCAGGCAGGAAGTGCAGACCACGGACCAACTGAAGAAAGGGTAAGCGTCGCAGAAGGCCAGCGGATGTTCTCTCGCCTATCGTATTGCGCGGGACGCGTCCTTATTTCCCGGAAGGTTCCTTCACCTTAAGCACTCGGTCACCCTCCACATCATGCAGCGGTTGAACGATTCCGGATGGCCAGCGTATCTCCACAAGTTTCGCCTTGGGCTCATTGCCAAGGCCAAAGTGTACCGGACCATGACTGGAAGACGCATAACCGACGCTGCTTGTCATATGGTTGTATTGTGCCCCGGCCGAGGTTACAACCTTTACGACGGCACCGATTCCGTCTCGATTGCTCTTGGTGCCCTCCAGCGAAACATCCAGCCAGTGTCCTGATCCTTCCGTTCGATTCATCCAAAGCTCCGCCTCTTTGCTCAGCGCGGTGACCACAACATCCACGCGCCCGTCTCCATCAATATCTCCAAACGCAAGACCGCGATGCCTGGCTGGCGGAGCCGCATCCAATCCAGCCTCGGCCGTCAGCGCCTGCCAATGGCCGCTTGCACCCAGATTGCGGAATATCGTGTTGTATTGTTCGATCTCCATCCCCGGCTTTGGTAATCGTTCCACGTGCGCCCGCGAGATGAACAGGTCTTTCCAACCGTCGTTGTCAAAGTCGTACAAGCCCGCGCCATACCCGCCCATTGGCCGGCTCAACTGCCGCATCCCGCTGGCGTAAGTGACTTCTTCGAATCCCTTCCCGCCCTTGTTTCGATAAATCGGAAACGTTTGGTTATTCAAGGCTACGAGTACGATGTCCGGGTAGCCATCGTTGTTGTAGTCGCGGAAATCAAGGCCCATTCCAGAGATGAACTCGCCGTCTTCCACCAACGCCACGCCTTGTGCGAACGCCACTTCTTCGAATTTTTCTCCCGTGTTATGCAGCAGGTAGTTGTAAAAAGCATCGTTGGTCACGAATAAATCAGGGCGGCCGTCCAGATCGTAGTCGGCAACTCCCACTCCCATTCCCTTGCCGATCAGGCCTCGCAGTCCCCACTTCTCGGATACGTCTTCAAAGGTTCCGTCTCCTCGATTGAGGAACAGTTGATCGGGCTGGCCCTCATAGCGTTTCGGGCTGCAATAATCGTAAGCGCCCGAAGGGCCGCAATAAGGCTCTGTTTTGATGTCCCACTGCAGGTAATTCACAATGAACAAATCCAGCAGCCCATCGCCGTTCACGTCCACCCACGCAGCCGCATTCGCCCACAACGGCCCGTACTTGGGGTCGATGCAACGGTCGAGTCCCGCTTTCGCGGTCACATTCGTGAACGTGCCGTCTCCATTGTTATGAAACAGAGAGTGGCCATGCACCCCGGCGACAAAAAGGTCCGGGAACCCGTCGTTATCATAGTCGCCAATCGCCACTCCCATGTCGTAGCCCGTTCCTGCCAGGCCAGCCTCTTTGGTGACGTCGGTGAAAACACCGTTTCCGTCGTTGCGAAATAGCCGATTGGAAAATTTGGCATCATCTTTTTTCAACGTTTCAATGTTTGCTCCATTCGCGAAGAAAATATCCGGCCGCCCGTCCTTGTTGTAGTCAAAGACGCCCACGCCGCCCGCCATCGTCGCTGGCGCATGCGGAAACTCTGGAGTTTCGTCGGTCTCGACACGGAACGGCAGCCTGTTCAAAGCGAATCTGATTTGCCCAGTTGGAGTGCTGTCCTCACCAAGCCCGAGCGAAGGCAACAGGCACGCCGATGCCAGAGTGCCGCCGAACAGCGAAAACAGTGTTCGCCGGCTTATTTGTGCACCAACTCTGTCGCGGTGCCGGAATCTTTTCGTCACGGGATGAATTCTCCTGGAGTACGATTATTCCGCATGTTGGAGGAGATCCGCCAATCTGCGTCTGTTCCGTCAGCCCAAAAACAGTCTACGTCACATTCTCGAGAACAGGTTGTCGTTTCTCCGGCTGAAAAAAGGCTCGCGACAGCTTAATCCAAGCCGCGATTCGGCCTTCCCCAGATAGTCGAACTTTACTTTCTGCTCAGTTTTGAAACGTTTTATTATTTCCGCACTTCCCGCCGAGGCATAAGACTGTTCCCGGCCAATCCGGGGAGCCACACAGACCAAACAAACCGCACAGATTCAAGAAAGCGCCCGGCTGGCGGTCCTATGCAAACTCAGGCGATGCAGTCACCGCAAGAAACACACTGGCGCGTACTGCTCCGGGCGATTCTCCTCGATCAACGATCCGTGTGAATTGCGACTCTTTCCCTCGTCGATTTCCAGTGAATGTTTGCAAAAACTTCGCACACCTCGCGCGCATAAAAAATTACAACTGCATGCTGGCTTAGATGTTCGCAAGCCTCGACTATCCCTGAGGGTTCTTGCTCGCACTGCAAAACTCGGCGGCCAGCCCAAATCCGGGCCGCTACGGTTCCGCAGGAGCGGGCAGATCCTTGGTTCCGTTATTCGGCGAAGCAATCCGCCAGTCCAGTCGCATCAGTTGGGGGCACTTTGAGGAGTCCGGAAGATCTCATGCGGCCTGACAGGCGTGTTTCGCGGTTCAAAATCAGAATGGAGGAAAAACAAGTCATGGAGTTCGTTTCCAAAACTATGAAGTCGTTGTTCGTGCTGCTCCTTGCTCTGTTGTCTTACCCTGGTGGAGTTTTCGCGCAACATTACATACAAACAAACCTGGTTTCCGATATGCCGGGCGTAGCCCCGACAGTCGACCCCAATCTGGTGAATCCCTGGGGACTCAGCCGCAGCTCCACTTCGCCATGGTGGGTGTCGGACAATAACTCCGGCGATTCCACCCTCTACACCGGCACAGGCTCGATCATACCCATCAACGGGAATGGCATCGTGACCATCCTACCTTCAAAAGATGCCCCTGCCGGGACGCTTGGCTCGCCCACCGGCACGGTCTACAACGGCAGCACTGATTTTGTGATCCCCGCACCCAACGGAAAGCCGGCTGTCTTCCTCTTTGCCACCGAGGATGGCACCATCTCCGGCTGGAACGGCGGGCCCTCAGCTGTCCGTGTGGTGGATCACAACGATAACGGTTCCCCGAACGGGGCAGTCTTTAAGGGCCTCACATCCGCCGTCTGGAATGGCAATCGCTACCTGTACGTTACGAATTTCCGCGTTGGACGCGTTGAGGTTTATGACACCAATTTCAACCGCGTGGAGTTGGGCGATGAAGCTTTTGATCCGGGCGGCGACGGCGACAATGACAGCGATGACGGCCACGGCGCCGAACACGTCCCCCAGGGATTCGCTCCTTTCAACATTCAGAACATTGGCGGCAGCTTGTTTGTAACCTACGCCAAGCAGGATGCCGTGCGGCACGACGACGTGGCTGGACCTGGCAATGGTTATGTTGAAATCTTCACTCCTTCCGGCAAGCACATCGGCCACCTCCAACACGGCGCATGGCTGAACTCGCCCTGGGGAGTAGTCTGGACGCCGCGCGATTTCGGCGTATTCAGCAATACCATCCTGGTGGGGAATTTTGGCAGCGGATGGATCGCGGCATTTAACGGTTTCACCCGCAAGTTCATCGGCTTCGTGGAAAACCCCGATAGCTCCATCCTGACGATTGATGGCCTGTGGGCGCTAACGTTCGGCAATGGCGCCACCGCAGGTCCCTCGACCACACTCTACTTCACCGCCGGCCCCGACCAGGAGTCGCATGGCCTCTTCGGCACGCTCACTCCAGTGAAGGCCGAACAGGATGGATCGGTCGAATAACCACAAGCCGGATGCACAAGCCTTCCACCAAAAGGCAAAACGCATAACCAGAAGCGGGGCAGGCGGCAGGGAAAGTTCCAACCCTGCCGCCTTTTTCTGTTCGGTGGCTGGGACTTTTTTCCAACGATCAGTGGTGGAGTTGGTCCAGCATAGCGTCGGGTGCCCCAGGTACCGCTTTTGTACCTAGGTCTTGGGGTACTCTTCTCTGAAACCTACAACTGAAAACTTAAGACTAAAAACTTTTCTGGGTGCCCCGTCCTCGTAGTTTGAGGGCGGGTCTTGGGTTGCTCCCTCTTCCGATTCACCAAGGGACAACATCAATTCCAATCAGCCCCGCCTTGGTAATGGAAGCACTTTTAGGGAGAGACGAACCCGCCGTTGATGCCGATGTTGAGCCACCTTCTACTGACGTAATCCACTATTCGGCGACAAGTTTGACCTGTTGTTCACGAAGGGTGGCCCAAGAAGATAAGGTGCCCACCCCTCTGTGAACAACATCCGACTCTGATCAACCGTCGCGATAAATCGAGCGATCTAGCTCAGAAACCACCTTCGCCATCCGCTTCCTGATAACTGATTACTGATTACTGCTAACTTCTTCGTCCGGCTCCCGCCTTTGCTTTTTATTTCAATGCTCCTGCAACTTCGCTCTTTTCGGCTGCGGATTTGCCCGCAGCCGCGGAAACGGCGTTGCAACTGCCATAGTTGTTCACAAGACTCCGTACGTGGAACAAGGGCGCATCGGATCCGCCTTTTGCCACTTTGCCTTCCAGCTCGACGCGCTGCCCGGGCTGCAGCGCAGCATCACTGGAGATAAGCATGTACGTCTGATTGTCTTTTTCATTCTTCAAGCTGAGTCCATTCAGCGCCGACTGCGTGCAACCCACCAGGGAAGCTTCCGAACGGTTGGCGACATGATGGTGATGAACAAGCAATGCGATGCCGACGCCAGCGGCCGCGGCAACTCCCACCCCGATGCCGATGGCTTTGCCGTTTCCGTAGCTGTAGTTACTCGTGCTTCCGGTACTCGTTGAGCCGCTTCCGCCAGTACCGCCGCCCGAACCACTCATACCGCCGCCGTACTGCGCGGAGGCCGTAGCGCACACGGCGAGACCAAGCAAAAGAACACCCGAAATCCTTGCCAATCCTTGTGAAATCATAGTTTTCTCCTTTGTTTGAAATGGATTTCCGCCCGAACATGTTCGCGCTGGTTCCGTTTCATCAGGGAGTGTGGCCTGCCATCTGGAGAAAGTTGTCGCCAGGAAGCAAAGGTGTTGTCACAAGATAGTTATAATTTTAGATGATCATCGCGCGCTAATCGCAAGCTGGAGCGAAAGATGAGTCTTCCGAAGGGTCTTTCGTGGGTTTCAGCCGTTCACCGCGAGAAGCCATTTCATAAACGGCTTCCGGGAGGGCACGGCTTCACAGCTTGCGGAAAAAGTACAATCCCGTCACGGAAAAAGCACGATCCCGTCATTCCGAACGGAGTCTGCGTAGTGAGGAATCTCTCTTTTCTTGGGTTTCCGCTAAGGAGGGATTCCTCGCTTCGCTCAGAACGACGGATTCTCCCACGTTTTCCGCAGTCTCTTAAGCCGTGCCGAAAAACTCCGGAAATTCAGGGGTTTTAACCCCTGAGGTACACTTGTCGTCGCTAGAAGCATTTATGAGATAACTTCTAAAGAGGATTCGGGCGAAACGCGCGCGGCACGCGGCAATTTAACGAGAAAAGTCGTCCCCACGGTCGAGGTCTTCTCCACGCTGACGGAGCCGCCGTGATCGCGAACCACTTTATTCACGATCGCCAGCCCCAGCCCCGTTCCGTTCGCTTTTCCGAAGCTAATGAAGGGATCAAACAAAGTCTCCCGGATTCCCGTGGGTATCCCCGCACCCTGATCCGTCACGCGAATCTCAAATACCTCGGGCATCGAGTGCACCTCAACCGCGATTTCGCTCTGCGATTGGGGCGAAGCCTCGCACGCATTCAGCACAAGATTAAAGAAGACCCGCTCGATTTTTTTCGGGTCGAAAGTACCATCCATTTCTCCGAAGGTGTGCAGGGTAATCAGGTGCGTGCGCATTTCAGCCCTCGCGCGCACCGCATCAACGGCTCGGCGAATGGTCTGATCGATCGCGGCGGGCCGGGGAGAGATCGAGCCCCCCTCCCGCGACAGTTCCCGCAAGGAGTCCAACAGGTCAATCATCTGCTCGGAAGCGGTTTTGATTTCGCCATAGATTTCATCGCGATTGAGCTTCAGTTTTTCGGCTTCATAAAGGAATTCGGCGTTGGCCACCACCGCCGCAAGATAATGCCGCAGATCGTGCGAAATGGAACTGGCCGCCCTGCCAAATGCGGCGATGCGTTCGGCGGCGAAGCGCCGCTGTTCGGATACCAACAGTTCACCCCGCATTCGTGCAAAAGAGTCGCCAAGTTCGGCCACTTCACTGCTGCCGCGCGGGTTGATCGAGTAGGTGTAGTCTCCATTGGCCAGTGCGCGCACGCCCGCAACCAGTTCGTCCAGTGGATGCGTGATCCTCCGCGACACAAAACTGAGAAGCACCCCGGCCACCACTAGCGCGCTTAATCCCAAAATCACGATGGTGCGATTTAGCCGCTGCAGGAACGCGTTGGCCGGCTGCAGGGACATCAGCACATAACATCTCACGTCGCCCGGCGGACCCGAGTGCAGCAAGACGCTGGCCGCCTCATAACGATCCGCGCCAAGAGCCAGTTCACTGGACCCGGCGAGCAGGTCTCCGCGCCGCCGCAATTCATCGTGTAATTCCGGTTCTTCCGCCGGAGAGAGCGTGGAAGCGATGATCTTGTCGCTGGTGGCAAGCGCGATCTGACTCCCTGAGGCCAGCGCAAGCTGCGCCGCGACGTTCGCGTCAATCTGATACCCAACCGCAATAATGCCGACTTGCCGCTGGTTACTTCCACTGCCCGCCAGAATCGGGCGCAAGAAGACTCGATAGAGCTGGCCATTGCCATACCACCACGCCGCGTCATCCCCCTGCTCCACGGATTTCTTCAGGTTGCTCTCGGCCAGCCGGGCATTCCACCCGGGTTGCGCGACGTGAAACCCGTACACCTCGCCGCCAGGACTGGAAAGCACAAAGAGTTGGCTTCCCGCCAGTTTCCAGAAGGGTTCCGACGCATCCTGAATTGTCGGCGCATGCCGCAAGGGCATCATGGCCTTAAGCGTAGGCAATTCCGAAAGCAGCGCGGCAGTCCGGAAGAGTTGCAGCTCCCGTTCTTTCTGCACGTTTTCAAACGCGTGAAGCGAGGCGTCCGTGCTTTGCCGCACGCCCTCCGCAATTTCCGACCGCACCATATGGCGGACAATCAACAGAAGTGCGCCCATCAGCGTGCAGATGATCAGGAGCGTGGCAACCAGAAGCTGTGTGCGAAGTCGCAGGCGCGCCATGAATCTCCCGGCAGCAGGAATTATTTTCCCGGAGCGATTCCTTCATCGCCGGGGAGAAATTTGTACCCGGAGCCGTGCATGGTCAGGAAGTAGCGCGGGTTCGCCGGATCGGGCTCCAGTTTCTGGCGCAGACGAAGCACATGGTTGTCCACGGTGCGCGTCGTGGGATAATTTTCGTATCCCCAAACCTCGTTCAACAATTCCTCCCGGGAAATAACCCGCGAGGGGGAATTGGCGAAATACTTCAGCAGTTTGAATTCCTGAGCGGTAAAGTTCAGCGTGGTTGTCCCGCGCGTCGCCACCATGCTGGTGAAGTCGATGCTCACCTCGCCAAACGCCAGGATGTCGTGGCGAACCCCCTGAGTTGCAGGAGTCGAAGCGTCGGCCATTTGGCCGCTCCGCCGCATCGCCCGCCTCACGCGCGCCAGCAATTCCTTGGGACTAAAGGGCTTCGTTACGTAATCGTCCGCGCCAAGTTCCAGCAGCAGCACCTTGTCTTCCACTTCATTGTTCGCGCTTAACACCACCACGGGAACGGAAGCGGCGTGCGCTTTGAAAGCGCGGCAAACTTCCTTCCCGGGCAATCGGGGCAGTTTCAAGTCCAACACGACCACACTGGGAATCTGCTTGCGAAAGCTTTCAAGCCCGGCCACGCCGTCCCCGGCAATCTGCACGCGCAGTCCGTCCGCTTCAAACAAGCGCTGCAGCGTCCGCTGCATCGGCCGGCTATCTTCCACAATTAGAACCGTATCCACGGGGTTCCTTTGGACTGGAGATGTCCTGTCAAGAAAGCCCTCTCCCGGAAACTGCCATCCTTTAATTATACAACCGCCCTGCTGCGGCAATAGCTTGGATTCCATCGCTCGCAGCAGGGCGCTTTTCGTGGCGCTCATATAGCCCTAGTGAAGAAGGTTCAGCGTGTTCGTGGCGTCGTCCACAAAAACGACCCCGCGGCCAGGTTCAAAGATAAGCCCGAACAGCGCGCCAGACCCCGGAGGCGTCCCGGAATCATCCAGCAAGGTCTTGGCGATCTGCTTTCCTTGTGCCGTGATTTCCGTGATGAAGCCGTCGCCGCCGTTGACCGTCAGGACGTGCCCGCCCTCCGTGACGGTCAGCCCCAGCGGACCATTCAGGCTCCCACCACTCGTCAGAGTGCTGCCGGTACCACCGGAATTACACCGCGTGACGGCGTTCGGGATCACTGCAATCCGGTTGTTTAACGTGTCGGCCACATACAGCACCGGTTCACCTTGAATTCCCCAAGGGGTTCGGCAGTCCTCCGCGTCCGAAGCAGTGCAATTACTCGGACTAAGTCCAACGCCCGTCGGGCCAATCACCAGAGCTGCCGGATCAGTGCGTTCGCTGAATCCGGAACCAACAACGGTCATGGACTCGATCCACGGCATCTTCTGTGCACTAACGCCAAGATCGATTCGCAACACAGTTCCTTGGCTGACGACCGACCCATTTGCCGCCACAGTGCCGTTGAGAACATTGGTGACAAATAGCCATGCCTGGTTTCCCGCTTCCAAAGAAGTCATGTCCCATGGTCCATTGATCAACGAACCATAAAACGTCTCGACGGGATTGCCCCAGCTGTCCAGAACGATCAAGCAGCCCGCTTGAGCCGTAGCAGAAGTGCCGTCCGAGGTCGGCAAGCTGCCCACGATCACCCAGCCCGAGCGCAGAACCACCAACGCCGTCGTCAGTCCAACTCCTCCGGGGCAGGGACCCGGGAGTGCGCTGGCATTAATCTGCGCGAACAGGCTCACAGCGCCGTCCGGTGCAACGTCCACGATGGTCGTTCCAGTGCCTTGAAGGTTGCTGGAATTGTTGAAGTTGCTTACCAGAACGTGCCCCTGCGTCAGGTTTCCAACCGTGCTCTGGACTTTGGCCACCCCGTACGGATTTACATCCTGGTTCGCTGGCAACGTCGAGGCGATTGTCGTTACCGTGTGCAAATTTACAAGTACGTTGTCATCCTCGGCAGCGACAGCCCGCCAACTCGTTGCGGCAAAGGCAAAGAACACAAACAAGACTGCAGGTACAGCGCGAATCTTACTCCGCATCGGAATCTCCTTTTAAGTGCACGTGCCGCCATCGTACATGCCTCTCCGAGAGTGCGAAACGATGTTCGGCCGAAAGTCTAGAACTCATCTCGTAAACGGCTTCCGGGAGGGCACGGCTTCAGCCGTGCCGAAAAGCTCTGGAAATTCAGGGGTTTTAACCCCTGAGGTACACTTGCTCCTCTCGAGAAGTATTTATGAGATAACTTCTAGTGTGCAGGGCGAACACTCAGCAGCAGCTCTGCGCGGATATGCCCCGGCTGGTTCTCGCTCCTGCACCCAAGGAAGGGTAGGGAACTGCCCGGCAAACCTTGTCAGCTTCCTGTCCCTGAATTGTCAAAAGTAAGTAAAATCGCTGGCCCGCGGCATTCCACCACTCTCATCCCCCCCGCGCCCCCCCACCATTGTCATCCCGAACCCCGCGCCCCCCACCACTGTCATCCCGAACCCCGCGCCCCCCCGCCACTGTCATCCCGAACCCCGCGCCCCCCCGCCACTGTCATCCCGAATCCCCGCGCTTTTGGCGGGGTGAGGGACCTGCTTTTCGCTTCTGGACGGCTCTTCCCCAAGGTTGTCAACAGAGCCGGGTATCTTCTAAGGTCGGTCGTAATCGATATTCGGTGGCGGAACGTAATCCAGCCCATATTTATTCTTATGGGCCGGCGTGAAGTTGGCATTCTCCTGGATATGAAGCGGACCCAAACTGCGCGCGGAGTCCGATATCGTCACAATGCGCGTCAATCCCTTCAGATCTTCCGGGGAGGCCCGCTCGAACCAGACGTTCATCTGGTACCGCCCGTTGGGAACGCCGCGAATGATCAGATTTCCAGAGCGGTCGGAAAGCCCGAAATAGGGAGTGGCCACCGCCACGACAACGGCGCTCATTTCCGCATGAATATTGCAGAATAGAAAGCTCACGCCCGCTCGATCGAACACGATGCTGCGTGTTGTGCCGGCTTCGTAGAGCCCCAGATCGAACCGTCTTCCGTCGTACAGTGAAAAGATATTGTGGAAGAACGGATCCTTGTTGGGGAATTCCACCCTCGTACCAACGGGAACGATCAATACATGCGGCTCAAACGTTTTTTGCCGTTGCACCAACTGGGGTGGCTTGTCCGCTGGCAAGTGTTGCAACGCATTTCCATCCATTCGGTCGAGAGGCACTAACCAAACGGCCACATTGGAAGCGTCAGGAACCTTGCCGCCGGTCATCTTTGCGTTTGCTTTCTCCCCCCGCGTGATCGCAACCTTCAGGGAGACGGATAAGTCTTGCGCACAGCTCTGCCCCGACCAGGTCCAGGCGGCCATGAAAACGGCGCAATTCAAGATTGTACGGATCGGTCTCATCAAATCGCACGCATCAGAATATGTACCCCATGCTGATACTAATCTGGTTGGCTAAATCGGCGTTCGCGTCAAGCGGGTAGGTTTTCAGCCTCCGGTACTCGACGGAGAAAAGCACATCGGAGCGCACTCGATAAATGAAATTCACAATCGGGCTCAGATTTCGCGAAAGCAAGGGGCCATAATAATACGAACCGACCGGGAAGGCCCGCAGTTCGTGGGCGAACGGATTGTCCTGCCCGTACGCAAAGTTAACTTCAATATTGGATTTGGGTTTGAACTTCAACTGCGCCCAGCCTCCCATGGAATCGAGGCCGTGAATCGCGGTGCCAGCATCCTCGAAAGGTCCCGAGAGCAAGAGGCTCTGGCCAATTCCGCCGCCCAAGCCCCCTAGGCTTCGTCCGCGATAAAATTCTCCGCTGAAATCAAAAAAAGTGCCAAGCGGAAAAGTGAAATCGGACGTGACCGCCCATCCATCCAGGTTTCTGCCGTACCCCCAGTTTTGCCGCCCATAATAGCCGCCCTCTCCGATGGTCAATTCCTTGCCGAATGCTCGATGGCTCCACGCGACGCGGCCGGCGTAAGCAGGCTGCCCAGACTGCTCACCCGCGCTCGGGTACCGGTAGCCTTCTTCAAGTACATCCCCGGTCAGGGAATCCAGAATGCCTCCTTGCAATAACAAACGTGAAGAGTCAGACAGCGTGATGCGATGCTCGATCCGGATTTGCGGCGTCCAGCTCCACAAATTGCCCGTGTACGAAAGCGCCGGTATCGCCAGTGAACTCAGCGTCGTTGGCGTAAGTGGCGCGAAAAAGAGCGAGTCTTGTCCTGCAACAATGGACGTGTTTTCCCAATCCAAACGGATTGTCCCCGTGCGCAACCGCATGATCCCGAACGCCGCCCCGTTGGGCAGATCCGCAAACCCTCCCCCGAAATCAAATTTCACGTTGGCGCTTGTGCGTGCCCCGGCAATGTCCGGCCCGAACGCTTCAATTCCGATTTGCGATTGACGCAGCGATCCAGAGAAAGCTCCCGAAGACCCGGGAGTCTCCGGCGATGTGGCAATCTGCGGGAAGTCGAGATTGTCAACGGACCCCCGTGTCACTGCCGCATTCAAAAGCACGATCCCCGACAGGCGCACTCGGTACTTCGAGCCGCTCTCCACCTTTGTCTGGCTTTGCTCCTGAATCTTGTCATTCATCAATTCCTGGCCGTCCTCCAATTTGGAAACCCGGTCTTCTAACGTAGCGCCAGCCTCTTGCCCCTCTTTGGGCGGCGTCGAAGCCACAAATGCTGATGCTGGTTGAGGGACAGGCGGCGCATAAACCTCGTGCATGCCGCCTTTAACAGCCGCCAGTTGCTCCTGGGTCCGCGCCAGTTCGGCGCGAAGCTCTTCCGACTGCCGCACAGCGTCTTGCTGGGCAGCGCGCAATTCGCCCACTTGGGAATTCAGCGTTTGAATCTGTGACTGAAGCTGAAACACAGTGAGCGCCAGGGATTTCAGATCCGCCGGCGAGTCCGCAGCGATTCCTGTTGTCGCCGTTTGGCCCCTGGCCGCGAACGGTGAAATAACCAGGAGACTGGCAGCGAGGATGGCCCTGCCATGGACTTGGAGACGCCGGTTTCCTTGCATTGTGCACCTCTTTGACAATCCGTCTGAATTCTAGTTTTCCGGGTGACTTACCAGCCAAACAAGCCTATTACCCCACTCTGGGAGACTCCAGCGCTCAATTGCAACCGTCTAATTCGTTCTTCGGCAACCCCATGAGATACCGGATTCTCAATTGGCACACGCGATTGTTGAATCTCGTTAAGTCCTTCCGGCAACAAGCGCACTGCCTCCCTATGATTTCCCAGTATCCAGAGAACCCACCCCCAGGAGAAAAGGCTGTTTTCCTTAGATGCACCAGCGCCCCTCGGCGGCAACGCTTCGCCTGCGCTGCCATGAATCTGCCGCCACAAGCCATCTCATGAACGGCTTCCGGGAGGGCACGGCTTCAGCCGTGCCGAAAAGCTCCGGAAATCCAGCGGTTTTAACCCCTGAGGTGCACATGCTCGTCGCTAAAAGTATTTATGAGATAACTTCTAGCCAATCCTCCATCCATGGACGAAGAGGTATGATTTTGGCCGTAGGAGTAGGGAGCGAAGTTCCGCATCTGCACCGTGTGTATCACTCATCACGGACGCACACTTCCGGGTATGATAGGGCTTAAGTATCAAAGCGAAAGGCGGTAGAGCACCCAGGACATGAGGAGCACCGAAGATCGCTATCGAGCTTTGCTGAATGCGACTAGTGCCGTGGCCGATCAGCCCACGGTAAAAGCCGTCTTGCACAGCCTGCGCGACGTTTTGTCCAGCACTTGTAATATCCATGGAGCCCTCCTCTACATCCTGGACGGTGGTGGAGAAAGTCTGGAAGTTTTTGCATTCGATCAAGACCCGGACGCGCCCGCGATCAAGATTGGTACGAAGGTTTCGCGCATGGGCCCGTCGGCGCAAGTGCTTGAGGAACAGAGACCAGTTTTCCTCCCGGACGTATCGCGGGAAATGTTGAAACATTCCGACCTGGCCCCATTTGCATCCGAGGCTGCCGGAGAAAGTACCTATTTGTTTCCCGTGTCGACCTCCCAGCAACGATACGGGTTTCTCGCCGTGGCAAAGTCGCAGGGCGAGCGATTTGCCCCCGAAGACGTCGAGATGCTCCGTTCGCTGGCCTCGCACGTGGCGGTTGCGCTCGAGTGCGCGCTGGCAAGGGACAGCTCAGAGCTATACCAGCGACAAGTCGTGAAAGAGCGGGATCGGCTCCGGCTGTTGCTGGAGATCAACAACTTCATCGTTTCCAAGCTGGACATTAACGAATTGTTCTTGTCGGCATCGGTATCCATCCGGAATTATTTTCGAAACGACTTCACCGGGTTTTGGCTCATCGATAAACAATCGAACCAGCTTGAATGCGTGGTATCGGATTTCCCCAGCCGCAAAGGTCTCTTGACCGCTGTCGCTAAATCTGAACTTAGCGACGCTGATCACGAAAAGTTGCGCGCCCACGTCCCTGAACTGCTGTCGA
>Ga0326727_10000413_pt1 | contig 176732 bp, 200 predicted proteins | sample MB2enrmetagenome_FD_207643 | JGI IMG/M metagenome (GOLD analysis project Ga0326727, IMG submission 207643) | Lab enriched peat soil microbial communities from McLean, Ithaca, NY, United States - MB29MY | ecosystem: Environmental > Terrestrial > Soil > Wetlands > Peat | place: USA: New York... | reverse complement strand
GGGGTTGGAGTGGGTTAGAACGTTGCCCTCCCCGGTCAGGTTCCGTTATGCGGAGGGGAATGGGGTTGAACTTGACCCGGGGGAGGAGCATGTGAACTTCATAGCCCAAGACCTACAAGACGGCGTACACGACAACTTGGTTTACAGGACCCGGAGCAAGGTTAAGGCTACCGACAAGGAAACTATCGACATGTACGGGGTGAACGTGAACGACATGCACTTCGCAATGGTCAACGCAATCAAACAACTAGCCGAACAGAACCAAGCGCTCCGAGAAGAGGTTAGGTTGCTGAAGTCAAGATTAGACGCCTCCGAGCAAACCATCAAACTCGCCGCAAGCTAAGTCAGCAAAGTTCTCCGAACCATGGTGGATTGGGATAAGAGAAAGCCTAGTTACCCAGAGAAGTAAACGACCAACTCCCCATCCTCACACTAGCCTTACAGAATTCTGTAGCTCCCATGCGGATACACCATCATTCACACCCAAAATCAACTGACGCAAGGACCCTACACACGTGGACTTCCACGTCCCCACCGCCACAACCACGTGGACACCAGAAAACCGCCCTTATGTTATATCCCCCGCACCAAGAGATACACACACAATTACGTCTGCAACGACCGGTCCGATTTCAGTCGGCCGCACCATGCTATACACACACACTGAAAACGACTAACGACGGCCGGATTCCAGTGCCCACACCTAGTCGGAAGTCATTCCTTTAAGTTAAGTAACAAGCTCGCTCCGCCAACTCGGACAGTTCCCAACGGTACTGTTTTTCATTTTCCTGCCGAGTTTTCTTAGGTTCGAGATGTTCCAATGGCTCCAAAAGCCGGTCTCGGAGTACGTCGTATCTGAGCGGACGCGGTTCTGCCGCCGAGAAGATTTGTTGACGATCGAGTGTGTTGTCGATCATATCTTTGAACATCTCTTCATGCCGCTCTCCCATTATGCTTAGGAAGGCGTAGGCAGTAATTTCGTTTCTGTCAATAGCGTCAAGAATGGTCTGTGCGTACTTAGCGAAGTTTCGCTTAGCTGCGTTTCTCAGCAGCCCAAACGCGAAGTGATCGCCTCTCAGCTTACTATATGCTGCCCACATCATTTGATCCTTTATCGCTTCAAGCTCTTCGAGTTCGTAATGATCAAAGATGTCTCTAAGTCTCTGCCGTTTATCTGCGAGGCTCTCGTTCGATCCCTCCACAATCTTGACGAGAGGCGAAAGCCCGTCTGGCCACTCTAAGTCTACGTGATATTCGAGTCTCTCGCTAATATCCTCACGCAGGGGCTCATTGATTGAATATGTTACTGGGTGCGGATACTCCTTTGCTCCTTTGTCTTCTTTGCGGATAATGTCCTTGTTCTTGACAAGATTGCCGAGCGCTGTTGCCAAAGCACCTTGAGAGAGAACCTTCGTTTGCACAAGTTCTTCCAATAACTCGGACCAGCGTCTAGTCTTTCTATCTAACAAAAGAGTAAGGACAATTCTCTCCGAGCGCGGAATAATCGCCGTTTCATCGCGTTTTAGTGGGTTCATTTTGATGCAATGGGTCCACATGTACCCATAAACATGAGTATAGCTAGACTCTTTATAATTCTTCCCCACCATGGTGTACGGAGACCTGTCTGTAATATGACGCAATACGACCAAAATGTTCTGTCGGTTGGCAACCCCGAATTAGATGAAAAGTCTCGCCGGAAGCTACGACGACTCATAGAGGATCTTAATCTAGAGATTGCATCAATGCCGAGCGCTTTGCGGAACCCTTTCCGTATAGTACGCGATATGGCGATTGAGATTTCGGGCGAGTGACAGTGGAGTCTCTTGACACCTTCGTTCAGGCAATGCAACGAGACAAGATGTCCCCAGAAAAAGCGCTTCCCAAATTGCCTCCTCCTTCTCGTCTGGGACCAATGTTAGTTTGCCTTGCTTTCGCTCCCAGGCCATTCCAAAACGAGACCAGGCGCTTCTTTGAGATTGGACATCGCATAGCGCTTCTCAAAGGTATCAAGGAGCTGGTGGAAAACCACGGCTGTCAACTTCCGCCTCGCGGGTCTGAGAAGAGTGTGGGAAATGGAGTGATCGATGCGGAGCTAATTGACGCTGACGGGAACCCTACAATTCTCGAAGCTACTGGATCAAACTGGGTGAAGATCAACAAAATCATTCAAGCTTACCTCTACTCGACAGGCAGACGATGTAGAGTGTGAGTTTCAGCGATTTCTACGGCTAGCTTGTTGGGGTTTTCTTTGAATTCTGAGGGCGAATAGAGCTTCACTCTACTCGATCTTAGCGCTTCTGACTCCAAGGGGTCGAAATCTCTTCCACCAAGATGCACAACAGCGTCCTCTTCAATGATGGGTTGCTGGTTCTCGATCTGTTGGCTGAATCGGGGGCCTCGGCCGCACACGAATGCTAAAGGCATGCCTCCGACGAATCCTGATGGAGAGGTTTCTGAGGTGTTGAAATCTCCATGCGCATCAATCCACAGTAACCCTGGTTTGCCAGGGAGCTGTTGTTTGAGGCCTGCGGCGCTGCCAACCACCAAGCCGCATTCTCCTCCAAGAAGCTCATGCCTTGTTCGCGGATTCCACTTGATGCGTCGAAGATAGCGTCTGTGGATTTGAGGAAATACTCACTGTTTCTAATTTTGGGCGGGCCGTTGTCCTTGGTAAGTGGCGGGAGCGCTACGTCTCCACAGTCCCTGAACTCGACACATCGCTCTCTCAGCACCCGGTCGATCCCCAGGTTGCGAAGAGTCTGGACGGCTAGGCCCATTCCGCTGTTCTTGGTTAGAGTGTAAAGTGGTACGCCGATTAGTGAGATGCTCCGCATGCGTTACTCTGCCTACTTGCTTTCATTTCAATCCACTTATTTTTCCACAAACTCTGATTCCGCTCCGATCCAATGGCTTACCTTCCCCCCTTGCCCCGTCATTAACTCCACCAAATGGCGGGGTGAAATCCCACCGACCCCACGAGTCTCCGCTTATATTTACTAGTAAAGTGGGGCTGAAATCCCCTCCCCCGCACCATCTAGACATTAATCGCTAGACATTAGCTCGGATTGCTCAAGGGCTCGGGTTGCTTTGAGTGGCTGAGGTTTGCTCTGAGTTCAAATTTGGTTGCCCGCACGTGCTATCCCACACACTCGACGACAACTACCCGCTCGTCCATTTCTCCGTTTGCAGGGGTTGCTTGAGATCGAACTCATTGCCGTCTGGGTCGAGAAATTGGCAGAGCCACTCTCCCCATTCCATTTCCCTTGGCGAACTCATGAAACGCACGTCTTTCAACTTCAACCTCTCATATTCAGCTAGGATGTTGTCCGTAAGGAAAGTGATGCCTGTTGGCCCCGGTTCGACTCTGTGATCCTCCAACTCGCAAAGATGAATCCTAGTCATCGGCCTTCCCAATCCAAGCTCAATCCAGTGACCAGGATTATCAAGGGATCCCCTTACGCTGAGATCTGAATCTGGTTCAGCCGGACCAATGTATGCAACCGGTAGACCTAGCACGTCTCTAAACCATTGCAGGGCTTTTCTTCGGTTAGACACAACCACTGCAACAGTGTCGATGCCAACGATTGTCAATGTCGGGTTATCATATGTCTTTCCACAATTTCAAAGTAATCCTCATTGCGTGTGGTACAGATGGTGCGCAAACGCAGGCGCCCGCCTCGAAACCCGTCGAACCTTTGATCACTGGCCCATGATTGCCCAGGTGGCTGGATACGAAGTGCGAAAGCACGAGACATTTCGTATTGAGTCCGTGGCAGAGGACAGGTTCGTGTTCACCTTCCCACCTGAAGAAGCCCGTTCTATTTGGCATAGAATTGATTGATGAGCCGGGAGACGATGGTTCTTCAACCATGCGCCATTTTGAAACGGATTGAAGACAGTGGTGATGACCCTCACTTCATCTCCCCCTGCTCCTTGGGCGGAAGGACGAGTCTGACGCAGGAATTATAATATTGGCGTGATGAAGGATAATCATGAGCAAGGAAGATACCGACAGGAGCAGTCTGTCACCAGCGGCCCAGATGTGGAGGTTGATCTGGCCAGGCGCGATGGCGTCTCAAGCGATACATGTCGCTGCAAGATTGGGCGTTGTTGACTGCCTTGTGGATGGTCCCAAGACGGCAGAGGAGCTTGGGTTGGCCACAAAAGCCCACGCTCCATCGCTCAAGCGTCTGCTCCGAGCTCTCGTTAATCTCGACGTTTTCACGGAAGATTCGTTGGGCAGATTTCAAGTAACAAAGTTAGGTGAGACGCTTCGGAGAAATCATCCGAGTTTCATCAGGCCATGGGTCATATTTCTTGGGTCGTCTTTCATGTGGAAGCCATGGGGCGCGCTATACGAGACGGTGCTTACGGGGAAGACAGCTTTTGCGGAGATCTACCAGATCTCGTTTTTCAAATATCTCGCTGATCATCCGGAGGATGCTGCAGTCTTCAATGAGGCGATGAGCGCAGGGTCCTCTGCAAGTGTCTCCAGTTTCTTGGCCGCATACGACTTCTCGAGGTTCGAACGAATAGTTGACATTGGTGGAGGTCAGGGCGAACTGCTTCGAGGCATTCTCGTCGCCAATCCAAAAGCACATGGAGTACTATTTGACTATCCGTCAGTAGTCGCAGGGGCCAACGGTCTCAGAACCGGGGAAGTGGCAAATCGATGCGAGGTCGTAGGCGGAGACTTCTTCACTAGCGTACCAGAGGGTGGTGATGCTTACCTTCTCAAGACCGTCATTCACGATTGGGACGATGATGAGGCTGTGAAAATTCTAAGGAACTGCAGGCGCGCAATCAAGCCTGAAGGGCGACTTCTCCTATTCGAAACGGTCGTCTCAGCCTCCAACCGACCTGAAAGTGGCTTGATGGACGCAATGGCTCTCGTGCTTGGGGGCCGCGAACGAACAGAATCAGAATTCTCAGCGATTCTCCGTGAGGCCGGGTTCTCCATTAAGCAGGTGATTCCCGGTCGGAGCGGTTCGATCATTGAATGCCAACCAACATGAACTTCGCTTGAGCAGGCTCACCTTAGCGATGGGATCGTTCGCCGGTAAGACTCAGCCTGTTCTCTTATCCTTGATCTCTCCGCAATTGAACCAGATCCCTGTGCGCTCACTCGGTCGATGGCCTTCCCACTCTTCGCATAGCTCCCAGATATATATCAGGATGCATTGAGATCCCTTCGGCCTGAGGAAGACAGTGTGCCCTTCGATTACCACAAATGTTAGGTATCAAGACCATGTCCACCTAGGTCGATTTTCGAGTTACGGTGATCGCACCGCGTCTCTCACGGAAGCAAATCCAGATCATCTGACAGATAGGACTCTGGGTTCTTTGTGAACGTCAAAGCCTTTCTTCAATTGCCTCGATGTTCGCGACGACAGCGTTGACTCTTATAAGAAATGTAGGGATTCTGAACTAAGGGTATGGCACCGGGAGAGGGATTTGAACCATCACGTTCCGTAAAGTCCTGGCGGTGCGAACATCGACAAAACATATGTAATTCTTAGCGCCTATTGATATTGTTCTGAAGCTCAAGGGCTACGTGAGTTCGAATCCCACCCCCCGGCGCTCTCAGCTCCATCCACTCCGTCTAATGGTAATCCATATAATCAGAAATCTTTCACCATTATCCATGGTTCGCTACTCCGAGCGTCATACGTACCGTGTGGTGAAGGCAATCAACGCGCCGCTGAAATTTGTCTATGATTGGTGTACCGATTATAGAGAAGATGACAACGAGCTAACGGGGTCAAAGACACAGTTTAAGATCCTACAGAAAACAAACCGCCGCGTAATCTATCTTAGAACATCTGAGCGGGATGGAAAGACTATGATCGGCGTGAAAATGGTCACGCTACGCCCGCCCAAAGCTTGGCATCTAGATCAAGTCGGAGAAGATGAGGACGCGATTGGTATCTACAAATTAACACGAGTGGGACCAGAAAGAACTAGGCTCGACATGACGTTTACAGAAAAGTACAGGATTAGTGATGCCCCCTCCAAGGAGGAAGACAGAAACGACACCGCCCAAATGTGGGATAAGTACGTGGCCGCCTTGGAGAAGGACTACGCTGCCGGCAATTAATCACAAAGTATAGCCGCTGAAATGGTAGAAACTGGCTGCTGGGATCCCCCGGTGAGTGTAACATGCGTCTTGCGTTAATCGAGGACTTGCTAACTGAACCCTTGCCAGCTGGCTCTAATCTCTTGGTGGAGTATGACGCCGCGTCCCAATGGTACCGGGTGTCCCTGAACATCGCGAGAGAATGGCTGAGAGCCGGAGGCGACGTCGGCTATAACGCGGCAGCCCAGCGCCCAGATAGTCTCCGATCTCAACTGGAGAAGTTGGGGTTGAATGTGAAAGAGCTCGAAACTGGTGGGAAACTGGAAATCTGGGACTGGTACTCCGCAACCTTAGGTCAAAAACCGAAGGATGCGCGAGTCGGGGCTAGTTCTCTGAAAGCAGCAGACCTCAGCATATCCATAGCGCAGGACGAATTGAAGCCTGCGATGGCAGGAGAAGTCTATCCCGAATATCTGAGAATCTGGGACAACTCTTCCGTGCTGGCCAGATTCAACGATGATAAGGCCTGGGTTGAGTTTTTGGTCACGCGTATATTTCCTTCCGGATCCTACACAAAGTCAACTCTTGTCGTGGGGCTCATTAGGAGGGTCCACAGCGAATGGGTCTACGGACAATTGGAAGACGCAGCAGACGGCGTAATCGAGTGCAAAATTGAAGAGACAGGTGGGGAAACTAGTGATGTCCTCAGGATTAGAAGTATGCGAAATGTCGCCTTTGACCGGAAGTGGCATCGACTAAACATCGGCGAGAACTTAGAAGTTACAATGGAAAAGTAACCGGCGTCTACCGACCTGGCAGTGTAGCTTTCAACGATATTTGCTGTGTGCACCTTTGTTGGAATCCTGGATAAGATTGGGCAGACTTTGAAGTGACCACCGATGAGTCCAATACGGGGATTGAACAGTGTTCGCATTATTCGGCAAGTTCCAACATCAAAACGCGGTTCTAACATTAGACACAGTTTTAACGACTATTTCAAAGGGTTCCAAGCGGTGCCCGCGGTTCGTGAGATCTTTGGTCAACAAACAGATGAGGTATTAGCGAGTGTTCAAGTGGAGTTTCTCAATGTACGGTCTGATTACATCTGGGTCAGCGACGAAGACGGACACCTGATTGCCAACGCAAATTACCTGAAACACGGCGAGACGCGAGCAATCTACCTAGATGTGATTCACGAACTTGTTCATGTGAAGCAGTTCAGAGACGGCAGAGAAATCTCATTGGAGTTCGGTAAGAGGTTTGAATATGTTGACAGGCCCACCGAGATCGAAGCGTACAGGCACACGATAAAGGAAGCGCGGAGACTCGGGATGACTGACGAGGAGATAATTAACTACTTGAAGGTAACGTGGCTGGATGAAGAAGAAGTTAGGCGCTTGGCCAGACATCTGGGCGTAAAATTCTACCGCAAACATCCCGTTCCCAGTGCGCACAAATAAGAAGCCAGTAAGAATGATTCACAACATCCGCGGAATCTCGGTAGCTTTCTTTCTCTTGGTTCAACAAGGCATAAGTAATCGTGCAGCCGTATTTGTGACTGTTCTGGAGAAGTAAGGGCGAAGCTGGAAGCGATTCAGTCCTTGAAAGACTGATTCTCCTCCCCCGCACCATTTGACGCCTCCCAGAACCCTACCGTCGGCAATTGAAGCTAAGATTGCTGAAGATGCGTATTGGATGAAGCGTGAGGGCTATCGAGACTCAACCATACGGGCTGCAGTCAAGGCCCTGAGGTCGATTGGTCGGCTGTGTAATCTTCTCGACCCTAACGCATTCAAAGACTACATGGCTATAGCAGAGTACGGTGAGAACCGTAGAGACCACATACTCGACGACGCTCGAAGATTCTATTCTTGGCTCGGCGTTAGCTTCCAAAAACCGATGAGTCGCAGCGTCGAAAAGCTGCCCTTCATTCCCACAGAGGCAGAGGTAGATGCATTGGCAAGTTCCGTCGGGCCGAAGCTATCCGCCTACATGCGCCTCGTCAAAGAACAAAATCGCATTTTATGTCGGCAGATGTATCATTTTTCTTATGCGCGAAGTGAGGGAAGAGTGAGGCTGAAGTTGTGAAGATTCTGTGCGTTCAGTTATTTCTTGCCCACCGAATACGAAGAGTCTGGGTTTTCCACCGCTAAGCTCGACATAGGTGTTGGTGATGGCGGCGTCTTTAACCCAGGAACCGGTGTTCGCTACGTTTTCCGTCTTGTTGATGAATGGTACGTGTGTATGACCAAATATGAGAACTTCCCCAGGTTTGACTTCCTTGCATGCAGTCAAATTGATTTTATTGAGAGACTCCTTTAATCTGTCCTCCGGCCGCTGATGAAGCCGCTGAGCTACCTTTGCTAGATCTGCTTTTATGAAAGAGGGTTCCATCTTCGAGAGGATAGTCTTCGCGCTATGGAAATCTACCCATAAGTTACTCTCGAAGGCCCCGCCTTGGTCGGACATTACTCGACACAAGAATGCCATAAAAGGTGTCTTCTGTTCGGGATCGAATTCGTATCCGTGAACGAGACGATAAGTGACAGGGCCATCAGTCAAAGTCAACTCCTTCAGGAACTTTACGGGATACGCTGGGTTCGTAAGATCCAAGACATGGTAATCATGGTTTCCCGCTACGTAAAATATCTGGACGCCTTTGGATTTGAGAGTAAGAAGCTTAGTAACTGTGTCGTGGTGTTCCAGGAATACTCCTGAAGCATCCCTCCTCCACATATCCACCACATCCCCAAGAAGAACAAAGTGTGTAACATCGCTTCGTTGACTAAGGTTATCGAGGAATGCGTTGAACGCTGTCTTGTCGGCATTTGCGTAACCTAAGTGTTGATCGGATGTGACAACAACTTTCATAGTACTGCCTCTAAGCTGAGTACGTACTTCTAGAGGTTACATAAAATACCCGGTGTAATTCAAAGTCCCGAGTAGTTTTCAATAACGTCCTATTGACGAGCTTACACTGTTCGGGTTACGCAATTCATTACGGCCCGTCGTAAAGTGTGCGCACACGCATGGCCGAAAGGGAGCGAAAACGGAAAGTCAAGATGGAGCCTATTCAGTCACATAGGTCATAGTTTTCGGACACGATTCATTCGACTCTTTGTTCAAAAACGAACGTGATAGGAAAAGAGTAAGAACCGGGATGAGTCCCTGACTAACTTTGCTTCTGTCTGCTTGCAATCTTATAGGCAATAATGTGCCTGAGGCCTAGAGTAAATCGTGAATTATTTTCTTGCTTCCAGTATCTTTCTTCTTCTCGCTTCCCCTGTCTCCTTTTCTCTTTGTCTTTCTCGTTCTTCTTCTCTGTCCTCTTCTACTCCCTTTTCTCTTCTCTCCTTCTCTCGCTTCTTGTCACTTTTGTCTTCTTTCTCCGCCTCTGACCTCTCTTTTCTCCTCCTTTCGCTTTTCTCTTCCAGCCTCCCTTCCTCTCTCTTCTTCTCTCCAACCGTCTTTAGTATCTCACCGTAAAAGTGACAGGCTACTTGTAGAACATCTTCGATTCTTTCGTTCAGAAACTTGCTGTCTTCAGTTCCTCTCTCAAAGGCAGCAAGGCGATCGGTAAGCCCTTCCTTCTCTAGCTTTTCCTTCAGTTTCTCCGTTGCTTGGGCTCTCTTCGATACGAGGTCTTGAATAACCGTGATGTACCTATCCTTTTCTTCTTGGTGTTGGGTGGCTTCAAAGATAGCCTTCTCCACTGCAGACTTGTATAATCTGATGGCTTTTTCATAGTCTTCATCCTTGACGCTTTTCTCTACAGCCTCGATGAGCATCCCGAGGTCCTCCTTGGGCAAGCCAGCTACAGGATCCAAATACAAGCTACTCGAGAGAACATCACATAATTTCACATCGCCTCCACATAGCTGCTGTAACCAACTTTCCTCTTTCTTCTCCTTTCCACCCAAAGACAATCACTCCGTTGTACAGAAAGACTCCATTCCTTCATATTCTCTTTGCGCTTTCACGAATTCGAAAGGAGGCCCATTAGTGCTGGAGGCCAATTAACAATAGCGTTCTCAATCAGAAGATTCAAGAGGTGCTAGAGGCAATCGGAATGTCCGGTGTCTTCTTTTGAGTGTATTGAATCTCACCCCCGACGAACTGCTCACTACGACGAGGTCTGTGCGTAGGCGCCTGGATCTTTCTCGACCGGTAGAACGTGAGGTGATAGAAGAGTGCATAGCCATTGCTCAACAGGCTCCCACGGGGTCGAATAGGCAGAACTGGCATTTCGTGGTCGTAACTGATTCTACTAAACGTGCGGAACTTGCGAGCCTATATCGCAAAGGCGCGGAGATCTATATGTCCCATCCGCCTGCCATGACAGGTGTGAGACTCGACGACGCCCAAAGAAAGGCAGCGCAGGCAAGAGTTACAGTCTCGGCCAGGTACTTGGTTGAGCATCTTCAGCAGGTTCCAGTGCATGTTATCCCATGCATCGAGGGCCGTACTGACGGTCTTCCAACAGTCGCTCAGGCTGCGCAGTGGTGTTCAATTGTCCCTGCAGCGTGGAGCTTCATGCTTGCCGCACGCGCTCGAGGTCTCGGCACAACCTTCACCAGTTTCCACCTCTTCTTCGAGGAAGATGCTGCAAGACTACTTGGCATTCCTTTCGAAGAAGTCATGCAAACAACCCTGCTGCCGGTCGCGTACACCAAAGGTTCGAAGTTTAAGCCTGCATCCCGTGAACCCGTTAGCGCAATTGTGCATTGGGACGGCTGGTAGGATTCTTACTCATGACCCGGAATCTGAACCACACTTTTCTGATGTGTGTGGCTACGGTTTGCTAACAGCTACCAGTAAACTGGGGCTGAAATCCCCTCCCCCGCACCATTGAAAATGTTTTGAGGGTTGACTATGGGGGTCTTTTCCCATACATGCTCTCCACGGTACTCTGAGATAGGTCAACACGCCTACTGGATGCAGAGGAACGGCTATAGTGAATCAACCATCCGAGCGGCCGTAAAGACGCGGAAGTATCTCGGTAGCCACCGTAACCTAGCTGACCCTGGCAGCTTCCTAAACTACAATGCCATAGCCGAGTATGGGGATAATCGCCGATGTCACATTCTGCTCACTAAGCGTTTATCCTTTACTGTGTCCAATAGCTGAATGAAACGGTCGTGCTTGTTGAGCCGGGATTCCAGAAAATGAAGTAGTAAGTCTGAGAATCTGGAACCGTCCAAGCCATGGAGTATGAGGTAATTGCCCTAGCGTTAACCTGAGAGCCAGGAGGACTTGCTTTAGAACAAACAGTAACTCCGGACCCCTTGGATGCCCAACTGGACCATGCGTTAATTTCGGCGAGGCTCATAACCCAGAAGTCTATAGGTTGATTGGATGACACTGTACCGAATAATTCCGTTCCGACCAGTCCTGATTGAACTTGCAGAGACTTAACGCCGCACGTTATTGCGTCGCCCGACTGAGAGTAACCGGGTACGGAAAAGGTATTGCTCCAGATTGGGTTCGTCTGCGAGTTAACGTAAGATTGGGCAAAGGCAAATGGCATCGTCGCTCCGACTAAGCCAACAACGGCCACGAAGACGACTATCGTACATAAGACAACTCTTTTGCAAGTCAACGTCAAAACCATCGTACTGTAAACTTGCGTTTGGGTTAAGTCTTTGCACTAAGAGCATTCGTATAGGTAATTACTGTAGCATGAGTAATTATTGTAAGTGGTCATCCACGGTAATGCTGCTTATCGGTTCAAGCTTTACCAGGTGAGACGCCAGAATCTAACCCGTAAGTCTTTAAAACATACGTCCGCCACCGTTCGGCTGACTCTGGCTTATCTTAAACCGCTTAGGCCTACGTTTGATCGAGCAGACGGCACTAAGTAGAAATGGGGCATAATTGCCCTTCCCGACTTTCACTCCAAGCGAAGTTAAATACATTGGCGGCATATCGTTTCCAGAATTGGACGTGGTCGAGATGGTCAAGAAACGTAAAGTCAAGATGAAGATGGGCGATAGCGCGCAGATTGCACCGCCTGCAGAGGAATTGGTAGCTTAAGCCTCCGACGTGGCGTGCGGGAACCCAGCTACTAGTCTTGGTCGGCTCCACACTCATTACAGAACTTGGAGCCTGCAGGTATCTGTTTTCTGCAGTTAATACAGAACTTTTTATCCGATTCTTGTCGCAGCGTAACCGTGGCTTGGTCATATACCCGTGTGCCTTCCACTGGTTTCCTCTGTTTGGACCTAACAAAATATAGGGCGGCTGCAACCGCCACAACTGCAACGATGATTCCCCCAATTATTTCTGGGTTCAAGCCAGAGATGTTCCCCGGTTGAGCGAGTTGCTGGACGATTGCAGTGGTCACGGTCTCGGTAGCCGGCACGGTTACTTCGGCAGCGGCCACACTATAGATCGTCGATGTTTGTTCTTGAGCCGAAGTGGCGACTAGAAAGAATGGAGTTGCGATCGGAAAACTAGCTCCACCCGAATTGAAGAACACCACATAATATGATCCCGCTGGCGGGTTCGCCCAGTCCAATGAGTAGGCTGAGGTCAAGCTCTCGACCACAACCTCGCCAGGAAAGGGCCCTGAGCAATCGACAGAAGCTTCAGACTTCAAATCTGTGAACTGTTGGTGGTTCATGATGTAGAAGCCTATCTTATAACTGCTAGGACCAATTGTCCCCGAAACTTCGCTGGTTCCTGGTTCAATGGTAATGTTCCAGTATGACCAACTACAGTAGTTGGGTCCAAAAACTGACACTGTGTTAATTGTGTTACTGATTATCGTGGAGTTCGAAGCCGCTGTTATAGTAGTGGTACCAACCACGGCAGTCGAGTACGAATTTGATGTGAAAACACCAGTAGTCGTAAGAAGCGAAGTTATGGGGGCAGGCGTTTGACTTGTCACGGATGGTATCGTGGCTATTGAAAGTAGTACGACGGAAACGAAGAATGCTGTTGTGAATCGCAAGAATCCCGAGTGAACGTGACTTTTACTTTATTTAACACTTTGCAGTTTTGCGGCTCGCATTTTGAATTATGGTAAGCCACTTTTTCTCTGCTTCAATCTTGATTTCCGCCGCTTCACTCGGGTGTCTCAGACTCGTCGCCTGAGTAAATCACTCAGTTTGTTTACCCGACGCCTATTCGTTTACTTCTTGATGGTTGTAAATTCGCATTCCGGCAAATGTATGTCGATGAGCCACGCAACGGTAGAGTGTTCATGTTAACTCCCCTTAATTCTAAGGTCAATGAGTAACCCATTCGTGAGAACCAAGGGTTAGAGGGTGTAGAGTGACGAGGTCCGATTATTCGCCGCCGATTCCGCCGTCGAGCGAACAAGTAGGCTAAGCTGACTAGAGAGTGGTTATTCTATCGCAGCGCACTAACGCGCACGACGATTCTCTAGACGGGTTTACGATTCGGACCAGATCCTATGGGTATGGAGATTGTCATGTTTCCGCGATCTGGCTGAGAGCGTTTATGAAAAATAATGTTATGACGCGTCGTAATCCCATGCCACGACAGCGCGTCTCGAAACGGGTAAGGTATTACCCGATAACCTTTTTTTGTAATATACCTCATGGCTATAGTGGATCACCTGAAATCGAGACGGGGATTGAAGGATGCAGCCCTCTCTGTCTGACGAGATGCGAAAACGGAATAGGGTCGATGCCGTCACCATCGAACCGGTGGGGAACGACAAGGCAGGACGGTACAATCGCGGATCGGTCCAAGAAGCGCCTAGCACTAAGCGCATAATCCTCCAACGTGCTGGCATGTGGACTGGCACTTTGCCAAATGACGTCGAAATCTGTAACACACCACTTTACCAAGATAAGAACCCGGCAAATCCGCCCGACTATTACATTGGGATCGGACAATCATGCGTCTTCAACCTGACGAAAGGAAAGCTGATAGATCCGAGAACTGACTCAAAGAACTCAGTCGTAGTTTGGCTTCAATAGCGATCTCAAGTCATAATCGTACCTCCGTTGTGGAATTAATAGTGTGCACGCACCAGAGAGACCACACACAGAATAACGCCTGAACTGACAGTTCAATTTCGGACCCTCGCACTAGAGGATACACACACGAACTCTTACGACAGCTGACGATGCAGATTAGGGCGCTCGAATAATGAGTTTGTTTCCGTAGACTTACTTTAAAGAACACAGCCAGCCACTATACAACAAAAGGACTCAACCGGGAGCGACATTGGCGAGTATTCGAACAGTCCGCATCCTATATTGCAGCATAATGATTTCAACCGTGCTATTTGGGACCGTGTTCTGGCAATATCGCCCAATCCAATGGGGTCATGAGAGGCAGATCACAAGCAGTTCTGGTGATTCCCGACTAGTTGATGTGGCAGCCGACCCGTCTAGCAACATGGACTCCGGCGCAACTTGGAACAGTGAAACTCAGATCTCCGACTACGAACCTCTTTTATTCCCAGAATTCCCAGCCATAGGGTCGAACGGCACTCACGTCCACCTGGTTTGGAACAACCAAGGAATCCAGTATTCGCGAAGCTCAGACTCCGGGGCATCGTGGGACGGTGCGGTTACCATTACAAACACTACTCGATGGTACATTGCACCGAGGATCTCGGTTGCCGGACCTCTAATCCAAGTTGTAACGTCGGCTATCTCTGAGGGAGATCCAACGCATAGGCCCACGTCGGACATAGACTATGTAAGCAGCCTTGATGATGGCATCAGTTGGAGTCAGCCAGTCTCGCTTACTGCACACAAACCCCAAGCCTTGTCGCTCGCTCCGGCCATATGGAGTGACGGAGCTGCATCATTCATCGCTTGGGAGGACAACAGAAATGGGCGTTACTCCGTTTTCTTCCTCTCCAGTCCAAACTTCGCCTTATTGCACGCTTTCGAATGGCAACTACTCCTACCAGTTGGCATCGTATTCGCTGTGACGACCACCGTTTACATTGGACTAGAACTGAAAACAGCGAGAGAAACTAAGCGGGTTACTGCAAGGAGACATGTTCGTCGACGCACGAGAAAACGTGAGCACAGCATTCATTCGCTTCGTCGTGGGGTCTAATCGCGCGGGCATCGCAATTTGATCCGTTAGATAAGTCGTTTTCAGTGTGTGTGCGCGTATGTAACGGGCTTCGGTCTTCTTTGCCGTCTAGCTATGGATATTTGTTTTCGTTCATCTTGCAACCCTTCACCCTACCTCTCTTCTTACCCGCCATTTTTCTTACCATCCATTTCATGGCGGCAGAGGCGACTCCTCGCCTGACAAGGAGTCGCTCAGAAGAAGGCCGACTACGTTACAACTGAGTCACACCAGAGAGACGCCGGGTACAAACTTGTGGATCGATTTCACTTCCACGAATCCGATTCGCACTTAATACCTAATGCAGCCGCGATTTCAGCTTCGGTCATTCCTGTGATTTCGATGACTTTCACGTTCGAGTAGACCCCAGCAACCAACTGCACATTCGAGGATGATGTCTGAAGCCTCTTGGACAGCCATCTTATGATCTCGCGATTCGCTTTACCCTTGACAGGGGGCGCAGCAACATGGATTGTGAGCGTGCCGTCCGGCTCGCATAGCAGTTTGGTCTCGCTTCTGAGCGGTTTCACGTTCAGCGTTAATCTGACGCCATTCGACACTGGTCGCGTATCAGCACCACCGCCTCACTCGTCACCGGTCAATTTGGGCCGGTAAATTCGGGCCAGAAACCCCTCCTCCATCTCCGAAACCCGGATACTACCACCCCTATTTCAATTCAAGTTGATCTGTGAGCCATGGAAGGATCGTTTTGCTCGTGAGATGCTTTGAGCCGTTGCTAGCTACATTTTCGAAGCATGCTGGGGTCCTTCAAAGCTTCCTGTGTATCCTCAAAGGCGAGGAATCCATCTTTCCCGGTTTGGAAGGCAGGCATGAAGGAAGCGAAAGGATGGGCTCATTGGTCGAGAGGCAAAATTGGAGTAAGCGAGCGCTTCGTTGGCGCCCTCAATTATGGTATTCCGTTGTCAGTCGAGGTCGTCGAGTTTCTTTAGACCACTGAGTGAGTCTTTGATATCAGCTAGTTTGCGGATTGGGTTCCACAATGCGAATCTTTGCCTCCATTGATGGAGTTGCCTTGGCTCTATTTCAGCATTTGGCCGGCTCGTAACCCGTAATTTGATGCGCCATAATCCTTCAGTCCGGAGGCGAATCCATGAGAAAACGTACCCGACGAAGACCCCTGCATTTTGATAAGATGCAGCGCGATTGGGGACGCGCGGAACCCTATACGCTAACCGCCACTGACCTATTGTGTGTCTAGGAAACTATTGAGAATGTGTCTAGAAGTCATGCATCATTATTTCTGTGGTCCCAAACCTAGTGCTCTCAGTAGTTCTTTCGATGGTCTGAGATCCGAAAAAACCCACGTTGCATTTGCCTGAGATAATTGCTCCCGCGAGAATATGCCGCTAGCGATCCCGATCGATGTGGCTCTAGCCGCGTTTGCTGCGCTCATATCTCTGGGCGTGTCACCAACAATTATAACGTTCTTGCGGTCGGGCAGCTTACTATTCGCCACGCATGTCGTGACAGCGTCGTCAATCAGGGGGTCTCGTTCGAAATAACCGTCTGCGTAGAAACGTTCAGTGAAATATGCATCGATTCCCGTTACCCTCAATTTCTCGGCGGCAACTGTTGAAAAGTTGCCGGTGAGCACTCCTACAATATGGTTTTGTGATTTTGTAAGAATGCGCAACAGTTGTTGCACTCCTTGGTTTAGTGTGGACCTCTTGTCCATGTCATGATAAGTCTCGCCAATTCGTGCGAGTACTTTGGGAAGGACGTATTCTATCTTCTCATCGTCTAAGCCGGTCTCCTCCAGAAGTATCTTGCAAATCTGCGGATCCACCATGCCTGCAAAACGCGACGGGATGACTAATGGCTCCGTGCCGACGATGTCACGGATAGTTTTGAGATAACATCGTATAGCGTCTTCAGCTGCTGAGCTAGATATCAGCGTCCCATCAATATCGAACAGAACTACATGTGCGATCAACTAGCTCAACTAGAGAGTCGTTTCTTTTTCCGTGGGGGCGTCAGGCATTCCGATACGACGCTACAATCTTTCTTTCGTTAGGTGTCAATCTGTAGTATGCGCATGTGCTCTCTGAAGCCAAGTTCCTCATAGAGTCTGATGGCCGGTTCATTTCTATGCCAGACGGCAAGTCTGATGTGTTCACTTCCAATGGATTTGAGGTATTCAAGAGTCGTCTGTAGAAGCCTCTTGCCCAAGCCGCGTCGTCTGTGGGTTGGTCTTATGTAGATGTCGCTGATGTAACTCCATTTGTATCCCATATCAAGTGGTGTGGTGACCGTCTTTTGACAGATCAGGTAGCCCAAGAGGACACCATTATGGTCCGCAATCTGTATCTGTCTCGGGTCCTCGTCAACGAGTTTGTTGATGAATTCTTTCCAACGTCTGGTGTTCTCGGGGTGGGTTGGAATCGGTCGATCTAAGGAGTGTGGGTCTTTCATGAATTCTTTCCATAATTCAAGAAGTCCATCGACATCATTTCGACTCGCCGGCCTAATTGTTACGTCCATACTCGCATGACCTCGGGTGTCAACTAGTTTAGTTTAGCGTAACCCGAGCAACGCGCCCATGAAAGAGTAAGTTTGTCCGACGAGAAAAGCTCTGCCTCCCATAAGCCATCCGTGTTCGGGGGATTTCAAGGTAGGAGGGAAATCATCATAGAGCGGCAAGCATCCCCAGCCGCGGCCGAGGATGCGACCCGTTCAGTCCTTCGATTGGCGCATATACTTGGACCCCGCTGTGCAGCGAACATGCCTGGGGAGGAGTCTGTGGGAGCCCAATTTGTCCGTGGGCGGACAAGTTCGGTTTCCGTGGTGTGGCCGTTCCGGTTCGAATTGTACGTACAACTGAGGTGTGATTGTACGTACAAAACTACCCGGCATGCTACCTAAGAAGGGCGAACCCCGTCCCACATGTTGTCCAATTCCGATCCTCCTCCCTAGTGGGCACAGGACAGCTAGATGATATACATACCAGAAATTTCCGGACACATATCCTAGTAGTCGTCCGCCGTCGAGTTCATGTGTCGTCCGTGGAAAGCCCCGTAAATTATATTGCCGATGAGACGATATTCTTCTCGCAGAGGTGATTAGTGTGGGTTTCAAATTGAAATGTCCGATGCCCGGATGTGGCGCCGAGTTGACTGCCGAGAACAAAGACGATCTGGTTAAGCAGGGTATGGAGCATGCCAAGACTCATGGAATGGCTGCGATGTCTCCGGACATGATGGGGAAGTTACAGGGCGCTATCAAACAAACTTAGCCATACAATGGATTAGCTCCGTTTCTTTTCCAATCCGTCCCATTTTAATTCCGTTACGCTTTCTCTAATTCTGTTGTTTTCAATATCCTAATCGACTAGCGGTCTATACTGGTCTGGAAGCAAAGTCAAATATGCTGTTCAATTGTACCCCTTTGCGTGATTATGATGAGTGTTGACGAACAGATCCTGGAAGAATTGAAGAAGATTCGGGCAGCGGTTGAACCTAAGCCGGCGCCTCCTCCTCCAAAAGGGCTCTGGGCTGAGTTCATAGATTTCATAGGAAAGGCCGGCGTTCTGGGTTTGGCTGTGGGATTCATCATGGGCACCTATATTGGCACGGTTGTCTCGGCTCTTGTTCAGGACATAATCATGCCTGTACCAGGAGCATTGATCCCAGGAGGGGACTGGAAAAAAGCCGTCTTTTCCGTGCCCGTGGGTAATGGGATGCATTTCGCGGTTGGAGATTTCGTCGGTGTGATCATAAACTTCCTCATAGTGGCATGCGTGATCTTTTTCATAGCAAAATATTCCGAAAAGATTGGCATCAAGTAATCAAGGAAATATGTTACCGGGCGCTGCTCGATCGGATAGACTCAGCAGACGAGCGCTGCGCCGCATTTGTGGCACCTGTCGCTGCCGAGGTTATTATCATGCCCGCACTTTGCACACTTTATGATTGGCGGATGCGGCATATGGAGATGGGGGAATTTCTCGGGCATATGACCTCCCGCCGATGACAAGACAGGTACATCTTCAAATAATCATCGGCGTCGATTGACCGTGCCTTAGCTAACCTACTAGGATTTGCAATTTTCTTGAGTGGAAACAAGGCTACTGGGTTTATTCTTGTCGAATTGAATGCGAAATCGCGGGATTGTTCGTATGACAGTGAAGATTGACGGCCATTCTCTGAAAATTGAAGACGTTGTAAAGGTCGCGAGGGAAAATGAAGCAATTGAACTCGCGAAGGAGTCGCCCGAGAAGATTAGGCGGTCGAGGGAAGTTGTGGAGAAACTAATCGCGAAGAAGGAGAAGCTATACGGAATCTCTACCGGAATAGGCGAATTGTCAAACGTATTATTATCCCCAGACCAACTCAAAGAGTTCCAAAAGTACGTAGTCTACAGTCATGCCGCCGGATGGGGCGACCCGGTCGCAATAGACGATGCAAGGGCTGCCTGGTTGACCAGAGTCAACGTTCTATCAAAGGGATACTCTGGGTTGAGGCTTGTAGTTGTAGAGACGCTGATCGACATGCTGAACAAAGGTGTGACGCCCGTGATGTGCCAGAAGGGATCTGTTGGAGCAAGCGGCGATCTGTCCCCGCTCGGTCAAGGATCCTTGGTCCTGATGGGAGAAGGAGAGGCCTTCTATCATGGTGAGAAGATGGGTGGAAAGCAGGCCATGGATAGGGCGGGAATCCAAACTGTCACATACGAAGCCAGAGACGGCTTGGCGACGATCAATGGATCGAACCTCGTGGCGGGGATGGGATGCTTACAGGTTTTCGATGCGGACATGCTCATCAAAACGTCCGAAATCGCCGCCGCCATGACCCTCGAGGCTCTGACGCCCAACATGTTAGCCTTTGATGAAAGAGTCCACAAAGTAAGGGGATATGAAGGAGCAGTCGAGTCGGCTGAGAACGTAAGGAGAATTGTTGAGGGCAGCGAGATTCTGAAACAGAAACCACAGAAAGTCCAAGAATCCTACAGTCTTCGAAGCACACCGCAAGTCGTCGGAGCCGCGAAGGACACGTTGAAGTTCTCGAGAAAAATGTTTGAGACTGAGATTAACGGTGCGGGTGACAACCCGCTCTTCTTCACAGACGAGGGGGGAATCTGTTTAACTGGAGCCAACTTCCAAGGTACACCCTTAGCCTTCGCGCTAGAATACTTGGGAATCGCAATCACAACAATCGGCGCACTCTCCGAAAGAAGAATGAACAGGCTCGTCAATCCCAACCTGAGCATGGGCCTCCCCGCATTCCTGACAAAAGGAGCCGGAATGTTCTCCGGCATGATGCTAGCCCAATACACGGCGGCATCACTCGTATGCGAAAACCGAGTCCTATCAACCCCAGCCGCCACAGGGTCTATACCAACCGCAGCCGATCAGGAAGACTTCGTAAGCATGGCCAACACAACCGCAATGAAGACGAAACAGATTTTGAAGAACTCGACAGCGATATTCGCCATTGAGCTAATGGCCGGCGCGCAAGCTCTGGATTTCAGGAAGCCCCTGAAGCCAGGAAAAGGAACACAGGCCGCACATGACGCCGTGAGGAAACATGTAACCCATCTCGATGCAGACAGACCTTTGTATCCGGACATAAACAAGCTGTCAACCGTTGTAGAGTCAGGGGAAATTCTGAAAGCGGTTGAAAGCGCTGTAGGAAAACTGAAGTGATAAAGCCCAATTGGTCGCCAAAGCATCACGCGGTGTTGCATGACCCAGAATATACGGAGCCGGCTCCCCTCTGAACGATTGGATGCTTTCAGAGCGGGGCTTTCGACTCCAGGGTGGTTTATGTTCTCTCTTGTACTTCGACGAGGATTGTCTTATACGACTTTACATTTCTACTGCGAGATACAGAACGCCGCATAGAACCAAGAACATGCCGGACAGGAATGTGACATGTATCATTATCTGACTCATACCTGTCGGTACGGGGAAATATCCAAGAGCTATCCAGAACGACGTTAGGACAAAGAAGATTGCGGAGAGGCTGAGGCTGAGAATTCCGTTTCTGATGTATTTTATGCGTGGTAGTAGTAACTGCTGCTGCTTCTCTATGTTACTAAGCCGCAAACTATCCACTTCGAGGAGTCTGCGCTTCTTCTTGAGCGTGCGTGCCTCATCATCAAGTAATCGAATCCTGTTTACCAGAGTGCTGTGCCTGGAGTTCATACTTAGCAAAAGCAAGGCAACTGCCGTGAGCATGACCGCTGGGGCTAATATTGCCTGAATCGCTTGGATCGCGCCGCCAAGATCACTCTCCAACACAGACCACGTCCCCTCTTTCGTCTTGTGGCGCTTGACTATCTATCGTGATCGGTTTTCATCTAAGAGAATCACGAGGGGGCATTCGTTTGTTGGAGAGGCTCTATGACCTGAAAGTCTTAAGGCCAAGGAGTGCCTCTAGGTGTGGCCATGTCCAATTATGATGCCTTGGTGAAGAACGTCCTCTCGTCAACCCTCAATATTCAATCCGGCGATGACGTAATCGTCGAAACCTGGAACCACGGCGTCCCGATTGCCGGTGCTTTCGTATTCCAACTGCGTGCGTTAGGCGCACATCCGATGCTGCTCCTAGAAGACGAAGGGACATTCTGGAGAAGTGTCGAGTTGCTTCCGGAAGAAAAGCTTGGCAAAGTCGGAGAACATGAATGGACGGCAATGGAGAAGTCTAAGAAGTATGTTTTCGTACCAGGCCCGGCCGACTTTCCGAGAGTCTGGAAGAATCGAGCAAAGTTCGGTGCCGCGACATCCTACAACGAGGAATGGTACAACAGAGCCAAACAATATCGGCTCAGGGCGGCGCGGATAGCGTTAGGATACGCTACGCCACAGAGGGCTCGCGCATACGGAGTGTCGCTCGCCGCTTGGCAACGAATGCTCCTCGCGGCCTCAACGGTCGACTTCACGGAGCTTCAGGCAAATGTCCGAAAGATTGCCTCCATGCTGCGGAGCGGCCAGGTGAAAATCACGGACGCCAAAGGCACAAACTTGAACCTTAGGCTGGCCGGTCGGGAGACTTACCAGGACGATTGCATCGTTGACGAAGACGATCTGGATCACGGAAGGAATGTCGCCAACATTCCGGGCGGCGATGTCCTAGCCTGTCCAGACGAGACGTACGCGGATGGAACGGTTGTCTTTAGCCGACCTGCTCAGTATATGGGTAAATGGGTCGGCGGAGTTCGATTGAACTTCGAGAACGGCTTGTTGAAAAGCTACCGTGCTCGCCAAAACGCCGATTTCCTGAAGACTGCCTACGATAAGGCTGTTGGCGAAAAGAACAGGATAGCCGTGATCGGAGTGGGCCTAAACCCCAAAGTGAAGACCGGGTTCCCCCAAGATAGCCTGGCCTCAGGCGTTATTACTGTGGGAATCGGTGGAAACGATGACGTTGGCGGAGCCAGCAAAACCGATTTCTATTTCGCAGGCGTCCTGACAAAGGCGACGCTTACAGTCGACGGAAACAGAATAGTGGAAAATGGCGTACTCAAAGTGTGAACCGCAGAAACCCTGAGAGCAAGGATCTCAGGGGCACTTTGGCCCTATTTCTTTTGTTCGCTTCGGGGGCAATAGGGCGCTAGTTCGTCGCTTGTCTTACCCGTCAGGATCTCTTCGGATAGCAGTTCGCCGATTACAGGGGCTAGCATTATTCCTTTACCCGAGTCGCCGAGGGCAACCCAGAGATTCTCGAATCCAATTTTGCCGCAGAGGGGCCCAGAGTTCGGGGTGGTCTCAACTAGTCCCGCCCATGACCTCAGAACCTTAGCTGCTCGGAGCGACGGAAGCAGGCTCGTCAGTTCCGTTGCAGCTTCTTCTAAGAATTCTAGGGTTGATCTTGTATCCTTTGGGTTCGGATCCTTCCGTGGGATGTGGCAGATGATTTCTCCGCGAAGGCTCTGGTTTACGTAGAGCTTGTCCCGATACAGTTCAAGCATAGGCTTCAGGAAGAACTTCAACGGCTCCGTCGCAAGCATCTCATGTCTCACAATTACCGTCGGAACGTCTAGGCCAATGGATTGAAGGATACTGCGCGTCCCAACTCCCGCGGAAAGGACGACGGCGTCGGCTTCATAGCTGCCTTGATCGGTGTGAAGAGCACAAACCTGGTTTCCTTCAGTCTCGAGGCCTTTCACGAATGTTGGGCGAAGTAATTTGCCGCCATGCTCTATGAGGCCCTTCCAATATCCAAAGACGACGGAGAAGGGATGAATAGACCCATCGTCTTTCGACAGGGTTCCGCCTACGACCGAGCTTTCGTCAAGCATGGAGTAACGCCGAGAAATCTCTTCGCGCGAGAATGTTGTCGTCTCGATTCCGAGAGACTGTTGGATCTTCGCGCATTCCTTAATGTGCATGAGCTGGTCTTCGTCTGTTGCAAGGAGTAGGTAGCCGTCTTGGCGGAATGGAATGTTGAAGTCCAGTATGCCTGAAAGGCGTTCTAGAGCCTCTCGGTTTCGCCGTGCTAGTTTGATGTCATGCTCGTTGTCCCATTGCGAATGTACGCCTCCGATAGCCCTGACGCTCAATCCGCTTCCAGGGTATTTGCTTTCGAGCACTACTACCTCTGCTCCGCGCACGGCTAGGTTGTAGGCTATGCTGAGCCCCATTATTCCGGCTCCGACGACGATGACTCGCATTACTGCGTCTCCCCGGCAAGAACGCTAAGCCGAACCGGGTCGACTGGCGGTCGTTGCGTCGTCAGCCGCAGCTGGGCTGGTTTTAGCTTCTTCTCCGTTCCGAGCAGTCGGAGGACGTGCATGAGGCAGGTTTTGCCTTGGCATGGGCCTGTCGAAAAACCGGCGTATCGTTTCAGGGTCTCGATGTCGTCGTAGCCCAGCCGGATGGCTTCGAGCACGTCTTCTTCGGTTAGGTCTTCGCAAAAACAGACTATCTTCTTGCCCAATATTACTCGCCCACCCTGATCGCCCTTGCTTCGAGTAGCCATTCCTCGGGCACCTCGATTGTCACGAGCGCCGTTCCGTCGTTGCGTTTCGGAGGCAAGATTCGCATCACCTTGCCTTTGCCTAGAGCTTTCCCTTCTCTGTTGAGAGCGGTTACCTCTTGTCCGGCGTCGGGGGTTGGAAGAAACTCGTATGGTAAAGTCACATAGCCCCTCGCATCTTCGGACCTCAGGAGGAATATTGCAAGGCCAGGGCACGTCATTGCGCAAGCCATGCAGCCCGTGCACTTGTCGTAATCGATTTGCGGGATGTCATTGACATTTTCCATGTGTATCGCTTTGAGCTTGCACGCGAGGGCGCAGGAGTTGCAAGGGATTTGCTGCACACATTCAATCATTGCTACGGACCGTTTCTCTTTTAGGCGTCTAGGGGGTGGAACAAGGCCGAGTGAGGCTAAGGTGTCGGTTCGGATGATTCCGTCTTTAAGACACTGTTGGAATGGCTCCAATTTCATTTCCCTCCGGAACGATAACGTTTCCTAGTCCACGGCGTATCTTCTCGCCAAACGGCCCTGCTCGCTCCTCGTCAAGCCGTTTGACCCACGCTTCAAGCTGCTTTTCGTCTTCCGGCAAGCCGTACCCTAACTTGAGTGAAGCGTGAACGCCAACTATCTGTCCCTCGAGCATGGCGGTGGTTGCTTCCTCAATGCCCGAGACGTCGCCGGCCACATAGACGCCATCGGAGATCTCCATGAACTTCGTTCTATGGGCCACAAATCCTCCAAGTTCTGGGACGAATGTTTCCTCGGCTCCGGCTTGCTTGGCAAGTTCGTATGTGGGCGTTAAACCGACGGCGATGCAAATCAGGTCGCAGTCTATTTGCCTCTCTGTCCCTGGGATTGGGTTGAATGATTCGTCAATCCTTGCAATAATAGCGCCTTTCACTCGTTTTCTTCCCAGGGCTCTGACTACAGTGTGTGAAGTCAAGATTTCGACGCCCTGACGGCGAACCTTCCCCGCGTGTACGAGGTACCCCCCTATCTTCGGTAGCGCTTCAACGATAGCCGCTACTTTGACTCCGGATTGGAGTAATTGATACGAGAGAATTAGACCGACGTTGCCGGAGCCGACCACCAAGGCTCGCATGCCCGGCTTGATGGCGTAAGTGTTCATCACCGTTTGGACGCCCCCAGCTCCGTAGACGCCCGGGAGGTCATTGTTTTCAAAGACCAGCGTTCTCTCGTACGCTCCCGTAGCGACGATGATCTTCTTCGCATGTATCTTCAGAAGCCGGTCAGCCTGTGCCGCCGCGACCGTTCGGCCCTCGTAAATTCCGAACACGGTAGCACCTAGAAAGAGAGTGACCTTGCTGAGTCCGCTAACTTGTTTGGTAAGTTTATCGGCAATCCTGATTCCTCTGACACCCGCGTGATGCCTAGCGTCGCCAAAGAAACGATGGGTCTGCTTGACGAGTTGTCCGCCTAACATTTTCTTGTCGTCCAGAAGCATCACTCGCTTACATCGCTTTCCAGCCTCTAGGGCTGCGGTCAATCCTGCAGGGCCGCCTCCGATTACTACGACGTCGGCTTCCTCCGAGACCTTTGACCCACGCATGCCCGAAGCCGACTCCTTCGACGGCAGTCTGCCTAGACCAATGAACCCCGTTAGGATCTTGACGTAAGTTCGTCGGAGAAAAGTCGGATGAATCATCTTTCTGTGGTAGAAACCCGAGGCGAGGGAGAAGTAGAATCCCATCTTATCCATAATGGATAGTATGTCGTGATCGGCGTTGGGAAACGCGTTCTGCCTCGAGACGTGCATGCTGTCCTGCACGTTTACCATGCAGGTGCGCACGTTCGGGACTCCGTCCACCGTCATCATGCAAGCTGAACAGCGTCCTATACCACAAAAGAAGCCTCTCGGGCGATGGTATTTCATGCTGCGGCTGAATATCCGCAATCCATTCGCATAAAGGGCTGCAGCAATTGTTTCGTTCGCGTACGCCTTCACAGGTTTACCTTCGAAGTAGAAAGAAACCTCTCTTCCCCTGTCGAACTGGAAAATGGGATGTTCACTGATTCTTCCATCCATCGAGATAACATCCGTCAATCTAAGGTTAGAATCGGTGGGTTCTCCACCGGGACCAGGTACTCCCGAATGTCGAGATCGTCGTACTCAACGTCGATCGCATGGCGAGGGCATGCGCCTATGCACTGCCAACAGATGAAACATTCAGGCACATGATACCTAATGGCGGCTGGCACGGGGCCTTTGTGCTTCGCGACGCGTTCCTGGAAATATTGAAGCGCAACGGTGTTCTTGACAAAGTGGTCTATCGGTTTGCAGCGTTCATGCAATACTTCGAAAACGGAGCCCGGGCAACTCGTAACGCATGCTCCGTCACCATCGCATTTACTGTAATCGAACAGTACATAGGGCAATTTCAAACGTGAATGTTTCGTACGACACTTGGTATAAGCACACACCATTTACCCTAGATAGTCCCCATAGAGAATATACTATGCCTGCGCGCACCCGCGCTAAGTTCACAAGGGCCGAACCTAGCGGGTATAAAACTGTTGGTCCCAGTCGTAAGCAGGGAGGGACGCCGTCTTCCGCAGCCTACCTATGTGTTCAATTGGTCTTCGATTTGGGTAATTCGATATAGGAAAACTAGATAACGTTCCAGATTATTGTCGGACGCAATTGACTCTGCTTTAGGTTATCCCGGTTGAGAAAACTAATTCGTTGCAAGGGCAATCCCGTCATAACGCCCGATAACGGGCAAGGGTGGGAAGCCGGTGGTACGTTTAACCCAGCCGCTGTTGCCGCCGATGGCGTAATTCACCTCCTCTACCGTGCCGTTGATTCACGCGGGACGTCAAGGCTAGGGTATGCACGCTCGTCTGACGGATCTCATATCCCGAATCGTTCTCGGTCTCGGAGCCCGGCCCTCGAACCCTCCGCAAGTTGGGAAGAGTTTGGCTGCGAGGATCCGCGAATAACCCATCTTAATCGACGCTATTATGTCACCTACACGGCTTTTTCGCATCGAGGCCCTCGCATAGCGTTGGCTTCCACCGACGACTTCTCGCATTTCAAGAAATATGGAATTGTTGGGCCCGACGTGCACGACAAGGACTGTGTCCTATTTCCGGAACTCATCAATGGCAAGATCGCTTTGCTACACAGGGTTGAAGGGAAGATTCAAGTTGCCTACTTCGAAACTTTGGATGCCCTAGAGCATTCCCGAGAATACTGGGATGACTACCTGAGAAAGGTCAGAAATTTCGAGGTCATCAGGCCGCGGTTTTACTGGGAGAAAAGGAAGGTTGGGGCTGGGCCCCCGCCTATTAAGACGCCGAAGGGGTGGCTTCTGATTTACCATGGTGTGAGCGGGGAAAGGGTCTACCGTGCTGGGGCGTTGCTTCTCGACTTGGATGATGCCAAGAAGGTGATAGCTCGAACGAAAGAACCCATCCTTGAACCGGAAACTGAGTTCGAGAAGCTAGGTGTTGTTCCGAATGTTGTCTTCCCAAACGGAGCCGTCGTCCATCAAGGAGAATTATTCGTCTACTATGGGGGGGCAGATAGGGTGTGCTGTGTGGCTAGCGTTGCGTTGGATGATTTCCTTGACGAATTGGAGAAGGAAAACCCTTGAAGCGAGGCCTTCAGGTATTCTGCCCGAAGGTTTCGATGGCGGTCGCCGCACCGAGCAGAAATGATATTGTAGATTCGGCGCCTTGATTTTGATTCAAACCTGCCCGGGTTATGCCGTCATAGCATGCGCCAGTAGTATGGTCGTAGACTGCGACAGCATTGGTATTTAGGCCAAAGAACCATCCTAAGGCTTGCCGAAACGCCTTCGCGTACATCTCATGACCCGTGAGCTTGTAGGCGAGGGCTGTCGTTTCGATCATTGCACCAACATCTAAGGGTTGTTGGTCATACTGCGGGGCCTTGCCGCCCTTGATATACCAGCCATCGTTTCCTATTGGAATGTGTTTCTCGTTCTTCGTAGTCGCTCTTATGAGAAAAGAGAGGGATTTCTCTCCTACGGCGAGTAATTCCTCTTTGCCTAGGGCATCGTAGGCGGCGAACAACGCTTGGCTGAGGCGTGCGTTATCGTAGGTCAGCACATTCTCGAACCACTCCCAGTCTGCCGTTGCGTTCTTCTCAAATGCTTTGAGCAAATCGTTTCCCAGGTGTTCCAAGTTTAGGGCGAGGTTCCTGTCCGATACATCTGCCTTGACTCTTTCAGCAAGGCCGAGACATGTGTACGCCTTAGTTCGCGGAGAGTTTGATGCCATGCCCCACGGCAAGGCACGATCAAATATGCGGCGGGCGAAGTTTTTCACACCCATCGGTAGGTTCGATCTTATCACGACGCCGGCAGACCAAATTGCCCTTCCTAGGTGGTCGCCAACCGACGGCACGTCTATGATCCTATGTGAGAAATCCATGAGGTTGTGAAATCTTCCGTCGTCTGCTTGCATGAGAAGAATGAATGCGAGTAGCTTACGTTGCAGGTCGGTGAGGCGCTCGCTCGGCCAGAATTGTTGTGCTTTGGCAGCGAAAACTAAGGCTCGAGCGTTATCGTCGGTTGTATAGCCTTCCTTCTTGAATGGGATGGAGAAAGTTGCATGTTGGAGAACCGCGTTATGGTCGGTTATCGCGTAAAGGTGGTCAAGTTTCACTGACTCTTGAAGTTTCAGTGACAGTTCCCTCAATTCGCTTTGCAGATCTGAAGAGGTCAGCATATTCATCGGCCACGTTTCCCCATGCAAGTTGTTGACCATACTGGAGTGCGTTCGCTTCAAGTTTGCGGCGGAGCCTTGGGTTGTCTAATATTCGCTTGACACACTTAGCAATAGAGTATTCGTCTCCGAAATCACAGAGTAACCCCCGATTCTTCGAAAGGACCTCCTCCGCGAATATCGTTGGCGTCGAAACGACGGGTTTGCCGTGGGTGAGTGCAAATGTAATTGTCCCGCTTGAGACTTGGTCCCGTCCTACGTAAGGGGCCACGTAAATGTCGGAGGCCTGCAAGTATAGAGAGAGTTCAGCTTCAGGAAGGTACTGATCCACAAAACGGACGTTTCGTTCGAGTCTCAGATGCTTAGCTATCTCCACTAATTTGTTTCGATACGCTTCGCCCTCGCGTTTTCTCACTTCGGGGTGTGTTTCACCGATTACCAAGTAGAGGATGTTCGGCCAGTCCTTGACCAGGTAGGAAAGGGATTTGATCGCATGCTCTATTCCTTTACCGGGGTTGATCAGGCCGGTGGTTGCAAGAACAATTCGGTTGCGAAGGTGAAGATGCTCCCTCGCATAGCTTCTGCGTCTTTGGTCCGGGACTGTTGCTCCGTGTGGGATCACTCGTGTCTTTTCAGGTGGAACTCCATAGTCCTCTGTGAGAAGCTTCTTGGCTGACTCTAGCATGACTACGATGTTCGTACTCAGGCGGGAAATCTCCCGCACGACTTCAAGTGCTTTCTCACTAGGGTTCATCACAACCGAGTGGAAAGTTGTTATGAAGGGCGGTTCGAGGTTCTTGCATAGATCAAGGATATACTCTCCCCACTCCCCGCCGAAAATTCCGAACTCATGCTGGATGCTTACGGCGTCAAGGTTTGCTTCATTGAGGAAACCTGCCCCAACAACGTAGCTCGCTCGATCGTACTGGTCGATAGAGTTCGTCTTCGATGGTAGCGATGGATCGTTTTCGATGGGGAGGATAAGTGTGCGTTGCACTCTGCGTCGAACAATCAAAGCTTGCGACAGGTCACGCGTGAACGTGGCTATGCCGCACGCACGAGGCGGATACGTGCTCACGTATCCAATGCTCAGATTCTCGACGCTCAAACTTGCTCAACTTCAAACCAAATTCGCAAATTCGAAAATTACGAAGAGGCTAACTTGGAACTTTCATGTTCCAACATTAATAACTGTATCCCAAGACAAGAACTCTTGCCATTCGGGTTCGCGCACCTCATTCCGTCAATTTCCAAATCTACCCGGCCCTTCATCTCATTATTGGCCGTCATCAGAGAACAGTCGGTTTAGGCATCAATGAGGCTCGAGACATGATAAGGTTAGCAACTTTGTCTGGGTGCGGGGCATTGGACATCTCTGCGACGATATTCTCCGTATGGTCCATGCCGTGAACAACACCGTATCCGCTCTTGGTTATGGGGACAATATTCCCAAACCCTGCCAAACGGCCAACGAGGCTTTGCGATGCCTCAACATCGCTGAGGGATGAGAAAGGAATCTGACGAACGCTACGGCGAAGTAACTGTTTCTGAATAGCGATGTAAGAATCTGTAACTTTGTACGTGTACATGTTCCTCCGCACTAGTCCAGCCAGAATCATCAGGATCCCTAATCCTATCACGCCCAGACCCGCGAGTATGAGTATGTAACCCCCGGTCAATCCAAGTGCCATAGGGAGCTGAATGACAGACGAACCTGCCAGCAGCGCAAGTCCGAATGCGAAAGTGATTAGGCCCTTCCAAGCGAACGGAATTAGGCTTGGTTTGATTTCGATGACTCCGTTGGCGGTCGGTTTTGACATTGCGTCGTCGGCTCCGCAGGTTCTTTCGCTTTGAGATGACTTAAGGGCGCGTCTCGGGTGCCACTTTCTCCACCTGGTGAGTTCCATTACGGGTTGAAAGGCAATACACTGGTCACGAGCGCTCAGTGAAATCGACCAAAATGCCTAGGAGTCATTCGGGCTATTCATGTTGACGTAGGGCTTGCTATGCGTATCGCAGTTATTTCGGATATTCATGCTAATTGTTTCGCGCTCGACATTGTGCTCGCCGAGCTCTCTCGCGATTCAGTTGATCGTATCGTCTGCTTGGGCGACACCGTTCAAGGCGGGTCGCAGCCGGCGCAGACACTACGGCGTCTGCGCGAATTGGGATGTTCGATCGTGATGGGTAATGCCGATGCTTGGCTCTTGGACGGGAACGATGCTATTGAGCCCACATCGCAACAACAGCGTGATGTGCGTGCTTGGACCCTCACTCAGCTTTCCGCCGACGACCTGAATTACATACGTGGCTTTCAACGCACCGTTGAGGTTATGCTAGGAGATGGGCGGCGTATGTTGTGCTTCCATGGGTCTCCGTATTCCTACGACGATGTGCTCTTGCCGGAGACGCCCAGGGAAAACTGGGATCAACTCTTGGGGCAGTCGGGTCACGAGGTACTTGCCGGCGGCCACACGCACACCCAACAGGTACGCCGCATTCGCGAGGGTTTGTTCTTCAACCCAGGCAGTATCGGCGTCGCCTACAACTACTACCTCCCCAAGGAACAATTTCATACCGATCCATGGGCAGAGTACGCCATCCTCTCATGCCGGCAAGGCGGGACCAGCCTAAGCTTCCATCGTGTGCCTTATGATCTCGAAAAACTCGTCACAATCATCCAGGCCAGCGGCCGGCCTCATTTCGAGACTATGGTAGACGATTACCTCCGCGGAGAAGGTGCGGGAGAGAGGCTCGCCTTTGAAAGCATAAGCCCTTTTTCCAAGAGCATGCAGAGATGATTGTCGCTGTTATCCTTGGCTCAAGCATCGACGGCACAGGCTTCTCGTTACAACGCAAGCGCCTATTGGTTCACACGGTGCAAGAACTGTTCACACTTCCTGCTGAACCACAGCACCGCCGCCGATCATCACTGTATGGACAATGAATGCGGTTGCCGAGGATTTCAGCAACCGTAACGAGCTGCCCTATAGGGTTCCAGACAAGATAAGCCCGTAGAATTGAATGTACGACGTTCCCTCAGCCTGATTCTCTAGAAAAATGGAAGGGTGGGACTTACGTCCCTGTCGTTGCGGTAACAGTCGTTGTCACGTTTCCCTCAGTTATGGTCGTATTAGCTACGGTCGTTGTTACCGTATAGCTAATTGTCACGTTCGCCACCGTCTGGGTCGTTGATGTTGTCTCGCTAAGGTACTGTGTAACGGTTACCGTCACATTTCCAGTAGCCTGTTGGACAGACGGAGTGCTAACTGTGCTGGTGGACGTAGCGGATTGCGTCGCGTTACCGACTGCCACTTCTGCGGGCGCGGTTGCGTTTGCCGTAGAGCTGGAAGTCGTATTCGTCACGCTGGTGCTGTTCGTTTGGATTGTAGTCTGAACGAGCGAGGATACGGAAGTCGTAGAAGTGCTATTGCCTGTAATCGCGTTTCCTGCGGACTGCGTGGAGTTTGAAGTTGACGTAATATTATTGTTGGTTTGAGTCGTGTTCTGAGCGACGGCTAAGGAGGACGTAGAGCTCGCAGTTGAGTTGGTTTCCTGAGTTCGATTCAATGTGCTGGTAATCGTTGAGCTACTTGCCGTGGTACTCGTCGGGCCCGTCGTCTGTGCCGTATCTTGGGTAACCGTTCCGGTGAGCGAAAGGTACGCAGCCGAATTTAGTTCGCTTGGCGGTGTGAGTGATAACGCGTTTCCATTCATTGTGCCATGAAGGACGAGCTGGGATCTTCCCGAGCTTGTGTCAGCAAAGATTGCAACGTCTCCAAATTGGTTGACGGTTCCTTGTCCCCCTGTGATGGGGTAGGCGGTTGAACCAATGTTGATGGTTCCTGTGATGTTCTCCAGTATGAGCCATTTGTCCGCGTTCTGGTAGCCGCGTGCTGTGAGGTTTAGGCTTGCGGTTCCGGATGGGCCTGTGCCGATTGCTGTGGCTTGGCCGGTCGCGCTAATAGTTACTGGGTAGGTAGGGGGTGTTTGGTCCGCACGGGCGAAGGTGGGCATGAGGGTTAGAATTGAGATCGCTAACAACAACGCTGCGAAAGTGTTTTGTCGTGCTAGTCTGCTTTGCAATTTCTTTCGCCCCTGTCCAGCCGGAGTAGTATATCAATGTTCGCTATGAGAAACATCAATGTTTCATCAGTAATCTACGAGCACCAATAGCGGTACCCCTAGCGGGTGGAAGCGAGGATATATCCTTCGATAAGCATTATTTGAGGGTGGATGGTGCCGCTTGAAGTCGCTCGTTCTCGCCGTAATGTTAGCTCTGGTGCTGCTTGGATGCTGCATCGTTCCCTCTTTGGGCCAGGGAGTGACTGAGGGTTACACTCTCTACGTTACTTTCTTCTACCCGCTGCATTTCATGTACAATCTGCAGGTAACCGTCCAGGATCAAACGGGTAAGGTTGTGGGGAGGGGCTTGAGCCCTGACGGTTCGATGGTCATAATTCCAGTTCGGACGGAGACTCCGATCGTCTGGTTGTCTGCGTACGCATTAGGCTACGCTAGTGGACCGCTTACAAATTATTATCCAGCGAGTCCTCAATTTTGGGTGGTCGCTGGAGGGTCAACCGTCCCGGTTGAGATTACGGGTGGCGACTACTGGATAACAATTAACTTATCCGTCTAGGATCCCGCCTTCTCCTTCGGCTTTGTGTCCTCGACCCTAGCTCAATCCAGTTGCCGTCTGGATCCTTGACGTAGGCCAGCATCCATCTTCCTTCTTGAAAAGGCGCGATTGCATGGGCTCGCGTGAGTTTCCCATAGGCAGCTGAGGAGTCTTCTACTTCAAAAGCCAAATGGTCCAGTCCGGATCTTCCGCCATGTCTGTACCCTCTTGGGTACCAATTTAATTCGAGAATCTGTTTTGACCCTCTCGTAGTCAGCCACGCCACACGTCCGCCTGTTTCCGTGATCTTGGTCTTGAAGATCAGTTTCATACCCAGTGCCTTCGTGTAAAATGCGATTGATCGCTCTAGGTTAGAGACGTGGATTCCGGTGTAGATGAATTTGGATCGCACAGCTACGTTACCATTTAGATGGACGTTTAGAGGATATTATGCCTGTTGTCCTCGTGACGTTGCCCACTTAACTCTGATATCGACGAACAAAACCGCATCACAAACGGTGCCGACCCCACTTTATTTGAAGTTTGCTCACCCGTCATGGGCCCCAAGAGGAGTTCGGTAGTTGTAAATAGCTCGCGCAATTTTCGTTGCGATATCCACTCGATGGACTAGACTATGATCCCGAACAAGGAAATTCCGGAAAACAACGAGTCGAAGGACGCGCAACCGAGCCTTTTGGGATTCAAGAACGTGGTTAGACTTGGTTATGTGAGCCTCTTTACGGATTTCTCGACTGAGATGATTCTGGGGTTGCTCCCCGTGTTTATTCACGATCAACTTGGTGCGTCATATGTGATTGTCGGCCTTATCGAAGGGAGCGCGGAAGCGATGAATAATGTCTTTCGAATTCTAACGGGTGTAATCACTGACCGGATAGCGAAGCGCAAACCATTGGTCCTCTTTGGGTACGCGCTTTCATCCTTTGCGAAGCCTCTATTCGCTTTCGCAACGACATGGCAGCAAGCGTTGGTTGTGCGGGTCACGGATAGGGCCGGCAAGGGCGCGCGGACTTCACCTCGTGACGCTCTCATTAGCGATTCGATCGCGAAGTCAGAGGGAGGTAAGGCCTTCGGAGTGCATGAATCATTGGACCAAGTGGGTGCTGTTCTTGGGCCGCTCGTAGCGTTCCTTGTCTTTCCGTTGATCGGTTTTAGGGGAATCTTCTGGCTATCATTCGCGCCTGCGGTCGTATCTCTACTCATCTTAGTGTTCTTCGTTAAAGAAGCCGTGGGCTTGAAGAAACAGACTCATCTACTCGAAAACGCTAGGCAAGTAATGGATCGACAATTCATTTTCATTCTCGCCGTCTTAGCCGTGTTCTTAGTCGGAGCATACAACTTCTCATTCATCCTCTTGCGCGCGTCGTCGCTTGGAGTGCCGGATGGACAAATCCCGTTGGTGTACGTCGTAATCAACGCAATTAGTGTGGTCGCCGCGTTTCCGTGTGGTATTCTTGCGGACAGGGTTGGCAAGATGCCGGTACTTGGTCTCAGCTACATAGCCTTCATAGTCGCATCCGTAGCCGGAATTCTCTTGGTAGGAAGTTGGGTCTACGGTTTCGTTATCGGAGGCTTATTCGGCGTCTATATGGGAATATCGGATACCGTTCAGCGCGCAATTATCCCCGATTTCACGAAGATCGAACTGAAAGGGACGGCCTACGCTTTCTATTATCTCCTCGTAGGAGCGAGCTCATTCGTGGCTAACTCCGTCTTCGGCTATCTTTGGACGTTCACGAGCTCTTCCGCCGCATTCGAGTATAGCGCCCTAACCTCTACGATAGGCGGTATCGCATTAGTATCATTTCTTCTAATTCATCGCTAGGGGCGAAACGGAATAACTCTCGGTGGCGAGAGCGATTCGCCCATTGCGCGGTCGCACCGGGTATGAATGGTCACTCTCGCGACCTCAATTCCCAATTGTCCGCGTGCACAAATTCGTCTTCCAGAAAATTGAAGGTAATCCTTTAAGCAAAAGGCCAAAATGAACTGACTGTAAGCGGCTTATGTCACATTCCACCTCCGGGTCGTGTGCAACTTGCGGTTGTGGCGAGACCTCTTGTGCTAGCTGCACTGTGCCGGAAGGTTGCTCGAATTGTGTTGACTGTTGCTGTAGCTCCTCCCATACTACTTGGAGGCAGGGTAGGATCAAAAGTGGAATGCGGTTGGAGTACATCAGTTTCGCTTGGATGAGCGTCGAAGTCCTAGGTTCGATCGGCGCGGGTATCTTGGTGGGTAGCCTAGCTCTGATAGCCTTCGGAGGCGATAGCTTAGTTGAACTTTTTTCAGCCCTTGTCGTAGCACGTCATCTGAAAGAGGATGTCGGCGGTTCACAAATGCTAGGGAAAAGGACAGCTCAATTGAGCTGCGCGTTCCTTTTCTCTCTACTCCCAATCATCGGCCTCGGAGCCCTTTACTCCTACCTGAAGGGCGTTAGACCCGAGGGTTCTTTCCTTGGGATTCTAATCGCGATTGGCGCCGTGATTGTGATGCCCTACCTGTGGCTCGAAAAGAAGAAAGTCGGCGATGAGACCAACTGCGTCCCGTTAAAGATAGATGCGGTTGAGTCCGCAACATGTTTCCTAATGTCACTCGCACTTCTTGGGGGGCTTCTTGCTGAATTCTTCCTAGGTCTATGGTGGGCCGACTACCTAGCGGCCGGCGTCATATTGGTCTTCGTCGCCAAAGAAGCGATCGAATCCTACCATGAAACGTGCGGCTTAGGATAGCAGAGCTAGCCCAGTAGGGAACCGCACTTTTTCGATGTCCCTTCGAGTTTCCAGCTCACTTCAGGCGCTTGAAGCTCCATGTCCCAATGGCGACCATTACGAATGCGAAGCAGGTCAACACGATTAGGTTCAGCGTGACTGGTAGTTGGGATGTCCCGAGAAGGACTCCTCTGAGGCCATCTACCGCATATGTCACGGGGTCGAGGGCAGTGAATACGAGTAGGTAAGTGGGCAGGTTCTTGATTGGAAAGAGGGCGCCACTGAAGAAGAACATTGGGAACACTAGGAAGCTAACGATAAGTTGGAACCCTTCCACGCTTTCCATGTTTGAACCGATAATTAGTCCGAGGCTCACCAAGGCGCAAGCGAGAATGAACATGAAAAGAAAAGAAATTGCAACCGCGATCACGTTATACTTGATGCCCAGCAGTACCCCGAAAAGAAGCATTGCACAGCCCTGAAGGAGCGCATCGATGCTTCCACCGACCATTTTCCCAGCGAAGATTGTTGTTCGGGAGAGAGGCGCCACGAGTACTTCCTTGAAGAAGTCTATTTTCTTATCCCAGACAATGTACAACCCGAAAAATACCGAGGAGAACAGGATAGTCATCGTCAATATCCCAGGAAAGATGAAGACTTGGTAGTTCACGCCACCCAGAGAAATCGCCGATCCTAAACCTCCCCCAAATACAATTATCCACAGGAGCGGAGTGAACAGTGACGAAACAATGCGCGACTTTTCTCGGCTAAAGACCTTGAGCTCACGGTACCAGAGAGCATAGAAGCCTTCGAGTTCTCCCATCAGTGGCCGCTCCTTGTTCGTGCTATTCGTTCGAAAATTCCTCCCTCCCCCGATTCCTCGCGTATTTCTCGGCCCGTGTAGTGTAGGAAGACGTCGTTCAGTGTGGCGGTTCGAACCTCGACCGCGTCAGCCTCTCCGACCGTTCCTAGGATTTCCTGTAAATGTTTGCTAGCTTCCTTCACTGTGAGCCGAAGTGTATTGCCCTTTTGCTCCATCGATAGGATGTAATTCAAGCCCTTCAGTTTATCCATTCTTGGAGCGCGCACGCTTAGTCGAATTATGTCTCCGCCCAGCTTCGACTTCAAGGCTGACGACTTATCTAAGGCGACGATTTTTCCGTGGTCAATTATCGCCACGCGGTTACAGAGGCGGTCTGCCTCCTCCATGTAATGTGTAGTTATGATCACAGTCACTTTCTCAGATTCAACCAAGTGCTCTATGTAAGCCCAGATATGTTCGCGAGTTTGAGGGTCTAGGCCAAGTGTGGGTTCGTCCAGGAATAGTGTGTGGGGGTTGTGCAAGAGTCCTCTCGCCAGCTCGAGTCGACGCCGCATGCCTCCAGAGTATTTTTTCACAATGTCGTTTTGTCGATCCTGCAAATCTACAAGGTTTAGGACGTAGTCGATGCGTTTGTCCCGTTCGTCCTTTGGCACGCCGAACATGAGCGCGTGAAGGTATAGGTTTTCTCGTCCGGTCAGGATGTCGTCGCTGCTGGGATCCTGGAAGACTATGCCGATGGATCGTCGAACGTCCGCCGGCCGAGAAATCACGTCATATCCATTGACCCGCGCCGTGCCTTCCGTAGGTTTAAGGAGGGTTGCGAGCATTGAGAGCGTGGTGGTTTTCCCAGCTCCATTCGGCCCCAGCAAACCAAAGATTTCCCCCTCTTCAATCCCGACGCTTAGGTCGGACACGGCAAGCAGGTCGCCGTAGCGTTTTGTCAGATGCTCTGTCTCGACCGCAAACGTCATTGTTTGAAACCACGTGAATTGGAATGATGTGTGCCTTAAATTGACTGAGAATAAGGAACAAAAGCTACCTGCATGAGCGTGGACTCATCGAGCACTAATTGGGACAACCTTCCGGTTTAGCGGGCCGGTATACTGCGTGGTTGGTCGAATCAGCCTGTTGTTCGCCACCTGTTCCAAAATGTTGGCGGTCCATCCAACTGAGCGGCTGGCGGCGAAGGTGGCTGTGAATAGGTCTGCGGAAAGGCCGACTGAGTGCATCACTACGGCAGAGTAGAATTCCACATTTGCGTAAAGTTTGTGTTCAGGCCTATATTCCTGAAGAATCCGAATAGCCGTTGCCTCAACTACCTTTGCCAGCTCGATGATGTTCTTCTCTGCGCTCTTCTCTGCAATCTCCTTTAGGATTTGAGCGCGCGGGTCCGTCGTTCTATAGACCCTGTGGCCAAAACCCATCAGGCGTCTGTCGGACTTCAATTCATTTCTTATCCATCCATCCGCCCGTTCCGGCGTGCCAATATCCTGCAGCGTTTTCAATACGGGAGCGGGAGCTCCGCCGTGAAGCGGCCCCTTAAGGGCGCAGACTGCGGCCACTACCGCTGAATATGCATCAGACCAAGTTGACGCCACAACTCTGGCAGTGAACGTTGACGAATTCATACCATGATCCGCAAGGAGAATCAAATACTTGTTAAGAGCGTCGACCTTCACCGGCTCAGCGGGCCTCCCGGTCAGCATGTATAGGTAATTCGCTGAGTGGCTCAAGTCTTCGCGCGGTTCGACTGGTTCTTGCCCGTGCCGAATACGGTCGAACGCAGCGTTGATGGTGGGGATCTTTGCAGAGATCGCAATCGCATCATCCATGTCAGGCCTCTTAAGCGGCATCTCTGTCCCAAGAACGGATATCGCAGTCCGAAACACGTCTAACGCATTGGATGACGCTGGAAGCTTGCGGATTGCAGACTGGAGGCTCTCTGGAATAGTCCGCTGATGTGCAAGGCGGGTGTTAAACTCCTTTAGCTGATCTCGGTTAGGCAAATCTCCGTTCCACAGGAGGTATGCGACCTCTTCGAACGAGAGTGAAGAGGCTAAGTCGTGAATGTCGTAGCCTCGGTATATGAGCCGGCCTGTGTTTCCATCGATCTTGCAAATCGCACTGTCATCTACGATGACCCCTTCTAGGCCCTTAGCAGTGATCATCCTTGGTCAGCGACTAAGTCTAACCGCTTCTTTATTACCCGTCCCTTGAGGTTTTGCGCCCTAATTCTCGCTCCTCCCACGATCAGAGGATTGGTGAGTTTGGAGAAACTGCGGCCCTGTCGTAGAGAGAATTGGGACAGAATTGCAGTCAAAGAACGCCGTAATCCAGTCGGATAGAGGCCCGATGCTCGGTCAGTATGCATGCTGGAATGGTTTCTTAAAGAGGCAAGCGCCACTATTGTCGAGGGCTAACGTAGGTTGCATCCCATTTCTGGACGTGAGTCCGGAGTTGTGACCTTCAAAGAAGGTGATCAAGTTCGCGTTAACGATGACGCCACCGTGGCTCCGGACGCAATCAGAGGTGAAATTGGGACCGTAACCAGGATTGCTAGTTTCTCCACATCACCCCCTCAGATGTCTGAACAAATCATCGCGGTTGAACGGCATCAGCAGCTGATCAAACAACCGCGTGAAACTGATATTCTTGGTTTCGCATTGCAAGTTCGCTTTCCCAAAGGCGGAGACTCCGTGCTCGTAGCTTCAAATGAAGTGACCTTGCTGTCAAAGTTTCGGGAACGGATTGACAATCTGGCACAGCAACTGATTGGCCATCTAACCGACCCACAAGAGTTTTCGGTCCTTAGCGATGGCGGTTTAGATGTTCCGTTCGTCAACCAGAATTTTGATGCCCCGTTCTTTGGAAATATCGCGAGATATGTTCTGAGGCCGAAGCTGGGTAGGTCGGCAACTAAAGTTCTCTCTCCTGAATCATCCGGGCCTCCCTTAGCTGCCGTGTACGCTAGCATAGCCGGGCTAAAGTTCGTTAGGGCCGTGAAGGTTTACAATAGATTGAGCCCTCAAGTTCCAGCGACTTGGCGGGGAACGATCGTCGGAGATATTGAGGTAGCGTCAGCGACCAAGAAAACGCACCATCACTTCGCGATTCCGTCCGGCTCGATTGTTGAAGGCGATAGCGTGATAATATTTGATGATGTCGGGTTTACCGGAATGACTCGTAACGCATGTATTCAACTCGTTGAGAAGACTGGCGCAAAGGTTTCGGCTGTCGTAAATGTTATTGAGAAGTCGTACGGGCCCACGCGACAGGTTGGAGTGAAGACAATGGCTATTCTTGGAATCAAGGGATTCAAACCGGACAGCGCTTTCACATGTAAGTTGGAGATCAACGAGCTCCTAGCTGAACGACTAGATCCACCGAGGATCATTGATGGCGTAAATTACGAACCACACCGTTCTTTGTCTTCGCTACAGGCTCAGTAGCGGCGTGTGACGCCATTGAGATGTAGATAACCAAGCGTTAGCCCCCCTCTAAAGGGGGGGTGGTAAGCTGGCAAGTCCCGAAAATGGTCGAATCTAAGGGTTTTAGGCTTCGAGGCATAGCGTTCTTTTAGAACGTCTCAATAGGAGTGCGGGACGACGCGTTTTGCAGATTGAGTATTGTGATTTCCCAGAGGATGTTCGGTACGATGTTGAGAACATGGTCTGGGTAAAAGGTGATTCAACTGGAGTTGGTATTCGATTAGGGATCACAAGTGTTCATGCAGCGGTTGCTGGTAAGCTGAATAAGGTCAGATTCAAGCCGACTAGGACTCGTATCCTTAAGGGCGAAAGTGTGGCGACAATTGAAAGTGCCAGATATTTCGGTGTAGTTCGAACGCCATGTGCTGGGGAGCTGATAGCCGCGAATGCGCGTTTGGAGGTTGATCCTAAACTTGCGAACGACAGTCCCTATGGTGAAGGATGGTTTGTTGAAATCAAACCGGACCCCGATAGAAGCGGCTTAGAGTCTTTGTTGGAACCGAACGCTGCGGTAGATAGGATTAGGGCGCAGATACGGGATTTGCGCATTAGATGTTTCGTTGCCTATCCTGACTATGAGATGTGGGAGATTGGTGTCGAATGCGCCGCGGTCTTGGTTCGTTTGAACGAGCTACTTGAGAGTTGCAGGGTGAACGAGGTTGTTCATGTTGTTTCTGATGACCCTACCGCGGACATTGAAATGGAGCGGTGGGCCGATGAAACCGGACAGAAAGTACTCGAATCGAGGAAGGAAGGGAATCTGATGCACTTCATTGTTAGGAAGGTGAAGTGACTCAGCTCTTCTCGATGGGGTTCTTGACCATGTTTCCCCATTCCGTCCATGACCCGTCGTAATTCTTGACGTTGGGGTAGCCGAGTAGATACTTGAGTACGAACCACGAGAAGGACGACCGCTCTCCAATTCTGCAGTACGTTACGACTTCCTTGTTGGGTGTGACTCCTTTTCCTTCGTACAATGCCCTAAGCTCTTCCGGTGACTTGAAAGTGCCATCCTCCTTCACGGCTTGCGACCACGGGATGTTGACGGCGCCCGGAATGTGCCCACCGCGTTGTGCGTGCTCGTTGGGGTACTCCGGGGGTGCAGTTATTTCGCCCGTGAACTCAGCGGGGCTTCGGACATCCACCGAGACGCTGTTCTTTTGTCCGAGTCGGTTCCTCATTGCGTCAAGGTATGTTCTGATATTTTCGTCGGTTCCTTTGACCTTGAAAGTCGACTTGGCATAAGTTGGTTGGTCTTTTGTGACCTGTCCATCCTCTGCGAGCCATTTCTTTCGTCCACCGTTCATCAGGACGACGTTGTCAACTTGGTAATACTTCATGATCCAGAACGCGAATGCGGCGAACCAATTGTTGAAGTCACCATAAAGAACGAGCTTTGAACCGTCGCTGAATCCAACCTTGGAGAGTAGCGCCTCCAGCTGTGGCTTGCTTAGGATGTCCCGAGCGACAGGATCGTTCATGTCTTTCTTCCAATCAAAGAGCACGGCGCCCGGTACATGGCCTAGGTTATAGTTGGCTGTGGGATCATAGTCTACTTCTGCGATTCTAACCTTAGGGTCGCTTAGATGCTCTTTCACCCAAGACGTTTCCACGAGAACCTCGGGGTGTTTGTATGCGTTTGACATGTTTGATCGGAAGGACCTATTACGTATGTCATATTTAACTCCAACCAACCTCGATCCCAGAACCTGTTAGCGAGGCTCGCTTGGCGCTTTCAGTCGACTGTTCGTGCTTCGACTAAAGTTTTAAATGCGGATGGAAAAGTTTGGCCCAGTAACGGGCATGTCATTGGCGCCCGTTGAATCGGAAACTTCTTTCCTTCAACCAAGCGCGAACGACTCAGCCGTCTCTATGCTGCAGTGAGGTACAATTCGGTTTGGCTAACAAGATAAGCGAAGGTTTGACTTTCGACGATGTCCTTCTAGTTCCTAAGAAAACCGGTGTGCGTTCTCGAAAGGATGTTCACACCAGAACAAGTCTCTCTCGTAACAGAGAATTGAACATTCCAATCATTAGCGCGCCGATGGACACGGTGACCGAACATGCGATGGCTATCACGATGGCCCGCGTCGGTGGGATAGGGATCATTCATAGATTCATGTCGATCGAACAGCAAGTTGACGAGGTTCTAAAAGTCAAACGGTCAGAGAGCATCGTGATCGATCAGCCCTACAGCCTCAGTGGAGGCGAGAAGCTTAGGGACGCTAGGGAACTGATGGCGCGACGGGACGTCACTGGTCTATTGGTACTAAACGCCGATGGAAAACTCGAAGGGATTCTTACGTCTCGCGATATCCTCTTCGAACGTGATCCCAACAAACCAATTCGAGACATTATGACTCCCATCAAAGACATGGTCACGGCTCCCCCCACCACAACCTTACAGGAAGCGGAGCGAATATTGCACCAGCACAAGGTTGAGAAGCTGCCGCTCGTTGATCGAGAAGGTAAACTCCGTGGCCTGATTACTAGTCGAGACCTGCTAAATCGTGAACAATACCCCAACACGTCGAAGGACGAGAAAGGTCGATTGATGGTTGGGGCAGCGATCGGAGTCAAGTCTGATTTCATGGAGCGAGCGGCGGCATTGCAAAAGGCCGGCGTAGACGTTCTGGTACTCGACATAGCACACGCTCACTCCGACGTTGCGCTCGAAGTTATACGCGCAATCAAGAAATCAATTCCAAATGTGGAGATGATAGCGGGAAACGTGGCTACGGCTGAGGGAACCGCGGATCTTATCGCGGCGGGAGCAGACGCCGTCAAAGTCGGAATTGGCTCCGGGTCTATTTGTATTACGAGAGTGGTTACGGGAGCCGGTGTACCTCAACTTACGGCTATAATGGACTGCGCGAAGGTCGCGGACGAAGCTGGGGTGCCGATAATAGCTGACGGAGGAATAAGAAATTCCGGGGACATAACGAAAGCGATCGCGGCAGGAGCTTCAACTGTCATGGTTGGAGGCCTCTTGGCCGGGACCGAGGAGAGCCCTGGGATGACGGTAATGAGGGAAGGTAGGAAGTTCAAACTGGTGCGTGGAATGGCTTCTGTAGCTGCATCCTACGACAGGCTTGGCCGCGAACCTAACCAATCAGAACTTGAGAGCGTCGGCGGGCTACTAGATTATGTCCCTGAAGGGGTGGAAGCATTCGTCCCGTTCAAAGGCAGCGCGTCTGAACTCATCAACCAACTGGTCGGAGGGCTAAGGTCCGGCCTCAGCTATTGTGGGGCTACCGAAATCGCTCAACTGCGAGGCAAAGGCGAATTCGTCAAAATGTCTTCTGCTGGGTTGAAGGAAAGTTACCCACACGATGTCGACGTGATGTAGCCACCAAGCGGCTGTCTCGTCGAGTCTGCTTTGCAAATCCTTACAGTTGGCCACTCGACCAGGACCATGGCCGAGCTAGGCCAGTTACTTTCAACTTATCACACTACTCTGTTAACAGACGTGAGGAGTTTCCCGCGTTCTCATCGAAACCCACAATTCAATAAGGAAACAATCGGCCTCGAGCTCTCAAACTCCGGAATCCAATATGTCTGGCTCAAGAAATTGGGAGGGCGGAGAAAGGGGTTAGGCTCTTCTTCGCAGAATGTGTGCTGGAAGAACAAATCGTTCAGGAATTTCGCCGATTATATGGAAACAAACGAGTTTCACGAGGGAATCCAGGAGCTCATCAACCTCGCTCAAACCGAGACCGTGACAATTATGTGCGCGGAGGCTGTCTACTGGAGGTGTCACCGATCGATGATCGCTGACTTTCTGAAATCGGAAGGTATCACGGTGACCCATATTCTCGACGGGAATCATTCCAAAGAACACGAGTACACACAATGCGCTAAGATCGTGTACGGAACACTCACTTATCACGAGTAGGAAAACGCATCCTCAACGAAGATACATCACATAGCAAGTCTCGACGTTCAGCCAGGAGACGAGGATTAGACCGATTGTATTTTCGAAGTCCCCTAACTTATCTTCTTACCCGTATTGGGCCCGAAACTAAGTGATTGGACCTCGTCGATGTCAATGCTGACCACGGCTTTCGGTTTGAAGCCGATGGTTTTCAGTTGACTTGCAGCTTGCTGAAATAAGGGGCCAAAAGTCTCGAGAATCGCCTTTCCTCTTAATCTGAAACCTATTACTGCCTGTGGGTCAAAGAAGACGACGGAAACTCGAGGAGTCTTCTTTAGCACCTCCTCCAAGGTCTGGGAGAACACGTCCGTGAACTCGATATGGTTCTCGTCTCTAATGCGGAAGTGTTTAGGTGAAGCATTAGGGTTTCCGTCCACGGTCAGCGTCGCTAAGACTCCGACTGCGCCGTTGTACTCTTTGTCGTATTTTTCTGACATGAATTTCTTAAAACTGTCTGGTATCAAGTCGGGCAACTTCTGTTATAGTACGAATTTGACATGTTAATGTCATCCACGCTATTTGAATATCTTTACTCCCACCACAGATCCAAGGATGGGAAAATTCAATAACCTTTGACGAGAAGGGAAATGCCCGAGAAGCGTGGATTGCAAGAGTGAAGAGCGGCATCTATGTTTCCCGTCTGAAGTATGCGGCAGCCTTCGACCACAATGCCGTTGTCTCGGGAATCGCACGAACTTATTCCCAGCGGGGTATCGCGGTAAGGTCAGAACCATCCCTACCCGGAGGCAAACACGCTGACCTTGCCGTATCGCTTGGCAATGAATGGACTTACATTGAAGTCAAAACTAGGGACCATAGCGTTCAGCGCAAGAAACGGGCTTCCTATCGTCAGGATCTTCTTCGTGAGATTTTGCGCTTGCGCGCACACTCGCTAAAGCAGTTGCCGAAGAAGGAGTCTTCCCTTGTGGTACTGTCTACGTCTCTATCTCCGACTCGTCGGAAGGCGGTCAGCAAGATAGCGCTTGCTCGTTCCTTTACTAACAGGATTTTTGACCATGGAAACGAGAAGGTCCTTGGGTTGATGATTTTCGCGCCGTTCTGGGGTTCCGTTAAGTCTTCACGTGAATGGCAGTATGCTTCAGCTTTGATTCCTAATCCGAACCTTGATCGAAGCGATGGGCTTGAGAGACTTGCAAGTGTCCAGTTATGAACTCGAAGATCCTCCTGTAGCCCTTTAATTAGTTGCGTTGCCGCATCTGGATTGAGTGAAGTTGCAGACGGGTCCTTTGTTTCAGGAGAAATTAGCCGATTCGATTGCGCTTTTTCGGAAGAAATATCCGGCTTTCGAAGAAGCGTATTCTTCGTATACGGGGCAGTATGGAGAGAATTGCGTCAGGGTTCACGAACCATTCAAGATCAGCGACACAATTGACCCTGTTGTCATCGTGCTCGGCCGCACTACTCTGCTGTCTTACTTAGATTCTCGGCGAACCCTACGCGGCAGCATATCATCCGTAGAGATCAAGAAAGGTGTACTTTACATCCTAGGAAGGAGGGAACCGCTCGACTCCAAGCTAATTATCTGGTCAAGGGACGCGGAGAGTGAAGTGGAGCGTTTTGACAGTCGAATTAGGATAGTGCCATCTCGAATACACGCGGCGATTCTTCGAAGGGAAGACGATGGCGTGTTATTCGACGACCTCGGCAGCTCGTCTGGTTCGATTCTGGCCGGAGAGACAAAGAAGCCTGAACCGTTCATCACACTCTATGCTACTCCGCGGGTTGGAATACATAGGGTCGAGCTCAAATCAAAGTACGCTGAGTAACCAAGTGAAACTCACGCATGACCGTAAGGCGAGAAGCCTAAATTCCACTCGCACTTCATCACGTGTTGGAAGGTACCGGGGGAGCTGGGTTATCCCGGCTGAGAGGACGACGAAAGTCGTCGACCCCGTGAACCTGATCCGGGTAATGCCGGCGTAGGGAGTGTCCCAAGTGAAAGAAAAGCGAAGCTCTTCTGTTTCACGGCGCATCTACACGATTATCCTCGGCAACCTTCACGCGAGCCTACGAGGTGAAACTAAAACTTGAAAATGAGAGTTAACGTTCTCGCGGAGGCGGTTGCCATGGTGGGCCTAGCGGGAGCCTTAGAGCTCGTTACGTTTATACAAATGCCGGAAGGCGGAAGGGTAACATTGGCAGCGATGGTGCCCATCCTAATACTTGCATTGAGGCGTGGCCCGCGTGTTGGTATTTTGGCCGGCATCGCATTCGGGCTTGTTGTGCTCGTCGAGGAACCATTCATCTACCACCCAATACAGTTCCTACTCGACTACCCTCTAGCGTTCGGATCGCTTGGGCTTGCGGGTTTCTTCCGAAACATGCGCTGGCCGTGGTTACCATCGGTGGGAGTTGCAGTGGGGATTGGGGGGCGATTCCTTTGCCACTTCGTATCTGGGGTTGTCTTCTTCGCCTCGTATGCACCCGCAGGGATGAACCCGGCTCTGTACTCCGCAATTTACAACGCGCTGTACTTGGTTCCTGAACTAATCATCAGCGAAATCGTTACTGGAGTACTTGTCTGGCGAGGAGTACTCAAAATGTACATCTAGGGGTGAATGGAGCCGGTGTCGAAGCAACAACCCTATCCTACTTTTCTTTCCAGCCCTGGAGGTAGTCGTGAGAGACTTGCAATTTGGAAAACCTAACCGAAAGTACTTGGAGAATGTTATCTACCGACGCCTAGGAGCGCACAGGCGCGAGGTCATTGTCGGGCCACAATTCGGAGTAGATAACGCCGTACTGAAACTCGGATTGGGTAAAGTGCTTGTCGCGACAGCGGACCCGTTATCATATATTCCCTCCCTTGGTGCGCGGGACTCGGCTTGGCTTTCGGCAAATTTGATTGCGTCCGATCTCGCGACCAGCGGATTAGCACCACAGTATGGTATCTTCGACTTCAACCTCCCACCCGAAATGTCTCAGACCGTATTCGCCAACTACTGGAAGCAATTCCATGTAGAATGCCGCAAGCTGGGGCTCGCGATAATCGGCGGGCATACGGGAAGGTATGACGGATGCAATTACACAATCATTGGAGGTGGAGTCATGTACGCGATCGGGAGAGAGGACCGATACTTATCCTCCGCGATGGGTCAGCAGGGCGACGATATAATCCTGACCAAAGGCGCCGCGATTGAGACCACCGCGGTAATGGCGAAGGCGTTTCCCGTTCGAGTCAAGAAAGCACTGGGCGAGGATTCGTTCGAGAGGGCCCGTGCTTACCTGCACAAAGTGTCAACTGTCAATGATTCGCTAACCGCCGTGTCCGTAGGAGTTCATCAGGACGGTGTGACTGCTATGCATGATGCCACGGAGGGTGGAGTCATAGCGGCCGCCTTCGAACTCGCCCACGCCTCAAGGCTTGGTGCCGAGCTAGTGCTTCCCGAAATTCCTGTGTCAGTAGAGACCAGGGATATCTGCAGTCTCTTTCGTATTGATCCGTTAGTCTCATTGAGTGAAGGGAGTCTAATTATCGCTTGTAGGCCCGGAAAGACAGAGAGATTGATGGCTAGACTTCGAATGGCAGGCATCACGTCTGGGGTAATTGGGGTGTTAACGAAGAATCACGCCTTTTGCGGTGTGGATGCAAATGGGAGGAAGCGACCTGTACGATACCCTCGGTTTGACCCTTACTGGAAAGCGTACTGGGAAGCGTCGAGGAAGCATTGGAAGTGAAAGTTGCTCTGGACTATGCTGACCTGAAGTTGAGATAACCTGCCTCGCCTATGCAGTTCTTGCACCAAAATTGGTTCCGTTCAGGCGAGTACTGCGCATAAGCATCCACGACTATTTTCTTACATCTAGCGCACCGAAGTAGGAACATTCGTTTCATTTTGTGGAATCTGAGTTGAGTTTGGTGTTCCTGCCAGAGCGGATCGCCGTATTCGCAGACTAAATTGCACACTTCGCAGAAAAAGAAGTTTCCAGCGATTGCTTGCTCGCGTGATCGAAAATCTGAGACTTTTGCCGGTTCTTCCATTCTAGGCCGCTCTCCGAGGTCGAGACGTCCCATTGAATCAGTCATATTCTTTTGGTTTGACCCTCGTAAGTGCTCGAGGATTTCCAGGCTATGATACGAAGCGGCTTAATTATGATGAGTGGTCGCGCTTCGAGTTTCATTGAACCGTATTGCCTGTATTTCTTTCTGAGCAACGCGATGGCTTTTCTATGCTCCTTTCCCTCTATTGTGACGGCAGCGCTGCCAAATACTAGCACATAATGTAGCTTGCGCCAATTCTCTGCGTAGTCGTCCACGATAAAGCAGACGTTTGGGTTTTCGATTATGTTGGAGACTCGCCGCATGGCTAGAGGTCGAGCTTTCTTGGGCTTCTCATCGATTGAACTGTAAATAGTCGAGCCGTCGAATGCAAAACAAATCGGAATGACGAGCGGTTTTCCATCCTTTGTCGAGCACGCCAGGTGGCCGACTCGCGCTCTTGCGAGCGAATTGAATGCCCAGGCCTGGGGCCGTTCGGGGTTATGCGTGGGGTCTTGCAAAAGTCTTATTCGTTATCAATCGGATTGTGGAGGGAATTAACGTTGCCTATATTCTATACTCCTACGCATGCGGAAGAGATTCTGCCCGAGGTCAAGACGATCGTGCAGAGCGTGATGGGAATCAAGAAGGATGCAGACGACGCTAAGGATGACTCCGAAATGGCTGAAGCCATGAAGAGGCTGGAAGTCGAGATTAGGAAACTTGAGGAGTTGGGATTAGTGCTCAAGGATATGAGTTTGGGTTTAGTTGACTTTCCCGCCGTTCGATTGGGAGAGCGAGTATGTTTGTGTTGGAAACTCGGAGAGGACCATGTCGGTTTCTGGCATACTCTAAACGAAGGTTACGTGGGCAGGAAGCCCGTAGAAGAGAAGGAATTCTATGATGACGATCTCGCCATAAGATCGTTAAACGGTGAGATCGTCTCTAAGGCGTACAAGTAAGACCTGGAGCTCTTCAAAGAACAACTGTTTCTTAGCGATGGTTGAGAAATCTATGTTTCCATGTCGGCGTTGAACAGAAGCAGGATCATTCACGCTGCTTAACAAAAGGAGTGCCTCCGCGCTAGCTCCAAGGTGACTGGGCAAGTTCTCTAGAAACCTATCCGCGAGCATAGTGCCCGCTGGACCTCCATCAACGCTTCTATCATTGAATCCTACGCTGGGTAGGTAGGGTGGGTTGAATAGGATGAGGTCAAATTGCTCCTGAATCTTCTCGAATAAGTCGGAGAGGCGGAGCTCGATTTGTAGTCCGAGTACCGCTGCCGCTCTATCTGTTTGCTCGAGCGCCGCTTCATCAATGTCCGATGCGGTCACTTTCGCGCCCTGCATCGCGCAGTACAGTCCAAGTATGCCTGAGCCCGTTCCCATGTCTAGGACGCGTCTGCCGCTGAGTGGAAGGTGGGTGATTGCGTCAATCATCAGGAGGCTGTCGTCGCTGGGGGTGTAGACTGGGAAGGGAGCGTTGTTCGCTATCGCTAAGATTCTCTTCAGAGCCACGTCGTCCTTTAGCGGCGAGGTCAACGGTCGTCGCTTTTGAGGTTCAATCATGGTTCGGCCATGAATTTGATGAATTCCTCTTTCGTTCTGGGTTTCAAAGTGTAGTTGGTTCTACGTTCCTCGCCGATTGTGGATGAGGGCCTTGGTCCGTAATCGTGGCCAGGGTAGACTTCGGTTGAATCGTCCAAGACCATCAGTTTGTTGAAGAGGCTCTCGTACATTGCGCCTGGGTCTCCTCCTTCTAGGTCGGTTCGGCCACATTCGCCGACGAATAACGTATCCCCCGTCAACACGTTTCCGTCAACGAGTAGACAGATATGGTCAGGGCAATGGCCGGGAGTATGGATTACCTGAACCTTCAACGAACCAATCTGGACGGAGTCGCCGTCGCTGACAGGAATGTCCTTGCGGACCGGGGAGCTTCGATGTGCCACTACTTTCGCGTGAGTCCGCTCCACAACGGCATCATTCCCCTGAACGTGGTCATGGTGTGAATGTGTGTTGATTACGTACGATACCGATAAGCCAGCGGCCTTGCATAAGCTGAGGAGGTTATCGATTTCCCACGCCGGATCGACGAGTGCAGCCTGCTGAGTTTGAGGTTCGCCTATGATGTACGCGAAATTCTGGAATGTACCGACTAGAACCTGTTTAAAGATCATGTGGCCTTTAGGTTCCTGAGCTATCTTTAATCGATTGCGTTTCAGAAATCGTTTGGTGGGGTCGTCTCGGAGTGTCGGTTCGATGGGTGAGGAAGTGTTTCTCTTTGAGCCGGACCTGCTGTTCTCCTCTAGAATTGAGAGTGCTGCGATTAAGTCTGGGTTGGCCGTGCGGGTGATCGTAACCACCAATGAGCTTCAACGGGCTTTACAGGCATCAGTTCCTAGGTTATTGCTCGTGGATCTTGACGCTCTTGCGGGTTCCTCTTTGCTCGGGCTCCTCAAGGGGCCGTGGAAGCTTGTTGGGTATTATTCGCATGCGGACTCGAAGTTAGCCTCGCAAGCGTTGGCTTGCGGGTTCAACATGGTGATTCCTAGGCGGTCATTCGTCGATCAGCTGAATGAGATTTTCGCAAATATCGGTTCAAGCGGATAGTTCCCGTACCTTTCGAAGGTCGCCCAGCTCATCCCGACGTTCGTCAATAGGCGTTTCCAGGATGAGGGGCAGATTTCGTACGGCGTCATGTTTCAAGAATGCCTTGAACCCTTTCTCTCCAATGTATCCCATACCGATATGCTCGTGCCTATCCCGTCCGGATCCTAGACCGCCCTTGGAATCGTTGAGATGGATTACCTTCAAAACGCTGAATCCTAAGACCGAGTTGAAACGTGCAAGTGTCTCATCGACTCCCCAAGGGCTATGCAGGTCGTAGCCCGCGGCGTACGCGTGCGCGGTATCGAAGCAGATTCCAACTCTTTTTCTATCGTCGATCCGTGCGAGGATTCTCTTGAGATCCTCGAAGGAGGAGCCCATGCTGTTCTTCGTCCCGGCTGTATTCTCGAGGAGCAGCATGACACTACTCGGGTTCTCGGCCACTGCGCTGTTGATCGCCCCGGTTATCTTCTCGAGCCCAATGTCTTGTCCCGCGCCCATATGGCTTCCGAGGTGAGTCACAAGATACTGAAGCCCAAGGGCATCGCAACGGTTGAGCTCTGCGGACAGCGACTTCATCGAGCGATTGTAGATGGCCTTCTTTGGGGATGAAAGATTAGGCAGGTAAGGCATGTGGGCGGCTACCGGAGTCAAAGTATCCGATACGAGCTTGCGTCTAAACTCGTTCACCTCCTCTCCTTTCAGCTTCTTGAATTTCCACCCCCTCGGGTTCCGTGTGAATATCTGGAAGGTATCGCACGTCAACTCACGCGCCCTATCGACCGCTTGATCAATTGTCCCTGAGATTGAGACATGAAGTCCGACTTTAACCAACCTTCGTCTCCCCGGCTACGATTGACAGGCGTTGTAGAGAAAAGCTGTTCGATTCGGGCTCTCGGAAAAGTTGATATGAACACCTACTACCCACAAACGAACGATGGCCGCCGTAGCGTAGAGGAGCCACAAACTCCACGCAACTTGGTAGCGTATAGACCTCAAACGGAGGATACAAGGCTGTGGACCCTAGAGGCCGGGTTCAAAGCGTCGCTAGAAACGGCGTGAAAATCCCGGCGGCGGCCCTCACAATCGACCCGCATAACTGAACTTCTCTGGGGAGCCAAGTTTATAGAATCATCAGCCGATGGACTGCATGGAATTGCCACTTTCCAAGACATATGTGCTCTTAGCTGTCTTGCTCGTTCCCGCAATCGTGCCTGCTTCAACGGTGAAGTTTGCAGGACAACTTACCTCTTCACACAATAATTCGCCATCGAGTGGCACGAGTGAAGTTTTTGGAGTGTGGAACCGGATCCTGATTGATTCAGTCAACGTTCAATCTAGAATAGGCTCCCAAGTGAACTCTGATTGTACTCATTTAGGGACGCAGCAAGGCGAAGTCGAATGTTTCTCAATTCAACAAAATTTCTGGATCTCCGATTCTAAAGGTAACATGGTGCTATGGGTTCAGAACGTTGTACAACTCGCCGAACTAGGAAAGGGAATGTTGTTCGCAACGTATGCTTTCTTTGTGTGGACTTCAACGGATCCGCTACAACCTCTTTCCTGTTTTCCGTTCTCTTACTCTGAGAATATTTGCCGGACACCGATCTACACGCAACCGGTCCGGTTGCCGCAATTTCTGACGTTCTATGCGAATATATCGAGCGTCAATGGAGAGTATTCTCTTCATCTAAGCAACGATTTTGGGATTCAGACGTGGCCCATCCCCGACACTGTTGATTGCCCATGTATCATTGATGCTGTCAGACAAAGATCGCCCCCGTGGGGATTTTTCCCATTTGAATTTGTTGCCGTTGGTTTAGACGATGGTTCCACAGCCTTTTTCGGAAATGGCACAAACGGATACATTAACCCGGCAATGGTTCAACTAGGTGGCGGATTCTGGCATCTGACCGACATGAACATCCTTCAATGCCAGACGCTTCAATTTTGCTCGAAGGAGTCGTCTACCGGCGAGAATTCGGCAAACCTCAGATGGGACAATGGCAGCGGTAAATTCTACTGGCTCGCCGGAGCAAGCGATCAGGGAGACTACATCTCGGGGATTCATGCGCAGGTTGTGGAACCGCCGGTTCTTCCCCGTCCAGCAATTGAAAGTGTGTTGTACATTCAAATTGATTCGGGGGAACAGGTTGACTTGACGATCTTTGACGGAGAAGGTCGAGCAACCGGATACGACTATTCAACCGGGCACTTCGTGCAAAACATACCGAATTCTTTTGTCACTTCGAGCAGTGACGTACGCATTGCCGTAATCAACCCGGACGGTTCGTATCGACTCCTGCTGACTCCTCTCGGCTCGACCGCTTTTCGGTTGCTCCTCATCAGAGAGTTCAATGTCAACGCGACTAGATCCATGAGAACCTTAGATGGTGCCATCAACCTCCTTATCACTAAACAATATGTCATCGATGCAAACACCCTGACTTTGAATCCTAGCGTCAACTACGCTCCCCTGCTTCCCGTGATGGGGATCGCACTCCTCTGGGTAATCGCTATTGCAGGAATTGGGGTATGGCTTAAGCGACGTCGATCGTCAAACCGAAACGAATCCGATTCATGAATCGACTTGGTTTTCATAGGTCTAGGAGGTTTGTCTACAAGCGATATTCAGAGACGAGGACGGTGCTATTTGAAACGTGCACGCTGACTCTCGTTTTCGCAGGTACCCAAAGTCACAATTGTGTTTTCAATCTCCTCAAAGGAGCATTAAGCTCCTAAATTGGTCGCTTTAGGTGTACAAATGGCAGGCAACATAGTGTCCGGGTTCGCGCTCTAGCAGCGATGGCACTTCAATTGAACACTTGCCGAAAACGCGGGGGCATCTTGGGTTGAAGACGCAACCATCAGGGGGATGCAGGGCGCTGGGAATTTCCCCGGACGGTATCTTTTTCAGTGATCTCTTTGTCGGATCGGGAATCGGGACGGCTGCTAGCAAAGCTTGCGTGTACGGGTGCAGCGGGTTTCTGAACAAGTCCTCGGTTCTCGCGTATTCCATTATCTTCCCAAGATACATTACTGCTATTTTATTGCACATGTATTTGGCTACCGCGAGGTCGTGCGTTATCAGTAGGATCGTAAGGTTCAGTTCTCTCTGCATGGTTAGGAGCAGGTCCATGATTTGTGCTCTGACGGACACGTCGACCATCGCGACAGGCTCGTCGGCAACGAGATATTCCGGACCGATCGAAAGCGCTCTTGCAATTACAACTCTCTGTCTCTGCCCGCCGCTAAGTTGATGAGGGTAGCGAAAGTAAAATGAGTCAGCAGGAGAGAGGCCGACGCGTTCGAGCAGGTCTGATACGTGCTCCCGAGATTTCGATGCGGATTCATCGCTCAGGTATCTTAACGGCTCACTCACAGCGTCTCCAATCGTCATTCTCGGGTTGAGAGAGGAGAGAGGATCTTGGTAAACAAGCTGGATTCTCTTCCTGAGCTTCCTCAGCTCAGACTTTCCCATTGAGAATATTTCTACTCCGTCAAATGTCACGTGGCCCTCCGTTGGCGATATCAGGCCCGCGGTAATGCGGCCGGCCGTAGTCTTTCCGCTTCCAGATTCGCCCACCAAACCGAAAACGTCGCCTCGTTCAACATTGAACGTGACGCCGTCAACTGCGTGCACTGCGTCAGGAGGCGACCTAGCGAACACTTGTGCTATAAGGCTCCTTTGAACGGGGAAGAATTTCCGTAAAGAATTAACCTCTAAGAATGGCGAGATTCTTCTCCCTCCAGGCGGAAGCATGCTGCTTCTGATTCGTTTCCAGTGATCACAGGCATTGGTATTTCCTTCCGGCATCGCTCGAAGGCGTATCGACATCTCGGATGAAAGGGACAACCAGATGGTGGGTGAGTAAGATCGGGTGGAGTTCCGGGAATCGTCTTTAACACTTTGTCACTCGCCAAAATGTTGGGTATGGACTCCAAGAGAGCTTCGGTGTATGGGTGCCTGGGGGTTCCAAAGATACTGTTTACAGGTGCAACTTCTGCGAGTCTGCCAGCGTACATAACGGCCACTCTGTCAGCCATCTCAGCCACCACTCCCATGTTGTGCGTGATCAGTATGAGCGAGAGCGAATACTTGGACTTCAGGTTGGCTAATTGTTGCAATATTTGGGCTTCTACGATAACGTCTAGCGCTGTGGTTGGTTCGTCGGCAATTATCAAAGAAGGTTCAAGCGCCAGGGCAAGCCCTATCATGACCCTCTGCCGCATGCCGCCGCTGAACTGGTGAGGGTAATCGTTGAGTCGCGATTCAGGTATTCCCAAGTCTTCGAGCACAGTTTTCGCTCTGCCTTTCGCAACTTGCTCGGAGACGTGGCTGTCATGAGCATGGATATACTCAACGAAGTGGTCACCAATCTTTTTCACAGGGTTCAGTGAAGTCATTGGGTCTTGAAATATCATCGCAATCTTTCTTCCTCTCAATTCCCGTAGTTGTTCGGGAGCGAGAGTCAGGAGATTGGTGCCGTCGAAGACTATTTTGCCTCGAGTTACAAAGCCTGGTGGCCTGATTAATCCCATAACTGCGAGGCCTAGAGTGGATTTTCCTGAACCCGATTCTCCAACTAGACCGAGTGTTTCACCGGTTTTTAGGTTAAGTGAAACGTCTTGAACGGCTTTAGCGAGCGTGCCCGTACGGTATTCAACTGACAATGATTCGACTTGAAGAAGTTGATCCACGGCTCTCACCGAAGCTTCGGGTTAGTTCTCTCAGCGTAGCCTTCACTAATCAGTGCGAACCCTAGAGCGGCTAAGAGTATCATTCCCCCGGCGAAGACGATGGTCCACCAAACACCCAGCGGGAGAGACTGGCGACCGTAAGTTAGATCAATTCCCCAATCGGGCAGAGTTACCGGAAGCCCTAACCCGATGAAATCCAAGCCCGCCGTTGTTAAGATTGAGTCGGCAAAGTTCATCCCCACGACAACGACGACCGATGGTATGACGTTCGGCCAGACGTACTTCCACAATATCGATGGAGTTCCTGCACCTGCCGACTTAGCCGCGTCAACGTAGGGCATCTCCTTGATTGACAATACTTGGCTCCTTACAACTCTGAAATAGCTTGGGATGTAGACCACGGCGATCGCAAGGGCTTCGTTGATTATTGTAACTCCGAAGACGCTTATGATCATCACGGCTAAGACGAGACTGGGAAAAGCATAGATGCTGTCCATTATGAGGGCGACGAACCTGTCGAAGTTGCCGCCCTTGTAAGCGGAAACTAATCCTATGGGTAGACCAATCACCAAACATATTGCTACGGCTGCAACTGCTACCAGAAGAATAAACCGTCCGCCCCAGATAATGCGGCTCAACATGTCCCTTCCATATTGATCGGTGCCCAAGGGGAAGGCGGCGCTTGGCGGATTATTTGGAAGACCCAAACCGATGAGAGTGGGATCGCGCGGAGCGATAGACGGCGCGAGGACGCTCATCGCTACAATGATCACGGTTATTCCTATCCCAACCAACATCATTCCGCGTCCATAGCCTTTCCCGATGAGCGGTCCAAGGAGCCTTGACATGGCGGACAGTGTCTGTGGTTTGGAACGGGTTTGTTGAGTGGTTTTCATAGTCGAACCCGCGGGTCGAGATATGCGTATAGGATGTCAACGACGAGACTCACAGTCGTTATTAGTAATGCAAGGAAGACAACGGTACCCTGCACTGCAGTGTAATCTCTGAAGTTGATCCTATCAACTAGGTACGTGCCCAAACCAAGGATGTTGAATTCGGTCTCTGTGAGTATAGCGCCGCTAAGCAGGATCGCAAACTGTAGACCCATGATTGTGACTATTGGCAGTATAGCGTTCCTGAGGGCGTAGGAGTAGGTAACTGTCCGTTCCTTCAGTCCTCGGGCTCTAGCAGCCGTGACGAAGTCTGCTCGCATTGTCTCTAACATATTTGTTCTTGTCATTCTGGTGAATGTTCCTGATATGACAAGTCCTAGCGCAGTGGCTGGGAGTATCAAATGTTTGACAGCATCAACAAACTCGGGCAAGTTCCCTGACAGCAAACTGTCAACCGTCAATATTCCGGTTTGAAAGTGGATGCCGGCAATCGACGGGCTCGTCGGAATCACTCCGGGGTCGAGCCGTCCAGAGACAGGTAGAATGTGCAATCCAACCCCGAAAATGAGTTGCAGAATCATGCCTAGGAAGAAGACAGGAAATGCGTAGATCAATATCCCGAACACTTTGACGGAATTGTCCGCCGCTCCCCCTTGTTTTTGTGCTCCAAGAGCACCTAGCAATACTCCAACGATTACAGCTACGATGAAAGCGTAGAAGGTCAATTCCAATGTTGCTGGAAACCTAGATGTGATCTCGGGAGCCACCGGTTCGAAAGAACCAGCCATCGACAAACCCAGGTTACCGTGCAAAAGTCCCCAAAGGTAATCCAGATACTGCAGGTAAAGCGGCTTATCTAATCCTAAGGCGTGAGTGTATGTTGCGATGAGAGTAGGGTCAGCGTTTTTCTCGAATCTTAGCAAAACAGGATTTCCGGGCAGCACACGCATGACTATGAAAACGACAGTTAGAAGAATCATCATCATTGGAATCGTGAGCAGAATCCTAGTTACTACGTAATCTCTTAATCCCATGAAAAAGGGAGAGGAGGTGGGCGGGCTTTAAACTGCCCGCTCACCCTTCATATTGCAATTGGCTTACGTAGTTTCCCAGAGTAGGTAATACCTGAAGATTGTAGTGAAGTCCTGTGTGACGCCGCCAACGTTCGTATTGGTTACGCATAGAGACTGAGTCTGGAAGAGCGGCACCATCGGTGCGTCCGACGCTTCCAAGTTCTGGATCTGCGCGTAGACATTTGCTGATTCTGTCGCATTGCTAGCGGTTGTTATTGCTTGCGATAGTAGACTCTGCATCTGTGCACTCTCGTAATGTGTATGCAAGAATCCAACACCGTCAGCCGGTAGGAACGGGACAGTGTAGTCGTTCGGATACACATAGTCAGGGTACCATCCGTAGATGTAGACCTGCAGCTGATCAGCAGCGGTGCTTGCCTTGTAATTCGCCCAGGGCTCAGCCGCCAGTGTCACTTGTATCATTCCAGTTGCTTCCAGTGATTCCTTCAGTGCTGCGGCAATTCCATCGGTTGACGCGTAGTGACCCGTTGGATATGTTAAAGTGAATTTGAGCGGGTTGGTTGAACTGTAGCCTGCGCCTGTAAGTTGTGATTGAGCGTACGCCAAGTCTCCGGAGTTGGTCTTATACGCGTCGTTGTGATAGAGCATCCCAATTGGGAGCATGCTGTATAGTGGGACTGCTTGTCCTAGGAATACGGTATTCGTAATCAGCGTTCGATTAATTGCGGCAGCAATTGCTCGTCTAACCATTGTATTGTTGAAGGGCGGTTGAAGTTCGTTGAACACAAGGTATTGAATGAATGCGCCTGGGCCTTTCCAGACTTTAAGGTTAGGGTTTGACTCAGCGGCTTGATAGTCCGTGGCCGCAAGTTGCCTATAGGCGACGTCGATCGATCCGCTTTGCAGGGCAAGGTTAAGGGATGTCGAATCCGTGTAGAACTTGATAATGATGTTCTTTGTTTTCGGATATCCGCCTGATGCATTCCAGTAGTTCGGGTTTGCAGTCAAATCAATTTCTACGTCTTTACCTGCGGTACGTTGCCAGTTAGTCATTACGTATGGTCCTAGGCCATTTGGATTCGAGGTGGCTACGGTGCCAGTGTAATTCACGATTCCACACGTATCACCACAGTGGTATGATGGAAGCGGTGCCACGGTGGGGTTGACTGGGTACATAGCTGTGAACGCCACTTCGGCTAGGAATTCAGGATGAGGTACATTCAGAATGAACTGAACTTGATAGGGACTGGTTACAACTGTCTTGTTGATTTGTGTGTCTAAGCCTATGCCTGCGAATGGTCCTTCTGCTTCGTCGATCACCATCTCCCGATCTATGGAATATTTCACTACAGTTGCATTGAATGGAGTTCCGTCTGCAAACGTGACTCCTTGTCTAAGGTTGAAGGTATAGGTGAGGCCGTCAGGGGAGACGGTCCAGCTTGTTGCCAGCGCTGGGACAAAGGTTCCGCATGGGGAGCATCCCGGCACATAGTCGATCAGTGGAGCACCAATATTCTCTATCATGTTGATGCCAAAATAGTCGTAGGCATCTGCCGGGTCAATCGTGCTCTCCACCGAATCTGTTGTGCCAACTACGATGGTGTTCTTGTACGGTGAGACTGCGCTAGTAGTGGTGCTGGGCATCGAAGTTGTTGTACTGTAATAGTATCCCGCGCCCGCTAGAATTATTACGAGTAGAACTACGGCGGCGATGTACTTGGTAACGTTACGTTTCGGCTTGGTTTCACTTGACATTTGCTTTATTTTCCTCCGATATTCGCGGGCGAAATTGGCCGGTCTCTGCATATAAAGGCTCTCACAAAATCTGAGCGATGAACGTTGGCAACAGGACTAGAGTGAAAATTGGGAAATACGCGTTCCCCAAAAGAATTCGTCCGTTGCACAGCATCTTCCAGTGATCCCATTTTACGTGCTAGTAAACATAATCAAACTAGAACTGCTTTCTTCAATTGCTCAGATGCGAGCTGACTCGATCATGAACTGCGTTCGAGTCCGGCTCATCGTTCTCGCGCAACTGAGTGTGTTTCAGTTACCAAAAGCGGCGAGGAAAATTTCGCGCGATGGGATCCGCAGAACGAACGGACCAAGAGTTGAACCTAACTAAGATGCAGGAACGACGGCTTCAAACTTTCTTTTGTTTTTCCGCTCCGCTCATTATAGAGTGACTATAATTGCGCTAGTAATCGTAAACGCTACCGAACCGGCTAAGAAGACAACCCAAGCCTTGAACCGTGTGGCGAGTGAGAGGATTAGCAGTGCATCTTTGTCGGTCAGCTCAGCGATAAATATCGCCGCTCCAACGGTAAGAAGGACGCTAACGACCGAGGCTGAAGATGTTTGGATTGCACTTCACCCTCCCAACTCAATATTTCTGTTGAAGCCTCTGACCTTATGTTGAAACAAAGATTCGGTGTATCTGAAGCTTTGCCATCATCCGATTTTCATTCTAAGCGTTTACGTTGGCACGGTGCTAGTGGATGAGTAGCTCATTGGCAACGGGGAAGTTATGCCTGTGAATCTCACGAGGCTTTTAGCTAACGGTGGCGATGGGGTCCAAGAGTGTAACGCTTGATTGATCAAATGCAGCGGAGATCGGGGCGGGGCTCGTGCGAAGTGTGTGGGCGAGAAGTGGCAACGAGGAAGGCGAAGTTCAGCGCGCAATATCTCCAATCAACGTCGGCTGCGGTCTTTGAAGAGGAAAGCCTCGTCGGGGCTCAGCTGGAGAAGAGAGTTTGTGAAAGCTGCTTGAAGAAGTTACAGGAAGCTAAGAATGTAACCGACCTGACGTTCGAGAGATTGTAGGTCCGACAACGAGGGTGCTAGGCGAAAAGTTCAATCCAAATTCCGTTGGGGTCTTCGACGTAGGCCCATCTGGAATTCTCAGTTTTCATCTCAAGTTTTGTTCGGTGCCCAAGTTCGTTTGCCGTGCGAAGTGCTTCGTCTAGGTTGCTGACTTTGAACGCTAAATGGTCGAGACTTTCGCCAACCGTATATGGGGTGTTGTAAGGGCTGTCGGCGTCATAGTGGTTGAGTTCTAGCTGAAAACCACCCTCTTTGCTTTGTAGGCTTGCGACATCGCCCTTTGCCTTCTCGATTCTTGATTTTCCGGCGACCTGCATTCCCAGGAGTTTTGTGTAAAAGTCGATCGATTGCTGCATATCCCTTACTCTGATTCCAACGTAAGTAAATTCGGCTTGCATATATCTACGCCAAGAAAGGACGAGGACGTCAAGCCGCTAATAACACTAGTGGGCTCGCAGTAGCGTATGCCTAGAGTCGAGTTTGCCTTGGGTGCGAGTGCGTCAGAGAAAGACCAGTCGATGAACATCCGCATGAACGGTTTCAACGAACTCGTTCGAGCGCACGCTTAGTGGGGACTTTTATGCCTACGTTCTTGGCTAATTTTCTAACCTCGTCCTCAGTCATCCAATCCACTTTGAGGTAGTCAAAGAGTTCCTTGTCCGACATGCCAAGCCGGCGACCTTCCCCTACAGCAAGCTTGTATGCTTCGAGTTCAGTGGGGCGGTTATGGTATTCATAGTTTTCATCGAAGAGTGGCCTTCCTTCCCTAAACTGTCGTACATGGACGAGTTCATGGATTACGTCTAGATATTTGCTGATGGGTTCTCCTTCTCGGAGATAGTATGCGCTGACGATTAGATGTCCATCCTCGTCGCTTACGCCCATATATCCGAACTTTGAACTGAAGAACTCAACCTTCAAGCTTCGCAGCACCTTCGGGGTTTCATCGCCAAATATTGAACGGACCGCGGGTATTTCATCGAACCCTTTGAAGAAATCCGTGAAATCATGTAACGCGATTGGTACGTGATTGGGTATTTCGACCTGTGGTAAGGAAAAGTCTCTCAACCCTTTCACTCCTTAACGTTCGACCGCTGCGTCTGAATCAAACCTCATCACGATGATGTTCTTTTGGTTTCTTGGGAAGCAGATTGACTCTTTTTCGAAGGAGGCCGTACACGCCCAATACTATCAGCAGCATGATTGTTAGCGCGTGCATGAGGGGAATGAGTGGGACGTAACTGCAATTCGCTATGTAACTATTCGGAGGAAGGATAACGCAGGCCTTTCCTTGCAGCCAGAAGACTTGCACATCAATCGGGTACTGGTAGAATGCTTGTTGAGCGTCGGCCATGGCTGTGGTTTCGGATGAAACTTCTGTTCCAACTAGGAAGAGGCCTGCCATGAGAATCCCGGCGAGGTAGGGGAGGATCCTCAGAAGACTACTAGCTCGAATCATGGCCAAGCCCTACACGTGCCAGTTATTTGTATACTTTTGATGAAGTCTAGCCGAAGGGTTAAACGTTTGGAGTTTACCGTGTAGGTTTGTGGGCCGGTAGTTCAGCCTGGTATGCTAGAGCGTTGAGCTCGGGCCGAAGAACGTCCGGTTTGCAAGTGAACAACCACCAACTATCCGGAAGGCCGCGGGTTCAAATCCCGCCCGGTCCACCACTCTAACGGTTACTATGGTGGGTTCGGGAATTCACGCTGGCTAGGAGTTCTTTCTTGAGGCTCTCTCGCAACGCTAGCCCCAAGAGGCGTACCTGCTCTTCCTCTCGCTCCTGAGGGTTGGCGTAAGAGCGGTGCGGTTCAGCTAGCGCTTCTTTAGTTAGGAACTTCTCAGGCTCCATTCCCCATGCTCTCATCGTTTCCTTCAGCATATCCAGCTTCGTGTAGCCGGAACGTGGCTTTATCGAAAGCGATGCGCTGGCGTAGATGTTGCGGAGGAACTCGACGCCCTTGGATTGAATGTCGTGGTACGTATCGACGTTATGGCCCATCATGTAGCTAATGTAGTCCGGTTGGACGCCGAGCGCCATGAGCTGAGTTTTGAAGAATTTTCGCAGCGAGTGGACGCGCAGATCGTAGCCTCCGTTAGGGTTGTTTCGTAGAATGCCGGCCTTGTGGTAGAGGCCGTGGACCAGTTTGTACACCTGTTTCTCCCCGATAGGTCTGGGATCCGCTGACTGCGCGTCGCGGATTAGAGGAGAACATGGTTCGATCTTCTCTGGAGGGATTTGTCCGTCTGGGGAGCCCTGCTTCCGCTTCTCCATGTAGAGTTTCAGGTTCTCCGCGGCTTCAGCTCTTAGGAACGTATCATACTCACCGTATTTGCCCTTCGTGATTTCAGCCTCAACATGAACATGGATAGGTGTGATGCCTCTTTCCAAGTCCTCGCTAACGTGGCGGTATTGCAGACGAACCAGAGTTCCCTCTCGGAATCCGCCGAGAGCCAGCATCGAGACAATCAACTTCTCACGTAGGTCGCCGATGTCTAGGAGTCGCTGCAGCTCCTCCGGCCTAGGAGCCCGATCCTTCCTCACGATCCTCGGCATAGGCAACTCCGGACGAGGAATATCCACCTCGTTAACGCGATAGAAGGTTCGGACGTGTTTCGCATAGGAATGAAGGCGTCCAGGAGATCGGCCTTGGTCCTGGAGTTCCGCCAAACAGTCAGCCAGGAATCCGCGATGTTTCTTGAGGCGGATGGGGTTGGCTTGTCCGTCTGGGAGAACATCTGAAATAATGTCATCCGGTTCCGAACCCAGTCGAACACAATACTGGTGAACGCTGTTCGTGTACACGTAGAACCCCATCAGGCTTCCCGATCGGTTACGTAGGAGATATCGCGCGAGATTGATGAGGCTGGAGTTCCCCAGAACCCAAGGGATCAAACTCGGGCGCTGGGAGATTAACGACATGACGATGTACTTTGCAAGTCCTGCCTGGCCAACTGCCATGACGCTATGCAGGGAAAAGGTGACCGGTGTTTTCAGCTTGTAGCCTTTGGGGCTGTGGTCTAGGACGACGTTGTCGCCCTCGATTCCGCCCAGTGCGGCTAAGAAAGCAAGGTTCGCCATCGAAAGTGGCTTCGGTGTAAGCACAAGCTCGGCCTTTGCCATCAAATCATCCTCCTACGACCTACCAAACCTGTAATTGCGGCCCTGCCGCCCACAGGCGTCCCTATATAAACTCAGGCAGGAAGCCAAGCGGAAGAAAAAATAATACTTAGCCAACCACGCGTCTCTCCAGAATCGCCGTCTTCAGGATAACTAGGCCCGTCGACTTCGTTTGTGATTCATTGGGCGAAGGCATCGCGAACCTCTCCCAAACCAGCCGGAGACTTTGGTCATCTTCATAGTCTAACCAGCCGACGGTTTCCCGCGTCCAGGGTCGATATGAGTCGGCGTTCGAGTCTCTAAACAAAACATGGTCTAGGTATCTGACGTATAGTAGGCTTCCTAGGTTTCCATTTTTCTGATTAGGCAGCTGGTTGGTGGTTCGCGCCGAGCCTTGCTCCTTTGTGAGCTTCTGCATTCGCACATCGTTCAGTTTACGGCTCCGCTGGCGTAGTCAGTTCCTCGGATTATTGGAGTGCACTTCAGTAACGACGATTTCCTGAAGGGGTTTATGCCTCAGGTCTTCGTGTTCCCCAAGGAGGCACCAACGAACTCAAGTGGGCGATTGCCATGATCGCGCTGTCCGCACTTGCTGAAGTCTTATTAGCAATGCTACCTATCAATTCAATCTTCTCTTCAGCGTCGATTTCCGTTATCCCTTCCCTTTTCCACTTCCTTAGGAACTGCAAAATTTCAGTTCGCTGTCTTTCCTCCTCCTGCAATGAGCTGCTGCCGGTGGTTGGAAGTCCGCCGTCTTTCCAATAGTTGGCTACCAGGTCGATTAGACCGTCCACGGTAATGTCACCTTCATTACGCTCGAGGATTCTTGCAACTAAGGCTTGGACTGCATCGATTCGCTTTGAGGGATCGAGAAGTTCCTTCTTGAATGAAGATAGAGCGTCAAGATCCATCTTCTTTTCCTGTTCCGCTTGCTTCACCTCTTTCTCGAAATTAAACGCGTGACGCCCACTAAATCTGATAACGAGTTCAGCCTCAAGATCCATCGCTTTCCTAATTCGTTCGTACTCTTCGCGGAAATTCTGGGTAGGTTTTCCTTCGGATATTTCATCATATCGCGCTTGCAGAATCGAATCGAGGTACTGTTCGCATAACACGCGCAACGTTGAGGACTCAGCGCGCACAGCATGCTTCCATAACTTGTAGGGGTCCCTGGCGGTGTTTTGGTCCACAAGTATCATGGAGGATGCGGTAACAGGGAACGCATGGAAATCGATTGGTCTTCCGACGTCGACTGCTGGGCGAAGCTGGTTCTGCCTCTCCTGAATTTTGCTCCAGCGATATTCCAACATAACCGGATGCACGTTCAGCTCTAGTTTCCTGTTCGCAACCGCTAGCAGGCGCCTTTTTCTGATGGCAGGCGGCTGTCCCGGTTTTCGTTTGCCCATCTCTTTGAGCCCAGCGTCAGTAATTGCGTAAGCCGGCGGCGATCCTTTCCGAGTATCGTCAATCGTTTTCTTCGCGAGGCCTCCGTCGCAGAGTTGTCTCAAGTATTTGCTCAAGGTATAGGGGCTACGCCTGTATTTCCTCTCTAATTCATTCCATCGAATACTGGATTTGTCTTGGGGGAGAAGCTTGAGAAGTTCAAATGGAAGTTCGTTTTCGATGCTTTGTTTCAACTTCGCCATGTGAATCATGCCGCATTGAAGTGTACTACGATTATTCTATTCGGGGATATCATCTTTGCGAGACGAGGGGGGATGGTCATGAAACAATGCCAGAAAAAAAGCCGAAAGAAAGTCCAGAACCAGATTTCGGTCCCCTTGCGCCACTGCCGTCGCCGATCGTGTTGCCTCACACTCTTGAAAGAAACATTCGGTTGATATCGCGCGCAATTGAGGGCGCAACTGATGTTGGTTCTGCTAAGAAACTCGCGGGGTTGGCACAACTTGTAGAGGAGGCCGTGAGGCAGCAAGGCTTCGCGCGCTCCCTTCAAAATGACGCAGTTAACGTGCGGCTCCAAGCTGACCGCAGACTGGGCTCGTTGCTGATACTGAATGTTCGCCATCAGGGAGGACGGCCAGGAAAACGATCACATGATGTTATCGTTTTGAAAAGGTACGGAATAACGCCGATGCAATCAAAACGGTATCAAGCAGTCGCGAATGTTCCCGAGGGAGTGTTCCAAGAGTACGATAGGATGACGCGAGAGCAACCGGATGGTTGGCTGACTACCACGGGTCTGTTGGAATACTATGAAGCTTGGTTGAAGCAAGCCCTTGACGCTATTCTTCTCCGCCCGGAAAAAGAGCCGAACCCAATTGATATCCTCGTTACGCGAAAGGGCGACCTCTGGACGTTCGTGGAGAGATTTCGATTGCTGTGTGGCGATTGCACTAGCGCTGCCGATCGAAACCGTCTTCTGCGGAATAGGTGGCCAATGACGACCCTAACAGACCCGCCCTACAACGTGAATATCTCCGGCTATCCCGACGACAAGTCAGCTGCGGAGTACGAACGATTCAGCCGGGCCTGGCTTCTGCCGATCGAATCGAAATGCACAGTTTTCACGCCAGGAACCGGGTTTGAGCTTAGCAATCTGAAAATGTGGTTCGATATCAAGCAACCGACATGGATGCCAATTTGGCTAAAGCCAACTTCAACGACTTACACCCCCTTTCGGGGCTTCATGGGTTGGGAACCGATTCTCGTTTACGGTAAACCAGATAAGAAAGTCGGGTTGGACGTCTTCGAATTCCCAATCGGTAAGCAAGTTTTCGCGAAGGAGCCTCTCACCAATTACCATCCGACCCCGAAACCCTTAGCGTTATGGAGGAGCTTACTGGAAGCGTTCGCTGATGGCGACACCGTCTACGATCCTATGGCCGGGTCAGGAACTACATTCGTTGCAGCTAAGCGACTTGGAATGTCATGCTACGGTATCGAAATCGAACCGAAGTTTTGCGACTTCATTGTCAGGCGGTTGGAGGAGGAAATACATGAGCAGGCCGTCCTAGAAGAAACCGGCGAAACATTCGACCAGGTAGCAGAACGGCGCGCACGCGAGAAAGATGCGAAGCGAAAATCATGAACGCACGGCGTCTCTAATTATAGCGCTTACCAACTCTCGCATTTGCTCATTTTGCCTGACAGCATGACAACTCTTAGGGAACATCCAATGTGACCTAAGGCACGAACCGAAAGCCATCAGCTTCACTTTCGCGGACGCGAATCTGCTCTCGCCACCAAACAAGAACAGATGACAGCGCCTAAGTCTAGAAAGTCAAACGAGACCCGACAGCCTGGCTAAGTGAAGGATACCCTGCGGAATTAGATAGTTTGCACGACATTGCCTTGGAATTAGTCTAACCCCAAAATAGTCTAACTGGAAAAGCTCTAAGGACTCAATTTATTTAACCGGGCGCGTCCGGCCCGAGACGAAGCTTGGGGCGTCCACGTCACTTTCGCTGGGCGCGAATCGATGGACGCCGCTGATAAGGCGGAAACGGAATAGATCGGCGCCTGCGTAAAAGCGTTGTTGACGCCCCGCTTCGAAGAGCGTCAAGGAAATGGAAGAAGAGAAGCGCAGGCAAACGCAAACGAAAAACGCGCAGGATGCAGCAAAGGAAGCCAGTCTATCACGGGATGCTACCCTTACTCAGCCTTTGCAGCGCAAGGAGACGGAAGATCGAAATGAGGTGACAGGAAACAGCATAGAGGCTGAAGAAGAGATCCCCAACCGTTATGATTACATGAATCCTTTTCTGCAGAGAAAAACGCTACGCAAACTGCAATTAGAAGTGCGAGACGAAACTTCCGACCTCAAACGGATCTTCAGGTGGAGAACGCCTCCAACGGAACCGAAGATTATTACGATTCCCAAAAAAGGCGAGCGTGAATGGATTACAACATATGACGATGGCATCATCAAAATCAAATTGTCGCTTCGTGACTTTCGATATTACCAATATATCCATGATGAGTTCGTAAGGATCGTTGACTTCGGATACGCCTGGGACCTTGGAACGAAATGCATGGAAATCGCTCAGGCCTTCTACACTACTGTGAAACAGGTCAGGAGGAAAGGCGGCAAAGCCTACCATTATGACGTATACATCAAAAGACCGAAGAGGTCGGCGCTTAAAGCCTTCAAGGAAGTTATGGCACGACGCTTAGCCGGCAAGGATGATTTTACCTACAAATTTGCCGGCAAATCGTGCACGAAATCTCCATCCCTATCCCTGACAAGGATCAGGGATAGTATAGAGGAGCCCACCCCATCCCATCACCAACCACCGGATCCGCCGCCAGGGTCTTCGTTTGAGGAGTAGTAAGGGTGCTGGAAATATGCTGGCCATGAAATGTCGTGGCGGGCCCCTCTCCACGTGGAGGGAGCTGCTCATGTTCGAGATTGACCGATTCATCCTGCAGGCGGAAATTCTCATTCCAGAAGACGCTGAGGAAGACAGGATGGCTCTTGGTGCCATTCCAGCACTAAGACTTCCATCCGGAAACGCAATAATGCTGTCGCGTGGTGAGGATGGGCCTATTTGGCTGATCAGTGAAACCACTGAGGGCGTCGACCTCGAAGACCCCTTAATCAAAGCGGTCCTCAGTAGGATAAGGGAGAAGCATCCTGATTGGCCGATCAAAACATCGTGCACATACTGCCACGACGAAATCGTGTTACCCTCCGTTCACGTGTGCCCGAGATACAACAACTGCCTCAGTGGCTACGCGGGACCAGCAGGGGGAGGCGACAGCGCCTCCCAGCTCGTCGCGTAATCGGGGCAACGAAAATGCCGATAACGTAATCGCGCGCCGGAATCTCCGGCTTCAGCGACGCTGTAGGCCGAGGCGGAGTTATTTGCAGACTCTCCCGAAAACGCGATAATTAGCACTTTTCAAATCAAGACCCGCATGTGCAGAAGAAACTCCAAGAAATCCCTGAATTGCCACGTCAATAACAGCTGTGCAGTCTTACACAGATATTTAGCGTGATTCTAAGAACATCTACCTTGATTTTCGGGCTCCGACAATAATAAGCCTGAGCTGGGAGGATTTCATCCAATCAGAGAGGAGGTGAATAGACAATGGGGAATGCCAAGGGGACATTCCATAAGAACAGTTATGCTTCTGAGATCATTCGTGAACTAAAGAATCGAAGTGGTTCCGCAAATGAGACCGATTTGCCGATTCCCAAAATCAAATCCAAGTCTTCGAAACGTTCACCCGCGTCGTGGCGCCACGTGGCTCTTTACGACCTTGAAAGAAAGGGGCTTGTCACAAAGGGAGATTACAGAACCATACGTGTCAGGATCTGGTCACTAACAGCAAAAGGTGAACAAGCACGGTAAGAAGTAGAGGATAACGCCAATGTCATTCGAAGCGATATACTCCGTTTATTCTTGAGGCTTGAGTCACGCACTGAACTACGTTTGGGCGTCAATGTTTGCCTACACGATGCATGATTGGCCCACCGGGGTATTAGACCAATCAGAGCAGCTGTCGGGTCGGAAGGTTATTCCTAGCCCCGGTCAAATGGGAAAATAGGAGGTATGTTTCAGACGGTTAATGGTCATTTGGCTTCAGGTGTCGAAGGCTCGTTATCTGATGCCATTGTTGCTATTTCGACGCCGCGTTGATTCGCGAACTCCCTGACATCGTCCGCTACTTCGGTTCGTGGACCCACAACGATCGTCGCATTTTCTGCCTTAGTTCGCTTCACGTCCTTTACGGCCTTATCGATGTCTTCGAGGCTTAGCGACGTCCTGTCTTTGGCGTTGATGATTACAGCGTCCGAATTTGTGCGGTTCTTGTTTGCCTTCTTTTTCTTCTTCATGCTCTCCTCACCTCAGGAGGGACCGGTCCGGTTCAAGGTTAGTATTTAGCAACTGTCATGTTTGCTGTGAACTGAGAGGGATGTTATAGCAATGGTCGAAGGTCGCTCCCTTTTGATGCGGCTGGGAAAATGGCATCACAGGAAGTTATGGCTGAAGACGCTTCGCAGCAAGTCGCTAGTCCAAACTATGAGAACAGATTCACGCCAGCTCAACCCACTCGAATCTATAAACTAAAATGGTGGGCGCGGGCGAAACACAGATCGAAATACCATGAGCTTGAATTTCTCAAACGATTGGAACGTTCAAGTTGGCGGCGCGGGCGCCGCATACCCGTCTCCGGACCGGGACTCGGATGGGCCGACATAGTTTGCTGTAAAGATGAGCAAGAGGTTTACAGGATTCTGCTGGCGCAGTTGCGACCAAGGAAGAAATCGTCGGTCTCATACTTCTCGGGCAAGGCCATCTTAAGTTTAGAAATGCTCGAGGACATGTACAAGCCAACCTTCCATTCGAACGTGATTCGAATCGAGAAACTGTTAGTTGCCGTTTTGCGCGGCGCCAAGATCATTTACCATGAGGTGAAGCCGGAAGACCTGGCACGGGTGGGTTTGACTGACGCCGTCTTCAGCAGAATAACGCTGAGCGACCCGGTTGGCTCAACCAAGATTTTGCAGCGTTTGCCGAGTCCAATCGCGGTGTCGACTAGCGGGAAACCCTTGAACAATTATTATGATTACTTGGGATCCGTGTTCATAGGATTGCACGCCACCGACGTAAGCAACTGGCAGCCTTGAAGCGGTTGCTGGTTACCGCGGAATGCTACGGCTGCACAAACGCTTGTTTTGCATCACGGTCCGCCACCGTGAACGTATATGAGGTCCGGGTTGTCTGAAACAGCGCCGGTTCCCATGTCCTAGTTTTCGACGATTATTCCATACTAGAAGTGTCGATCACGGCTAAATAACAACAGCAAAAATCCGATCCGGCCTGAAAACGGGGCCTAACTCGAAGCCCGCTTGTACGAACTGTTTTGTTTCTTGCCCTGTCGGAGTTGTTCGCGGCTGCCGGGCCCGGTTTTTTTCTGCACACATCGCGCGTGCGCGACAGCGAAATTTGTCACTAGGCCTCAGGGCGCCCAGCGGCCCGTAGTCTTAAACCGGCGAAGGTGCCCAATATGGAATTTTTTTGTTGTCACGTACCATTTCTGAGTTGGACGCGGGCCGTTTTTCTTGATTTTCTCCAGAATCTGCTGATCTCTTGCGTGATAAGTGGAATTTACGGAACTTCCAGCAGCCTTGACAGTTGTTAAGTACCATTGGAAACGATGCCTTTGTCGGAGAAGTAAGCCCGTGAAGAAAGCGAAATCGAAGGTTCCGCGTGCTGTAGTGCTATCGCGCGGCGCAAACCGGCCGAATTACTATCTTCACAAGTTCAAATGTATGAATTGTGGCCTGCATTTTGCGATGTACTCTTGGGATGAGACTCTGCAGGTGAGTGATTTGTGGTGCCCTGAATGCCATCGGTCGTTGGGTGGGAATAAAGAAGTGTGGCGTCCTGCGGTACATGAAATAGAGCCGCGCTACAGGTTCATCTTCGAAGAGCTTAAGATGTGATTCACGACTTTCGGTTAGTTTCGCAGCAAGGCTGAAAGCCATTGTCAGATCACAACGATATCGTAGAGAAACTCGCCCAGCAATTCACAAAGAGGGGATTCAAGCCACAGACAAAGGAGAACAACTTACCCACAGGTGCAGGAAGAGACGAGACAATCTACAGGCCAGACATAATCGTAAGAAACAGCGACGGCGAGATCATTTGGATGGTTGAAGTGGAAACCTCCGAGGGCGGCAAAGCTATTGTCGGCGCTGCAGTTCTTGCTGACGTTTGTATGGACAAGATGAGTGTCAGAAACAAGCCGAAACTGCTTTTCGTTTTCTATCGATCGGAGGCGAACCTGAAGCTTGCTGAAAAGAGACTGCTTGCTTTGAAAGGCAGAATTACCAACGTTGAATTGATGTCTCCGCTGTCCGAGAAGAGGGCGTTAGAACAGATATCGGCGGCATAACGACAGGGGTCTACCGAATGTCCAATCTGGACTTCTCGTGCTCCCATTCTTCTAGGTAAGGAGCCATTTTGGTGAGCCACGCCCGGTTTGCAGCTTCCTCAGGCGTGAATGCGTTAAGGATCCTGAAGGCGCCACGTAAGTAGTCCTGTCGGTTCACATCTCTCGGCACCTCACCGAATACCTTCGGAAGATCGAAGTCGTTTAGTTCGGCCCACCAGCTACCGAGGATGTCTTCATCGATTTCAGCTAAGTTAATCCAACCAGATCTCTTCGATCCGGATGAAACCAGTAAAGACTCAGACCAACGCCTTCTACTTCTACGAGTTAGCTTACTTAGGTCAGCGCCAAAAAGTCCCACAGCTATAGGTACCGAAAAGACCGCCTTGACGAAATCCCTTCGCTTCATTGAGTAATCAACGGTGAGGGGACGAATGCCCGTTAAGACTGGTCCTATCTAGACTTGCGGTGTAGCGCCTTCACATTGTTCGTGGTCGCTTAACTGACGAAATCTGAAAGGCTTGCTCCCTTCATTTTGAGTTTAACGTCCATCGGAAAAGTGAGACGTTTACCCACGGTAACTGACGGCAATAACGAATGTGAAACCGGGTAACGTTAAGTTGACGGCTCATCACAAAAAACAAAATCCCTCTGTCGAGAGTGTTAACTCACGGCTCATCGGTAGGTTATTTATTCATCGGGGGTTGGAGAATGATTGTGACTACGCTTCTTGCTTTGTTTCTTAGGGACACTGCTCTGGTTGGCTATCTTGGGTGGTTTTTCGGCGTTTGGACTTTCATCCTTATCGCTGGTTTTATCATTTTTCCGTTTTGAGTTCTTGTCACGTTCCCTCTTGTCGAAGTAGCTTAGTCCTTCCGACATCGCAATCGCAAGAGCTACGACCTCTATAGTTTGGAGATTTCTATTGGCTCGCTCAGATTCTAATGTCGAATAGGACTCAACATGTACCGGATACTGTGTGTAAGTTACACTAGAGGAAGTCCCATTCGCAAAGTGAACAGTTAACCTTGGGTAATAGTAATTTTGAACCAACCATTCAATGGATGCATCATTGCCCGCGAGATACGTGCCTCCGAGTATAACCCCTAGCCCCTCTGGGTTCGCCGGAGGAATCTTCGTGGGCGCAAGGTCTACCCCAGCATAGATGGGGCCAATGACCAGAGGAATTACCCCATTTACGGGTATGTAAGCACCGTCGAAAACAACACTGACACCAGTTACAGTCTTATTGATCTCCCATCCCATGCTGCCAGCTGCGTGCAGTGTTACTGGAGTTCTTTCTGCAATTATCGCGTGCGAGAAAATTGTCGCAACAACGATTATGGACTGCCCATCAATCGTAATCGTATTTGTAGCTGTAGGTGGTACTGGCCATATCAGTGTCATTGTGTAAGGGACAATGGGTTGAGGAATCAAGTTGAAGAGACTTAGGACCACATATAATGCGAGAAGTGCGTAGATTACTGCCCTAAGTGGCGCAAAGAAACGCGAGTTACTCAGCCTCAGAGGCTGAGTGCTACAGCCTAGCTACTTCTTACTTGCGTTTTGGATTATCGTAACCCACTTGTTTTGCCCTCTAACATCTATTCCAGCAGCTTCGGCAGGATCAGGAAGAGTGAGGTGTAGACTACATTGGTAATGTCTTTCACTTGTAAACTATCACTGCGATTACGAAAGTCACAATTGCTGGAAGCAAGATAACTACAGGCCAGAGAATTTTAGGTATTCCGAAGCGTTCAAGTCGGCTGCTGCCGATGTAGAGATAACCTGCAATTGGAATGATGGCAGCCACCAACGTCACCAAAACAACCCTCGCTACATACGGCAAACCCGACAAAGACATGCATACTTCACCTCGTTTCAATCATGTGGCTGAACTTCGACCCACAAGAAACATGCCGCCGCCAACGAACACTAGACCGAAAAGCACTAGACCGCTAGCAGCTAGAAGCCCAAGGTTAAAACAGTTGGGCCCCCACCAAGGCGAGCCGCACAGAAAAGTGCTCAAGCCTAAGACAAAAAGCACCCATCCAATCAAAAACAGAGAACCACCCACGTAACGAGGTTTAGAGTCTTTCTTTGATCTCAATTTCTTTATGCCCCTATAGGAGAAGTAAGACTCGCCTCGCTCTTACTGGTTCTCCTGTTTTTCACGAATCGAAACAGGATTATGCGGTGATTACAAAACAGAATCCATCTATGTAGAAAAACCATCGCAGCTCATACCTTATGATGCATTACATGCTGCTATGTGTTGCATTGAGACCATTCTGAAATATCAAGGCAAAACGCGTCCTTTGAACTGAGGGGTGAAATGTGGATGAACGATGAGGAAATTCGTAAGCTCACGGAACTCGCAGACGCGGAACTTCGTGCGCTAGATAGACGAATGGATAGGCTACGGGGGTCTAGGTTCGAGCGCATCTTCACCAAGGCTGAGAAGAAAGCATGATACCGAACGGAACCTAACTTTCCCAAACCAATCATTAAACCATATTGACCAACCAAACGAAAGTAAACAGTCTCCCATACCAAACGACAACGACGCGTTACCCCCCAATAGTCGAGTACTCCTCAAGCAAAAGGTCTCGTCAGAAGTCTGATGCTAAGGAGTCTTCCGTCGTCTCAACCATTAGGCCGCCACAGTATCTTCCGCCGTTCCCTTCTGTGAAGACGATGGGGATCCGGTCTACGATCTTCTCGTTGGGATGGTTCTTAATCCAATCCCGTATCTTCTGGTCGCAGTCTAACCACATGCGAGCGCAGATTATGACTGCAATACGGTTTTTCGGCTTGCCCTCCATGCGCCCTTCATTCCCATGCCGGTTTGCGATAACCGGCGAAAGCCCTCTGCCGTTCCTGTTTCCGTAACGTCGCCACGTCGCGAGGCTCGGGTCTGGCAGGGACGAGGATAGGACGCTGGTAACCCGCCCTTTGCACCTTCATGAGTTCCTCCGCTGTTATGAACCCGTTCTCCCGCTGCTTCCACTGCACCGCCCGCAACTCACCCATATCGAAGTCGGGCACACGAAGCTTGATCGAGATCACATCCGGTTCCGCGCTTAGGCTGAAGCCTAGCACCTCATAGTCATCTTGAAGGCTGAGCAGCCGCTTCAAGTTTTGTTCTCTCGGTAGGAATAAGAGTCTCCTTGAGTTCTTCCTCGAAGCTGCCGCACCATTCGCATAGCCACTTGATGCGTTTGACTAACGTTGGCGGAATACTGGGTGCTTTCGCTGGGTCGTAGCTGCAACTTATCGAGACTTGATCTGTCATCTCATGGCATTGGGTGCATAGCCGTTTGGCGCGGATTTGACCGACCACGGCCTATCGCCGCAAATACAATGGGTCGGCCCGTAACGGAACAAGCTCATCCTGCTCCAGTTCGAACCAGAGGTTGCATTTCTCGCAACGCTTCAGCGGATAATTCTCTTGACCTAGAAGCTCAACCTGACAGAACGGACACTTCAAACAGAGTTCACCTAATCTTGCTGTGGCCGTTACAATCAGTTAAGCGGCGCAGCGAAAGCGAGTATGGGTCGGAGACCTAACCGAAACTGGATAACCATTCCATGAGAGAAAAGCGAAAATGAACTAGCGTGGTTAGGGTCTTGTTTTTTGTAAGGTTTTGGTGTGCCCGTGGTCTTGCGTGACAAATTATGGTTCAAATTCGGTTGCCCGTACCAGTATACCGGGGATATAACATAGGGTTGGGTTTTGGGGTTCCACGTGGTTGTGGTTTGGGGGACGTGGAAGTCCACGTGTAATCTGTGATTCGCCAATTTAAGTAGAGATAGTGGGCTCAGCCAAATTATGAAGAAGTTTGTGGTTTTCGACACGTAACCTAATTATCGCCAATCGAGCTAAACTCCTTTACGATAACATTGGTGTTCTTTGAGGCTTTGGCGGCGGCCTCAATCGCGTTGGGGCTTGCTATCCCGGTTTTTCTTGAGCGAGCTATGCGTCCGAGATATGAGGAACGATTTGAAGAGTTTCGAATGGATAATCGTGTGAGCTTTGTGTTGGCATTCGAAAAGGCACTTGACAAACTGAGACGTCTAAAGCGCAGCGAAGAGGCAATGACTCCTGAAGTATATGCTACGATGGAAGGATTATTCAATCAATGGGGTCAATTACGGTCGAGCGAAAATAAGTTAGTATCTCTGCGAGCACGTCGAGGCCCGCTCTTTGTGGCTTGGATGTTTAGCTTCGCAATCTCTATTGTAGCCATTCAATATCCGAACGTGGTTGCGATAGCACCCACACTCACGATAGCAGACGCTGCAACTGCTGATTTTTTCCTAACGCTCGCGTACTCCGTGAAATATGTTCTCGAACTCTTCGATCTAGACAACCGGCTTTCCAGGTATGGGCGCTCTGTTTCGCAATCTTCAGAACCTCCAGCGATTATTCCGTCTAGATCCATTGGAAGCCTGCATTCTGATATTATGAACAACGTCAACCAAGTTCTTCGCATCAACAAGATACCGTTTGTACAGGAGCCAAGACTTCTTCGTTCAACTAGGAGACCGGACTACGCGGTTCCGTCAGCGAAAAATCCTGTCGCTTTTATTGAAGTCAAATCTGGCACGTTGGCCCGCGCGGCTTCGTATCCGATCGCGTACTTAGGTCAAGAACTTAAGATCGCATATCCTGCTGTGACGAACATTTTGATTGTGCCTAACACTCAGGATCTAAGACTCATGCCAACAGTAAGGAAGTACTGGGATTCAGTTCTCGGATTCACTGACATGGGAGACCTCGCGAAGATAGTCAATGAACGTCTTTCTGGGCAAACTAAAGATCCCAAACAGTCTCAGACCTGAGACCTGAACTGAGGGTTATGCTTGGAAAGCAGTGTACCCAACCCGAACATTTTCCACTTTGCAAGCGAGGAACAAAAACACATTTACGAGAAGCTACTCAGACTGGTGGGCCCAGGACCCGCATCGTTTTTCAAAGACGCTTGTGCAATCATGAATCAGTCGCCGCTCCTAGAATCTGCAACTCACCTCGTAAGCCATCTCCTGCGCGAAATAGAAAGTGCATTGCGGGACGTGCTAGAGCCAGTCGTTGAGGCTGGCTCTTCGGAGCGCGATAAACCCGAGACGCATAAAGAAGCAGTGTTGGCTATTCTCAAATATCTTGGCATCTCCGAGTCAGATCCCGTCTCACAGGCATGGGTTAGACTGACAGAAAGAGGAACCGGTTATCCTCTGCATGCGCGTGCCCATCGTAGGGATTTGTCAGAGCCTCGTCCTCTTGATCAGGAGTTCATCGAGTTTTGGCAGCAAAATCAAACGGTGCTCAGAATTGTACTCGACAAATTCGAGACACATTTTGCGTCCGTGTTTGATATCCTTGACAAGGCGCTCACTGAGACAAAGCCAACCAGTTCCGTCGTGAAACAGCTTCGTGATCACGTACCCAACAATATCATTACATGGAGCTACTTTTTCAGCAATCTTAAGGACGATAAATGGTTGGTGGCGCTGAGGGAAGCGGGGTTCTTTCACCATCCTCCTGAACCTCAAGTGGATAAGGAAAAAAAATCGTTCAGAGTTAGCCCGTGGCCTCAATCACAGTATCTTGCTAGGATATCATCCAAGAGTCCCAACTCCGTCCTGGAGACCCTAATGGAAATCCCAGAGACAGAGAACCAGTTCGTTCATTCCGATTTAGCCGACGCGGCAATTGCAATGCCGCCGGAACTTGCGGCGAAGTGGGCACAGAAGGAAACGGTTTGGGTTGAGAAACAGAAGAATATCGATCTTCTACTCCCGCAAAAGTTTGCAACCTTAATCAATACTTTGGCAAACGGTGGTCAAACTGAAGTTACACTAGACTTCGTTAGAGCATTACTAAGCGCATTTTCCCTAGAGAAAGATGAAACAGTCACTTTCGCATCGCACTCCCGGGCTCGAATCGACGATTGGCATTACGCCCAAATTGTTGGGACAATCGTTCCAACTCTTACAAAGACAGCCGTAGAGGACACACTCAATCTATTTTGCGATCTTCTTGACTCGACCGTGCAAGCATACTCGTTTTCGCAAAAACCTCAAGATTACTCGAACGCTTGGAGACCCAGCGTAGAAGGCGATATTGATGAAAACTTCGCGGAACCTAAACAATTGTTGGTTTCTGTTGTTCGCGACGTCGCCACTGAAACTATCAAGCGGGATTCTACGAGGAGGACCGCAGTTGTTCAGTTACTTGAGGAACGAGATTGGCTAATCTTCCGACGGATAGCACTTCACCTCCTTCGGATCTTTCTGACGAAAAATGATCCTCTGATTCTTGAACACCTTACAGATCGTGTCAATTTCGATCAATCCGGACTTTGGCATGAATACTCATTGCTGGTCGAAAATCACTTCGGCGAGTTAACTGCTCAGGACCAAGAAAAGATTCTAGGTTGGATCGTAGACAGTTCTAAGCTGGACAAAATGCTTGGAGCCGAACAGAAAATAGCGAAAGACCCTGCGAAGGCGAAGGAAGAGGCTGAGCGCTCATTCAAGATGTGGCAACTAACGAAACTAGCACCTATTCACGAATCATTGCAAGGGAAATGGAAGTCGCTTTACACAGAGTTAACCGCGGAACTAGGAGAACCGCCTTACGCTGATGCTCCATTAACTACCGTGTCATTTGTTGGGCCATCAAGTCCAAAAAAAGCTGAAGAACTCGCTTCTCTTTCCCTGACGGACATAGTTGCATTCTTGAAGAACTGGACCCCAACTGGTGAAGTATTAGGTTCGTCGCCGGAAGGATTGGGAAGAGTTCTTACAGGTGTTGTCTCTTCCAACCCTGTCCGCTTCGCAAGTGAAGCTATTTTGATGCAAGGTCTTGACTCCACATATGTTCGAGCATTCATCACCGGATTCTCTGAGGCAGCACGACAAAAGCGATCATTCGAATGGCCTCGTGTTCTAGAGCTTTGCCAATGGGCGGTCGAGCAACCTCGCGACATCCCAATTGAAAAGCACGGCTTAGAATCCGACGTAGGATGGGCCTGGACTCGAAAAGCCATCGCAGAGTTACTCTCTCTAGGATTTTCAACTGACCAACTTACATTTGAACTCAGGGATCGGGCATGGAAGGCTCTTCAGCCACTCACTGAGGATCCTAATCCTACGCCAGAAGAGGAGCGAGCAAACTACACCTCTTTCAACATGAATCCTTCTGAACTCTCAATCAATTCAGTACGCGGTGAGGCGATGCACTGTATAGTAGCGTATGCTCTTTGGATCAGACGGCATTTAGAAAAACTACCAAACAAGGAGCAACTCATCGCATCCGGATTTGACGAAATCTCGGAGGCGCGGGCTGTCCTCGACATGCATCTCGACCCTAAAATCGAGCCAGCTCTGGCGATTAGGGCAATCTATGGACAACATTTTCCTCAGCTGGTTCTGCTGGACAGGAAGTGGGTTACTAATAGGTTATCGACGATTTTTCCACACGACGCGCCACTCAAAGAATTCAGAGAAGCTGCTTGGGACACTTACCTTGTCTATTGCACGCTATTCGACGTGGTCTATGACGTGCTTCGTGAGGAGTATTCGCGTTCCGTAGAACTGGTTAACGAGATAACATCAAGATGGCGATATGTTGGGACTTCACCCTCCGAGGGTCTAGCAAGACACGTTATGATTCTGTATTATCGCGGACTACTGAAACTCGGAGACGCATTGTTGCAATCCTTCTTTGAGAAAGCGCCAGATAATCTACGTGCCTACGCTCTGACGTTCGTGGGGCAATGTCTCCGCAATTCGCCAGGAGAAATCCCCGCTACAGTTCTTACAAGGTTGCGTGTTCTTTGGGAGTGGAGACTTGAAGTTGAGACGTCAAAGTCCAAACCCGGAGTAGAGCTTTCAGCTTTCGGCTGGTGGTTCAGTTCTGCCAAATTTGAAAAAAAGTGGGCACTTACACAACTATTGACAGTTCTTGGAAGCGTGGAGAAGGTGGAATTGGATCATGAAGTAATCAAGACCCTAGTGGAACTTGCCAACGATTCTCCCGAACAAGTTGTGGAATGTCTGTCACTGATGGTCCAGGGACTTGGAGGGCCACTTTTGGTCATTGCTTCAAGTGAGGAAATTCGATCTATTCTGAACTCAGCCATTCAAAGTGAAAGCGCGCCTGCTACTGAGAAAGCCAAGACACTAGTCAATCGATTGAGTGCGATGGGGCATCTGGAATTCCGAGTTTTGTTGAAATAACTTAGCGAACACTCATGAAGACTGGATATTACTATTTCGCAATAGAACCTACGAGGGCACCCCTGAACAAAAGCCACTGATTTCCATACCGGTCAAGACCAAATCAAAAACCTTTGAGGTCTCTTTCTATGCATTGGGCAGTCAATTACATATGCTCAGAGTGGCAATCCGCAACTTACTGAGGATCGAATATCTCAGGAAGACGCGGCGAAAATTTTTTCCATTGAAGACTTGTAGTGCCGCCTATTAGCCGAGGCCATCCTCTCTTCTTTTCTGCTGTGGCTCGGGAAACTAAGTTTTAGAGCTTCTTCACGACTTCGTTAGCGAATAGGTCTAACGCCTGAAGTTCTGTCTCGGGTTCGAGGTTCACGATCAGATACAGAGATCGGTTGATTCTGCTGATTCTTCCTACGTATGTTTCGCGTGACTACCGATCGTCACGCGTCTTACTTTCTTGATCTCCATGTTGATGCTTTCCCTCGTTAATCCTGCCAACCTGGCGCCTCGAAGACCAACAACAATAGGGACCACCGTATGTCTAAGCGTGCGTTGTTGTTCACAGTAGCCGCCTGAAGGTACAGATGAAAGGTACCGGAACTATGTGAGAGGAAAGTGAAGGTCTATCTAAGCGGTTGCTCCGAACTCCTGCATGGCACGTTTCACGATAGAGAGCGTCTTTCCCGCTCCAAGGGAACAACTCTGGAGCGTGCTGAAACTCCATACTGAGGATGACCAGATCGGCAAGATTCATCCGAGCATCCTCTCCCAGCATCAGCTCAGCAGGGAGGGGAACCGCTGGGTATCGGAGCGCAAGATACGGCTCTTAGGCAAAAATTACATGACCACGATGGCGGTCGAGATGACGCCGCCAGAGGTGTACAGATGGGAGATAGTCGCGAGCGACGGGCTTCTGGGTCCCGGCAGCTACATCGAAAACAGGTACGCCGAGGCAGCGAACGGGACGAAGGTACACAGTACAGTACAGATGACTCTGAAAGGCATTCCTGGCTTCTTGCAGAGTTGGATGATCAACAGGAACCTGAGTCAAGCTGACGATGAGGACCTGAAATATCTGAAGAAGATGCAAACCTAGAAAGCACTTCTAAGAACAGAACTTTTTGGCGTCTGATGAAATGGAAATAAGTACGTGAAAACACACCGAGAGCTGATAAATAATGACCGAGAAACTGATCGATGGGCTTGATCATGTCGATATTTTCGTAAAGGATCTAGATGAGTACGTTGACTTCCTTCAGAACAAGCTTGGGCTCGAAATGGTAAGGAGAACAGCTCATCGTGGTGGTTCTGTAGAGTTCAGAACTCCTCCGATGGAAGCAATCATCGAGGTTCATCAAACGATGGAGCTTTACAATCCAGAAATAAACCACATCGCTCTCAGAGTTAGCAACATCCAAGAAGCACACGATAGACTGAAGAGTCAGGGGGTTCTATTTGATTCACCGCCAAAATTTTCTGAACCCACAGGCCGGTGGATAGCCAACGCAAGATTCCCGGACGGCAGACGCCTACAATTAACTTCCACGCAACCCTCTAAGTAAATGCAAAGCTGATGAGGAAAGCTCCCGAAACCGCGTTTCGTGATCTTCGAAAAGAACCTAATTTTCGGGGCTCGTGGCTTCTATAGAGTGCGAATGCCACGATACTAAACCAAACGCACCTTTCTCCCACCCACTTCGTGGCTCCCTACCCCCTTTCTGAGGGGGGTAATTGAAAATCAAACGAGCCATCAGCAACAACAATGGAGGAGCAAAATCTATCTACCCACCATCATTCTAGTAGTTGGCGAGGAAGCCCCTAAGAAACCACGCCCATCTGTTGTAGGCCAGAGGGCATCTGAACATGCCACGTCTCTACCGAAGCAAGACGAAACAACCAGCATTAAACCCGACAGGGAAGAAGCTAGCTATTATTGGTACGATCACCTTTGTCAGTTCGTTTACGTTTGGCGTAATATTATCATCAGTTATGGGTCTTAGTTCTGACGAAATATCTGCTATGTTTGGCCCCTTTTCAATACTGCCTCTTTTTGGATTTCTAGGCGGATTGGCACTTGCTTGCATTGGTATCTTGCTTGGCCCGAAGCTATGCCCAAATTGTAAGCATCCATTGAGACACGGTAGCTATTCGCAGTCGGCGTTCATGAGTGTCCATTCGGTGAGCTGTCCCTATTGCGGTTGGTCTCTCGAAGAACTACATCCGACTCCAATGAGATGATTTCATTTCTTATGACTTTGATCTTGACTGAATTATCGAAACACGGAGTTGCGATGGCGGCTGATAGTGCAGTAACAAATCAAAAAGGCGATGTAGTGCATTACACTCGCAAGCTGCATAAGATTCCCAGGTTGTCAGCGGGGATTTCACATTATGGCATAAGTATGCTAGATGAAAAGACACCTATTGACAAATGGCTCGCCGATTTTACGGATGAAATGGCAAACAAAGATGCTTCTAGGAGAACTTTTGCCAGCACTCTTCGTGATGAACTTAACAAGAGAGAGCCACGAATCACAGACACATTGGGCTTACACATCGCGGGCTTTGAAGAAGCTCAAGACGGGAAAAAATATCCTAGCTTTGACCGTATACTCGGTAATGGACAATTTACTTTGGAAACAGAGCCCCCTCACAAGTACCCAATAGGTTGCCGTATTCTGAAGTCAGACCCTAAGAACATCATATACGATGATAGAGCATTTAACCAGTTTCTGAAAAGTCTGAAAAGCAAGTCCATTGCGGGTGGCAAACCGTTTCAGATGCCCGATCCAGATAGCTTGAGAATGCGAGCCGAGTACCTACGATTCCAAATCGTGACGATTTCCCACCTTTATACCCTAAGCAATCAACCCAAACTAATCGGCGGACCAGTTACGACGCTATCAATCTCTGAGGATGACTTTCAGGACTACGAAACACGCGCGGAAATACTGTGCTTCTAAATGACCCACCAAACGCAAAGTAACAGCCCTTCTGACCAAACAAAGAGGTAACCACCTAAGAGGGATGAAGAGGATGAGCACTGAAAACACGGCGTATCGAAAGAGCAACACGCTAGGGATGTCTCGTGAGGATGCACATGACCACCTTGCTGATCTGCTCGCGCGAAAAAAGGGCGTATTGAAAATTCTGTATCCAACAGGTCCAATTGACCAAGTTAAGGATTTGTCGGGAAAAGAGACTCTGAACAAGGAATTGGCCGATTTAGACCGCCAAATTGCAGAGGTTCTTGAGTTCTACATGCTGGGCGTGATCGAGTCGGTAGATTCAGAAGTAAACCATCTTACAAAATTAACAGAGTCTCTTATATCGGAATCCAGAAAGCTAGGCAAGCTAACTTGGGGATTGCTTATTCTTAGCGTAGTTCTAGCAGTCTCTGCCTTACCTTCCTTCATTCAATTTCTATGCACCCACACTGTGCACCGATAGTATTTTTCGTTTTTCCTTCAGCTGATCAGTTAACTCGGCGTAGCCTGTCCTCCCTGTCAAGGATAGGCGCAGCTTCAAACGGGCTGATTAGAAACTGAAGAAACGTTCGGAAAGAGCCCAGAGCGACACGAATTGTCTGTATAATTAGCCTGATTTAAGTTGAAGACGAGTCCGTTTAATAACAGCTCGGAAACTGTCCGGAAAAGCCAACACCACAATTAACAAAATTTCGTGGGGTTAGACATGGCGACTAATCTTTCGACTATTTTACCCGCAGTTGGTTCGTTCAGCGTGGCGGGAACTGTTGGGGCGCTGCTCGGATACGGCTTCAAGAAGCTTCTGAGAGTTCTCCTGATCGTTCTAGCCACATTTACAGCGCTGATCGGGATTCCGATTGCATACTTAACGTACGAGGGCATAATCACAATCAACTGGGATAGGCTGTACGCGCTCCTCAATTCAGCCGCTTCCGCGAGCGCCTCATGGTTCTCATCTGCCGCGCAAGCTGTCTCGGTCGCCGTTCCGGCTTTCGGCGGATTTGCCGCCGGATTCGCGTTAGGGTTTCAGAAAGGATAGTGATGGCTAGTGAGTCTCCAAACAAACTCCGTAGGTCTTAACGAGATACTTGGTGAGATTTTGCCGAGGGTTGAGGATCTTTGGGTCGCGCCTTCACCAGCGAGCCAGAATAGCATCTACCACCTGAACATCGTCATCTACGGGAAAGCGCGTCGTGGCAAAACCGAACTCGCGAACAGTATCGTAGCTAACATTTGCCAGGTTTACGGCGAAGACGAGGTGCACGTAGACTACCAGGTTACGGATCTCAAAGCGGCCTTAGATGTTGGTTGGCTCCCGGGCAAATTAGTTCAGGTCTTAGTCGTTGATGACCTAACTCTGGCAAAGCACTCAGACGAGACCTACCAGCGTTACTTTCGCATCGGCCACCTCATGGAGGAGAAAACGAGCCAAAGAAACGGTCTCATCGTAACAATCCTAGTTGTCCATAGATTTTTCTCGTTACCAAAGGAGTTGAGAGCTGATATCGACTTGCTCTTGGTAAAGTCGGTTTCCAGTAACCCATCGGACGCTAATCTGCTTCGCGGCTTCCTAGGAGACGGTTTACAGACGGAGTTATCGTCCCTGGCACGTAGAAGGGACGTTTTCGCTTACTATGTTTCGCCAACCTACCGAGGCATAAGCTTCTTTCAGCCGGCAGATACTAACTTCTTTCCGAGAGTGCCAGTCAGACAGGTTAGCGCTTCGGAAGCTGAGACGCAACCGTTGCCTCCGAGCGATGTTCGCATAATCCAAGATATTGCAAGTGGTCGCGACACGGTGAACTCGCTTCTAAGAGAAATCGGCTGGAGTAAACCGGCGTTGCGGGGTGAGGTGGATAGAATGGTTGCGGACGGCTACCTCACGAAGGAAGGCTTCTGGAAGCATCTGTACATTACGCCAAAAGCATTCGATCAAGTTCCAAACCTCCCAAGCCGTCCTCCCAAAGAGAAGAAACCGAAGGCCCACACAACCAAGTTTGACGTGTCTTGGTGGTTGAGTTTCAAGCTTATCTTCGGAGCTTTGTTGGGCTTGTTCTTCGGTTGGTTACTCATCTCAGGTGTTGCGGCCTTGATCTATTGGGCTGCTTACACGTTCTTCCTTCAGCCCTATGTTCCAGCTAGCATCCTGCCTTGGGTTCCGTTCAGCAACCCCGTCGTTGACTTCGCGTTAGGAGTGATTAGCGGGACGTGGTTCTTTCTGAAGATCAATCCAACCCAGTTCTTCACGTCGTTTGTGAAGAAGGGTAAGCAAGCATGATCACAAGGGAGAACTTGGAGGAAAAACCGTGGAATGGCCTACAGCTGAACGAGAAGCAAACCGAAGAACTCATACATGATCTTATCAACTGCCTGAATAAGTCCCCGGAAACGAGCGACACGTGGACCTGTTCTGGCGATACACTCGTCGCCACCTCTAGGCAGCGACTCGACGGTCAGGAGGCGCCAATCTTCTTCATCTGCAAAATTCGGAAGTGCTTGATGACTAAAGGTACGGTTGCTTCCGTGCCGGCCCTAATGGGCAGCATTCGCTTGGGTGCGGTTTCCTTGGCGGGCGGAATTTTCGTGGAAACACAAGTTGTAAATCTGTAAGCATAACGATTCGGAGTGGTAGCTATGAGTAGGTCTAATGCAATTGTTCTTCTTCTCTCATCATGCTTCCTGCTGTCAACGATAATGATTGGACCAGTTCATGCGGACGAATGTACTCCCTCATATGACACGCACTTCTGTATGGTCACTAACAAAACGACGTATGCTCGGGGAGAAACCGTCACCATTACCGTTGAAGCGGACTCAACGTACTCCTCAACAACCTGGCCAGTATTACCTGGAAGTATGGCAGGGTGACGTTGGAAGGGCACAAGTTGAAATCACTGTGACAAGCTCGACGCCCGTGCCTGAAACATCATCCCCTCTGATTCTATTGCTTGCTGCTTTGCTCGTAGGAATCTATGTTTTGAAGAGAAGGAAGAACACTAAGACCGCCAAGTGAGTCCTTGGACAGAGAAATTATTGGCCTCTTTCGAGGCCACATACCGCTAAATTGGTGCGCCACAGTACGGGCAGCTATCTTTCTGTTCTTCGATTAGCCTGTGACAATGGCCACAGCGTAAGTAAGTGGAATTAACCCCCAAAACAGCTAGGAGAAAAATGATTATGCCAAGAACTAAGCCTACACCCTTCCAACGCTTCAGCAAGAATCCGAACATACAAGGTCACCTATCTAGCTATCCAGTTTGTTTTGTTCCGCATTTATTGCAGAACTCAGAGGCAGGAGGCAATTCGGCACCACACTTGACGCAGGCGGAAGGACTCTTTGTAAACTGAGTTATCGTTGCCTGTTTTGGTTTGTGGGCGGTTCTTGGTTTCAATATGAGATACGCCGTCAATACGGCTAGAATGCCAATTACCACAACAGCCAGTGCAGTGAACGAACCGCCTGTTAATCCGAGAGCGGCTGATGCAGGTACTAAACTAGTTGAACTCATCGTAGTTGAACTCGTCAAAGTTTGACTGAAGGGGATGGTGGCTGTCTCTTGCACTTCATAAGTGGAATTAGCCGTCGTTGTATAGTAGTAAGAGAAACAGAAAGTCGGGTACTCGTTGTAGCAGCAGACTGTAGGTGTACAAGTTACCCCTCCTGGCGCCTCTCTGAGTGGATTGACTTCGGCAATTGTGCTGTAAGAAACGCTAATTCCTTCAAACGTTTTGTATGAATACTCAACATTAGTAGACGTTTGGCCGACCGTTCGGGTTGTGCTCATAGGAACTTGTTGATAGCCAAGACCTGCAAACGCCAACACAGCCACTACGAGAAGCAGACCTGTAATTATGGCCCGTCTAGGTATCACTGGATTGGACCAGCAAACCATCGCTCAAATTGAGAGTACCTGACTATCCGAGTTCGGCCACTTGGAACGAGGTTCCTGCTTGGTTCAGGTTTTGAGGTTGTACGATTATGTTGCCGTTGTTGTCGACCATGCTTACTGATTGAGCATTGGTTTGAAGGACTGACCCCGCTACATTGTTCACTGCTGCGGTGCAGTCGCTAAAGGTGATTGGTTGAAACTTTGGCAGAGTAACTTGAGATTGAGTGTTCATGTTGGTGAAAGCTTCGACTATCCATTCTGCTGAAGTTCTAGGGGCGTTAGAGATAATTACGTTGAATGTGCGGCTATCACCGAGTTCTGAGTCTGCAATCTTCAATTGAAAGTGGTTGTTTCCTGAGTAGGTTATCGAAGCCGTAATATGTTCTCCAGCTGATATCTCATCGCCGAATACACCAACTGCATGATTAGTTTTTCCAGCACCTGTTGTTGGGTCTTCTTCCCACGCCCAGTATCCTGGGTTGCCGTTGAAACAGTACGAATTGGTTCCTACCTGTTCTGGTATGCCTGCGACTGTTCCGTCAAATCCAATCCACACGCTTAGGCCTTGTGAAACCGTGTTCGTACCCGCTGTGTTTGCGCATTGAACCCCTGGTACACTCCAACTGGCACTGATGCCCGTCACGCCGGTTGATGATACAATATACCCAGCCCAATTTGTCGAAGTCTGCTGCGCCCATGCGGTCCTCACGGCCGCTAACAGTAGGAACGAAGCTAGGAAGAGGAGAAGGATTTTCCGAACGATAAGCGATTTCAAAGCTAAAACAGGGACGTAAAGGAGCGGTACGGCGGTTTAAGAGTTTGCAGTTTGACAACTAGCATTTTGAATTATGGTAAGCCATATTGTTATTGACTTTTGAGTCTTGATTCTAAACTTGTTTTTCCAGGGCTATTGGTAATCTATTCTAGAAAATAATTTGGCCTAGCGGCCCAACGTCTGAGTCAAGTAGTCTTAATTGGTTCCGAATAGGAAGATGATTGACCGGTCAGTTTAGGGTATTTGCTCGCACCTAATGCTGCTGTTAGTTCGGGCATAGGGGTTACATTGCCTGCGGTGCAGGAAATGCAACTCACCTTTCCTGCTTGAAACTCATAGTGACCTACAGAAGGAGCCTTGTCGAACGACAGTAATTGGCCATATGAATCTCCGCCTGTGTGCACACCTCAGTTGAAAACGGACAATTCCTTGAACGACAATCTAGGTCTTTGTTTGTTCATTTGGGGACCTTCTGTCGGTCAATTTTTAGCTTCGATGTTTCCGGCAGTTGCCGTGCCAAATTCCTACTCCTTCTTTCCACAGCGCTCTTTCTCCTTCGCTTATCAGTTTCGAACATTTCAAGCAATAATTGCTGTACTTTACAGTTATCCAGCTTCCGTCAAGCCTTTCATGAAGTTCGGTTGTGCGTGGCGGCCGGCGCATGCTAGATCGGTATGATTGCTCATAGCGTGATTGAGCGTCCTGATCGCCTTTCCAAGAGGGTGCAGGCGTTCGTGTCGCAGAATAATGTCGTGGCGCTCGTACTCTGACGAACTCCGACCTCTTGTACAACCAGTAAGCGATACCCAAGCCTCCGAGAACTACGAGACCTAGTAAAATCTCATAGGCCAATGCTGAAACTCATAAGCGACACACTGCGGACGTTCTATTTGCAAGTTCTGGTCACGCTCGGTGAACTCTCGACTCAACACTCGCAAGCCTTGCTGATGACTGAACATATTTCAAACGTGACTGGAAAAATGAAGATGAAATGGCCTTGCTGCATATTCTTTGTTCAGGAGTTCATGATCTGGCGGCCGCACATCTGGTCTCGTGTTCATTAACTGATCCGGCCAAGATGGTTCTTCCACAATGCCGGCACACGCCCTTGGCCTCAACTGTAACTTTTTCGGGAATATCGTCAATATCTTCTTTTTCCTCTCGCACTCTCTCCTTGATGGGCTGGAGGACTTCGAGCTTGCCGAGCTTGCCAGATTGTAAAGATACCTTGCCATTGTATGCGCGCGCATAGCCGTTGACTATCCGAATATCATCTCCCACCTTCACACGATCAGTTTCTGATTCCCATAGAATCAAATTGCATTCGTTTCCTTCCGCTTGGAGAACTGCTTCTGCGAACCTCAGCATAGTGCCATCACGTTTCCTGCGAAACTGCACCGGATCCATACGAACGATCTTCCCCGTCGCAGTAACCGCTTTCATCCCATCATGCATGGCGGCAAATGAAACCGGCTTTAGCAGGCTCTCCGCTTTCAGGCCGACATCATTTAACAATTGACGAGCAGTATTCTCGCCAACAAAACGCATCATCGACTCAGATGACTCGTACTGCGATAGGATGTTCAAGCTCCCGTGCCAGACAATCGAATTATCGATGACACATATCTTCTCATGCGTTCTCGGATTAAGCTCCATTCGCGCGCCAATATCTTTGAGGATTTGGATTCCTTCCATTGCTGATCTTTTCAAAGGTTCGCTGTCGAATTGTTTGCTAGGTGGTTTGGTGAGAATCCTTACGCTTACTCCGCGTTCGATGGCTGCGGCAAGTGTTTCTTCGAGCTTCGTGACCCTTCGTGCGGTGACGAATGGCGAGACGATGGCGATGTCTTCCTTGGCGTTGGTCAGGTCAGATTCGAGTGCTGGGTAGAAGTCTTCAGCTCTGTAGGTTAGAATGCCTTCTTGGGAGTCTGTTTGTTCACTGCTTTCATTCGGGTAAGTTAAGAATTGTTCTCCCATGAGTTGAATTCCGTTCTCGCTGCAGTCTCCTATTATCTTGGGGAGCAGTTCGTCTGGGCTTAGCTCCTTCGACAGGTAGCTGAGGTTGCCGATCAGGATCAGTTTGTCTTGTGCCCGTGAAACTGCCACGTTCAGCAGCCGTTCACTTTGGTTTTCTTCGCTGTTCTTGACGCTGACCAACCGACTTGGATGGTAGGGTTTGCTGTCCGAGACGTCAAAGATGATTACCTCCTTCTCTCTCCCTTGAAATCGATGAACCGTGGCCACCTCAACATATTTCCTGAGATTCGAATCTTCGATTCTCTTCCCAAGAATTCTCGCTTGGGCACGGTAGGGTGTTATTATTCCGATCTTCGTGAATCCATTCTTTATGGCCTCCTTAGCCATGTAGACAGCCAATTCTGCATGAATCAGATTTATCCGGGAATATGACTCGTCATGCGTCATTGACCACGGATTCAAATTCGACGTGTCCAGAAGGATGAGGGAGAAGCCAGCCCCCGGCGGTATGTCAACTTTCGGACTGCGTCTGACACTTTCGTGATCCTGGAGGTGCCCTCCGTAGATGCGGGTGCTCACTATTTTTGAGATGTCAGGGTTCATTCGGTATTGAATTCTGAGCATTTCACAGAGATCCGTACCTGCCTCTAGATCGGTGACGCCTGCAACCTGAAAGATATCCCGCCTCATCCAATGTTTGGCATGGTCCGTGTCCGCCATAACGATGGCTGGAATCTGCTTGAAATCGCCAACAATCAGAATTCGGCCACCGGATAGGCCCGCAACGAAGTAGAGCATTGGCAGCGTAGCCATACTAGCCTCGTCGACTACCACCAAATCGAACTTGCGAGCCATTATCTCCGCTGTCAACCATGTCTTCGCAAGAGTTGTCCCAATCACCTTTGCCTTGGCAATGATTTCCTTCTCAATACTGCTCTTCGCCTTTTCCAGCTCGCTAATTCGAGCCGTGTTCGCCTCCAAACTGGTTAAAGCATCGTTGAGGCGGTCGGTTAATACGGTCTTGCTTCCTTCTGTCCCGTATTGAACGAAATAGTCTCTGATGACATCAGCAGCCTTCAGCTGAATTGGCTTCAAAACGGTACATGTACGGCGATATTCCCGTTCATCAGAGGCAAACTGGATTTGAACACTTTGCCGTCGAGTGGACATCTTGTTGAGGTCAATTGCGATTTCCTCGATGTCTAGGCGGCGGAGTTTTCGGCCGATGGAGGACATGGATCGTGCTTTGTTTAGTTGATCTCGCTTGTTGCTTTCCTGCCGATCAAGGTCTTCCAGTTGTGCTTTAGCTTGGCTTAGCTGTTCGCGTTGGTTCTTTTCCAAGGCGGTGAGGCGGTCGCACTCGTCAAGTATCCTGATCCTCTCTCGAAAGCTCTGGATTTGACTGTGAATAGTTTTGTTCACTTTTTCTAGTGCTTGAATCTCTTTATTGATCTGTTCTTGTTTTTCCTTTGCGATCTGTTGCGGTAAGACGCTGTCTGGAACGTAGGCTTGAGGTACGCCTACTCTGACGATGTCTCCGGGTTGGTAGCCAGACTTCTCTCGAATCGATTTCTCTGCACCGGAGATGGCATTGTCAATGGCTACGTTGGTGTTTGAGGAAATGAGAATGTTCTTTCCGTCTGCGAAGGCGTGACTTATGATTGTTGAGATGGTGGTGGTCTTTCCTGTGCCTGGTGGGCCCCAGATGAAGAATACCTCGCTGCCGAGACAACGCTCCACGGCAGATGTCTGGAATTCATTTAGATTACCGCTTACTTTGGCGCGTACTCGGCCGAGGTTCGGCTGATTTTCCGTACGGAAGAGTTTGTGTGCAAGTATATGGTTGAAGTTTTGAGGTGGGGATTTGAGGCAGTCCCTTAGTCGTTCGAGGATGAAGATTGGGTCGGCAAACATTCTGGCTTTTGGAATGTTTTCGGGTAGTGTTGACTTGACTGCCAGCATGATCTCTTGTCCGACTACTGATACGACATCTGCCTGGACACGCTCCTTCGAATCGCCAATTTGCAACTGAACGGGAACGTCAGTCTCTAATCGGTCGCCATCGAAGTCGAAGCTGTACACGAATCTGCCCGCAACTTCTGAAATTCTCTCCCCGTTCTTGATTGTGTAGGAACGGCTGCCTCCCTCCTTCTTTATGTGTTCAATCTCATCGTTGAGGGCAACGACAAGATTGCTACTCAATGCGTCTACCGTCGGCTCTTTGACGGACGGTTTCGTCTTGTCCCTCTGGCTTCTTGTTTTGCCTGATTGGATCGGGACACCGCATTTAGGGCAGAAACGTAGCGGACGAGTGGGCTTTATGAAGACTACAAAGCCACATTCCTCACACTTCCAGGAATCGGTTCTCGGATTCGTCGAGTCTTACGTCACCGGCTAATCAGCAAATAGTTGGCGACTATTGTCCTAAGGCAGATCTGTAGATTGTCCGCTTGTAGTACTTCGCATTTTCGGATTTGAATTTTGCATCTCTGCAAATCAGCTCAGGCAAGAAGACTTAGCCGATTATCCTTCCAGCTGAAGTTCAGGAAAGCAGACTGATGAATTGGCAAAGGCGGTTGCAAGAGCCAAAGCAAATGGCAGGAAGACTTTGAGACCTGAAGGCCTCTAAATTCCCTACTCTATCTATAAGTTCAGACTCAGTGCGAACTAACCATTACTCAGAGTACCAACTTGATTTTCTTAGCCTGATGTTGCAGTACGGACACATTGGCTGGTACTCAGTGAAATTACTCTTACACTTAGGACAATACCAAGCCAACGCGTTCACTCACTCAATGGTTTTCAAATAATCCCTAACCGCCTCACGTATAACATATGAGCGTGAGGGAACTTTGGCTTGGCGAATCAACTCGTCGATCCTCTCAAGCAATGGGATCGGCAATGTAGCGGTAATGTTCGCCATTCGACGGGCTCTATAGCCTTGCAATGAAGAGCGGAATTCTACAACATTTGGAAGGATCTTAGGGTTTCCAATCAGGCCAGCGTCTTTTGATGTATTTCGCGGTTTCCTCCCCGTCTAGGGGATCGGATTTATTGTTATGTCTTATGTAGAATTCTTTTCCACTAGGTCCCTTTAACCAAAATGGACCGTGACTCGGGTCGATCTTGACTGTTGCGATCTTCTTTCCTTCCTTGTCATGCCAATAGATGTGACTATAGATGAGCGCGCCCTTTCCGAGAAATTTCTCAATTACTCCTTGGAATCTGAGACCGAATGCATCCTGATCTGAACCGCTCGGCTTCTTCGATTCGCGCATGACGGAGAAGTCGTTCTCAAGACCCAACACATTGTGGTTTGGATCAACACCTAATACAAGTATGCCACCTTTGGCGTGCATAAAAGCCGCCATAGTTTTGGCTACCGCATGTTCGATGTCGTTGCTCCTCTTTCCCAGCTTAATGTCCCACAGTAGAGTCGACTTATGTTCTAGCGTTTCACTTTCTTCGCGCAATATGAGGTCGTCAATCGATTTCCTTGCGTCCTCGTGATCGTCTATCACTTGGTGCAGTCTAGTGGCGTATTCTTCAACGGTGTTCAAGAGGATTTTCCTGCCACCGCATTCCTTTACGTAATCATGAGCTTCCCTCTTCAGCATCAGGAGTTTCTTGAGTGATGTCAGACCCCGTAGATCGACGCGATGCTGCCTTAACGCTTCAGCGACATTATCTAGTTTCGGTTCGTCATAAGTTGTACCGACCAAATCGCAGAATCTTCGCAATGCACATCTCACCAGCTGTTGACTCGCTACGCGCAAAGCCTCATCGTCCTTCTCGTTGAAGGCGGTCTGTACCGCTTCATAATCTTCAATCTCATCTCGATGACGCAAAAGCTGTACCAGATCAGAGTCGATCTTCTCGCCTCGCCATCTCATCTTTCCGGAATCAAAATCGCGAATGAGTTGCTGGTCCCGCAAGAGATGCTCAATTAGTGACGGGACAAGCTTCCTCAGCGTTGAATCGGTTTCTGCTCCATATCTCTCTTCAAACGCGGTCCTTGCACCGGGAGGCTTCAAGAGTGCGTCCACAACCTCCTTCGAATCGAGCCAATCATTCGGTGTTTGTTTGAAGACTTGTCGGACATCCTCCAGCCGGACGCCCTCTTCTCTGTCCTGGGGGATCGGGGTCCTAATTTCCGAGTGAAACTCATCAAAAATGATGGCGAGTGGGTAAAATGGGAGCTTTTCCTTTATCACCCAGTCGAAGATCAGATTCACTTCGGGGTCGAGTTCAAGGTATCCGTCTTGACTTCCTGCTCTTCGACTGTCGCCGAGCCGAAGGCACCGATCTCGAACAAGCTCGCCGATGCGGCGTTCGAATTCTTCGTCTTTCAACGTGATGCCCAGGTCTGCACGATCTTGATATGACAACGACCTTTTGAGTATGTGTCTTTCACTGATTGTCGAAATTATACGCATGTCCGTTTGGTCTGAGGCGTGGCGGCGCAGTCTTTCGAAGCCAAGCCTGTAGCGAGTTTCCTTTGCGATAAGGGAGAAAAGCGCGTTTCTTCTTTCTCCTGACCAAACCATCTTACTGACCATGCCCGGTCCGATAACGTCTGCCTTCTGCCGAGCAGCCTCTCGTAAGAGGGCGCTCGCATCTTGCAGAATTTTCCTTGGATTTCCGTCGGCGTTTTCGCGTACCAATTCCAATGCGTCTGATGTGAACGGAGAGATTGCGCCCAGTGTGTTTATCCGCTTTGTCACGAGCTGAATAGTCTCCTCTGCAGTCCAACTTCTCAATGTAATCGCAGTTCCTTTCACTCCACTGAATTCACCAGTATCGAGCGTCGCGATCCACGACGGTTCGGCTGAAATCACAAATACACACTTATATCGTGTCATGAAATCGTTCAGAGTCTCCTGACTCGTTCTGAAGAAGCTCAACACGTCCTTGGGCCTTTGCTTGTCCAAACCATCAATTAGGAATACTACGCGATTAACTCCCTCGCTAAGTCGCCCCACCCGACGCTCAAACGCGCTTCGGACATATTCCAATGTGATTCCGCCGGTGTCCTGTAATCTCTTCCGAAACTCCACGTCTGCTTGTTCAAGCTGCGTTAGCTGCCTGGTGAACTTCTCGGGAAATTGCTCGTGTGCATCCACGGGGGCGAAATTTCGAACGTCATTGGGCACGTTTAACAGAGCTTCAAGAAGGCTCTGAAACAGGGTCGTGGCGATATCGCTTTGCGACTCTCGTATGACGCAATGTATGGGTACAGCATATTTGTCGCCTATACTTTGGAAGAGTATATGCGCCATCAAGTTGAGCAATGTTGATTTCCCGTAGCCTCGTTGCCCAACAAGATATTGTCGCGGCGAAATGTTCGGAGACACGATGTTTTCTGATAGGTCTCGCGTATCTCTCACAGCTTGCGTTTCAACCAAGTGCATGAAGGCGTTCGGTTCCCTGAAACTAAGTTCCTTTCCGCCTATCGACAGATCGTTACTGGGGTCCCAGTTGGCGTACCATCCCTTGGGCAAGCTGGAATGACCATGAGGACTACCTAACAAGCCGTTAATTGAGTTTGTTGACGTTGCCTCAATGCAAAAGCAATCCCGTGCCGGTAACAGGATAAGGAGTCTTGCAGTCACCGACCGGAGTTCAGCCGCGCGCTGTGGCTCGTCTCCTTGGCGGGATTTCCGCGCATATCTCATGAATCAGGTCTACAACCGCCATGAACACTCTTTCCGCTTCTTCCACTGAGAAGATTCTATCTGGGTGTTCGGCTTGATTTCTTCGGTCGCGGAGATAGTCCAAATGTCCGATTAGACTTCTGCCCTTGACGTAAGTCTTCGTCAGCTGAATCATGGCCTCTCTCCAATTATCAGGTGCTTCAGTATGCATCTTGAATCTATAGTAACGCCTGACTAAGTCCTCCACCACACGGAAGCAGACCATGACCGAAGCGGTAGGGGCATCGGCCGCGAGGCATTTCGTCGCATCTGATAACCCGTTCCTAGATATCCGGGATAAGCGTCGCCAATCCGTAAGATCGACAAAGGCTCTCGGCCCATTGGCAAGATCGATGGGGCGCAAATTCACCGCTTGAATCTCTATTATATACCGATCGAAGAGTTCTTTACCGATAAGGCCTCGCCACGCATGGACAACCTGTCCCAACTCTATCGAATCTTTTACTTTCAGTCGTTTCGTCCCTCTATACCTAGCCAATCGTGCAACCCACTCGTTGAGCTGCCTCGTTTCAAGTTCAAAACCCAGCCTATCGATTTCAACGGCAAGCCAGTTCAATCTACTGAGCAGTCCCTCTTTGCCCTTGACCTTAGCGCGAGTTACGCACGAATCGCGGAGACCCTCGAATTCTTCGCCAAGCTCAAAAACGTCTAGTAGTTCCATCCGTCTCAACAGGCACGAAAGATGTTCGTGTTCTTAAACAGAGGATATGTCGTTCGTTTCGTAACTCGCATTCCTGTTTCAACTCGACTTTCAGGGCGACAGGATGAGAGAGGCCATAATTCCATGACAGTAGGAAGTTGCCTCAACGCAGAGACAGGTTGCTGTTTGGACGAACGCACCCTCGCTAATCTTATACTGCTTTCGCCGATTTGGGAAGCTTGATGAGCCACTGGCAGGAAGACTTTGAGACCTCTAAGTTCTCTGCTTCACGAAGACTCAAAATTCATCGAGCCAAGCACGGGGATTACGGGAGGTTAATCCAACGTAAAATTCGCTGAACTCTCCGTTATTGTGTGACTGCGTCTAACCTCGAAATCCACCTTCACGTTACCACTCGCAGGGGCACGCCTTCAATTTCAGCCAGTGGATGTGGCCTTTGAATTCTTGCTCCGTAGCGAAGGTTTCGCCACATCCTTTACATTTGAATTCAGGCAAGGTTTCCCTCACTTCACGATCCTATCAGCATAAAACTTCGCGAGCTGCATGACACCGGACTAAATGACATGACACCGGACTAAATTTCCATTTGCGGACTGCGCTATGTATCCATATGGTTATCCGATAGCGGTCTTTACAGCAATTTAATGAGGCCAGCTACTGATTTTTTCGTTTCAACTTGATTTGAGTGCCTATACCATTCTTTCCCGCATCGAATTCGGCTGTGCTGGTGATGGCGACAAGTTCTGGTCAGGTCGACGACAGAATACGTGATTTAGCCGAGCGAGAGAAGGAATGTGCCCGCTTGTTCGAGGAAATTAAGAAGGGGAACGGTGAACAATCACCCCGTTATCTCGAGTTAAGGGATTCCTGCAGAGAGTTAAGAAACGAAATTTTCAGGAGAGCTAAGCTGTCGGGGCTAACGCGGGAAAATGTCAAGAAAGAAATGGCGGCAGCAAGAAAACTGACGACTGCCGTTACCCGGGAAAAATAGAAGACGGATGAAATAATTAGCGGTTTTGTTTTTAGATGGTCGACGCATTGTCGGTCAGCCCGAGCGCGGTTTTTGATTCTTCGGTGAGGTCGGTGCGGCCTCGAAGGTAGGCGCAGAGCTAAAGAAAAGGGTCCTCCCGCAAAAAGGAGACGTTCTGTACACAAAAGGCTGAACGACAGGAATAGCGAAGGAAGTTGATTGGATTGTGAATTCAGTGTATATGGCAGTTTAGAGGCCGAAACGTGAGCTTAATCCGACCAGGGCCGTTAAATGGAAGCAGCATTATCCGTAGCTGACGGACCCGCACCTTATTTGGTTCAAATCACGCTGGAATTCGGCTTTCTTACGGCCCTCCGGATCCTCCAACGACTTTGTATGCGTCGCAGTAATGAACATAGACCGGGCATTAACCCTCTATGAATAAGAGTGGACTTGAAGACTACCGGTTCATATTTTCAAAGCTAGTCGAACCATCGAACGATCCAACGAAGCGGCGCGAGCTTACCTCTCAGATTCTACGACACAAGAATTATCCTAAATGGCTTGAAGAAAAGCTCGCTATTCTCGACAGGGTCCCAAAGGTTGAATCTGTCCTCTCAGAGATCAGGAATAATCCGACGCGGATAGATGACTTCACATCTATCCTGAAGATAGGCGCGTTTTTCGTCTCGAATGGATATTCCAGTTTGGAATTCATTCCAAGCTCACGGGACGAACCCAGACCAGACATCAAGTTCTCCTGCGCCAGTGAGGATGTGTTCGTTGAGGTGAAACGACTGCAAGACACAGCTCAGTGGGGACCAATTCAGGATTCACTAAGAGCTATTCCCTCAGGGATTTCGGTCGAGATTGAGGTCGATTTCGACCTCTATAGACAGCAGGTTGACAAGATTATTGACGAAGTGAGCAAGGCTCTGCGTTGCAGAGCTGGCGCGATCCCTTCAAAAATCGACCTCGGGTACGCTACAATTGTCTTCCGCGGATTGCCAGGTATCCCATCCACATCGACCGCAGTTATGATAACTACACTTGATGCTTGGAGCATTGTCGGTGACAAAGATTACAAAGGAGAGAGAGGACAGATTAGATACAGCGACATACGCAGGATTTTCGAAAGCAGGCTTACAGATGCGGTTCGGCAACTTTCATCGGTTGAAGGATGTCGAATAGTTGCCTTTGACTTGCAGCGAGTCTTTGGGGATCCAAACTTGTTGATGGACGCCTTCATTGGGACACTGAAGTGTCGATTTCTCATGCCTGCAGGTGCGGAATGGTATAGAGTACAAGATGGTCTATTCCACAATTCTGCCTACTCTTCTGTTGATGGAGTGGTCACGTTCATTGGCGATGAACCTCATGAGGCCTTGGCGAATCCGCAAGCGGGAAATGGCGAGCGTTGCGTTTCTATTGCGGGTTTGGATAAGTTTCCACCTTCTGAGTAGGAACCGCAGGCAGGTATCTACTGTTGCCTTGACTGTTTTGGACTGATTGCCAAGCGTCCGCCGTTGTCTTTCAAGCCTCGAAAATTCACCCGGTCTACGGAGTAATCCGAGGCGCTGCCCAGAAGAGGCATATGAAATGTGTGCGTTCGGACAATCTATTCGATACGAGGGCTGTAATGGATATATTGGGAACCATACGAAAAGCGACAGTCTAATGCAGTTTCCTGTAACTGAAATTTCAAATTATATAGGCCATTTTTGCAGTAATTACTTGCGACGCGAACTAGGTCTAGGAAGATGCAAACTAGCATGATGAAACAAGTTTCGATGTCTAGTCAATCCGAAAGCGATCTTCCACGACGAAGCTGGGTCGGTACGTTGCTTATGCTGCCAATCGGGCTTATCGTCGTGCTTGTGCTGGTGGTTTGCTTCTTCACCCTTCGAGTAGGATATTTTCCGGGGGCACTCCTCCTTATTTTTGTGGTCATATTCCTCGTCTTGTTTGTCGTTCGAAGCCTCTACTGGAGGTCGAGAAGGAGGTATTGGCGTGAACATTTTAGGAGAAACGATCCAATCCGCATCGTTCGTCAGAGATATGCGCGCGGAGAGATAACCAAGGACCAGTTCGACCAAATGTTGCGCGACCTTGCTACTCAAAATCCGAGGGCATAGTACGGGACTGCGACAGGTTCGCGGGGCTCACGAGTTAGCTTGGCAGCTCGCTGTTACTAGTAAACTGGGGTTGAAATCCCCTTCCTCGTCTTTAGTTTGTAGCCTGTTTGAAACTACAACCGCGCTTAGTTTCTACTACCGCAGAAATAGCCCCTAGAACGTCATTAATACTCACATTGATGGGCAAAAAGTCCACTGAGAGCCAGAAAGCACGGGCGCGGCAGATATGTGCCGGTAAATTGGGGTCAGAATCTCTGAGGGAGTTCTCTCTTTTGAGCCCTTGTCATGCGTGAGTAGTCTGATCTTTATCATTGCCCGTTCCGGGTCTGCACCAAACCTTAGCGGTGCAACTAAATCTCTTCACGACTAAGCCGCGAAGAAAACCGGAAGCGACGAACGCATACACAGAGTATGCGTTTCCTTTTCTCACTGCGGAGCGAAAAAGTACACTTGAAACGGCTGCCCAAGATGCGAAATCCCCTTGCCTATCTGAGTTCAAGCCCGATGCGAAACTAACTATTACTCGGAGTACCAACTTGATTTTCTTAGCAAAATGCAGGCGACAACTGCTGGATGCCTCATTTCTAGACTCAAAAGAATTATACAAGTGGTTGCCGCAACAACGAGGCGAGATCTTTGCCGTTTCGGTACAGGTTGGCCGCGGTACTCATTCTTGTTTTGGTGCTGATTGGGTCGTCAACATCTCCTATCAGAGGACAGGCTTCAACTCAAGGTTTCGTGGTCTTCAACCACAGAACCTGCGAGAATGTACAGCAACAGTCGCCCTATGACTGCGTGGGTCCGACGACCGCTTTCTCCATCTCTGACGCCCAAGTAGTGTCTTGGATAGTATTCGACGGAGTCCATGCTCAGCATGAGATTAGCTGGCAATGGGTTGAACCATCCAACGTAACATACGATACGTTTAGCGGCACATTCGGTAACAATGGACTAGGCTGGTATGTACAGTGGTCTCAAGTTTCTATTCAGTCCATGACAAAGAATGTGGCACATCCGCTCGGGAGTTGGATGGTCAGGATCTACGTGGACGAGGAATACTTGCTGGCCGATTTTTTCACAATCTCTCCTTCCAATAATTATGTCTCTAACTCTTCCGCCCTCTCGACCATCTCTCCGTTCTCAATGGACGTAACTTGTTCAAATAAGCCATTGAACATTTCTACAAGTCCGAACGCGTGGGATCCTGCTTTTTTCGATGCGAAGAAAGTGAACCTCATAACTGATCCACGCGTGCCAGGTTACAAGTATGCTTGGTCTAGTGATAATGCCGCTGTCAGAATAACGTGCGACCCGAATAAGTATTATTTTCTCGGAGAATATGTTATTCCGGGATCTGGTTCAGTCGTTTATAAATCCGCTGACCTGCAAATCTATATTGACACAAAGAATTCCAAAAGTTCTGCTCCGCAACTATCAGATTATTTTATTGATCTCGCATTGAATGTTCCTAGTCATCATGGCTGGGTATGGATGGATCAAGGTTCAGGGGTTAATGGTAACTTGGGATGGAGTAATAATTTTGGATGGCTTGGAAATCATGCTGATGCAAGTTCACTGATTAAGATTAGCGATCCTGCGTTTGCTATGGGTGACTATTCGGTAATGTCAACCTCAATTTTCAAGCAACCCCATCCTGTTGGCTTTCTTGAAATATCGAAGTCATATCCACAGAATAGTTTGAATCTCAGAAGTCCATTTGACATGCAAAATCCTTTTGGTTTAGGTCTTGAAATTCTTGATTCAAACCATGTAGTGCAAGGTGCAAATTGGGTCGCCTACTATGCTCTATTCCCATCGTATTTCTATTGGTATAAACCGTCTACGTGGGGAGATATCTATTCATCATATCAAAGCCAAATAACAACAAGTCAACTAATCACAACAACACCATCAACACAAACATCGATAATCAGCCAGCAAACCTCACAATTATCTTCGACGAATCCACCGGTCGAAGGATTCAATGCGGTTGAGATTACAGCCGGAGTAGTCTTGGCGGCAATATTGGTAATCGCTGGAGCAGCTTACAAACGCCGAATTAGATAGCCAGTAAAGTGGGGCTGAAATCCCCTTCCCCATCTCTGAAGTAATGAACAACTAAAGTACAAAGCAAGGGGGTAGTGATGTGAGATGGTTTCTAGAGAGATCTTGAGAGGAAGCTATACTTGGCGTTATCCTCTCTAGTGGTGCGCACACACCCAGAAAACGACAACCGACCAGCTAGTAAGTGATGATTGAGGACATGTTGCAGTATCTGGTCTTCGTGTCGGCTGGAGCATTCTTAGTTGCTTCGTACGTCTACGTAAAGTCGATGTTGAAAGGACGCGTGAAGCCGAACCGAGTAAGCTGGCTGCTGTGGGCTATCGCGCCGATGATTGGTTTTGCTGCGGCAGTTTCAAATGGCACAGGTTTGGCTGCTGTGCCAGTGTTTATGGCGGGTTTCTCTCCGCTCTTGATCTTCGTCGCTTCCTTTGCTGTAGAAGGGGCTCATTGGAAGCTGGCAAAACTGGATTACGATTGCGGCTTACTGTCAATATTGGCCCTAGTTTTCTGGGCCATGACGAGCGATCCGGATATCGCCATTGTGTTCGCAATTTTGAGCGACGCTCTGGCCTCAGTTCCGACGTTCATAAAGGGCTGGCAGTATCCAGAAACAGAATCGGCATGGGTGTACTTGGTTGGAGCGTTCGGCGGTTTCACGAGTTTCCTCGCAGTCACTGCATGGACGTTTTCGCAATACGCTTTCCCAGCGTACTTGGTGATAGTGAGCATTCTTATGGTTTTGAGCATTTACCACAAAAGGATTCTTACCTATTTTTGAAAAAATCGGACCTCACATTTCAAACTATGCGAAGACATCGGGGAGCATCGTGGTCAGGTCGTTTGCATTTTCTGGGGGGTGGGTCTAGTGGTGCGCACACACACATTCTCGGGCCAAGAGACAACGTGCACTGGAACAGGCACATACACCCTCATCACTCCTGACGGGACTAGAGCGTACCCTTAATCAGTCCTTGAGATTCAGTCGGCCCATGCTCGCCCTTCTGTGAAATATGTTGACAAAATGCCGTCCTCAGAACGAACTTAAGGTTAAGCCTGTGGAAGAACTCTCAGGTGTTTGTCAGCCTTCACAAACGCCGCGACGATCTTAGCAGGGGTGAGCATTCCCTCCCAGTAGGTCTGATCAGGGAGCTTATGACCAAGCTGGTAGTCTAGCAGTTTCTGACCTGCCCATCGTTTACGACCAGTATCCATTCTTTCCACCCAGTATCTTCGGAAGGCATGGGCGTGAATTTCATGCGACCTCATTGTTCGGGTTACTTTTATTGTCTTGCCGTTTACTCTTTTCTCGACATTGACTTCGCGCTTCGCAAACTCCACTTGGATTCCTGCTGCTTTAGCTGCCCGCATTACCGCTCGCTGCATACCCCGCAGACCCAAGGAGAAGACGTACGGGTCGTTCCCTTTCCGTTGGGCTTTGAGTTCGTCTAGGATTTTCATGGTTTCCCAGTGAAGTCCGAAATAATAATGGTTCCTCCCCTTATTGCCAACACACCTACCATTACGATCACTGATTGCCCGCTTAACTTCGACCACGCCATAGTCGTAACTTCCCTTGACTGGGTAGCGGTGTATCATGTCCCAAGTTAGTCCGGTTAGAATCCCGATTCTTTGGGCAGTCTGGGCCTCAAAGCAGATTACGGCTCGCCTCTCTAAGTCGCGCGTAACTTCAATCATCCTCCGAACCTCTTCCTGCTCTAGAACCCGATTGCTCTCAAGGGTGGAGCGGCTGACATACTTTGAGGGTTTCTTGATTATCACACTGTTGGCTCGGAAGAACCCGCTGATTGCGCCAGCGTCCTTTGCGATAGTGCTATTCTGGTTCTTAGCGTCCTCAAGGCTAGCTAAGAAGTCGGCAACCATCCCTTCAATCTTAAACTTCGGCCCCTTCTCTTCGTTCGCTAAGAGAATCAGCCTCACAGGACTCGTTTTGTGGAACCTGCAGAAACGCTGTAGTATCGCAAGTCGCCACTTGAAGCTAATCGGGCTCTTAGAATTCTGACGCCAACGCTCTATAGGGTCGTAGCCGAGTGTTTTCTTGCTCATTCCCTGCAAATCCGACAGTTACCTGAGAAAACTTCTCGACTCTTGTAATTTATAAATATCATAGTGAACGGTTTAATTCTTGGCGGTTCTTCTTGACCTGTGCGACTTCTACTTTACGGGTGACGATTACCGTTACCGTTTCGAACCTAATGCGAGACAGCGGTTCATTGATTTGATCCGTGAACGATTCAATACTGGAGTACCATACAAGGGTCGAGTTCTGAAGTGGGACACGATAATCGAACAGAAGACTGGTGCGCTTGGTGGATACTTGACCGGGAAACGACCCTCGCTTGACCTCATTGAACCTGCACCGCGACTAGAGAGATTCGATAAGCGTGAATTGAGGTCTAAAATCCTACACATGTCCTATTCTCAAGCCAAGCAGTTAGGCATCAGCAAGAACACGCTTCACTACATGCGCAAAAATGCAACCAACTGTGGCTCGTTCAGGGTTTACGCGAAAGTTTACGAACGACTTAACTCTACTGTAGCGCCGTGAAGAGCTAGCATGTCAACAACCGGCCGCCAGTTGAGGAATTCTGACGTTAGAGCCCATGTTTTGAAGGATTATTACGACAAGGAAATGCGTGGGGAGCAAGGTGGAATTAATCCTGAGGAATTCGCTAAACGCCTAGGTGTTCCAAGACGACAGGTCGAGGTAGCTTTGAAGTACCTTGTAGACATGGGATTGCTAAACGGTACCTATGTCTTAGGAACGGATGTACCCATAACATGGGGCATAACTTCTTTGGGAATGGATGTCGTAGATAACCCAGAGAAATTTCAAAACAGATTCGAGATCAATCAACAGACCATTAACATCTCGGGTGATGTGTCTGGGCAGATAGCTCAAGTTCAGGGTCAATCGCAGGTCGTTCAGACCGCGAACAACCTTGAAGATCTGAAAAGACTCGTCGATAACCATACTGAGGTTCCCCTGCCGGAGAAAGTTGTTTTGAAAGATCAGTTACAGGCAATTCAACAAGAACTGCAAAAGGACCAAATCTCGACAAAAACGATTGGGAAGCTGATGCAACCATTGCAAAAGTATGAATGGCTTTATCCGCTTGCACTAGATGTGGTAACAAAGCTGATCAAGAAAGCTGTTTCCCTCACGTAATTCGCGGACGATTATTTGCCGTCTAAATTTGGAGTGCCGGTTTTGTCCGATCCGAAGAAGGAATTCCAAAATTACGTTGCGCTGTTCACCCTTATGATCGGTGCGGTGATGTCCGTCCCAGTTCTGAATAACTTCGTTCACATTGTGCCAGTTCCCAACGGTGTCGAGTGGCTTTTCAATATGTTGGGATTTTTGGTCTCGGCTTTCGTTCTAGCCTTGGTCTACGTTATGCGGACTGTCATCTGGGATTGGCACACAGGAGCTCTGCCTTTCAGAATGCAACTCAGAGCCTTAGACAGGAAGATTTACCGGCTTAGTCAAGACATTCAAACAAACAGCGCAGAACTTGACGCCCTCAAAACGCGATATCGAAACTTGTTGCGTTTTTTGAGAGTAACGGATAACGCTGGAGGCGGAATGAGGATACCCGTTTTGGCCTCCGTTCTCTTTGTGTTGGGTTGCCTCAGCATTGTGGATTACTCCCTAACTTTCTTGTCGTTTGTAGCATTCGGTTGCCTCAACATCGCTTGTTACAATCGATTTCCTCTTTCGTCCATGATCGTTCCGCTTCTGGAGACATATTCAATCAGCTTCGCATTTTTCACAGGAACGTTCGCTTGCTTTGCAATATCCGTCTTGGAATCGTCCAGCTATAGGAAAGAGTTTCGCGTCATTCGTTAGAAGCGCCCTGCCGGCGTAATCGCTCCTGTCGGAAATATGCGATACAACAATAGCCTCTCCGCACAAACTGTGTCGGTCGTAGTTCCCACGTCGTTTCTCTGTGTGTGTGGGTCTAGTGGTGCGGGCAACCAAATTTGGACTTATCTAATGGCGCGCACAAAAGGAACACACACCGGACCCGCACCTTATTTGGTTCAAGTCCCTCCGGACCCGCCACCTAGTTCGATTTCCCGAACCTTCGAAACTCTCCTCTAGTGGTGTGAATCCCGCCCGGTCCACCAACCTCAACACTTTTGGATTCTGATCCAGAAGATTGCGACGTTTTTTCTTTCCATGCGCGGCGTAGGTGGTATGCGGCCTCGTCAACCGCCCTTTGGGTTTGTTTAAGCTCCGCGAGGTCGGTGAAGCCGTGAATCATTGAGTCGTATCTGGTTAGAACTGCGCGTATTCCGGCTTCTTGCAAGCGTTTAGCATAAGCCTCCCCTTCATCACGCAACGGATCGTATTCTGCGGTTATCACAAGTGCGGGGGGCAGAGAGTGGAGTTCTCCGAGCAGCGGTGACGCGTAGGGGTTCTCGCCATCACTGGCCTGGTGGAGATAATGGTTCCAGAACCATCGCATCTCCTTCAGCGTCAGAAGATATCCGTCAGCGCACTGACGGTAAGATTCGGTATCAAAGGAGTGGTTCGTAACCGGACAAATTAGCAATTGATAGGAGATGGCTGGTCCATATTGGTCGCGTGCCATGAGACACGCTGCAGCCGCAAGGTTGCCTCCGGCACTGTCCCCGCCAACCGCTAACCGGTTCACGTCCACGTAATCTTCAAAACCGGTTTGGGCGACCCACTTTGTGGCTTGATAACAGTCTTCCGCGGGGGTTGGAAACTTGTTTTCGGGCGCTAGCCGGTAATCAATAGAAAAGACGACACAATCGGCGGCGAGCGCAAGGGAACGGCAAAGCCAATCTGCAGACTCAAGATCTCCCACGACCCATCCACCGCCGTGAAAGTAGACTAGCACCGGCAATCGTGCCCCATTCCTTGGGACGTAGACCCTCGCTGGAATTCTTGCACCTACAAGATCGGCTGCTAAGTCTTTGACCAACGCAACGGTCGGTTTCGAACCCGTGAATCGCTTTACCATCTCGGCTGACAGGCGTCGCGCCTCAGCAACAGGGAGAGTGTAATATGGCGGGATCTTTTCCTTTTCGAATTGCCTGAGCAACTCTGTGATTCGCTCGTCAAGCATCCAGATAATAACTCCTCAGTTGGAGCTGAACGGCTCGTCCCTTAAACTGATTTCGTGGCAAGAACCGCTCCGGCTAGAAGGTTGCGGGGGATGCTGGGAATGCCGCCATTGTTCAAAAGACGCGAAGCGAGCCAGTAACCAATTCGGCTACTTCTTTTCCCTTAGGCGCCAAATACCGAATTCGCCGACGCTCTGTGCCGTCTCGACGGGGTTATACCATTTCCGTTTGTTTCCCATGACAGAGCGCATCTTCCATCCGGTGCCCTTGGGCTTATCGTCAATGGCCGTTAGGAGCTTCTCCACTTTCAATGCTATCTCATGCTTCTCAGTATCGGTTAGATTCTCGGCGGCCGTCACGTACTGATTTAACCCTTTGAGATTCGTGGTCACGGTGTACCAGAATCCCCAGTCGGAGGAGAGTTTGGTTGCTATGAAATCGGCGTTGATCCGATTCTTTTCCTCCTGAAGTGCGATCTCGTGGGCATAGAGAAGTAAGATCAGATCTTTCACGTCCTTTTCGCTAGGAAAGACGATTTGCACTTTCTCGAGGAGAAGATCGGTTGGCGTAACAGTCGGCGAGTCCAGCTCCAGTCTGCCTCTAAAGTCTAAAGGATGGTTTGCCGCAAGCAACTTGTCAAAGAAGACGTCCACGTAGAACCAACCCTTCGGATGAAAGTATATGTGCCTCTGTGTGGCGGCAGTCGACATCGTTGTCGGCCTCTTCTCGTAGCCCATCTCCGTGAAGAAATCCTTCATCTGGTTCTTGCGGAACTTCGTGAGCGACATGAAATCTAGGTCCGTGTACTCCTGTTGCCCCTCTCCAAGTCGCATGAGTTTCGTAGCGAAATCCATGAGTTCCGAACAGTGAATTCGAATTGCCACGCCGCCAAGAAGCCTCAAAGGTATTTGACGTTTCGATGCCTCCTCAACAAGTCGTTCTCCCTCCTGTAGAAAAACTACCGTTGGAACTTTTCCGCCCCACTCTGGCGGCATTTCGATAATCCGCTCTTCCAAAGGCGTCCGCCTTGCCAGACCCAATTACTGAAGTTGTTCATACATTTTGTGAAAATGAGCATTCCGGGAAACGCACGCAGACAAGAACATTCTGAAAGACGCCTTCGATGCACGATGTCTGACCTAACGAGGAACATAACCACAGCCGATAAGTGAATACGTGAGTTTATCATGGTATTCGACTCCGGTGCGAGCAGTGACCAACGCTCTAGACCTCATCGGAAACACTCCACTCGTACGCCTTAGTAGAGTGACGTCAAACCTCGACGCAAATGTGTATGCTAAATGCGAATTTCTTAACCCCAGTGGGAGTATCAAGGACCGAATGGCTCTGAGAATGGTCCAAGAGGCTGAGAAGAACGGAAAACTGAGGGAAGGTGGCTTGGTAGTGGACGCAACCAGCGGCAATACCGGACCCGCGTTATCGTTTGTGGGTGCCATGAAAGGCTACAGAGTCAAATTATTCATTCCGGCCAAGTGGGTGGGGGAATACAATCCAGAAAACAGGGTCAGAGTGATGGAATGTTTCGGGGCGGACGTTGAGAAGTTCTCAACGGAAGGGTATGAAAAACTGCTTAATGGGCTGTCTCCGAGTGAAGCATCTGCAGCTGTCTTCGCGATCGGCATGAAGAAATGTTATGACTTTGAGAGAAGCGATTCGAAGGTGTGGTGGGCTAACCAAGATGGCAATCCGGACAACATGCTGGCACACAAGACGACGACGGGGAGGGAATTACTGGAGCAATTGAACGATCGAGTGGATGCGTGGGTGGCTTCTATCGGGACTGGGGGAACACTCTTCGGGGTGGCGGAGGCATTGCTTGAGAAGTTGGGGTGCGTGAAAGTGGTTGGGTTGGAACCTGAGGATGCCCGCGTCACAGAGTGGTCCAGGTCGGGCACCATGCGAAAGTACCGGGACGCTGTCGGGTTGCCTCGGACCAGATCCGTGGTTGACCGGATGCTAGAGGCTGGAATTCCCGACGAGGTTTTGACTGTCAGCGATCCTGATGCCAGGTCAATGATGAACCGGTTATGCCGCGAGGAAGGCTTGTTTTGCGGCATGTCATCGGGAGCGAACGTTTACGCTGCCCTAAAGATCGCAAAGAGACTCAGGAAAGGCGCTAACGTTGTAACTGTCCTTGTGGATAGAAGGGAACGTTATTTTCCGGAGCACCCGTTGGAGCACTACGTGATTTAGCGAGGCGAAGTCTGCTCGCCTATGGCACGTTGACATGGTCTGCGGCGGGCTAAAGGCTCTCTTCAGCGATTGGGCTGGTCTTCACTCGGTAGATGAAGTATATCCCCAGCAGAAATGTGGCCATCACGACTACGGCGATTGTTACGGCAAGTTCTGCGATGGACCAAGATATCGGGATCATGCTGTTAGCAAATGCGTTCGCTGGGATCCCTGTGTCACCGGTAATCACCATGTAGGGTGCCCGTGAAGCATCGTTCACCGCTTCCACTATCGGCACCGTTAGGAATGAAGCGATAACCAGAACAACAGAGAGTGGACGGCTGAGTTTTCCTTGCCTGGCTAACATGAACAAACCTACTGCCGACACGCCTGCCACCATCAGGAGGATGGGGTAGAGGAGGAAGATAGGTAGGAAGTTGAACTGAGCCACGGCCGCGTTTCCGGTAATGGAGGCGAATATGTATGGTGAGGCGGATTGAAGCAAGAAGAAGAAATACGTGCCCGTGGTGGTTGTTATTATGAGGAATGGTATTCCCAACTTCAGAAAGTATGAGGTCTCCTTCAATCCCTCTCCGCTTACGCTACCATTTGACATCCAAGCATAGATGCCGGCCGCGACCAGCGCCGACATGGTTAGCGATCCGAACCAGCTCCAGACTACCAATGTTGGGTAGATCGGGTTTGTGAAGATGACGTAGAGGTTGCCTTTCAACGCTTCATTCAATCCCACGGGGTCGTCGACGAATGCGAAGATCATTCTAAATCCGGTTGGAACAAGAAGCGCACCGAAAGCCATCAAACAACCTACGAAAAGGTGGACCCTTCTGGAGATTTTGTCCCACGTGTACCAGTAGATGGCTATGGATGGGATTGCGATAAGGATCCCGACTAGCGCGATGGTGATCGGAACGAAGAGAACTGTTGTGGCGATATACGTCAGAGTCGGCCATAAGCCGGCTAACACTATGGTAATCCATGTTCCCCACACTCCCGCAACAAGGTCCGTCAGGATAAGGTACTTGAATGTCCGCTTTGCAACGCCCATTAGTTTCTGGTCGTTGTTTCTGTACGACAGATATTCTGTAAAGGGAATGATCACCGAGAAGCCCAAAACTAGGTTTACGAAAGTTATGTGGACGAGTGTGGCAATGCCAAGGAGGAGGAATCCCATCCAGGATACTGGGGTAAAGCCGAGCATTAGCCTCTCACCACCTCTACTTGTTTCGCTATTTCCATCAGTGATTTTGTTGGAATGAAGTAGAGCGCTATGACTCCGCATGTGAATGTCATCGCTTCGACTAAGATGATGAAGTAGCTGAAGAGAGGTGTAATGGGGTTTGGTGTGATGACTTGTTCCGGCCGTACAAGTCCGTAAATGGTCCAGGGTTGCCTGCCTAGTTCTCTGACGGCCCAACCCGCGGAACCCGCCACGATTCCGAATAATGCTGCAGCGAAGGAGCTGTATACTACGAATCGTTCAGTGGACAATCTAATCACGGTCCTAACGAGCGCATCCATCCTACGCGAAAATAGTCCGAGGTAGGCGACACTGAGGATGAGAAGGACTACGCCGGAAATGATCATGGAGTAATATAGTGTCGAGAGAACCGGCATGATCTGTTGTGCCCTGTTGATGGTTAACGAGGCGGAGGCAGGATCGATGGATTTGGTTGCCGTGGCGGCTAGGTCGCCGAAGCTTGGGAAGACGAAGTTTGGGTTGAACTTTGAGATTAGTCCGATGATCGGGTCCGTGCCTCCTCTGAAGCCTTCCATGGATAGGAATTTCAGATACTGGTAATTCTCGACGACTCGTGCCATTTGGTCGCCCGTCACTATTGTGAGAATGGTTGCGAGACACCCGACTCCGTAAGAGAACTTCACCGTCTTGAGGAAGAATGGCTCCTTGCCGCCATTTCCCTTGAGATAGCTGTAAGAGAAAATTGCCGCGGTCTCGAAGGCCGCGATCACGATTGTGGTCAGTATGGTGTGGGCCGTTGTGACAATCGCGTTTGGGTTGAAGAGAACTACGTATGGGTCATAGAGCAAGTATCCGAGGGAACTAATGATGCTGGGCGATGCCATGACGAGGGAACCTGTTTTTGGTAGCGTGTTGTAAATCGTCACCAGTGCGGTCGAATTAACGGCTGAGGGACCAATCGCCGGGCTCCAAGGCAGTATGGCTTGGACGAGGGAACCTGTCCCCCATGGTGTCTGCATCCAGCTATTCGCTGTCAGGATGAGCGCGGCTGAGCTCGAGGACCCGATCAAAAGGATGACGCCGAGTAACCAGTGAAGCCACGGGTTCTTCATCCTACTCCAAGTATACAGGTAAAGAGCAAGGAAGACTACCTCGGTTAGAAAAGCAAAGAGTTCAAACACCAATGGGATGAAAAAGAAACTTCCAATCGCCAAAGTGACCCCAGACCATACCTGAACCAGCCCGAACTCCACCAGCGTCCCGGTTACTGCGCCGAAGCCGAATGATATCGCCCACACAACGGAAATACGCCTCGCTGCCTCCGTGTACTGCTTATCCTTTCTGATTATTCCCAAGGCTTCTGCAGGTAGAACTACGTAAGGAAGCCCGACCGCCAAGCTGAGGAAAAACCCGTGAACGTAAATGCCAATGATCGTCATTGGCTCCGCGGCAGAGGCGTTAGCCAGAGAAGAGGTTGGGACCGATTGGCCCGCAAAGTAAAACCCCAAGAGCAGAGCAGTCACGAAGATTACGGCGCCAAGCAATACGAACCGCGATTGAGTCAACTCCGGTTGACCATGTCCGGCTCGATGTTTCGTAACTATATAGTTGTGCCGCTAAGGCCGGCGAGGTTGCGATACGTGAAAAGAATGTTTTAACCAAAGCTCTCAGCTCTCACAAGAATCGCGACTTCGAAGATGGTCTAATCATGGGAAACCAAGACAATCTACCACCGAGCCGTCACTTCGATGTTTCCGGAAGAGGGTTCAAGAGCCTGACTACAACACGCGACGCTCTCAAACTCGTCACGAGTAGGCTTGCCCGGAACACTGTGGAAAATGAGGCCGTTCCAGTTTCCTCCGCACTTCACCGCATTCTGAGCGAAGACCTAGTTTCACCGGTAGACGTTCCCGGCTTCGATCGGGCCGCAATGGATGGTTATGCAGTTAGGACAGAGGATACTTACGGTGCCTCGCTCAATTCACCAATCACACTAAAACATACAATTGGGGCGAATGTTGGAAGAGCGGTCGTAAAGAAAGGCGAAGCCTCTCTTGTCGTTACTGGCGGGCAAATGCCTGAGGGTGCCGATGCGGTTGTAATGAGCGAGTACGCTAAGGAATCGTCCGATGGAGCGGTAGAAGTCTCAGCCGAAGTGCATCCAACGGAGAATGTTTCGCGGATCGGCGAGGACCTGCGAAAGGGAACGTTAGTCTTGAGGGCGGGGGAACGATTGCTGCCCCAAGACATTGGGATGCTCGCATACCTAGGCTACACGAATGTGAAAGTCAAACGCCGTTTGAAGATCGCAGTACTCTCGACGGGCAATGAGATTCATGATGGCCCAACCGCTGCGCCGGGAAAGATCCGGGATGTAAATCGTCCGACGCTCATTAACGCCATACGCGAAATCGGCTGCGAACCGGTCGATCTTGGCATCGCAGCAGACGATGTTGAAGTGATCAGAAGCAGGCTGAAAGAAGCGATGGCTGGCGCAGATATAACGCTCGTAACGGCGGGGACTTCAGTGGGCCCGCGAGACTTCGTTCCTCAAGTAATCGATGCATTGGGCGAACCTGGGTTGTTGGTTCATGGTGTTGCGATGCGTCCATCAATGCCCACGGGTCTCGGAATAATCGACGGGAAACCTATCATTTCGTTGCCTGGCTACCCCGTCTCAGCATATTTGGCCTTCCTCGAATTCATCCCGTCTCTTGTGGATACGATGCTAGGGACAGGCCATCTGCCAAGGCCGGTCGTCAAAGCGAAAATGGTGAGGAGGATCGCGGGCGTCTTAGGATCAAAGACCTACGTAAGAGTTCGCGTCCGCAAGAAAAATGACACAGCATATGCAGAACCAGTTAGTGCTTCCGGCGCAGGGATTCTCAGCAGCCTAGTCAGATCGAACGGTTTCCTCATAATCCCCGAAAATGTGGAGGGATATGAAGAGGACGAACTAGTCGAGGTTGAACTATTCAGGCCAGTGGAGAGCAGCAATGCGGACACCTGAGAGAAAGGTCTTCAGAGAACTCCAAAGCCTAGAGAGCGCAACCTCAACTTTCTGGGCGGAATACCGTCCTGCAGAACCGTCCCTTGAAAGGCTAAACCTAGAAGAAGCGCTCGGCAGGGTTCTCGCGGAAGATGTTTTCTCAGAATTCGATGTTCCAGGGTTTGATCGAGCCGCGATGGATGGTTTCGCCGTCGTTGCCGAATCCACATTCGGCGCCGACGATCAACACCCCGTGAGATTGACCGTGCTTGGCGAAGTCGAGGCTGGAGACGCGGCCGCTAACTCTATCTCAAAAGAAGAAGCGTTCGAAATAGCAACCGGCGCGCCCATGCCTAAAGGCGCCGACGCCGTCGTAATGGTGGAGTACACCAAGCGTACGGGCGCCCCCGTTGAGGTGTACCGATCCGTTACCCCCGGTGAGAACGTCACAGGGACGGGAAGCGACCTCATGTCCGGCGAACTTCTCCTTCGCAAGTATCAGGTGATAACTCCACGTGAAGTAGGGCTGCTCGCGGCCGCAGGCGTAGCCAAGGTTTCAGTATATAGTAAGCCGCGAGTTGCAATTTTCTCCAGCGGCAACGAACTGATCAAACCGGGCGACACTTACACTTTCGGCCGCGTGTACGACACGAACGGCCCGGCCGTCGCAGCCTCGGTCTCAGAGTGTGGAGGCACCCCACACTTCTTCGGAATTTTGCCGGACGACTATTCAGTGATTATGGAACGCGTTAAGAAAGCCTTGGATGATACGGATATCGTCATCTCTTCCGGCAGTACCTCTTCCGGCCCGGGCGACCTGTTTTATCGAGTTGTGGATGACATCGGAGAGCCGGGCGTGTTAGTGCACGGATTGACCCTCAAACCCGGGAAACCAGCGCTGATAGGGATCGCTCAAGGCAAACCGATCTTCGGTCTTCCCGGCTATCCTACCTCCGCATTGATGATCTTCCATGTTTTGGTGGCTCCGATAATTCGCAGGCTCGCCAATATGGTTGAATCTCGTCCGGACACGGTCGAAGCGGCTGCGCCGTTGAAGTTCTTCAAGGCACGTGGGCGCCGCGAGCTGCTTCCTGTGCAACTGTTGACCAAGCCCGATCGCGGTTTCATCGCTTACCCGATGCAAAGCGGCTCGGGGGCTATCAGCTCGTTCTCCATGGCGGATGGGTTCGTAGATCTACCGGAAAGGCAGGAGTATGTGGAAGAAGGGGAGAAGATGGAGGTTCAACTTTTCGGAAGTGGAATCTCAGCCCCGACGCTCGTCGCCGTAGGCAGTCACTGCGTCGGACTTGACATAGCGTTCTCCTTGCTAAGAGGAAGAGACCCGGAATTTGTAGGGAGAACGATCAACGTGGGATCCATCGGCGGTTTCCGAGCTGTGGAACGGGGAGATACGGACTTGGCGGGGGTTCATCTGCAAGACGAAATGACTGGTGAATACAATGTCCCGTTTATTCCTCGATTTCACCTTGAGAAATCCGTATGTTTGGTCCGCGGTTACGATCGAGAGCAGGGCTTGATCGTCAGACGCGGAAACCCGAAGAAAATACTTGGGATGGGTGACTTGGGAAGGGTCGATGTGGTCTTCATTAATCGAAACAAGGGGTCTGGCACGAGGCTGTTAATCGATAGGCATCTTTCCAAGTTAGCTTCGTCGCAAGGAATTGATTTTGAGAAACTAACCGGGCATATACGTGGTTACGGTTACGAAGCCAAGACTCACTCCGCTATCGCCTCTGCGGTGAAGAATGATCGTGCCGACGTAGGTTTCGGAATTAGGACAGTTGCCGAAGTGCCCGGTTTAGAGTTCATCAAACTAGACGACGAGAAATATGACTTCCTCATCCCATTGGATCGAATGATGAAGAAATCTGTGAAGGCCTTCGTGGGTTTGCTGAAGTCGGAAGAATTCTCTAAGGCCCTTCGACAACGCGCCCCCGGTCTGACGGCTAATTCATCGTCGGGCACGATACTCTTCCAACCCTCAGGCTCAGAGCACATCAACTAAAGTTGCCTTGAAGAAGGCGTTGACTGGAGACCCAATATTCAGGCCCATCTCGAAAAACGATCGGCGAGTGATTATCGCCGTTAGGGGGATTTTGCCTGAGATCTGTATCCTTATGGTGGCTCCAAGGTCGGTTACTTCCGCAATCGTTCCCTCGAATCTGTTTCGTGCACTACTCTCTACTCCATGTTTCGAAATGACGATGTTCTCCGGCCGGACGTGAAGCATCACCCTGCCAGTCCGATCCGTTAGAGCCTCAATTGTTTTGCCAGCCCCAACGTCGACCAAAGCGAGTTCAGCATCTCTCCCTATGACGTTCCCGGAGATCAGATTGTCAGCGCCAAAGATATTGTCAAGCTTTGAGTAGGGCTTCTGGCTGAATTCTAGCGGCGAGCCAACTTCACGGATCTCTCCGCCACTAATTATGCCAATTCTATCGGCTAACGCGGCGGCTTCAAATCGGTCGTGGGTGACGTGAATCACCGTAACTCCAGTCTCGGTGTGAACTCGGCGCAGATGGTCAATGATCGTGTTCTTTGTTTCGGCGTCGACTGCTGAGAGTGGTTCATCTAGTAGCACCGCCCGAGGTTCTACGGCGAGCGCGCGGGCTAGTGAGACCCTTTGCCTTTCCCCTCCGCTCAGGTTCTTCGGAAAGCGGTCCACCAGGTGTGAGATGCCTAAGGTTTGGAGGAGATGTTTCGACCGTCTTCGTCTCTCTTGCTCTTCAATTCCCTTCGCATGCAACCCGTATTCTATGTTTCTTCGAACCGTCATATTTTCGAAGAGTAGGTAATTTTGTGGCGCATAACTTATTCTACGCTTCTCGGGTGGAAGGTGAGAAACGTCCTCCCCTCCCACAATGATTCGTCCTTCCGCCGGGGAGTATGCGCCGGCAATAGCTTCAAGCAGGAGAGTTTTCCCGGAGCCAGTGGGCCCAAGCAGGACAAAGTAGCTTCCTTCAGAGACTGCTAGGTTGATGTTTCTTAGCGAAAAATTGGGCCATGAATTTGACAATTTTTCTACGGCGACTCCCGCGCCCAACTTAGTCCCGCCTCTTTCTTTGAACTAGCTTAAACAGAACGAAGATTGCAAGGTTGATGAAGATCATCAGAGTCGCAACATTGACGGCCCCCGGACTTAGCACGACACCATTTGAAATGGATTCATGCAGTCCGTAGCCAGCATAGAGATTCCAAATTAGAATTGAAGCCACCGACGGGTAGTACGCCATTATGAATAAGGCACCGACCTCGCTTGAGGCTCTGGCCCACGTCAAGATTGCACCGGTGACCACTGAACGCCATATGCTTGGCATTGTCACGTTGAAAAACGTGAAAGTGGAGGACGCTCCGAGACTTCGGGAGACTAGCTCTAGCTTAGGGTCAAGTGATTTGATGGCCTCTTCAACTTGTTTAACGGTATATGTGGCACTGACAAACACGAGAGTTAGGACGATGCCCAAAACATCGTTCGTCAACCTTACTCCGTAACCTTTGAAGAGAGCTCCTACGAGCTCGGCAGAACCAAAGATTGTGATCAGAGCGATTCCCGCAACGGTGTGAGGGATCATTAGCGGTATCTCTATGATAGAGTCGATAAGAGATCTGCCACGAAACTGGTATTTACCAAGAAGATAACCCAAGGGGATGCCTAGACCTACGGCAACCGTAGCCGTCAGCCCAGACGTGTATATCGTAAGCACAATTGAAGAAACGGCTTCAGTGTTGCTGAGCGCAAGCATTAAGCCGGGAATACTGCTTCCGAAGATGAGACTTAGAACGGGAGAAACCAACAAGAAGAACAAAATGCCGCTTAATGCGGAGAGAACGAAGACGAATCTTAGTGGGAATCCTGGCGATGGCAAGCAACATCATCCTGCACCATACTGTCTATGGGGTTAACATTTCAACATAGCCCGCGCTCCAGACGTTAGCCGCAAATCTACTTGTACCGTTTATGTTGCGGGCTCTATCGTGATTCCGGCCTGTTGAATTGCTTGAATAATATCGGTAGGGACGGCGGACTGATTGTAGACGAAAACCGGATTTAGAGGGTGCAACCCGCTTGAGCTCAGGATGGTTTGTCCCTCTGAGCTGAACATCGCCTTGATGAACGCGGCGCCAATGGTTGGATCGGGGCTGTTCGTCGGGATTGTAATATCATAGAGGATTGGCGCCCCTTTGGTCACTTTTCCAGCAATCGTCGTGCTAGCCTGGGAGTACCAATTGGCGAGGGTAAGGTTGGACAAGTTCACCTTGGGGTCAAGGTTCAGGTACTGAAGCTTGTGAGAAATGGCTTCCGATGAATAGGTGAGCACGTAGTCCACTGCCCCAGTCTCAAGCTGTGCGTCAAGAGTTGTTTCCGTGGGAACGACTACGAGTTCATGCTTCGCGGCTTTGTTCACGTATAATTGATCGTAAATGTAGCTTGAATTACCGTAGTAGAGTTGGCCGGCGAGCTGAACCATGAAAATCGCTTGCGACCCGCTCGGGTCGGTGTCTTTGTTGGAGACGCCAACGATAACGCCAGGCCGCGTAATGATCTGATACCAATTAGTTGGTGTAATTTCGCTTGCGAATCGACTGTTGTTCGTGTACATGACGGTCATCGAGTTGGAGGCAAAAATAATGTACCACGAAGCGTAGTTCGGCACCAAGTCCTCTGGAATAATACGATAGTCCGCGGAAGCAAATACGTCGAATGATTTGTTCGCCTCTGTGATTTCGTTCTTTGCGAGTCGACTTCCTTCGAAAATGTAGTTGTAGCTTAAACTTGGGTACTGTGGCCGGACCACATTGTTGACGATGGAATTGAACGGTACTTGAAGAGTGCCAGCGGCGTCAATCAGAAGGGTCGTCGGCTGATGAACCGAAGCTACACCCGCGTAATACCCTACGCCAAACCCAATAGCTAAACCAATCACGGTGGTCAGAAGCAAAAGAACCTTTCCGTATTTCACGATCAAACTCATGCAACAAAACCTTCAATGACGGACCAGCTCTCGCAGAGCTATTGATATGCCTACCGGTTCATTTCAATAACGAGAACCACAGGGGGCCTTCACGTTTACCGTCGGTGACCCGACGATTCACGTTTTGAATAAGGTATCTGTTTTCGCAACCGTTCTTCCACAGCCTTGTAGTCCGTAAGAAGCGCTTTCGCTGCGGGGGTAAGCCTTGTCCCACCGCCTCCCTTGTTCTTTCGGTGAAGCGTTCCCCCTCGTCTAGTGACAGTTACGGGCGTCCCGAGTCTTTCCTCCATTCTGCGAACGTATCTCCACACAAAGCGATAGGACATCTTGAGATCCTTTGCGGTTGCCGAGAGGGAGCCTAACCTTGCTATCCCGCTAAGTATCTGAGCGCCTCCCTTGCCAAGGACCCGTTTTCCGTTGTGGAGGGCATAGAGTCGAAATGAATAACGTAAACCCACATTCTTGTTGCGCATTGTGCTCGAAGTATCGTGGACTTTCGCCTTAGAAATCTTGTGTTTCTAACGAAAGACAGTGAAACGGCGGGTTAGACGCCTATCACAGGCTTACTGGTCTTAGGGGGAAATCTTACTCGTGGAGCAAGGGAAATGCGCATACTGATTGCGCGGTTCGCAGACAGGTTATTATATTATGGGAAATCGCATCCATCATCGTAGAGGGATCTTTCTCTGGACGGATACATGGGCAACCTTCTTCGGGTTAACCTATCTGCAGGAACCATCACGACCGAACCACTGCGCGACGAAATCGTCCGAAAATTCATAGGGGGGAGAGGGCTTTCAGCCAAGATACTCTTCGATGAACTCAAGCCGGGAATCGACCCACTCGGACCCGAGAACAAGCTTGTGATCGCCAGTGGCCCCATGGGCGCGATCCCATTCTCAGGCAACAGCCGCTTCAGCGTATGCGCCAAATCACCGCTGGGAATGGGCTGGGGCGAATCGTACAGCGGCGGTTACATGGCACCTAAGATCAAACAGTCCGGCTTTGATGCTTTCATAATAGAAGGAGCGTCCAAGACGCCCGTCTGGCTGTACGTAAACGAGAGCAAAGCCGAGCTCCGCGACGCGTCCAAGTATTGGGGAAGAACAACCGAAGAAACGGAGAACGGCATAAAGAAGGAAATAGGTGACACTGACAAGCGGCAGACAAGCGTCGCAAGCATAGGTCCCGCGGGAGAAAGGATGGTTCGCTACGCGGCCATCATGAACGATCTTCGAGAGGCGGCCGGCCGGTCCGGGATGGGTGCCGTCATGGGCTCAAAGAAGCTCAAGGCGTGGGGATGCAAAGGGTCCTTGAAGGTACCTGTTCATGACGACAAGAAACTGAAAGACTATGTGAGGCGATGCGTCACCGAAGTGAAGAAAGGACCGTACATTCAACCACTCCATGATTATGGCACCGCCGGAGACACAGACGACCTTAGCGCCTCAGGAAGACTTCCGACAAAGAACTTCATGCGAGGAACATTCGAGGGAGCGGACAAGATCACTGGTGAAACTATTGTCAGTAGTGGACTCTTGACGGGTCGAGACACTTGTTGGGCCTGTTCGACAAACTGCAAACGCGTAGTTGAATCGAAGAGCCCATTTCATCTTGAAAAAGAAGTTGGCGGGCAGGAGTATGAAACGACCGCGGCTTTTGGTTCCTTTTGCTTGAACAGCGACATGTACTCTATCGCGAAGGCGAACCAACTGTGCAACCTGTACGGTATGGATACAATTTCAACCGGCGTCGTTGTCGGATTCGCAATGGAGGCTTACGAACGCGGCATTTTGAGAAAAGAGCAGACCGGCGGGCTCGAGCTAAACTGGGGAAACCCTGACGCAATCCTGAAGCTTGTCGAACTGATTGGCAATCGCGAGGGCATCGGTGATCTTCTAGCCGAAGGCGTATGGAGGGCGGCACAAAAACTAGGAAAGGGCGCGGAAGAGTTCGCGATGCACGTCAAAGGCCGCGAAGTTCCGATGCATGAACCTAGGGGTAAACGGAACGTTGGCCTAATGTACGCGGTAGCCGACCGTGGAGCATGCCACATGGAGTGGGAACATGATGATTACTGGGAATCGGACACATACATGAGGCCAGAACTTGGATTGGTCGCATCCGAGCTACCGAACCGAACGCTGTTGGATTACGGGACCAGCAAAGTGAAGATCGCCAAAGTCCAAGCCGACTTGTGGTCTATGTGTAACAGCCTCGTGGTTTGTGTATTCGACATATACCCTGGCGGAGGAATAGAACACAGCACATTACTCGGAATATTGAACGCCGCTACGGGATGGGAGATGACCATGAACGAGTACATGGATGCCGGGGCGAGGGCAGTCGAGTTGACCCGAGCTTTCAACGCAAGGGAAGGACTAACTCGGAATGAAGATATCTTGCCGAAGAGGTTAATGGATCCTCTACCAGACGGAGCGTTCGCAGGTAAACCGTTTAGCTCCGATATTCTCCGTTCTATGCTGGACAACTATTACGAGCTCCGTGGATGGGATAAGAAGACTGGGTTACCAACGCGGGCGTCGCTTCACCGAGCAGCCCTCGATGAAGTCGCGGATGAACTAGGGAGAATGAAACTGCTACCAAGCTGAAAATAAAGGCGCCATAAACGTGAGCACAGTAAAGGTCGTATTAGTCTACCTCGGCCAAGCCCGGGAGGCGGCAGGCACAAAGGAAGAAGAAACTGCTTTGCAGGCGCCAGCTAAGATAGAACAAGCCGTCTCCCAAGCAATGGCCGCGCATCCTAAACTCTCAGAGTTGCGAGCCACTATCAAGTTACTAATCAATGGGCAATGGGCGAGTCAAAATGCGGACCTAAAAGATGGAGATCGAGTGACACTACTGCCCCCCGTCGGAGGGGGGTAAAGCACTTCCTCATGACTATAGAGCGGCATGGCCAGTGAACGTCCTCATAACCATATCAAAACCGTATCAAGAAGTGCCGTTTAATTACAATAAGTAAACAGCTGTTAAATAGACGCTAGGTCGTTACCGCCGGAGCATGTCCGGCAAGCCGACCGTTTTCGTCAGAGAAGCCACCGGCCTCGTGAAGAACGTTTCACTGCTTGATGCCATAAGCATGAACGCTGCCTGGATGGGACTAGGCGCTACGATCGCCCTTCTCCCGCTCTACACCGTGTTCTTCCCGACAATGTCCGGAGTCAATCTGGTCTACGGTTCCGTAATTGGTTTCATATTTGTTCTGCCTCAAATGTTCATCTACACAATGATCCAGCGGAGAACTCCTCGAACCGGCGGCGACTACGTTTGGATGTCTCGACAACTTGGCGGCCTCTTTGGAAGCGCAATGGGATTGACTGGGGCGTGCCTCAACTTCATCGCGTTTGTCGCAATCCTAATCCTTTCAGCTGTCTTCTCAATCGGATCGGTAGGTGTCGCTCTTGGAAACCAGAGTTTTCTAGGGCTCGCGCTGCCTGGAAACGTATCTGGAGCCGACCCAACCTCCCAATTCATCCTTGGGTCAATAATCTTCACGATCTTAGTCGTGATCAACATAGTCAGCCCCAAGACCGCAATTAGAGCTCTGACTGTACTCGTGGTAATCGGGGTCATCGGCATTATCCTAGGTTTAGGAGTTCTCCTTGGGGCTGGCAGAAGTGGAGTCGTCAGCTACGTCAACTCCTTAGGAATTAGTAATACAACCTATGATTCCTTGGCAGCCTCGTATACAGGGCCGTCCTTCGATTTTGGTAACACCCTCATCCTGATGCCCTTCTATTTCCTCTTCCTCTTTCCATGGTTTAACATGTCCACGATCGCAGGGGGAGAACTGAAAGGTAAGACTGCGTTGAGATGGAGCGTGCCGATCTCCGGAATTACGGTGTTCATAATCTGGACCGTAGTCTTCGTAGTACTCTACGGAGTCGCGGGCCAACCATTCATTAACCAAGCCTTCGCAAATTCAACCTTGGTTTTCGATTACGGTTTCAACTTCTGGACCCTTGCCATGGGCGTGGCCAATAATCTGGCGGTTTCAGTGACGCTTGGTGTCGCGTGGATCATTTGGAATATAATCTTCCTAATGGTGACGATAATGGCGGTTGCGCGATACATCCTGGCCCTTTCGTTCGACAGATTTCTGCCTTCGAAATTTGCTTACGTGAGCCCGCGGTTCAATTCCCCCGCGGTCGCTCACCTCTTCGACCTCGTCCTGGCAATTCTACTAGTAGGAGCGACGGCCTTCTACTACGGTGAACTCTCAGCGCTCTCCGCGACAGCCATTGGCCCAATGCTCTTCTTCCTGTTCGTTGGGGTAGCGTCCGTTCTCTATGGTATTCGTAAATCCTCCGAATCAACCGTAGTTCGAGCTGGGCTCATAGTTTCGGGCGTTCTTAGCGCAGCGGTCTTCGCTTTCGTTTCGTACGAGTTCGTGATATATCCAAGCATATACGGAGGAAACACACTAAGCTACGCATTCCTGCTCTGCTCGTTCATAGGCGGACTGATAATCTACATAGTGCACAAACAATATCTGAAGAAGCAAGGTATCGACCTGTCGCTGGCATTCAAAGAGATTCCACCCGAATAGTCACAAAACAGAAGGCTCTTGATACAGCAAACGTTTCGAACATCTCAGAGTTCAAATCGCCGAACTCCACAATCGTCACAGGAGCATTCGCTGAACCTGACGTCGGGGGAGACCCTGCAAGAAGGCCTGTCGCCGAGCTGAAAGCTGATGCGGTAGCGTTTGCTGACGAGCCATAACCTGACGTATTCGCCAAACTCGTAGTCATCAGAAGCATTCCCGTCGTAGTCGAGCTCGAGGAGGCCGGTGTAAAGAGGCGCGAGCTGCCATAAGCCAGTAGTGCAATCACCACCAAAACTATACCGGCACTAACAATTCTCTTTCGGCCTGCTCTTGTTTTATCAGTTACACCCAAGAGCCCAATCTACCCCGTCGTCTCCATGCGAACGTCAGATAGGCAGAGTATGCGAGCTTTCAAAGGTCCAAAACGGAAGGCGCACAATCGTAAGACCGTTAGAGGAGGCGCGCTATTGTCCAATAATCTTTTGCCAGATTCTACCCCGAAACACAGCTGACGCCTCATTAGCCATTTCTCTGCTTGCTGCGGCCGTCTACGTTTTTCAGCAGAAACTGTATCCGTTCACGAACAGAGCTGTTCCTAAAACTAAGAGCAGAAGAAACGTGCAGTAGACCGCAATCTCCACCCATTTCCATAACCAGGGTTTCTACCAGTTCCCGAGAAGCGTTATATCTACAGTCTAGCGGACGCCCCAAGGGGAGTCCTTGTGGTTCGCCGGAAAGTCGTACCAACGGTTTTGGTTATCGCAGTCGTGATTGCGCTGGTCTCGATATCCTACCCATCAGTTGTCGTTCCGAACATCACTACGCAACAGTTTCCTGGTTTCGAGACTTACACAAGCCAGTACGAGGTTGGCTACCTGCAGCCTACGGCTTCGACGATGCTAACGGGGTATTCGACTGTCACGGCATGGTATCCGGGAAATCCAATCTGTGACCCGACCTCAAATGCGTGCACTCCGTATCCAACACCGATGGCCACCTTGACCTACCCTCAATCCGCGACATACACCTATCAGGTTACCCTCAGCTCCGAAACTATCTTTGGAGGCACCAGCGAGTTCACGATATTCTCCACGCAGACCAATTACCAGAACATACCGCCGTTCGCGGCTCTAGGCCTAACGGATCTTCAGTTTGGCATTGTTGCTTTTATTATCATCGCCGTTCTTGTACTCGGCCTGTTATTCATTTTCACTAAGAATGTTGTCAACGGCCGAATCCAGAACTCAGGCTCCAAGGAAAGCATAAGATTCTGTGAGCGCTGTGGCACGGCAAATCCTAATGCCGGCAAGTTCTGTACTGGTTGCGGAGTTAGACTGGAGTAATCACCTTGATATTTGCATGTCCGCTTGACCTTTCTGAAGCGATGAGGAATTGACGCGTAAGTTCACGCATCTCACGTTTGATTGCTACGGGACTCTGATCGACTGGCGAAGTGGCGTAGATTTGTTCTTGGGAGGGCTTCTTCGGAGGAAGGGTCTTCTGCCCGGGGTGAGTGTGCACTCGACGTATGTGAAATTGGAAGCCGAACAGGAGGGCAAATACAAACCGTATAGTGAAGTCCTGCGCGACACTGCGATCTCCGTCGCGAGGCACTTCAGCCTCTCGATCACCGACGATGAAGCTCGCAAGTTTGCTAATACAATTCAGGATTGGAAGCCGTTCGATGATACCGTGCTTTCCTTGAAGAGGTTGGGCGAGCGAGGTTACAAGAGGGTCATCCTATCAAACGTGGACCGGGACCTGCTTCAGAAAACAATTGCCAATAACGATCTGCAAGTTGATGGATGGATTACGGCCCAGGATGTGGGTTCATACAAACCTTCTCTTGGGCATTGGATGCGTTTTTTTGACGAATACAAGGTTACTAAACGGGAAACCTTGCACGTGGCTCAAAGTGTCTATCACGACATCGTTCCATCCAGCGAGATTGGCATCGCTAACGCTTGGATCAACCGGTACGCCGAGGAAAAACCGACCGGGATCAGCCCGGGTTGGATTTTGCCTGGTTTAGCCGAATTGCTTGACGTGCTAGATTAGAGAAAAATGAGAGTGAGCAGGATGCGCTGCTCAATTGCTTACGATAGCGGGTCTGCCTAGAGCACGGCGATCGGTGGTTCTGCGTACATTACAGGTATCGGGAACGTGTAGTTGGAGGGTCTAAGAGGGTAATACAGCAGGGACGGGGGGCTCTGGCACTCGGCAGGCATCATTACTGGTGCGACGAAGTAAATGTAGCTCATCATCATTCGCCTAAGCTTATAACGGCCGTCCGAGGCGTCATAAAGGTTGCGTGATCCCACTCACTCTTCGTTGCCGTTTCATCTTGACCTCCACCGTATAAATCGACATCTTGGTGTCAACGACTATTGACTCAGTGATGCTTGCCTAACTCAACTTCGAGGAATCCTTACCCAGCCATTTGGCGTGTTTGAGCCTAGCCCGCCTGCGACAATTGTTATGTGATTCGTAGGGCGAGCGTTAATGTCTATTGAGGATTCATCATGGAACCTGTAGTGCCAGGAGTCCCAGCTCCGGTAATTGTTGAAAGACCCGCCGCGAGACCTGTCCTAATCAACCCGCCCGAAGTAAACGGTGCGCACGATTATGCCGTCATCGGCTTCATACTTGTCCTTCTGATGACAATCCCAGGGCTTCTAATTGTCCTGACGATAGGCGCTTTTGGAGTCTTGGCGTCCCCATACCTACCCTTCCCGATTATCCTTCCTCCGACTTTACCCGCCTGGCTGGCAGCCATCCCATTCCTAGGCCCAATTCTGATACTTCTGACCTTTCCGGGCGTAGGCCTTCCCGCGTCGTGGTTCGTATACTTGGCTTTCGGAGGTGGAGGCCTAATCATTGCCCTCATCTTCATTCTACTCATCTACTTCCAAACCGTTGGAGCGATCAGTAAGGGGCGCTATGCGCGAGCTCGCGGGGGCACGCTCTTCTGGGCGATTCTGTTCATAATTCCGACCTTTGCGGTTCTAGTGAGTCCAACGATCTTCTATCCGACTATACTGCTCCTCCTTCCGGCGTTTTTCTTCCTAATGGCCTACGGGAGACTCGGCGAGGTCGTAGCAAAATACGGACCAGTCGCCGTACTTGGTGAAGCAGTCCCCGGTGTCGGAGTCGCACCCACGTCCCCTCCGCCGCCTCCGCCTATGTTAGGTGTGCCAGTCCCCGGCCCGATTGCAATGGGCGGTCCTATGATGCCTCCACCAGCACCGGCGCCTCCAATGCCTATGCCCGAGTACCAGGCGCAGGGACCGAGAGTTCCTCAATGCCCAACCTGCGGCCGTGACCTCTACTACGCAGCCAATCACCGTCGATGGTACTGCCAAACCTGCGACGCTGGCGGCAGGCCGTAATCCATCAAGCGAAAGCTTGTAACGCCTTAACACGCCCCAGGTACGTTCCATCCAATAAGTGGACTTCCGCGTCCTCAAGGTCAACGGCTCCGGACCTGAGAATGGGCCCAAGTCCCTCCCCAGCATGTTTCTCCTCAATTCTCTTAGAATTCACCGGCCGTCCACCAAGGAAATCGTTGAAGGGCGGAACGAATACACACTTTTTCGCTAAGGGCTTCACTGCGAACCGTTCAAACAGTATCCTCGCAGCATCGCCTTTTCCATGAACGCCAGCAGCCTTCAATACTCCGTCAATGAGTTTAGTGGGATCGCACGGGGCCATTACCCAAGCTGGCCGCGTCAGCCTGTACCCTAATGCATCCCTGAGGGTTACGGCGGGATGCAGATGGCCAAGAATCAGGGTTTCGCATCCAAGTATTTCTGGAGCAGGCCAGGCGTGGCCGTGGAATAATCCGAATTTCTTCCACAACGCGACTCCAGTCGGCGGAGTTAATTCAACTCGGGAGGGAGTCAGGGGTTCGAGGTTTCCATCGTGATTGCCCAATATTACCTGGATCGACGGGACAAGCTTCAACAGTGCCTCGAAGAATTCCGGAACATCACGCCACTCTTCGAGCTCGGCCGCCGTCACGCTGTGTTTCACATCTCCCAAGATCAGTAGCTTCGTAGGTTTCTCGTTCTCGATGATCGCCCTTAGCCTGGACAGCATCTTGTTCGTTTGCGAAGGAATGTGTATGCCCTGTTGCGCAAGTGTGACTTCCCAACCAATGTGCAGATCTCCAATAACCGCCACCCTCTCCGTACCATGCCTCAAGAGAAGCGCGGGTTCAGAACCAATCGGTTTGAGGGCATTCAATGATCTAGCAACTTCTCCTCCAACTTGGCAGGCATTCGGAAGGTTTGCATGCTTTCCGAGAACAAAAGGTTAGATAGTTCGCGCAGATTTTCAGCCCCCGTAGCCCGGTGGTGTAGTGGACAGTCCACGCCCATAGAAGCATAGAGGGCTTTGGACCCTCCGACGGGAGTTCGAAAGGCGCTACGAACGTGCCCGAGCGTCTCCCCCGGGCTACCATAAGCGTTTCGAGATATCCTCGTCACGTGGGCGTAGTTTTCTATGGCACAACTACGTTAACCGAAGAGTAGATTGACCGGCCGAAAGAATGTGGTTTACTCATTTGACCTCAAGGTCTATTCCAACTGTTCTCTTGATGAGTTGAGCGAGAGTATCGATCTCTACTTTCGAACCGCCTTTGACCGGTATCGAGACGACTAGCGGAAACTCCTTCTTTGACCGTTCCACTAAAGGCCTAACCCAATCGTAGATAGGTTCGGCTACCATTACCAAGGAAACTGTCTCGTCGGCCGTCACACGCCGGAAAGCCCTTTCAGCTTCCTCTCGGTTTCTAGCGGCGTAGCTCTCACTGACTCCTGAAACCTTGAAGTAATTCGACGTCATCCTATCAGAGATGAGAGCTATCTTTCCCAATCTGTGTAGCACCTACGTGCGTCTTCTTTCCTAGAATTGTTTCAGGATGTCCTCTCTTTCCATCACGTGCCCGCAATAGTGGCAACGCAATCGGATTGGTTCCCGCCCCTCCACGCCGAAGTTTGGTTCCACGGGCTCCCTGGACTTCGAAACGCACGAGGGGTTATCGCAGGTTATGATACCGCGAATAGTGGACGGCAGCTCAACGACTTTCTTAGAAGCTACTTCGAAATTTCGAATTATGTTAATTGTTGCGTTTGGGGCGATTAGGGCGATCTTGTCCACCTCGCCGGGCCTAAGCTCCCTGTCTTGGATCTTCACGATGTCCTTATGGTGTAGATGCTTGCTTTCGACGTTGATCGCGGTGCTTACTACTTCGCCGCGTTTTCCATTTATGCCAAGAATCTTCAATACGTCCAACGCGAAGCCGGGAGTAATGTGATCGATCACCGTGCCGTCCTTGATCTTCTTAACGTACAACTCTTGCCGAGGCTGCATTTTCCTCGAATCCGTATCCCTCCAACAGTTATTTAACCATGAAAACTAAGAGGTGACGGGCGCGTCAGCTTGGAGTTTGTTGGAAGGGACATCGTATCGATAAAGGATTTTTCACGAGAAGAGATCGACTATATTCTCAAGACGACCGACGGCGTGGAACCCCTCGCCAAGAAAAGCTCCCGTGCACTGAATGGAAAGATTATGGCGACATTATTCTTTGAACCTAGCACTCGAACTAAACTAAGTTTTGAGTCTGCAATGTACCGATACGGAGGGGATTGTCTCGGGTTCGCGGAACCAAAATCTGCCTCCGTGCAGAAGGGGGAAAACCTCGCTGACACCGTGCGAGTAGTTGAGAGTTACGCTGACCTTTTAGTGATTCGCCATCCACTTGAAGGCGCCGCACGGTTGGCCGCGGAATTTGCTTCGGTTCCCGTAATCAACGCGGGGACCGGTGCCGAAGAACACCCGACCCAGGCGCTGTTAGATCTCTACACGATTCGGCGTGAGGTGGGTAGACTCGACGGTTTGAATATCGCCCTAGCTGGAGATCTGCGATACGGGAGGACCGTGCATTCGCTAGCGTACGCACTTTCATTTTATGATATCAATCTCTACCTCGTGTCGCCTTCTCTTCTTCAGATGAGGAAGGAAGTTCTCGAGGAAGTTAAGGACCGGGTTAAGGTTCAAGAGTTTGAGGAACTTTCGAAGGTCATTCCACAAATTGACGTCCTGTACATGACGCGCATTCAGAAGGAGAGATTCGGCTCCCTGGAGGACTACGAGAAGGTTCGGGGATCATACAGGCTAACTTCATCGGATCTGGCTCAAGCTAAGCCGGGGATGATTGTTATGCATCCTCTTCCGAGGGTGGATGAAATCGAGTACAGTGTAGATAGCACACCACACGCCAAATACTTCAAACAGGTCTGGTATGGGCTTTTGGTGAGAATGAGCCTTATCGGGCTTGTTCTGGGTGCGTTGACGTAGCTCCTTGTTACCTTAGGTAACGCTTATATGAGTCAGCTCGCAAATTCACTGTTAAGGAAACTAGGATGAGATTAGAAGTTCAAACCGCCTCCAAGAAGCGACGAGTCCTCCCGATGCACGTTGTGAATTACACGGCTTTCCGCGACGACTTCACGCAAGGAGACGAGAGTGAGCTTCATCTCCTAGAGAAATTCCACGCCGCGAGAATTCTCTCCCAACAGGGAGATGTAGAAACATTCGTCGACCCCGTGCTCGTCGATTCCGAGCAACGCTCGCAGAAACTATCCGCCGACCTCGCAGGCGTGGACGGAGAGATCGTCACCGCGGTCTTCTGCGAAACCAAACCACCGGACGAGGCGCTGCTAAGAGAACTTCAGGTAGTTGATGGAGCGGAGAACTCCAAAACCGTCATTATCTATCCATTCAAGGTCGTTTCAGAATCTATCAGTTCAAAGTTTCCTAAGGCTCTTGAAAGTGGAAGGCTGGTAATCGAGAGGCTCAATTGGCGAGACAAGGGCTTGGAGAAAGCGTTTCGCCAGACCCTAGAACTAATGGACCTGCTCTGCAATGAAACCCGAGTGAAGATGCTTCTTCCACTCCTGGAGCATCCACAAGGGAAGAGGAACTTCCGAGAAGAGATCAACCCGAAACTGATCTACGAAAATGTGCCGTTGCTGCGAACACACAAACTCATCGACGAACTCTCAGACGATCTATACGACCTGACACCAATGGGTAAAACGATCTTAGGCGAATACCTAGCTTTCGTTGAGAAAGTACGCGATCTACTAGAGAAGGCGGCTAGAGAAGACTGAGAGGTTATCGAGACGACCACAATTAGCGAAAGATTAGATCAATGTCATGATTTCGGCGATGTCTTCGAGCTGGTTAAGAAATCGGCCGAACAATCACTAGGGAGACGTAGAGCGGGGCTAATGCTCTACCTGGCAAAGTTGCCGAATCATATCGGCGCCTTTCATACCATCGGAACCAATGGCATCGTGATGAATAGAACAGCACTTGACGCGATAACTCATGGAGCACGATCACTCCGCGAGATAAACTCCTATGTGTATTCGATCCTTCTTCACGAATACTTACACGCCCTCGGATATACGGAAGAGAGTGAGGTCAGAAAGCTCGTTTACGATGTATCCCTAGACTCCTTTGGACCGGAACATCCTGCCACACAGATCGCCTCGAAAGGCCCGAGTGCAATTTTGTCGGGACCAGTTTTCGATAACTCCCCGAACAAGACGCCTGACGTAGAAGTCGTTCCCGACCTGGAACGGAGCAGCCAACGCTACATCAGCTAGCCCGACTCATATCCACGAGCCTATATGCGACCCGTCTATCGACGCTACGCCTCTTCGCTTCAGGCCATAGGCTGAAAGGTAATAGACTGCTCGAAGCACGGCCGAGATAAGACAGCCTATCCGAAGCACATTTGCTGCATTTGGTTTGGATTCCCTTCTCTGTTTGCCCACATACGCTGCAAGTTGTGTAGTTGGATGAGTAGGTCAGGAACTTGCAGCCGGACGCAAGAGCTAATTCAGTAAATTTGAGCATGGCTTTAGGCTGCGAGTCATCGGAGATGCAGATGGCGTTCAAGTGGCCACCGGGGAGTAAAGGTTGAAACTTAGCCTCAACGTTTGCCCGAGTATTGATGGGCACGTCGGTCGAGAGCGGGATCGTTGGCATGTCGCTGTAATAGTTCGATCCCCGCACCGCATCGTGGGTGATAGCAGACCTACCATATCGCTCAATGTCTAGTTCTGCAAGCCTCTCCACCGCCTCGTCACCGGGTCGCTGAGAAACCGTTATCCTCATACCTTCCTCTCGAGAGATCTCTTTCACAAGACTCGAGGTCTCTTGAAGGAGATCTACAGCGAAATCTTGGGCCTCTTTCCCTTGGTCGACTCTCGCGTCGCGATGAGCCTCAACTGCCTCAGCTAGCCCGACGAATGAGAGGTTATACGAGGCGTTCCGTTCGTAGAAGTAGGGCACGCCTCCGCCGCTCCCCGACAGGATTGGGAGCAGCGGTTGCTTGAGCCTCTCATTGATGAACTTCTTCTTCGCCTTAAAGCCCTCCACGCTCAAGCCGATGTTTTCTTTGAGAATCGATAGGAATCTTCCATCATCCTTCTTCGCCTCGTAAGCGATTCTGGGGAGATTCACGAATATCGTGTCCATACTTCCAGTCCTAATGCAATCCGCATCCCAATGCCCAGACCACTCGTCTCCCAGTCTCAAGCCTGTGGAAGAGTAACTCGATTTTTCCTCGTCTCCAAGCAATTCGAAGTAAGGTATGCTTCTTTCCGCGGCTAGAACATGCGCTTTCTCCAGTAACCGTCTCGCCCTCTCGTCAATCAAGGATTTCGGCCGGACTTTGACGAGGAGTCGCGGACTTGTGGCAGGCCTGAGTGATGATATCATGCTAAATGCCTCGATGGTCGACTCGGCAAGTTGCATCACCTCGTGCGAATACTCACCATACGAACCCGCGGGTTTGCCGTTTGGACCGACAGCCTCCTCGCGTGTCAGAAAGCTTGGAGTAAGGAGTTCAATTCCAACGGATATTCCGACGTTAGGGTTTCCGGTGGGCCCTTCACGACGTAGGGAACTGAGAAACGCGTAGAGCGCTCGAGTCGTCTCCTCAGGTTTCCTCCCACGAGCGTATGGCGCGAGGAATACGTTGAAGAAATCGATCGTCTGCTCGCCTGAAATCTCTGCCTCCATGGCTGTCAGAAGCTGAACGGCCAAGCCCAACGCGGCTTCCAACGTATCCGCTATTGGAGTGCCCATGATGCTCTTTGAAAGGAAAAATCGAAAATCATGCATCATTTCGTTAGGAGTGAGAATCCAACTATCTAGATTGGCGAGATGTATCTCCCCTGAAAGGTGGGCATCCGCTAGTTTGTGAGGCAGGCAGTTCAGCAGGACGTATTCTGACAGTACCGCCCTAGCAGACGCGTAGTTAACGTACTGCGCCCCTAACTCCTTGTCTCCCGTAGCTTTTACAAGCTGGGCGACATCGTGAACCGGCATGCCAACTCTAGTAAGTTTATGCCGGTACTCCTCCAGTTTCTTTTCGATAAGTATGGCGTTCACGAATTCCCGTATCAATGGAGCGGTTAGGTAGAGGGTCTTGAGTCTAGATAGCCTGTCTTCCGCCTCCGCAGCTATCTCATCGGCAATCTCCTGCGGGACGCCGGCTTCCACCACGAGAGAGCGCGCAATCTTGTTACGATGGAATTCTTCGATTGCGAACCTTGATGTCCTGACGTATAGTTTACCCCGCTTGATGTTCACGTATTCATCAAGGTCTCGTGCGAAGGAGACTATCATCTGCCCCAGTTCTGATATTCCGTACCGTTTGGACTTCTTATCGAGAATCACGAGCCCAGCATCGGTCAGGCTTTTCAAGTGATACACGAATTTGCCTGCGTCACGTACCGGGTCAAGCTTTAGCTGAAACATGACTTCCGTGTATTGCAGTGGGCCCTTCGTGGAAAGCAGTCGCAAAATCTGTAGTCGCACCGGAGCTGACGCAGCGTCGAAAATTCCCGCGCCGACCCTCTCCGATGACCGAAGCAAGCTCTCCCCGCCTAGAAAGTAATCTCAGGATTCTGTAACGTGGTCCTATGTTTAAAAAACTGTAGTTCGGAGAAGCTTTATTTTCTATGTACACGTGGGCACGGAAGACGCGTTCGTGATATCTTGAAACGCCTTCAAATGGACGACAATGACTACGAGAAACTAAGACAACTTGAGGATGCATTCGAAAGGAAGGACCTTGCATTCTTCAAGACATTTCTTGACAAATCGAAAGAATTTCCACTCCTTCTTCGCGTGCACTCAGTTTGCATGCTTGAGCACATAGGAACCGAAGAGATGGTTGGGCCTTTGAGTGAAGTCCTGAGTGAAGATGAGAGCCCCTTGACTAGACATGAGGCCGCTTTCACCCTTGGCCAATTGGGCTTCCGTTCGGCTGTTCCGGCCTTGGTCCGCGCAATGCTGCATGATAATAGTCCGATAGTAAGGCATGAGTCTGCAGTGGCGCTTAGTTCGATCGGGGACGACGCTGCCCTTCCGCAACTGAAGAAAGCTATCGACGACGAAGATGAGGATGTCCGTAACTCCGCCCTAATCGCTTTCGAATACTTAACCTATGTTAAACGACGGAAAGAAAAGGAAACCGAGAACGCAACCGTCAAAACGAGAATTAGGCTGTGAAGCCTTTAAGCTAGTGGCCATCTCCCTAAAGGACTAGGGGCGGTGGTCCAGACCGCGAGTCAACCCCTCGTGGGGGCAACATGGTCTAAGATAGCGAATGACCGTTCGCCTTGAAACCGGTCTCGGGACCAAACGCTGTGGCGGGAACACCGGTGACCGAGGGTTCAAAATGATCCAAAAGGTCATGATATTCCCTCCCGCCCCACCAATTGCATCATGATATTCGTAGATACGAACTCACTTGGGTATCTGTCGTGATGGTAACCCGCTCTCGCGTCGACGCTCATCGCCTCGCCTCTTTAGGGCAGAGCGAAAACAATAGATGCAATGGAGGGCATTCCGGTTGATCACACTTACGAATCATGCTAAAGCTCAGATGCGCCTTCGTGGCATAACGTTCGATGAAATCAAAACCGTTCTTTCTAGTCCGGCAGAAACCGTGGCTACGCGAGTCAATAGACTTGCTACTTACGCAACAATTCAGGGAAGGTATATAGTTGTGATTCATGAAAGGAATGAAGACGAGGATGTGATAGTGACCGTCATGTGTGTTGACCGGCGGAGGCTAGCTAAATTTGGCTTCGGTAAGATATGATGAATCTGCAAAGGCGCTTTATGTGCGAGTCCGAAGAGGGAAGGTAGCAAAGACCGAACCAATTAACGATAGTATCTTCATAGACCTGGATGCGAGAGAAAATCTCGTAGGCATAGAACTAATTCTGCCAAGAGATCTACCACAGGAAACGCTCCGAAAGCTGGCCGTGGCTGCGGCTTAACTTTGAAACCCCTATGCGGAAAGAGTCGTCCCACCGCACTAATGCGGTGGGTTCCTTCCGCCCCACCATGATAATCTCGTCTTCTCTAGATAGCCGCGGATGATCACTACTGTGTTGTTGACCTGGTATTGGTCTCAAATGTGTGGAGATGCTCGACTGAAGTTGGCTCTATGGTCCGTAGACTCGGCTTCGGTGGTCAATCTTTTCAACAAGCACTAGCCTGTCACTGGTGAAAACTTCATACAGTATCCTGTAATCGCCAATTCTCACCCTATAGACGCCCTCTCTGCCCTGTAACTTTACTGCGCCTCTTGGAAATGGATCTTCGCTTAGTTCCTCTAGCTTTGAGATGATTCTTCCTCGCATCACTGATCCGAGTGAGTCTAGCTCACGGTCTGCCCTCTTTGAAAGTCTGACTTCATACTTCAACGGGAGTTCTTAGCTCGAGCGAGGGGTACGGTCTTTCCTTCCTTCAGGTCTTTGTGCGCTTCCTCGATTGCCAGGAGGTCGTCTCTTGTGGCGATTGCGTCGTACGCCTTTTCGAGAGCGCTTATTCGCCGCTTCATCTCATGAATCTCCTCCTTCAATTCCACATAACTTGCTTTCATAGTAAAGGCCATACATTCCGCGTCTCCTTTAACTCCTCCCTCGAATCCCCCAGCACACAGAAGGTCGAAAATCCCGAAAGCCGAAGTATCTTGGTCACAAAATTCCGATATTGCCAACCGCATGCAGTTGCAGATTTAGTCCAGATCAGCTGTCTTAACCGTGGTGTCGGTAGCCTTGTTTCTGCATCCATAGGTCGAAGCTGAAAAGCTCACGATTGCCCCCGTGGGTTCAGCGTAGAGCGCCGGGGGTGGGATTTGAACCCCCGTGGTTTTCCCTGCTTGACTGGATGAACACCGGAAATTCGTGTTCCGAGTCTTTCGGGTCTGACAAAATGCAATCGTTCAGCAATAGTGCTTGTCTTGCACTAAACTGTTAGGTCGACATCAAACATGCGAGTTCGATTTGGCCCGCTCGCATCACCAGACCCCCCCAGACCAACGAAAGAAACGGACGACCGAGTTCCTCTGCTTCCGAAAATCCTAGGGGCCTATGCTGCGGCCGGAACAGGCTTGGACGGATCCGCATGTCTTAACCCACCAAAAGTATAGTACCGTAGGTGAACATCGGATTCTGTTGGTACGAAATCTGTCCTTGATAGCCGTTCATGTATGGCTTGACGACTAGGAAGTTATTGGGTACAGATAGATAGACGTACATGTAGAGGTTAATTGCGAATTGCTCCGCCTGCCGGTAATCTTGAGCTGCTAATGTAGCGTTTGGTTTTTCACAAGCACGCTTAGGTGATGCCGAACTGTTTTGTAATCCATTCCGAGATTAGCGGCGATTTGATTCGCGTTCATAGGTTGTTCCTTCAGAGCTACAACGAGCCTCGCGCGGTTTGGTCCTCCCCGGCTTCCCGTGAATACCCACCAAATAATCCGTCTGACCGCGCTAGACAAACCAAACCTCCCGCTGTGATTGACCTAGCTCCCCTCGAGTCTGAATGATTCGTTCTCTTAATATCAGATTCGGCCCTAACTGGCAGTTTTCTGATTTGAATGATGTCGAGATTGTGGTGACAAGTTGGCAACCGCTAATATCAGGCAACGAGGGGTGTTGGGTTGAGGATTAATGATTACGGAACTTGTAGGGTCGTATATGTGTCCTGCATGCGAGAAATTGCTCAGAAATCATGGAGAGTCGCCTGGCCTCATAGGCGGGAACGCATGCAGTCTGCGGATTATACCAGTAATACGACACGGTCCAGAAGGAGACTATAAGGCCGAAGACGCCGATCGCCACTCCTACATACGCACGACGTCGCAGATTCATCAGATCACCGAGCTGTTCTAGATACTCATCTAGAAAAAAACCCGGCTTAACGTAACCATACGTCATCGCTCTCGTGGCACAGTTAACGTCTAGAATTGCTACCTTGCGTTTAGGTTCTGTCTGGGATTGTTTGCTTCATTGCTTGGGGCGGCTTGATCTTGCAGACACCAGACTTATTGAGTTTGTAGGTTGAGAACACGAGAATCAGCGCGGCCGCGATTTTGATTGGAATTTGAAAGGCGTTCAGAACGATTCCAACTGCTCCCAGAACCCCACCAACTGTCCCCGCAATTGCAAGGAGCGGAATTAGGTAGTAGCAAGGACAAGCGCCAGCAAACAGGGCTGCCACTATCCCGAGTGCCCCGGTTCGTGAGCCGCCGCCTCCTCTCTGGAGGAGAAGCTGTCTAATCGAAACAGTCAGAACTAGAGTTGTCAAGATTGTCAATGCCAAATCCAGAACCAAGTTCACCACGTCCGACGGTGGGACGTAAAATACGAAGTATGGTGCGAAAAACAGGAACTGATCGAAGAAGAGTAGCATGATCCCATAAGCGACCAATATGGGCGCGGCTAGAAGAACGTATTTGACGTCTCGGAATGTGTCCACTATCGGCGAAGTCATTTGCCTCTACGCGTCCTAGCAAGGCCTGCGATCATCGCTAAAGTTACGAGCAGTGCTACTATCGGGACTATCGCGAAGCTTGGAAATTCGCCCGCCGGAGCACTGCTCAACTGCGCGACCGCCTGTTCGAATACTGATTCAGGTTGCCCGCCTGCTATTGTCACAATAGCCCCATTCGGTCCTACAAGGAAGAAGGTCGGTGTTTCGGATACACCGGCTTGGACCCCTAAGGCATGATTTGAGTTGATAAGTGGATCGTACTGACCGCTGTTGAAATCCTGGTTGAACTTGGTCATGTTCAGTCCTAGTTGCTGAGCAAATTTCACGAGGTTCGACCGGCTCGCCCAACCGCCGTTCGGAGTCTGTTGGCTTTGGAAGAGAAGGTCGTGAAATTGCCAGAACTTCCCTTGGTCACCCGCTGCGTAGGCCGCTTCCGACGCCGAAACCGAGTCGGCGCCATAGTAGTCGAAGTCCCTCCAAACGAGCTTGGCTTTGCCCGTGTTCACGAGGTCTTGTACGACCGAAGCTTCCTGATTTTGGAACCACCCTCCGCAGGTCGGGCATTGATAATCCCCGAACTCAACTATCGTAACCGGAGCACTCTGTGAACCGAGCGTAGGTGGAGAACCCGCAAGCAGGCTAGAAGCTAGACTGGATGATGTTGTTGAAGCCTGCTGAATCTGCACAGAATTTGTACTCAGACTCGTCGAGTAGACAGGAGCGAAAAAATACGTGACTAATCCGCTCAGTACCAAGGTGAGGAGAAGAATTAACACTGCATTTGTGATCGGTATCCGCTTTTGCAGGGCACGGATTCTGTATCGCATGGTTCCACCAACTTATGCTCCCGCCCAGTAACCTAATAATCCTTGACCAAAATGTGCTCCAAATGTAAGCAACTTTCCACAGTTTGGAATTTTGCGTGCTCCACCTAATGTACTGCACACTGGTTCAGTAGAAACTGTACCAGTTAACAAACTGGCTCGTTCCAATTGCCAGAAGCACGAGGAAGCCAGCATACATTGAGATTCTAATCCACCCCCAGCGGCATAACTTGGCCAAACTCCAGTACATGGGAACCAGCGTGATCGAGTATCGTGGGAATGAGATTATTGGTGTTAGCAGGTAGGCTGCTATCAGGCAGACTGAGAAAAATCCTATCCTCTTCTCTACTTGACTTCGAGTAGTCAGAATCGAGGCGGCTACACCGCCGATGCCCATCGCTAGGTAAGGAATTATGATGGGGTGATCGATTATCTCGTTGCGAGCCAGTGTCAGGATATAACTTGGACTCAGGCTCGCCTTCCAATACAAACGCTCAGCCACAAAAGTAGCGAACGGAGTTCCCGTCATTAACTGACTATAAGCAAAGAAACTAACCAACCCCGCAAACACAGCCGCGGCCGAAACGTAATTCAGCGCCGATTTCCTGGCGGAACGATCTGTCAATATCTCGTACAAGTATGGAATCGCGAGAATGGCCCCGATGGGCCGCGCCAAACTAGCAAGAAATCCGCATACTCCGCCTTGAGCACGTTGACCGCGGTACCAGTAAAGCAATGAAACCAAAACGAGGAGAAGGAAAATCGATTCGGAATACACGGCGGAAAGAAAAACTCCAGCCGGATAAAGAGCCAACAGTATCGCTGACTCGGCCGCGGTTGTTGAGTCTTTGAGAACCAGCTCCGAAAGACGATACAGGAAGTAAACCGAAGCAAGGAATGCGGCGTTGCTTATCACAAAACCAGCTACGTAGACCGACAACTTAAGCGGTATCGGAAAAACGAAAGCAATTATGCGACCGAGAATTCCGATTAGAATCGGATACAAGGGGAAGAATTCCCACCTCGGAACAATCGTAGAGCCATAGCCGGTTAGGGCTATGTCCGCGTAGAATCCACTATCCCAACGCGCAAAAAGATTGAAGAACGAGAGCGGGATCGTCCAACAACCAATTGACTTACATGACGGATTCAGGCCAACCACTACGCTTGAGACTACAGCGACCGCAAACACGAAAAGCCTTGACATAACCGCGACAATCATGATGGTCTTTACGGACGTTATGGCCGTAGCTCGGCGGGCACCTTCGCGAATTCGCAGTAGAGAGCCAGAGGGGGTCTGTCTACGACTGGCTCCTGTTTTCAACTGCCCTCGGTCCAGGTTAGTTCTAGGTGTGATACGGCTATCGGTCCCTTTCCTTCGGGATGGTTATGGACATTACCAATTCAGACCGCAATACGTCTCTCGTTTGCTTTGGTATCCAATCCGCATCATATCCTTCTAGAGTCTCCATTAGGCGACTTAGTTTCTGGAGGTCCTCTAGTAGGTCCACGTCAAACTGCGCTTCAAGTAGCGCGGTTATGAGTTTGGCCCTGCTGAGAATCCGACGGAGTTCCCTGGGTTCTTCTGAAGGGGAATGGGTGAAAACTTCTGCGACCGGTATGGGTGGTCGTGAGAAGCCTAGCAGGTAGAAGCCGCCATTTTCGTTAGGGCCGATCACGGCATCATAATCTTCCAGAGTCTCTAATGCCCTGCGAAGGAGAGTTGGATTTAGCTGTGGCGTGTCAGCACCTATGAGCACGACCCGCGTCTTCGGCAATAGTTGTGCAGCGTGTGCCAATGAGTAATCGAAGCGTTCGCCAAACGTCCTTCCCCGTTGCTCGTAGGTGATGTCTGCTAGACGTTGTTCAGGGAAGTTGGGTCCGGCTGTGTGAGCCAATATCACTCGAGCGCCGGATAAACGGGCCGCTTTGAGTGTGTCGGCAAGAAAGGCTCTATAGAGGGATAGAGTCAATTTTTCTCCAATGTGTGGGTCCAAACGAGTCTTTACTCGGCCCAGTTCTGGCCTTCGGGCGAAGACCAGCACGGCGCCGCGTTTCACGTTCGTATCCTCCTGAAACGAAGCGCGACAGCCAGTGAGAGCATTGTCCAGCCCGCCTTCAACGAGCTTCGGAGCGAACCAGTGACTTTGCTCCTGCCCTCCAGACGCCGTCGATAGGTTACATTCACTTCTCGTATGCGACCGCCTTTGCGGGCCGAGAGTGCAACTGTCTCAATGGGTAATCCGAACGTAGGCTCAGAAAGACCTAGGTTAGTTATGAAAGACCAGCTCAGGGCTCGATACGGCGGTATGTCTCTAACTCTGAGGCCGTACAAGACTCGCAACACTGCCCCTGTGAGGGCGTTTCCAAAACGTTGGTGCAAGGGGAGAGCCCCTCCCTCCACTTGAGTACGCATGCCTAGAACCAAATCCGCGTCTCCTGTTTCGATGGGTTCGATGAGCGCTTGGAGTTCATGCGGATCAAGTGTGCCATCGCAATCCGCAAAGACTACGATCTTCGGTGGTCGAGAGTTAAGATACGTCAACCCTGCAAGGCAGGCGTTTCCGTAACCGCGTTTGTCTTCAATCACCACTTCAGCCCCAGTACGACGTGCGGCCTCCGCCGTACCATCTGTGCTACCGTTGTCAACAACGACAGCGCGGACGCCTTGCGCGAGGAAACCATTCGCAACGGATTCCACTGACCCTACCTCGTCCAGGGCAGGTAGAATTACCGCCACTTCCTCTTTCATGAAAAGACGACCTGAGGAGACGCACGCGTAGGTTCCTTCGCAAACTGCGAGACCCCATCTTCGAATGAAACGCTGGGCCTGAACCCTAGGCGCGCTATTTTCGATGTATCAGCGAAGATGTGGCGGGCGTCTCCAAGCCTGAATGATCCGGGAAATTTGGGTGCTAGGGAGGGTGCCAATGTCTTTGCGAGTTCTTGTGCGAAGTCAAGGATGCTATGCGGCCGACCAGTTCCAACGTTGTAGGCTTGAAAGGCAACCTCACCCGGTGGAGCGTCTGCTACTAGGAAATTCGCCCGCGCTATGTCGGTTACGTGAATGAAGTCGCGCAGTTGGTTTCCGTCTTCATAGACGAGCGGAGGCAAACCGGCTAGTAGACGGCTTTTGAATATGGACGCGACCCCGGCATACGGCGTGTTGCGAGGCATTCTTGGCCCATATACATTGTGATATCGAAGTGCTACTACGGACACATCGGTTTCTCGGCCGAGTGTCATGCAAAGGTATTCCTGTCCCAATTTTGAGATTGCGTAGACGGTGCCCGGATGAGGCCGGTGGTCCTCAGTGACCGCTTGTGGTTCTAGTGGCTGGTTACAAACATCACATCGTGGCTCCCATTGTGATCTCTCTAAGTCAGTAGCGTTCCGAGTTCCACCGCGCGGCTTTTGACAAGCTCTGCAAATGTATGCACCTTCGCCATAAATTGCCATTGTGGAAGCAAGTACAACTCGAGGGCGTGACTGGCGCGGCAAGTCGGCGATGGCGCGCATGAGTCTAGAGGTACCAATAATGTTCGTAGTAACATATTCTTCCGCATCCGCACCCCCTTTACCTAATCCTACCATCGCTGCCTCGTGAAACACGACATCTACACCCCGACTCAACGTATTACTCAAAACGGAAGAAGAACAGATATCCGCTCGAACGAACTCCACGCCCTCCGAAAAATTCGGAGGCACACCGCTATGAACTCGCGCGTCGAGCGAGTCAATAACGCAAACGTGATCTCCCCTAGCCAGTAGGGCGTCGACAATATGCGATCCGATGAAACCTGCTCCTCCTGTAACTAAGGCTCGCACATTTCTCATCCCGTTCGACTGCCTAACCTCTGTCGATTCGTCTTAATTGGTTGTTCGCGGTTGATTTGTGATTCGCTGCTTTGGAGCGTATCTGTCTTTACACTATACCCAAATCATACCAAAATTCTGCCCGAGTCCAAACAAAATTAACGAAAATTATTGATACCCCCTCAACGAGTATCTGCATCGAAGCCCTTGGCACGCAAACCTATCGTTAAGCGACTGGTCAGTTCGGTCGTCTTAGTTGCCATTCTTCTAGCGTGCGCTTTCGCTTTGCCAAAGATGACGACGAATGATCGAACCGTGCAGAACGCGGTGAGGCAGGCTACGAACTACCTCGTCAGCCATTTCAACGCTACCGTTGGTCTGATCTACGAAAGTGAAGATCCGGGTATTCATTGGTTGAAGCGAACCGAGTATCCCAACTATCATTGGCGATATGACCAGACGTACTGGTTGTATTCGGACAATCTGTTCGCAATCTATGCCCTCCTTCCATGGAGGCCGAACATCTCCGCAATCATCAACCAAACCTATTACCGCTGGACCCCACCATTCAGCAACAAATTCGAATCGATAATTGGCGTACCCGTGGGGCCCGACCGTGCGGCCGTTGACGTCTTACTGAATTACACTAACAGTTACGCCATACTCTACCGACTTCATAACGGGACCGCCGGAGATCCCAGATATCCATTCGCTGACGCCATCGTCTACCATGCGTTAAGCGAACACTACCTGGGCCATCAGGAAGACGCGATTAAAGACGTGATGCGCGCGGCCTCGTTGTGGAATGGAACCTGTCTAGTAGATTCCGGTGTCAAACAAACTTACCTTACTCGCGGCAACGCTCCGTCAGACATTCAGTGGTGTACAAACTTCAAAGTCGCCCTACTCCTCTATGGCGCGGCCGTAGTAGGTGTAACCCTAGAAGCACATGATCAAATGCTTCAACAATTGCTTCGCTCACAACAATCAGACGGCGGAATCACGACGCTGGCCCGTGGGAACGGAACACCATCCGGAAGCGCTAACGCCGAAACAACGGCCGCGTTTCTCCTGATCTTCAACACGAAACTCATAGCTCTGTTGAACGGCGCATGGGAGCTCATAGGCTTCCTTGAAACTCCTAATCTTTCAATCCTGATTTTCATTCTATGCGCACTATCGAGCTTCGTTCCGTATTATCGCAGAGCTTTCGTGGATCTATAGCGTCCACGATATCGTCAGGATATGACCAGAGGTGAAACGGTCGGTGCTGTGCCTCTAATGAAATGATGCTCGATGGGCCTAGCAATGTTATATTCAGAAGCCCTTTCTTAACTTACGAATATGGCGTCTACGCTAAGTCTACGATAGACGAAAGGAGTTGGCGCCGGGGGTGGTGACTTTCACCCGCTCTCGAGGTTTCCGTGTTTTCATCTATGGCGGGATTTGAACCCCTGGTGTTTTCTCCGCTTGGCTGGATGAACACCGGAAATTCGTCTTTGGAGGCTTTCGTGTCTGGCAAAATGCAATCGTTCAGCACTATTATTGGTCTTACACTAAACTGTTAAGTGTTAAGGCGATACCCACCTGTCGAAGACGGTTACAATTACGGCCATGCGCACGAGCAAGTCCCAAAAGAGATTTCGCAATTTTACACCACCTAACGTCTACATGGCACTCTTCTTTCGTCTTTCAGTTACATAATAGGCTATGACACTTGTCACCCAAGAAATAATTAGTCCAACCCCAACTCCACGAAAATACGCGCTCCCTATCAGATGCCCGAATGCAACAAAAATCACACTCAATATTAACTCAAGTAGAATGAGCTTCCCAAGTAAGGAAACTCCCCCTTCATTTTGTCCATTCCTATCGACCACAAAGCCCTCTCATCGTCGGAGAAGGACTCAGCTATGTATTCACACGGGTTCTAGTATCCCCACATTGGAATGGCAGGTCTCCAGTAACTGCAGGTTAGAGGATACGCGTACTGAGGGTAGAGGTACGTTCGTCCGTAGTATCCATTAAACTGTGGGTAACCACCGCCGTAACCGTATGCTGGGTAGCCGCCGCCGTAACCGTATGGGGAGTAGTAAGGTGAGGAGGCGTACATTGTGGGAGTTGCGTAGGCAGGCGGTGAGTAGTAAGAAGGCCAATATTGCCCCGCCTGATGCTGCCTAATCGCGGCTGCAACAAATCCAGACCCTTCTCCTCTCCAGCGTCCTATGGGGTGAAAGTCCATCTGAAATCCCAACTAGGCTGCACGTCTATTGTTGGAATTATTTAAGCAGGCCGACTGGTACAAATTTTGAACCTAAGCAAAATTAGTCTCGCTGAGATTGAGATGTGCTCGCGGTGGCGGAGGATGTCTTGAGTCGTTCTCTAGAAATTATGGAGATAGCCGAGAATGCACTCCAGCTTCAACGATTCCTGTTGAGAAGGGCTTGGGGAGCGGTTTACGCTGCCTAGGCTGTGTCGATGTTCATGACAGTCTTTGCTATACCCCGAAAAGCTAAAGCTCACCGACATCAACGCAAAAAGAAACCTGACTGTTTGCTCTAATATTCCGCTTTTCCAAGCGCTGGTTGTTCCCAAAATGTCAAGTCAGTCGCTATATTGACCATTTCTCCGCTCAAATGGTTGGGGTCGATCACCTTAGCTAAGGATTTACCAGCAGGTCAGTATAATAAACGATAGAAAGGTAGGTAACGTCACGTTACCGAAAGGTACGTAGCAAGACAATAGGAAGCATCAAGAGACGTTAGCAATGCCAAAAACCAAATACTCAAAATTTGAGGCTTTAAATCCATACTTCGAAGTCGTCCAGAAAGGACTGGCAGGGTTGGTTGATGGTGAGCACTTTTTCGATACGTTCGCCGACGATGCAATCTTCGAGTCCCGTTATAACCTTCCCGGCTGGCCGATGAGAATCCGAGGACGAGCTAATTTGATGGCTCAGCTCTCTGGATATGGCGACAATATCAGACTTCACTCCGGGGATCACCTAATTGTGCACCACTCTCTGGACAGTCGCGTCGTGATCCTCGAATACGATGTACATGGCAAGATTCTCTCGACCGGCGTGCCTTATGACAACAGGCTCATCTCAGTAGTAACGATCGAGAACAGAAAGATCGTACACTGGAGGGATTACATGGACTCTCTAGCTGTTTCGACGGCGATCGCGCGGATCGTATCATAAGGACGCTTGCTGTTATTCTCGCGGTCGTTCGCCAGAAAAATCATCAGGCCAATCTTCATTGCTTGCCCACTCGAACCTTGCCTTGCAATATTGGTTATATCTTGTGTGAGGAGTGAAAGTAATCAGGGCCGTGAATCCCATCGATCATCGACGGGAGGCTATTTCTGTTTCTTCTTCTTCACTTACCTCGCTTTACCCATCATAAAGATCTCCATTAGAATATGGGTTGTTTGCGTCAACCCGAGTTTCTGGGTATCGGCTGGGCAGATCCAACCTTTCTTCGATCTTACTGAGGAGAACCGATTCATTAGCCCCTGTTTTGGAGCTGATCTCCATTACCTCTTCTGTTGCGAATATTCCGTGAATTTCCTTTAGGGCCTTGTCCAAGTGTTCGCGGGATGCGGCATCTATCTTGTTAACGCACACGAGAATTGGAACTCCGGACGCTTCCTGTTGCATTGCGTCACGAGATGTCAAAGCCTTCCTGACCACAGTTTCAATTTCTTCGCTGCCGTCTATTAATAAGAGAACCAGGTCCGAATTTGCGAGTTCGCTCAATGTCGTGCGAAACGCGTTAAGGAGTAATGGATTCAATTCCTCTATAAATCCGATAGAATCGACCATAATGAATCCTGAACCAGATTTCATAGGTATCTTCCGTGCGAAGCTTGACAACGTCGTAAACGGCCCTAAGCCCACGTCTTTTGATTCAGAAGCTAACCTGTTGAACAAAGTGGTCTTTCCGCTCTGTGTGTACCCCGTCAAGGCGACGATCCGAAAACCCGCCTTTCCTCGGTGTGTCCGAAGGCGAGACTGCTTCTTTCTTATCTCGCTTAGTTCGCCCTCGATCTTGCTTATTCGCTTACGGGACATGGCCTCGTACGCCTCATACGGGTAACGACCGGGGCCCCCTCGCCCCATTTGTTCACTAACGATTCCGCGCATGCGGACCGATTCTCTGCCCCAAGAAAACGTATACCGTAGCCTCGCCAGCGATACCTGGAGCTTAGCTTCGGCGGTTGCACCGCGTTTTTCAAACACCTCAAGGATGAGTAGGTTTCTGTCTAAGACGCGCACCGCCTCGCCAAGCTTCTTCTTGATTCTGAACACTTGACCTGCCGAAAGCTGCCGGGCAAAAATCACGGCGTCAACTGGATCCTTCCGAACAAGCTCCGCGATTTCATCTATCTTTCCTTCGCCAACGCAGAACGCTCCATCTACCGCGTCCCGGTGTTGCGTAACTTGGCCTGCTATATCATAACCCGCAGTTTTCGCAATGTCGCTCAATTCATCCATTTGCGGTTTCTTGTCAGGAGTAAGGCACTCGACGAGAATGGTCCTCAGAATCTACACTACATACTGGTAATGAGCTCGCTGACTATTAGCCGACGCGGTTCAACGTCCCAAACCGTGCACTTTGCGGGGAAAATCACGCCGCTTTTAGGACCGTGAGAACGCCCATCTTCCTGCCTAGAGCCAACTGAATCTTGCCTCTATAGCTTCGCACGCGAGCATTCTCAATCTGGACGAAATCGCCCTCTGAAACCGTGCTGATTTGATTGTTCCAGATAGCCAGCGGAATTTCTCCCGTCGCGTCTGACAGCGTGACGTCACATACCAAGAGGGCTGCGCCGTCCCTCGATGTGACGGCTCTCACGGCAGACTTCTTCAGAACATGAGCCTTGAAAGATACGCCCCTGAGTCCAAACTGCAGATTGCCTATTTGGGACACCATGCCTGACCGGTTTGAATCATCTTTCTCTTTCATCTCAAGAAAACTTACGTACTCCTCCGGAAGTCTCGTAAGTTTTCTAACCGAGTCGTCTTGAATATCGGCCTGAGCCAGCGTCTTCCCGTTGAGGGAGAACATGTAGATTAATGATCGCTCACTGCGGGCGCGAATCTTGATTTCAACCTCTCCACACTGCACTCTACTGTTGTGTCGCGCAGCTAGCAAGGAATCATGAAGATCCTCTGGTTTTAGGTGGTGTTTCCTCGCCAATCCGAGAAGGTAAACGAGGTCCCTGTCTTGGCTCCGTATTCCGCGTCCCGATAAATTCCATTTCGTTGCTATGATGTGTCAACTTTCAAAAATAGGGCAGCATCTGTAATAAACCAACCGTCGTTTTTCGAACGTCAGCAAAAGGGGTTGTTCGGGCACTTTTGTCATAAGAAGCGATCGCGGAAACATGCCCTCGTCGAGCAAGAGTAGAACGACGCCGCTAACCCCATCAAATACCATTACCGAAGGCGACGACAGACCATAAACCCTCAATCAACAAATCCCCTTCATTTCCTCCTCAGTGCCAGAAATGAGCAGAAATAGTATGATGTCAACAAAAATGGAGTTCAAATTCGCATAATGAGAACCACTCTTAATAGAGCCGTTCTCCATCCAATATGCTAGGTTAGGTATACGGGCTGAAGCTAACGTCCTACGGTAACGATCCGCGTTGACGGCTGAGTTTTGTCCCGAAGAACTAGCTAAATGAGGTGAAAGTAATGTGTATGTTAAGAACCAATATTGTCAAGAACTGTAGAAAATGCCAATCATCTTACAGAACTCAATGTGGGCTGCGAAGAAGGACGCCGACCAAGGCATACTTCGATAGCAAGACGAGAAAAGCGTAGGACGGTAAGATATCCAATACTAACTTGGCCACATGTGAGGTATGAAGCGTTTGGAAAGTGAAATGGCTTCGTCCGGCTTGAATCAGCTAATCAGAAGCTACCTGGAGGCTAGAGGTGGTCCAACACTCGACTTCGTCGCAGTTGAGGGCCAAATGTCTCCTGACACTCATGGGGATATGGGAGTTACCGGAAACTATCGAAAACGAGTCGGCGATAAGGTAATCTTCTTTACCCTCACAATCAACCTCTTGTCACACCACATACAAAACCTGCAAGAATATTGATGCCTCAAGAACAACACGCATGACAAAGCTGTTGACGCACGTACGCGAGCCATTTTTCTTTGCATTCATACGGAATTACTCAAAACATATGACTCAGGAGCGCGGAAATTAACGGGGACACAAGTTGGCCAAGCAAGCAAACGAGACGCATACGAATTACTGCTCCAACTGCGGCAAGGAAATTGAGAAACCAATTCTGTTCAAAGGGTACGCTTTCTGCTCAGAGCAGTGCCGAGAATCTTTCACTAGGACGAGGCCTGATCGTCGGTAGATAAGGATGCAAGTGGCAGTAAGGCGAAGCGACCGGTAGGGTAAGATATAACCGTTAGCAGACCAGAGTTGGTTGGAATGCGCATAGAAAATGCAAACGATGCAAAAAGCACGGTGAGGAAGTACATCGTCGGTACTCGTTCTAGGCACAGGAAAATTGCTTCGGTTACGATGGATGAGGATACGAAAGATCCAGATAACAAAGGCACGTGGACTATTAAGGGAACTTATGTTACGGAGGACGGCGATGCGCAGGATTTCGTCGCCTCAGTAACGCGTAAAGGTGAGGTTCTGATGAGTGCCCCTCCGCTCTCAAGCAACAAGACCAGTAGACGATGAGCACTCCGTTTTGCTTCAGTAAACATCGACACTTAATCACCAAGGCCCTTGAAAGCCTCAAGTCCGAAAATCCTTCCCCTATTCAAGTGGGCTCACACAGGACGGGACGAGGGGGCACGTCTCAGCATGTCTGCCTTGTTGGGGCTCGACTGTCAAGCATTAGGGGTCTAATGAATGGTTATAGGAGGTCAGTAGGCCATCAGCCTTACGGCAGAGACCTCAGAACTCTGTTGCCTTGAGTACCCCTATCCGACGATTTTTTTGCAGCCATTTTGAACTGACAGAGACTCTACAGAGCCTAGAAGTTCGACTTATATCGGAATAAATCCCTTCGCGGGGCTTCATTCGACCGTCGAGTTGATCTTGTGAGATTAGCCGCGCTACTGGCGATTTTAGTAGGCGTTGTGGGGGCGTCTTGGAGTTGGCATTTGCTTCAATGGTACCTGTCGGCTAATGCCCTTACGGCTTGCATCTTGGGGATTCAGTGCCCCTTGGTGTTCCAGACCTCTTTCTCTTATTTCTACGGAGTTCCCATTCATCTGCTTGCTGTCGGCTGGTTTAGCGTGATGACAGTTCTGGCGGGTGCTAGGGCTTACGGTATGAGACGTGCCTCCGTTGTGGGGTTGATCGTCGGGGCATTCTGTGTGCCGGCGATAGTCTACTTGGATTACATTCAGCTTGCTATCGTACATGCGATATGCTCTGACTGCGAATTAGCCCACATCATTGGGCTGATCCTCTTCATCCTATTCATAATCATATACAGGTCCGACCGAAAGGCAAAGGAAGATTAGCATGACGATAGGCGAGGCTAAGGTAGCTTGCGCATATGTCCGTAATCAAGAGAAAGCTTAAGCGTCAGGTTTCATTTGCTCGTAACATCGGATGGTGCTTGAATGTCGGCAAAGCCGAAGAAGAACGACAAAACGAAGGTCTACGACAAAGGAGCGGTCACCAAGAAACGTCGCGGCCTTAGCACTTGGGAAAAGATTGCTATCCCGATAATCATCGTCGTAGCAGTTTGGTCGGTATATTCTTTCACACAACCTTCCTCTCCAGCAACTTCCCTTAGTAACACTGTGTCTACTTCCGTGACGCAGTCGGGCTTGGCCCCGGACTTTTCCCTCCCCATTGTCGGCCCGGGTGGCGAAACGGGTCAGACCTTAACCCTCTCGGCGTTCCGAGGAAAAGTGGTGCTTCTTGAGTTTATGGAACCTTGGTGTCCGCACTGCCAGAACATGGCACCCGTCTTGGGTACCCTATACTCAGAGTATGGCAAACAGAATGTGGTCTTCATCTCCGTGGCGGGACCGTGGAATGGTGCCACTGCCTCCGACGCAGCATCTTTCATTACCCAATACGGAAGTAGCTGGACCTATGTCTACGACTCTTCCGGAACGATATTCAGCGAATACGGAGTGAACTCGACGCCCATGTTCTACGTAATCGCACCGAACGGCCAAGTCGCAACATCGTTTACAGGCGAACAATCCGCCAGCGCTTTGTCGGGCGCCCTGGCCGCCGCAGGCGCAACCTGATTTACTCTTACGTTTCGGAATCCGCCTGCAACGAGTTCAAACCGCTCTATCCGGTTCTCACTTGGTCTATAGAGCGTATCCCGCGTGCATGAAAGTGTGTGGAGCTCCGAAGGACGGTATGAATACGTCCTCAAACACTACCTTTGATAGCATTTTCCTACTCAACCTGCAGGCCGTACGTCGCAGTGGTGTGTGAGCAAGCTCAACCGATGAACCGACGTATTGACTGCAGCGGCCCGCACACTTCGCGTTAATGTCCGAGTACAAAATCGCGATGGTCGACTTCGACATACGCAAAGGATTCTCGGTTAGGTCGATAATTGCGGCGTCGAACTCTTCTTGGGTGGCGTGGAGGTAGGCGAAAGCATCGGTGATTCGGACGGTTACTCTAGGGTCCCTGAAAGCTCGCCCCACACCTGGGATGTAGCGAATGCAAGACTCAACCAGCATCGGGTCAATTTCCACGACGGCGACTTTCTCGAGAGATTTGGATTGCAATAGGCTCATCAATGTTTGTCCGCTGCCACCGCCTAGAACAATAACACGGCGAATTCTGCTGCGTTTAGCTCGGCCGCAAAGCGCCTCGTTGAAGATTGGAGCATCATATGCCGTATGCTGTAGGTTGTGGTCGAGAAAGAGCATTCTTCCGTAGGCATCATTGTCGATAATGTCTATTTGTTGAAACTGTGATCGTCCGGAAAAACAGAACCGTTTGGCATGGTATGCCAGGTGTAATCCGCGGTAGGGCTTGTAGAGTAAAAATTTGGATTTGTCAAAACAGACCCTGCGCCTCGTGTCCGACATTCCCAACATCGCGTTGTCGAAGTTTAACAATCTATATTAGATATGCCCCAATGTCCGGGCTAATGCATCGTCCTCTCTACGATCAACTCGTTCCATACTATGAGCTTGTTGAGGGACGTGATTGGCAGCGTGAAGTAAGGCTAATTGTTTCTATCCTCAAAGAACACGGCTCGGCAACAGTCGTCGATTTGGGATGCGGCCCTGGATACCACGCGAGAATGTTAGCGAGACATGGTTTCAATGTGACAGGGGTCGACATTTCACGACCGAATATTCTGTTCGCTAGAAACAGGACGCAACGGGAATATGTTCATCCGCACTTCGTCGTAGGAAGCTACTACAAATATCGGCCGCGTCAATCTGTCGATGCAACACTCTGCTTGAACTGGTCAATTCCTACACGAGATAGCGAGCTGCGAAGATTTCTTCGTAATACGCGAGCCATGGTTCGGGTCGGGGGGCTTCTGATATTGGATTTTGAACGCATCTCGGACATTGTCTGGAAGGACGTGGGCAAGCCCATTGTGAACTCATGGAATTTCAAAAAGTTGCTGATCGTCAGAGTCTCGCTGGGCGAAATATCCTCAAACGTCCTTCATTCGAGGGATGTCTATATTCTGTATTCGAACCGAAAAACATCTCGAGCACCAGGTGAAGCAGCGAGATATAGGCCAGTAGGCGGCGCAACCCCAGCGAAGACTTACGTGGATGCGTCCTATGTTCGGTTCTTTTCGCTTTCGGAGTTACGACATTTCGCCGCCGAATCAGGATTCAAGTTGATCTCTTGCCACGTCTTGCCAAGGAACGGATACAAAAGAAACTACGCAGTGCTGGCAAGAACGACGTAGGGTTGAACCTCATCACGTCAGTTTTCCGGTACAGGATGTTGGTAGCGGGGGGTGGATGTTCGGGCTTCCTTTTCGCCTTTCGAACCACCGCTTGAGGAGCCGTCATGCTCAATCTCAGGGTTTCTCGCCAGGATATGAGCCATCCGCAACATGTCTGCGGGTTAAACCTGGCTACCCCACCCCGCTAACCTGCAACTCTCAAGCCCACGCGAACAATTTTAGCCTTACGACTTGCTCGCTTAAACTCATAGCGAAGTGAAGATGAATCGCTTCGCATCCAATCGCATGTCCGGAAACGTCCGTCGCCTGAAGACCGGGAGTCTACAGGTGAATTCTTCAGCTTGGTTGGCGCTTGTTGTCCGAAGAATTTGTCCGTCAACCTTTTTCTCCTAGCCTCTAAAGCGAGGCTTGGTCACATGATTGTTTTCTAATCGGAGGCGGTTCGAAGTCATCGACCACGCCGTATTGTCCGTGACCGGCAAGGCGAAGGAGGGCCGCATATGAACCTGGGAGACCGGCGTTTCTATCTTAACATTAGTGGCCAGATTCATTTTTACACATCTTTGCAAACTTTGAGCACACTCGAAATTGATATTGCAACAAAGAGTAACATGCCTCTGACGGGGCGGAGAAGCCTTATTCAGGGGGTGGCGAGAACCGACTCTCGATAAGCTATGTCATATTTCGCCGTCCCAAGGCCACCGTTAACGGGAACGTGCCTCGTTCCAGCTCCGTGCGCTATACCACAACCGCCGGAAGTCTTCTATCAACCCCCAGCCCAAGCAGCGCTGTACCAACCGCCGCCCCAAACCTATCTGTATCAACCCCCGCCAGTTCCATACAGCGTCATGTCGCCGGCACAAGTCTACTACTACCAACCACCTGCCGTAAGAGTTCAGTAAGCCCCTGTTAACCCGCGCTCGGCCTGACCCCGTCGGGTCAAGGCCTGTGCCACGTTCCTAACGGTGGTTTTCCGTCCCACCTCCTCTTTTCAAATCCGTAGCGAGAATAGGGTTTCGTGAGATGCCGATGCGCTTTCTTGTCGGGGATGTATAGACCCGGCAGTATGCTTCTGCTTCTTCGAACAAACCTCTTTGAAGCCTTTGACGACGAGTACTTGCATCTGGGGCATCGAAACCCCTGCCCTCGGCCTGCGGACTTCATTCGTTTATCGCATTGGGGACATCTGGGGTTCTCGGCAACCATGTCATCGCATAGCCGTTCGACAATGATCTTCTCCAGATTTACGGTGAACAAGGATTTGTGGTTAACCACACGTTCCTTGACTCCGCCGAAGGCGGTGACTTGGTCGCCAGGAATCAACTTCGCAACCACTTCTTTGAATCTCCCGGTCGGCTCAAACGCCGCACACTGAATCTTGCCTCTTGAGGTCAACAGTTTCAGGAAGACATGGCCTCCTACAATGCGCCGGGGCAATTCGCATACGACCCCCTGAGTTGCGACAGGGTGGTTCGCGCGAAGGGGCAGGCGCCGTTTGACTGCTTTAAGGTGGGCCTCCGTTCCATGGTTTGTTCGAAATATCACCCATCGTTCAACCGGCTCGTGAAGACGAAGCAATTGAAACCCGGCACGAACCGCTTCCGGAGTCTCTCCCCGCAACCCCAGCAAGACGGGGTCGGGCCCGTGAGGCTGAATTAAAACACGTTTGTTCTTGGCATCGTAATTGTTGAAAGTGCTCGGGCTCGTTAGCCGGTCCATTTCGATCACCGAACGCTCGTCAACGCGTCGGGGCTTGCCAAGGTTCTGTCTGCGTCTGTACGCTATTAACTCGAACGTATGATCTGCTTGAAGTGTCTCCCCTACAGCCGCGAGCGCTCCGACGAGGCCCAACCCACTCCCATAACACGCGGCTGATCCGCCCGAACTTCTAAGCGTCTTCACCGCTTCCTTGACTGAAACGATCTCTGTGAGCGCTTTGCGGGACAACCTCGTTACGGCCTCTGAAGGTGCGCCTCGTAACAATACGACGGCGGGATCTGTACCCTGCTCGCCGATCTCGCTATGCGCTTCGACAGTTCGAATCGAAAGCTCTCTTACCGTGTCAAATTCATTCTCTGGAACTTGAAGCCTCAGTGCAATCGCTGCATTACCTCGGGTCTTGTAGGGAATGTTCGGGTTCAGACGGATGATGTTAGGGTAGTCGGTGAAATGTAATCGCATTTGTGAGAATTTTTCGACTAAGAGAGCCGCAATGTAAGTAGTGCAGCCGCCTTTGCTAGAGTCGGTATCGTCGATTCCGATGTGGAGTTTCACAGAAGCTACCCAGTCTAACCTCTAACAGGGCTTCCCGTTAGAGTTCTCGAAGTGCCTTCGGGTTTAAGTGCCTTCCACTACGATCATCGTCAGCGTAGAGCGGACCTTGTCCAACCTGCGTATCTTCCAGGTCACGATCTCCTTGAGCTTGTCCATCGAATCCGCTTCGACTTTCGCCACAATGTCGTAGACCCCATAGACTACGTAAGACTCCTTGACGTTGCCGAGCTTGCGCAACTCTCCGAGAACCTCATCCTCCGATCCAATTTCAGCGTTGATCAGCACAAACGCCAGTGGCATCACAAAACCTCGCGCTTGGACTGTCTCCTACGTACGGCTAAAAAGTATTTGCCTCAGGCCGTTTCCCGTCAATCAGTTGCCTTAGGAGAGTATCCGCTTCGGGGGATCGTTTAGCGGCTCCGCAGGGATAACTCCGGATTCGCCCAAGATGCTTATCTTCTCTACTGACCAGCCTTTGGATATTTTGCTGGATTGGATCGCGGTTTGTATCTCTTCTATGAGCTCTGCTGCTGCAGTGTCTTCGTTTGAAGAGCGAATAAGCGTTATCAGTGCTATGACTGCCAAAACGTTCCCCCCCCGCCTCATGTCCATGGCTGTGGTGATAAACGTTTTTGGATGGGAAGGGCAGCCGTCTTCTGTGCCCCATTGTCTATGCCATACGGCATACGATTCTCTTTGGTCAGTCTTTATGCATTCTCATCTTGCCTATCTGAATGTGAACCCCCGTAACATTTAGCAGGCCGATTAGGCGAGGGGACGAGGGAAAGAAGTCTTGTCTTCCCGACTCCCGTTAAGCTCCATTGAAGCATCCGTTCTAGATAGCAATGCCGAGTACTTGGGCGTCTCAACCTTCCAGCTGATGGAGAACGCCGGTCGATCTGTAGCAGACTTGATCGTCGGCCGATTTGGTAAGCAGAGTACAGTCCTTGTGTACAGTGGCACCGGTCGAAACGGTGGCGACGGCATGGTTGCAGCCAGGCATCTTGCGAGCAGAGGTTTCAAGGTAATACTTCGGCTAGTCGGGTCTTCTAAGACGATTACAGACCCAGTCGTCCACCAAAACTGGTTCGCGTTGAAGGCGATGACCGAGTCGGTAGAAATCGAGGAGTGCCGGGATTCGTCTCTTCTAGCAAGAACCGATTCCGACGTGCTAGTTGACGCGATCTTAGGAACCGGCGCGAAAGGTCAACTTCGCCAACCCATCCGCCGCGCGGTACAAGTTCTCAACGAGAGCCGTGGGTTCAAGTTGGCGGTGGATGTTCCGACCGGAGTAGACTCCGACACCGGAGAAGTCCTCGGGGATGCCGTGCACGCTAATACTACCATAACATTCCACGCAACTAAGCCGGGTCTAAAGAATGCCAAGAATTTCTCCGGGGAGGTCGTCGTCGCCGATATCGGTATTCCCCCCGAGGCCTCGACCTACGCCGGACCTGGGGATGTTCAGGCCATTAGGGTTCGACGCCCGGCTCTCTCGCATAAGGGCCAGTATGGCCGTCTATTAGTAATCGGAGGCAGTGAAACGTTCACCGGAGCGCCGGCACTTTGTGCTCTGGCCGCGTACCGAACGGGAACTGACCTCGTCTTCGTCGCCGCACCCGAGAGGTCCGCGTCCGTAGTGTCGTCAATGTCACCAACCTTAATCTCACTGCGGCTCCCAGGCGAAATGTTAGCCACACGGCACCTGGAGCTCTTGAGAGACCCCATCGAAAAGGCGACTGCCGTGGCCATTGGCCCCGGCTTGGGTACAAGCAAACACACTCTATCCGCAATCGGCAGCATACTGACCATCGTTCATCAACAAAAGAAACCGCTGTTTGTGGACGCAGATGCTTTCAAAGCGATTGGAGTGATTCGAAAACGAATATTTCATGATTCAACGGTTCTCACGCCGCACGCGGGTGAGTTCAAATGCATCGTGGGAAAATTACCCTCAACGGAGTTGACAACACGTTCAAACGAAGTCAAATCCACGGCGCAGAAAAGCGGAGGCGTAATCCTGCTTAAGGGGAATGTCGATGTGATCTCAGACGGAGCTCAAGTAAAATTCAACAGGACGGGCAACCCGGGAATGACCGTTGGCGGCACCGGAGATGTGCTTTCCGGGATAATCTCAGGCCTACTAGCCCAAGGCGTCGCCCCCTTCCGGGCCGCGGTCGTCGGCGCGTTTGTTAGCGGCGCGGCAGGCGATCTAGCTCAGGAACGATTGGGCTACCACCTGACCCCGACGGACCTTATCGAACTTATTCCCAAAGTTATGGACGATCCGATGTGCCACAAGGCCATCTTTCAGAAACGATTACAATGAAACCGCTTGAGCCTAATTCGCTTGGACAGAATTCTAAAGTGCCTCCGGTATACGTGCTTGAACTGCGGCAAGATGATCCACGAAAATGCACCGCGGCAAAGTTAGTTCGATTCAACCTCGCCAAACCACTTTACAAAACAAGGCAGATCCCGCATAGGGCGTTAACACTGAACCCCTTCTCGCCGACTTATCTGCTGAGCAGAGATAGAAGCCAGGCCGTGGCGTACGGTTTGGTAGCGGTCGACTGCTCATGGGAGAAGGCCGACAGCGCATTCGCCGCTCAGCTGCCAGGGCGAAACGTGAAGCTACCTACCCTGCTAGCTTCCAACCCCGTCAACTACGCGAAACCACATAAGCTGTCTTCCCTAGAAGCCCTAGCCGCCAGCCTACACATCATGGGATTCCGAGACGAGGCGAGCAAATTTCTTTCCCTATTCAAATGGGGACCATACTTCCTCTCGCTCAACCGCGAGCCCCTCGAATCCTACGCTCTAGCATCGAACGAGCAAGACCTGGCAAACGCAGAATCTCAATATTTCTAGAATAACCGACCGTGCGCAAATAATCCTGCTTTTAGGATAGTTAAGGTCTGACCTCACTACTCTGTGTTCGCTCGGCACTACCTCTCCGAATCGACCGATAAACGATTCAAGGCGAGAGAGATCATGCGTTTCTTAGGCTCTGGCCTCGGTGTTCTTCTCAAGGAATCGGTATTCTTTCAGAAAGCGTCGCCCGAGTTCTGTGAGCTGATATGTCGTCCCCTCGTTCGTCTTGTTGATTACGACTAGACCGGTCTTGGTTACTTCTTCCTCGTACGCGTTCGGGTTCGCCGACGCACTTGTCACGACATGGTGACTACAAGTAAGGCCGATGGCGGCACCTGTCGCGACTCCGAAAATCAACGCGAAAGCGGCGACTGTACCTAATGATCTCACATCTCCTGGAGTTAGGGTCAGTGAACTAATAGCATAGACCTTTGCCGGGTAAAACTCCCACCACGCAAAGTAGGTTGGGACGCCCTTTGCACAATCCGAGTCGGTCCCTATCTGTTCAACCGTACTCGACGAGGTTCCCGTGTGCACAAGTCTATGACAAATTGGATTGCGCAGGGCTGGGGATTTGATTCAAAGGTTGGCTCAACTCCGAGGGTCGGTAAGCGGATATTTAGCTGGCTATCGAACCGAATTACCGGTCGGTAGGGAATGACTACCCACGAAGGGCACGAATTGGCGGTTGAGGATCCAGAATTAAGCGCGTTGCACAGGTTGGGGTTGGCTGAGTATGAGTCCAGGATTTATCTCGTTCTAGTTCGAAAGGGGCCTGTCAAGGCTAGCGAACTCAGCTTCTTCGGCCAGATACCAAGAGCCAAGACCTACGGGGCCATAAACGAACTCGAACGAAAGGGGCTGGTCAGAATAATTCCTGAGAAACCCGAAGTCTATGCGGCGGTCTCTCCCGGCGAGGTCCTCATGCCTCTCGTCAACAAACTCACACGTGAATTAAGCGAGACCTCGGCGATCGTCGAAGGCCTCATGTTAACTTTCGAAACTAACAAGTACACGAAACATGATGGTCCAAAGGAAGCGGATGGGTTTTGGGAGATTCAGGGAAGGCAGGGAGTCTTCAATAAAATAACTCAGATAATTGGCGGCGCCTCAATGAGGGTAAATTACTGCACCAGCGCGACAGGGTTAATTCGAGCGTATAAGGTTCATTGCGATACGCTTGAGAAGGTAACCGGTAAAGGCGTCGCGGTGCATCTGCTGTCGCCGATAAATCCGGAAAACGTTGGAATCGCACGCGAAATCTCTCAGGTGTTGGAGTTTAAGGTTCTCGACAAACCGTTCGGACAGAATTTCGTCACCGTGGACGGCCGCGAGCTCGTCGTCATCGAGACCATGCCGGACGATTTGAGGACGGATCAGGGTGGGGACAAGGGTGTCTGGACCACGAATAGGATTATGGTAGAATTACACGACCAACTTTTTGAGAGATTGTGGAACACACTTTCCAAAGGAAAATTATAGCCACAGCGAGACGTAGTAGGTCGGTGAAACACTCTTCATCCGATGTGTACTGCTCATAGCTTTGTCACGCTAGGTAAGTGGACTCTTGGGGAGAGGTCTTCCGAGATGAGATTGGGATAGTCAGGGTGTATTATGCTCGTTTCGCCGAATGTGTATCCCTGTCGATAATTCTTATCCGAACAAGTTCCTCTCCAACTATAGGCTTCAACATCTTTTAGGTTCAGCTTTGGCGTGTGTCGGTGACCTTTCCGAATGTACCGAAGTGGATTAGGAGTGCGGGTAGGAGGGCAAGTGTGGCGCCGCCGGTCATGACTGCCATGATCCCGTACACGGATCCTAGAATTCCTCCAATAAATGCCCCCACTGTGGCTGCGCCGTAGCCGAGGGTCCGCATCGTGGCGTTCATGCGGCCTTGTAACTCATCCGGGATTATTGCTTGCCGGAAACTCACTTGATTAACGTTATAGATTGGGACACCTATGCTGGCGATCATCCAGAGCGCTGACAACAGTACAAGTGTCGACCCGTATACCGAAACCTGAACCAAGAGTCGTCCGATTCCGTTTATCAGAAGCGCGACTACGAGCGACCGCCCAAACCCAACGCGCTTGAGGAGTACCGGCGCAAATGCTGCCCCCATTAGGGATCCGACGGCCCCTACCGCGAATATGATGGGGGCTATCGCCTCAGATATTTTGAGTTGGTTGACGATATACAGCAGGAAGACTGCGTAGAACATGCTGTTTCCGACGTTTAGAATAGAAGTTACAAGTGCAATCGTTCGAAGGGACGGTGTGGCTGTCACAGATCGCAAACCATCTCGCATCTCATTCCAGAAGCGGCCTTCGCCCTTGGAAGGGACTGGCGGCTCTGGCTTTCTAATGGAGAGAATCGCAATGGTCGCAATGAGGGTCCCTATAGCATCTACCGCTACTGAAAGTGCGGCGCCGAGAACATCGAATAGGCCTGAAGCAAGAGCGGGCCCAACAACGGCGGATACGGAGGCGCTAGCCTCCAGCTTTGAGTTTCCCTCTACTAGGTCCTCTCGATCGATTAGGGTCGGAAGATAGGCCGTGTAAGCCATGTTGAAGAATACAATCGTCACACTCATGATTAGTGTAACTAAGAAAAGCTGGTAAAGGCTTAGGATCTTGAGCATATATGCTAACGGAATCGATGCGAGCGCAAGAACCTGCGTTATGTTGGTCCAGACCAGCACGGGCTTTCGACGCCACCTATCCACCCAAACGCCAGCGAACAATCCGAGAAGTGGGTAGGCGAGATATCCGAGCGCGTAAAGGACACCCATCTCAAACGGGCCTGCATTGAAGAGGGCGATCGCGATTAACGGGATGCCTAGAGTGCTTATTGAATCCGTCAGCCATTCCACGGTCTCTCCCGCCCACAATCGACAGAAGTCCCGGTGACTCCACAGGCTCCCCACAGTACTCCATCCTTTGACCTGGCTACTTATTTCGGACGTTTCAGGTGGCAACCTCATATGAGTGCGGTTTCAATCTCCCAAATGGTTAGATTTTCAGCACGCATAGCCTCCGATTCTCCTGCGGGCTGGGTAATGCTTGTCGAAAGACTATTTGGCAGTGTCTAGAGGCATATGACACGGAAGAGCTTTACTATCGCCTGGCACGTTGGAACTAGCTTCGAATTCATTTCATAGTTGACAAAGGGGCTTGGATTCTGAGGCATACGCGTTTATCATGGGGAAGTTTGCCTTTCTCAAGGCCTCTCTAGACATCAAAGTTGCTACTAGGCTGAGGAAACCACGGTTACAATATATTGATGTCAGCGTGGCGTGCAATAATGTCTGAATACCCTTGACTGATCCTAGGCCTACGATTGACGCGACGCAACAGAACATTGCACAAGAGGTTGAAGCCGTAGACAGGTACACGCTGGCGCTCGAACGGCTTACCAAGAAGACAATGAAGATTCTCGGCTTCCTTTGCGAAAGCGGCGGTCCGACGACCGTTCTCACTGCCAGCACCACCCAGCCCGACTTAGCCAAGAGACTGCACGTCACCCGGCAAGCATTGAGCGTGCATATATCTCGGCTTGCCGAGGCCGGATTCATTCAAGTCGGACGTGGCTTCATCAATGTCACAGAGGATGGAATGAAAGCATCCGGTTACCACCACAGCCCCGTTATCCTCATAGTCCGCGTCGCACCACAGAACCATCGGGACGCTTTCGAGCGCATCAAGAGGATTCATGCATCTGAAATTTTCAGGGTTGCTGGGGACGCGGATTTCGCTCTCCTGTTAGAGCACCGAGACTTGGACAAGGTCCTCCAAGACCTGTACGCGATTCCGGGCGTCTTGGAAACAAAATCACTCATAGCTACAGAAACGGTAAGGCAGCCAATCCAATAGAAGACGTCGTCAAGTTAGCGCCTAGAAATAGTAAATTCTCGCTTTAGTCGCCGATTCCGCCTTTGCCGCCCAGACCCATTAAGATTCACCACTCGAAGAGCTTAACGCCGGAAGGTTGTGACTTTACATATATCAAACTTGCTCTCCAATCCCGCAGGGTTCACCTTCTGTCCTGAAAGGTAATCGTCTATACGCGTAAACATTTCAATAAGTCCGGTACAGCATAATTCAACCTAGCCACTTTATTTACAAGTTTTGTGCATATGGTAGGTAAGGAACGAGATGTAAATAGCCATGTGTGAACACTGCGAGAAGGTCAACGATGTTCTGACTGAATTAACTGGCGAAAAAGTCGCTGGTGTCATAATGCGGCGTGTTGGAGCTAGGCTCCACCCACTAAACACTGACCGATTTTCACCCACCTTAGTCGTCGCAAGTTGTCCTAACACAGCTTAAGCCCGGTGGGCCTCGTTGTCTTTGAGGACCGAAACCGTACGTGTCCTCAACGAATATGCGTTTAGCAGCAAGTCGATTCGTGAAGTCCTCAAGCAGCTTGATCCCACAAACCTAAAGATCCTTACTACAATGACGAAGGTTGGCCCCAGAAATCTACTCGAAGTGTCTCGGCTTACTGGAATTCCCTTTACGACTGTGCATCACCGAGTAGCCCAGATCGAGTCCGAGGCGAGAAAAGTCGTTGAACTGGTTCCGAACGCCTCGAAATTGGGGCTGGTTAGAGTTGTTGTTCTTGTCGCTGCTAAGCCTGGCCTAGAGGATATAGTCACTCAAGCGTTGCAAATCCCCAACTATTGGACCGTTGTAGAGCGCTGCGAAGGAGCATTCACCCATCATTCTATCCAGCTTGTTCCCGCTCAGTTCATCAAGCAATTCCGAGAATATGTGTCCACAATGCAAGCCATGAACTTGATCAAAGGTTTCAGGATCATTCAGACTGGAAATTCACACCTGATTTTTCCGGATTTCTCTAATTACAGCTCTGCCTCGGGTGAGTGGACGTTTGATTGGAGCGGATGGGTTACTGCGATAGAATCAGCCGCGCCGACTGAAACGATCAGCGATCCAAAAGGGCAACCGATGGACTTTGAAAGGGTTGATCTCGAAATCACGGCGCGTCTAGAACTAAACGGACGCATGAGTTTTACAGAAATCGCGGGAAAGATCAATGCATCACCCTCCCTCGTGAAGTATCATTACGACAAACTCAGACGTGAAGGGGCCCTAGACAGGTTCGATTTTCTAGTGACGCCATACCCCGTGGAGGTGTCAGCTATCCACGAATTCATGCTCGAATTCACTGACGCGGACTCGATGAATCGATTCTTTTCAGCCGCTAAGAAGTTGTTCTTCATCCATCATGTCGCGAAAGCCCTTCGGAAGAATACGTTACTAGTCAGGACTAGAATTATCAATTCTCAAGTTGAGAATATGTTCAAGTTCTTCTCAGAGCTAGTGAACGTCGGTAAGCTCGTAACTTATTCTGCCGCTAGATTGAACCTGAATACCAGGTTGGCCCAAACTATATCGTTCGAGTTATTCGATGATGTTTCGGGTTGGCGTTGGGACGTGTACAAGAATCTGTTAGAACTCAATAGACTATGATCATGTCCGTCAGATACCGCAGCTTTCGCGAGTGATATTTTAAACGTTGAAGGGTTGAATAACGAAGTATTCTACGTTGCTATATTGGTTTCATGCCAATCAAGCAGTACTACCTTCAGCTTAACATCCGAACATATCGTCGTCGCGATATGGTGCCCTCTGCGATAATTCATGTGGAATGAGATCGAGTCGGCGTGTTGGCCGCGCCCACGCATTAGTCTCTTCAAGGGTATCAAATTAGTTTAGGATTGCTCGAGTCGCAGTCGCCTTCTCTCGTTCTCAGAAACGGTCGCATCCAAGGATATTTGGCTGGGCTTCTCGAAGGCGAAGGATATTTCTACTTTACAAGATATGGACAGGGTTGGACGCCTGATGCACTCCATGCTGGAATAGCGTTAACGGAAGATTGCGACATATTCATCTCAAGAGACAAAGACTTTCTCAAGAGAAGGAAAACATTGAAATTATACTTTGAGATTCTCGAACCACACGAAACCGTCAAGCGCATTCCCGTAAGCAGCAAAGTACATGCCACACTGTCGCAACAGGGAGCTTAAACTGGGAAATATGTTCCGCAAAGAATTTTCAGAGAGCTGTTAACTCATCTGGCAACTTTCACGGCAACCTCAAACAGTAATTCAGTTGTTTATTCAACTCCGCTTGGACTAAGTGACTTATACTAACTTGCTCAATTAGGCGGTGATTGTGATGACGGCAATTTCCGATCCTCTTCAGAAGAGAATTCACGACTTGGTTGCCAGAGAGAATGAGTGTGACGGTTTATTCGAGGAGATCAAGAACGGCAATGGCGAAGAATCACTGCGCTATCTTACCTTGCGAGATTCTTGTAAAGAGTTGAAAAGTGAAATTTTCAGGAATGCTAGATCGGCTGGGCTAACGCGAGAAACAATCAAGACTGAAATCAAACAGATAAGAAAACAAACGACTTCCACCAGTTCGAAACACAGTTAGGAGAAGAAGACCAAGACCAAGATGAAATCGGTCAAAGAATCGGATCGTAATCGTCTTGAAGGCAGTATTCGCAGAGCCTACTTAGGAGGTTGGAAATCTATTGCATGGATCGTGGGCGTTATCCGTTCTTCCACATTCAGTGGTGAGGCCCTAGAGGCTATTCTTGCTCAGGCAGAACAAGAATCTAGTCTAGATGAAGCAAAGAAGCAGAAGATGGGTGAGTTAAGAACCGAACTCAAGAGCAAAGGTCTGCTCTAGGAACAAGAAACTCATCAAGACCAAGGTCTTAGGGGGCGAGAACATGACTGCCAAGCATGAGCGAAAGCAGGTTGACGAGAAAGAAGGATGGTACTGTACAAAGTGTAGAAAGAATCATCCCATAGGTGAGAATTGCCCTAACCTCTGGTTAAGAGGCTATGTTGAGAAAAGAGCCTAATAATAACCAATGCTCCGATGATGCAGAACTCCACTCTGCCCCGCTGAGAGCCCTCCCGTTCCGTTGGAAAAAGCATTAAGCATTAATCATCAGTTGCACATCTCCCGACGATGCAACACCCACCCATAATCTCCCTAGAACGCAACAGAACCGAAAGCGGAGGCTCGCTGCGGAGCTATTCGCAGACAGAGGATACAACATTCTAAGCCGAAAAACTCTCGGGGAATACGCGGCGTTCTACAGGAATTCACTTCGGAAACCGCGGAAGTACGTTGCGTGTCCGATCATCAGTCAGATTGCTGCACCTCGTCCTTACAGTGGAGTTGGGTAAAGGGTCGTGCGTGTTGGCCGTAACCCACCTTCTGTTTTAGGCGACATTCATCTGGTCGGGATACCCGCGCCTCGAGCGGGGGTTCATCGGCGCCTATTATCCCTTTCACGGCGTGGGCGGGTTCTTTCACCCTGTCCGCCGGCCTCATCAACGCAAGCGCATCATCTTCCACGGCCTGCGGAGGTTTCTTTCTGCGCCCTGACCCGGCTTCTCAGCCGACACCTCGTGGTGCCACGCGCCCGCTACGTGGATGGAGTTTCCTCAAACCCATCAGTTGCAGGGTTCGGAGTCGCTCACCAACTCGCCGACCCAACATTACCTTCGGTAGAATCGGGTAATCAAAGATTGCGGGCCACTAGCACCGCCGACTTCAAAATGAGTGGATCCTAGTTCTGCTCGCAGGGCATACGCTAACAGGTGCGGAAGCGAGAGGAAAGTGATCGCTCGCATCCTTCACTCGCGCCTCGAATCGAACGAGTGCAGTGAACTTATCGGCACGAAACTCTGAACGCCACAAGGCCGCTAGATGATTAGGAAAAGTACCCAGACTAGAAACAATAGTGTCCCGAGAATGACCACGATCCCGGTGACGAGTGGCGCCAAAGAAGTTCTTTGTAAGGAAGCAAAGTCAACAATCTCGCCGTCCCCGGACCCAAGCTGGAGTTGGAATCTGCGTGACCGAGCGAACGGAATTGGGCGGTAGGTTCCTTGGATCTCCCACCTCCGGTTATGCTGCTGGAGGGTCACTTCGTCGATAGATACTTCGGGCGTCTTGGCGACGGCGGAGACGTAGTTCCGCGCAATCTCCGTTGCCTCAGCGGCGGATATGGTCTTAGCCACTGGCTTAGAGAGAGGTCCCGCCTCTTCCATTAGAGTTGGCAGTGCTCGATTCAGCGCCTGCCGCGCTTCGTCAAACCAGGCCGGTTCCGCGCATACTGCAAGTACCCTGCGAGCACTGATGCGAGTGAACATTATCGCCTGACCACTGTAAAGTACGCCTAAGAACCTTGGGGGTTCCCGCCCCGACTCGATTGCGTCTCCTAAAACAAGGAACGGATTCAGGGAGCCTCCGGCCAGCAATTGTTGGATGTCGCAAGCACGAGGACCGATGCCACTTCGCTCGGCTTCCCCCACGACGATAAACCGGTCCGCTTCTTGCTCAAGCATGAAGACCCTCAATATGCTAGCATGTACCGTAAGGAGCTGATCGCACAACCACACTTCCGGTTGGGCCGGCCGCATGAAAGAGACCGGAGAACCACGAAGTATTATCCTTTTGCCAAAACGACTCGAGTTCATTCACAATCTGCCATGTTGCGGAATTAGGCATCACGTCGTTCCAGTTTTGTATTCGAGGGTGTGGCATTTGAATGATGGGCTTTTACATTTAGGATAAACCAATGTCCTCTAACCGGACAAGTTAAGAGCGCTAGAATAACCCATATGGGATACGCCTTTCCTTTGGCAAGAATCAGACGTATTCGATGAGGACTTTATGTTACTATTCATGAGGCAGGAAAGGAACGACTCTAGGTAGTACACAACTATGAAATTAGCGGGTTTTTGTCAATTGCTGAAGGTGAATTGAGCCAAGGCTAAATATCGGTTTTCTTCAGCCGAAAGTCTCGCTCGAAGAACCGTCGTTGTGTGCAACATGCAACTGAACCAAAGCAAATCGCAAATCTCGTCTGATACAAAACCTGTTAGAAGTTTCAACGAGATCGTGTGCCAAGCAATTGACCAGACGCTGGAGGAACTCTTAGGGCCAAAAGCCGTCGAAGCTATCTACGTACTCTTGAATCGTAAATTCGGTGTTGATCGGAACGAACTGCCCTATCGGGTTCCTACAATCCGTTTCATTCTAGAAGACATGTTCGGAGTAAAAGGAATGCATGTGATCGAACGGAAGGTGGCGAAGAACCTCTACGACAGACTCCTCCTGCCATTCAACGATGAACAAGGATTAACGCTTGAAGACTACCTCAAACTATGCAAAGAAACCATAAGCCACGATTCCTACTACGTCTGACTTAATTGCCACCAAACGGTTTGCCGCGTCCTTCCGCACAAAACGTAGACGACGTGTTACCCGGCATTAGGTTCGAGCTTGGAATTTTGTCACTGCGCCGGTCCTTGCGTCTAGCTCGATGTAGTAGCGTTTAGAGCGAAGCGCGTGAGGGGCATGATATGTTCCCGATATCTTCCAAGAATGCTCGCCCGCATTTAACGTTGCATCGTCCAGTTGGACGCCGTCCGGTTCGCACAATCTAGTATTCGCGAAGAAAGATCGAATTGCTTGGTCCGCCTCGATTGCGGAAGCAATCGTTAGCGATTCAGGCGCGTTGTCCCGTTTTTGCACTATCTTCGGCAACATGTCCTGAAGGGTTTTCATAACGTCAAGAAAGGTTTCGCTGGCGGTTGTTGTCATGAGAAATGAGTCTTCGGTGATCGGGACGCACAGCGTACCTCGCCGCTCGTACAGCAGCCCGATAAGCCTCGGTCTTCCCGCGTTCTCCGCATTTCCGAGCTGTGAGGCCGCTCCGAAGATCAAGGTAGGAGCAACGGTAATAATCTCCCTTTCGCGCTCAGACACCGCTTCCAACGAACGAGTGCCGTTCCTAGCCGCCTGATCGACAACGTGTAATTCACCGGCGCGGGTTTCAACGACCGTAACCTCCTGTATAGCGCGGTGAAGTGCGAGGACGTCGCCGGCAAGACCCACCAGGAACCCGCCACTAGACGTACGAGTTTGGACCAATATTACGCTTGGTGTTGTTCTCAGCCTTGGATACGGTTTCAAGGTTTCAGGCAAGGAAGCTGCTCCAAGTTCCCCCTTTTGCGAGGTATGAAAATATTGATCCTGAGTTCTCTCCTAATCGTCGTAGCTGATTTAGGTTGAAGATGTTGCGCCTAACGAGCGAACTTACCTTGTGAGCATGTTCTTTATTGCATCGTTTGTGGCAAAGTCATAGCTAAGATTTTACTAAGCCGTGACTAAGCCTCCGAGGGGCGTCGCTGAGGGTCATCGCTTGGAGGAGAACGCAGGTAAGGTTAGAATACAACACCTCCGAAGGGAAGACCGGGTCGACATATTCGGCCCATCGCTTCAAACGAACAGATTCGACTTCCTGTTGCTTGAATCAATAGATGAGGCGTTCGCCGACTTATTGGGAAGAAAATCCCGAGACCAAATCTACGACCACCTAGCAACCCAATACAGGTATGGCCGTGAGGAAATCCCGCTAAAGATTTGTGAGTTCTGCGAATTCTTGGAGAACGCATTTTCGACGGGTAGCAGGACGGTGGGAAGGACTATCATACGTCGGCTGTGCGATAAGTTAGGTTATGAATTCGTGAACGTCCCCGGCTTCGAATTCTTCGATTACCTCGATGCGTTGAGGGCAAGATCTGAGAGAGACGCGGACAGGCGAGAACGCGCATCGCAGGCCGCTTCCTATAAGCCATAATTTTGCGTCACATCACTCTCGGCCCGCCTTGTCGATCCTGCTATCGCCCGCCGCGATAGCGATTTCAATCGCACTACTCAAAAGAAGACGCACTTGTCCCTTAATTCAGCGTTTGCTCCTTTCTGGAAGCTGCTTATCACCATTCAGTTTCTACGACACCTTTGATTATCTTGTCGGTAGTTATGACCACTGAGCCCGTGTCCTTCGCCAGGGCAGTAACCAAGGAATCGAAGTAGTCCATTCCTTGCCTCTGTAAGGCAACGGCACGTTGAATTGTTGACGGAGAGTTTGGCATTATTTTCTCCGCCGGAATTTGTGTTTCCAGAGTACGCCATGACACTTCGCGCTCTGAATCGCTATATCCTCTGACCTTCAGAACTAGGTCGGTCTCGATCAGTGAAACGGTTGGGACATATACCTGGTCGTCGGAAGAGGTTCGTCTAAGGTGCTCCAATGACCGTTCGTGTAGTCTATCTTTCGGATTGAGGAATCCGATTATGGCCACTGTGTCCACGAGCTTCATCGTTTGGCCTTCATAGATCGGACCAAAAACGCGGTGGCCTCGTGATCTTCTTCCTTCCATCCGGATAGTTTCTTTGCACCAATTTTCCTAGCCTTAGAAGCCAAGACTTCAGGATCAGAGAGTTCGACTGTTCCGACTTCTTTCGTCCTAGCGATAAGCTTGGCATTAACTGCTATCTTTGCCTCCTCCCTAATCTTCTTCGGTAGGACAACCCTACCTTTCTCATCGACAGAAACGGTCTCGGTCATGAGCTTAGAGGCGTGCACTCTCATACTTAAGCTGAGTGGGAAAGGAAGGACCATGTGTCCCACTGGTGGACATGAAGTGGGAAACTGCCTGAGTCGCAACCTCGGTGAACGGTCCAAGTATGATCTTTGTAAGGATGATTTCGCCGTTGCGCGGATGCGATCTTCATGTTCTTCGTAATGGGAACAAGTATCGCAATCATGTAGTTAACTCTCTTCGGACCTGTGCGACTACCTGTTCTTGAGGATGGGGTGCTCTCGCGAGCCGATGCATGCATCGAGCTATGTCGTGAGAAACATTCTGAATGGGTTCCAATCGCTCCCTTAACGATGTCATCACGACGGATCAGGGCGCCGATAAGGGAGTTTGGACTACGAACAGGTTATTGGTAGAATTACATAACCAACTCTTCGACCGGTTATGAGTCATGATCCCCAGCCGCAAACTGGCGGCGCCGACGCAGTGCGCATGAAACGCAGTCGACGTCTTTTTGATCACGTCGTCGGAAAGGCCTTTCCTTCGCGAAACTCGACGTGGGTAGGTAAACCTTATCTGTGTATGTGTACACATACGTGTGGAATGCCTTGACGAAGAATATTTCCATGACCGACGAAGCCTATAGGGCTCTTCGGCGCGAAAGAAAAGCAAATGAAAGCTTCACTGAAACCATCCTTCGCCTGACTCAGAGGACGGGGAGGATATCCGATTGTTTTGGAACATGGAAGATGTCGAAGGAGGAAGAGAAGAGTATCATGAAGGAATTATCCGAGGGATGGGAGCGCGCGAAGGGTAGAATTAGAAATGAAATGTCTTGACACGGATTTGCTTGTCGGAATTCTGAGAGGCAAGGCTGAAGCTCAGCGGAAGATGGATGATCTTGACCTCCACGGCAAGTGTGGAACCACTTCAGTGAATGCTTTCGAATTATTCTATGGAGCGTTCAGGTCTAAGGAAGAGCGCGAGAACGTCGAAGAGACGAAGCGGCTATTGGATAGGTTGGAAGTATTCCCATTCGAAACGAACGCCTCTGCTGAAGCTGGGCAGAGTCTTGCAAGCTTAGCCAAGCGAGGGGAAGCGATTGACTACCGCGACGCGATGGTTGCGGCGATAGCCAAGATCAATGGCCTAACTCTGGTCACCAGAAACAGAGGACATTTCAGCAGGATTAGGGGTCTTCAATTGGAATCATGGTAGAAATAGCGAACAAGCTAAGATTGCATTATGGATCTTCGTCCTTGGCCTAAATTCTCCAATGTCTTCAGGCTTCGATCAGATAACCTCGATTTCACAGAACTTCGTTCCTCGCATTCAAGTCGAATGATATTATCGGAAAGTGGACTGTTTTTTGCGATATTTCGTTTCTTGATCCTTATGCAGAGTGCCGTACTGCTGGGTCATATTCGAGTGAAGCCGTACTTCGTATTGGCAGCTGGGAGGAGGCTTGCTAACGAACGTCATTCTGGGTTGATTTGGCGTTTGGTTCTGAGGTAGACTTTGCTAGGGGGATGACGTTTACTTTCAATTCCACCTTGAGCGTGTCGATTAGTTTCTCGTCGGCCGTCACCAGTGGTAGTTTCAGGGCCTGTGAAACGCCGAGGTAGATAGCGTCGTACGGGGAAATCTTGGATTCGTAACAAAACTGAATCGCCTTACTCCATGCTTCTCTTGAGGGATTGATCAAGAATTGGTAGTTTTCAATTGCCTCTATAGCCGCTTCAAGGGAAGACGTATTTGATCTAGCTACTGGGTGATAGCGGAGTGCGCAAGCTACCTCATACCTGAGAAGATCGGGTGCGATCAAATCCAGCTCCCCTGCAACGAAGTTATCCCTCAAACGCCTCGCCTCGTCTGACCCATCTTCGTCCACGAACCATTTCACAGCGACAGAAGCGTCAACTACGTAGGACCGTACTGTTTTTCTCTCCAATAACGAATCGTCTCGGCACTGTTGTATTCTATGTGACCATACTTACGTCTCATCTGGTCATATATCGAATCCGTCAATTTCGCTGCGCGTCTGATCCGGTCCCAGTCACGAGTAGTTTTGAGTTCCTCAAGTCTAATTCGCTCTTCAATCGCATCCCGAACGACAGCCGACCAATTGACCTTTGTCAACTTACTCATATCCTTCCTCAATCGCTCCGGGAGCCGGACCGTCAAGCTGGCCATGCGAATACGACATTACAATGTACATACACCCATAATAGCCTTTGGCGCGTCCGGGAAGAGAGGCAGGTCTGAAAGATGCCGAGTGCCGTTTTGGCGCGTTTCTGAACTCTTTTGGTTACGAGTGTTCATCCACCAAAAGTGGAGACTAGGCACGGATCTCCGAAACGGCCTACGCGGGTGAATTGTTAGGCGTTTGCGCGTGTACGCCTTCTTCTCAGTAGGTGTGCTGATGCTGCTAACACCGAGGTGGCGGCTAGGGCGACGTCGCTGAATTCAGCCGTAATCACTAGCAGTTACCGACCGCCGGAAAAAAAATTCTACGAAACTCCCAAACCAAACCGTCCCAAACCTAACCGCCACAAAACAGAACCCTCCACAAACTCATCCTCCCCGGATGGTCGGTGCTCCGTCGGCGGAGTGTGATATACCCTGTGCTACACCCTTGTTTAGATGCCTTATGGGCGACCAGTACGGTGCCGGCGTCCTTAGACCGCGACCCCCCCCTAAGGGGGGGTACTTGCCGGGTGATCTTGAACATCATCCTGAACAAGATCCGTCCGGAAAGTGATCAAGATCGCTTCAGTTTGCCTTGGGCTTGGTTGCCGCAGCTCCTTCTCGGTATGATCTCGCTTCTGGGCTAGCAGTCCGCTAGGATAGGGCTTAACGCTTGTCATCAAAACCCGCCCTGCCTGCCATAGAAAACTACCCCCCCGGGGGGGGTCCCCGGAAAAAGCGGCGCGCATTCTATCTTAATTTGTCCTCGCAGAAGGAGACGATCTCTTGGGCGTAGTTGATCAGGCTGTCTCCCATCGTTTTTGTGAACGTTTTGCCTGGAAATGAGGCTGGGTGGGCGTTCGGGAAGCGGCTTGGAATGTATGATTGGTCAAGTTCTGGGGCCTTATCTCTGAGGTTCACCGGTCTGATGGTTGGCCGTAACTAGCCTTCTGTCTTAGGAAATTAGAACCGAACGGGGTCGAGAAAAAAGGAATGCGGTGGGTCTTCTCACTTTGAGCGCAAAGCGAGAATGTACCCAAGCCCGCCGGCGAGGAACCCGATCAAAGCCAAGGCTAGAAAGGCCGCGACTGGTTGTTGGTAGTATTGTAATATGTGCACATGCACTTGCCCTGTAGTGTACGCCATTCCGCCAAATTGCGTTGGCTGCATGGCAGCCCCACCTAGATATCCGCCGACCATTGAAAAAATCGCTGTTCCGGCGACACCCACGTTTGCCAACGCGAGATGAGCCCATGCAAGTCCCTTAGCGGTTCCCTTGTAGACTTTTCCTTGGACGGTTTCAATGAAATAGTAGAAGATGGAAGTGACAGCCATAGCGACTACGCCGACGACTATGTACATCACATAACCCATTATGAACCAGGTGCCGGCTTCGCCGCTTGCGATTACCCGGGCCACGGCCACAGGATAAAGTCCGAGCTGGTCACCGAAAGCGCCTAGGAATGTTATGAAAGCTGCAATAGCGCCCTGTACGATTGCTGCATAAAGAAAGAGTTGTGCCATTTTGCTTGTTTTTCTGTTAATCTCCATTTTCAATCACCTAAGTTAAGTAATTACTGGACGTTACGTGTTAAGGGGTTTGTAAATGTTTTGTTTAAAATATATGCGCCGGTCGGAACCTTCCCGGAATCGGTCACCGTCGTTTTCTTCGCCTCATGACATAGAACAATGCAGGGATCAGAGTTCCGCATAGTATTGCGATACCGGTAATGACCGGTGTCGGGAAGTTGGAAGGAGTTGTTGGCTTAGAGGCTGACCATTGTTCATAACTCCATCTAAGCGTTCCATCAGGAGTCTCTTGAAGCGAAATATACGTGGGGGGATCGAGGCCACCCACTACGAATAGTGGGTTATGGCGTGTGTCCCAACTTCCGTAAGGATACCATCCAGTGACGATATTTCTCTCGTTGATCTCTAACGCATCTAGGGTTATGTTGCCCATATGAGCGAAAACGAATGTGCTAGTAGTGTAGGATTCTAGAGCGAAGACTTCTTGATCGCCCACCCTGAGCTTGGGCGGCACTGTCGATGCGTATTCACCTTCGGCGACCTCGTGGGTGCGAAGGTTCTCTATGCGATACCGCCATCGCCCTTGGACTAGAGAGAGGGAAAGAGAGATTCGCGCGCCCGCCGCCATCTCCGGTCCGCTGGAATTGAGAACCCATTCATACGATTGTGGGTAGGCTTCAACGTTTCCGATGAACCAACCGTAGGCGAGCCATTTCGAGTTTCCCGGGTATATCCCAGCGGCAATCTGTATCACGGAGCCGTCCGCGGCCATCAAGCTCTCCACCGCAAGAGTCGGGTAGTCGGAGAAGGTTATGTTTGGTAGCGTCACCTCCAAAGACACATTATCCACCTCTGCCCACGAGAGGTGGCTCCCATCCGCGAATCTTGAGTTCTCGGGAACCACTATGCCTAGGCCCCATGGGCCGGACGGATATTGTTGCTTGGCGGAAATCGCGTTGACTATCGCGGCCGTATTGCATAAAGTGAGGAGGAGTAGGGCTAAGAGTGAAACGCCTAAGGCTTTGTGAATCCCGGAAAGCCTCGAGTCAACTCCTGACTGGTCATCCCTCAGTTGCTTTCGCCGTGCCCATTTCATAAATAGTGACTGCGGCTCCTGCGACCGCCGCCGAGCATGCAACTGTAATTATGTTCACGTACGGTGATAACAAATTCTGAGTGGCGTCGACCGTGGAGTGTTCGACAACCGAGGCGTAGCCGCCAATTCCGCCTGCAACGCCGAGCAACACTAACCCGGCAACCGTTCCGGCATACATCAAAATCAGGCCAGTAAGCATAATTCCGGAATTCATGCTGCGTCGTTCATGGGCCTCGATAATGTAGATGAGCGATGAGATAGCAGCGAAACCAACCACGGCGACCGCCACAAACAGGACGTACGCTATAAGAAACCACGCCCCTGCCCCACCTTCCACCATTATCGGCTGCAGGTACGAGAAGGGTGGAAAGGGAAGAAGTATCACCACAGTCCATGCTATCCAGACAATTGCGTTCACGTATCCGGCTGCCCGGAAGCGCTTATACCACCACGTTCGTTCTTTTGTCAATTGACATCGCTACCTCGTGCTTGCGACGAAGTGTTCGCTGCGATAAGTGTAGGTATGACTCATCGTTTTACGAGTTTTGTTCGCACTCCTATTGGGTGCTTATTCTTTAAATGCAGTTTCGTTAGGAGTGGTGAAGACCGGTAGGAATTGGATTGTACCCCATTGGGCGTCGCTGGGACCGAAACCAAACATTTTGGTCTTCCCCAACAAACGTCTTGATAGTCGCGAACGTCGTCGTCTTCCTCGTAATGGTGTTTAGTGGTGATTTTGGGGACTGCAGTTCTCTGACCTGCGAGCTATTGGCTCAACAGAACAGCCTCGTACTCTCCGGATTTTACTGGCAGCTATTCACGTCTATGTTTGTCCACTTTGGCCCTCTGCATATAATCTTCAACATGGTTGGGTTGTATTATTTTGGGCGACTGAACGAAAGCGTGTTTTCGACTCCTAAGTTCTTGACAATTTACTTCGTCTCAGGTTTGCTGGGAAGCGTGATGACGCTGGTTCTGTTGCCCGCTGACACGGTTTCGGGAGGCGCTTCCGGGGCGATCTTCGGCCTAGTGGGCTCGTATGTGGCAATTGCGAGGCGAGCGCAGAATATGGGCGCGGCTCTCTTGTACGCGCTGGTTATCTTTGTTGAGAGTAGTTTCCTACCCGGCGTTAATATCCTCGCTCATTTGTTCGGCTTAATTAGCGGCATCGCTCTAGGTCTTCTATTCTCTTCTCAGCAGCAGCCAGTCGGTTATTCGGAGAGTTATGGATAACGAGTGTAATGCTGTGAGGTTCATTTCAGCATAGGCATTTTGATTCCTTTGTCTCGGGCGACTTTGATTGCGGACTCGTACCCTGCGTCTGCGTGTCTAACGACTCCGAGTCCTGGGTCTGTCGTGAGAACGTGTTGGGCGCGATTTTCAATCTCCTTACTGCCATCTAGGACGAGGCACATGCCTGCGTGGATGCTGTAGCCGATGCCTACTCCGCCGCCGTGGTGCACTGAAACCCAAGTTGCGCCTGCTACTGAGTTGAGTAATGCGTTGAGTATTGGCCAGTCGGCTATCGCGTCCGAGCCATCCTTCATATTCTCGGTTTCTCTCCTTGGGGAGGCAACGCTTCCGGTGTCTAAGTGATCTCTTCCGACCCATATTGGGCCAGACAGTTTACCGGAGGCAACCATATCGTTCACAATTTTGCCGAACCTCGCCCTTTCCCCATAACCCAACCAGCACACTCGGGCGGGTAAGCCTTGGAACTTGACTTCGTCATGTGCTTTCTGGATCCAGCGCGTAAGTTCTTTGTTGTATCCGAATTCTCGTAACACCATTTCGTCGATTTTGAAAATGTCATCGGGCTCGCCCACTAGCGATGCCCATCTGAATGGTCCGCGTCCTTCACAGAACATCGGTCGGATGTATTCGGGCACGAAACCAGAGAATGCAAAAGCTTCCTTGAAGCCTGAATCGTACGCCTGTTGCCGAATATTATTTCCGTACTCGAAAACCGTTGCCCCTGCCTCCATCATCTTCACCATCGCTCTCACGTGGGCGACAATACTCTGCTTGGCTCTACGGAGGTACTCTTGGGGGTCCGACTTTCTGAGGTTATCAGCTTCTTGGACGCTTAGTCCTGCGGGGTAGTAGCCATGCAGGGGATCGTGGGCCGAAGTTTGGTCTGTTACAATATCGGGTATTAGTCCTCGTTCAATGATCTCCTTGTGGGTGTCGGCGGCGTTGGCTAGCAGCCCGACGCTTAGGGTTTCGCCAGAAGTCTTGGCGTCTTTCACCATTTGAACCGCTTCATCTAGGTCGTTCGTCCATTTCTGCAGGTACTTGTGTTTGAGGCGCCTTTCGATCGCGGCCTTGTTGACTTCGACGACTAGGGCAATTCCCTCATTCATTGTGACGGCAAGTGGCTGCGCGCCCCCCATTTCGCCTAATCCCGCGGTGAGGACTAGTCGGCCCTTTAGTGACCCGGCGAAGTGTTTCTTCGCGACTGAGGCTAAGGTCTCGTATGTCCCTTGGAGTATGCCTTGGGTTCCGATGTAAGCCCAAGAGCCCGCTGTCATTTGTCCGTACATTATGAGTCCCTTCTGTTCAAGTTCGTAGAAGTAGTCCCACGTCGCCCACTTAGGAACCAGCATTGCGTTTGAGATCAGGACTCGTGGGGCCCATTCATGAGTTTCAAACACCGCAACGGGCTTTCCGCTCTGTATCAGCAGTGTCTCGTTGGGTTCGAGTTCTAGCAGGCTTTTTGTGATTTGCTCGAAGCATTCCCAGGATCGTGCGGCCTTGCCTGTTCCGCCGTAGATAATCAGGTTGTCCGGATCTTTCGCCACTTCAGGGTCCAGAACGTGGTGAATCATCCGGTATGGACCCTCAATCTGCCAATTCTTGCAGTGGAGTTTCTTGCCCGCAACAGCCGCGGCTGACGGTTTGAATTTCAACAACCCAGGTCGATCCGTCCTTCCTGACGTGAAGATTTTAACTTTGGTCTTTAAGATTCATTCTAGGCGTCCATCGCGAACTACTACTTTGCCATTCTTCACAACCGTGTCCGCCATATTCGTTCCGAGTTGGTAACCAAGGAATCTGTAGTCCGGCACTTTGAAGATCACGACGTCCGCGTGTTTCCCGGTTTCGATGCTTCCTATCTGATCGGCTCTCTGGATTGAATGTGCGGCGTTGATTGTCGCCGCGATTAGTGCTTCGGCCGGTGTCATCTTCATCTCGTAGCAGGCGAGGGCTATTACTAACTGGTAGTTTTCTAACAAGCAACTTGGACTCAAATCGCTTCCGAGAGCGATCGGGACTCCAACCGACATGAACTTCCTCGCGTCCGCATACCTACCGAGCATTAGCGTCAGAGGCGCGGCCGGCATAAGTGTCGCAATAACACCTGCTTGCTTCATCATCTTCATTCCCGTCTCCGAGGCGTAAAGTAGATGGTCGGCAGACGTGGCGCCTATCTCGGCGGCTAGCTCGGCTCCTCCGAGTGGGTAGAGTTCGTCAGCATGAATTCTCGGCATCAATCCGTGGCGTTTGCCTGCTAGTAGAACGCGTCTGGATTCTTCGATTTCGAATACTCCTTTTTCACAGAAGACATCGCAGAAGGATGCAAGACGCATCTCGTGTATTCGTGGAATCCAGTCCTCGCAAACTATTTCCACGTAATCTTGGACCCTACCCTCAAATTCCTGCGGTATTGCGTGCGCGCCGAGAAAGGTTGGGACGAGGGACAGCGCTCCCTCAGCATTCAGTGAGTTAATGACTTCAAGTGATTTGATTTCCGTCGGAAGCTCTAACCCGTATCCACTCTTTGCTTCAATGGTTGTCGTGCCATGCGTGAGCAGGTTTTGGGCTCTGACGCGGCAAGCATCCAACAGATCCGCCTTAGATGCCTTGCGAGTATCGCGAACCGTTCGGAGGATTCCCCCACCTTTCTCTAGAATCTGAAGGTATTTCATGCCTTGGATTTTCAGTTCTAATTCTGTCTCCCGTGTCCCCGCGAAGACGAAGTGGGTGTGTGCGTCGATGAGGCCGGGGGTGACGGTCTTGCCCGCGGCGTTGATTTTCTCGGAAGCTTCGTAGTTGTCGACGATGTCGCTTGATTTTGCTGCAGCAACTATTTTTCCATTCGATATTGCGACTCCGCCGTCTTCGATGATGTTTAGCTGCGCCATTTCGCGACCGGCGGCCGGTCGTTGAGTGAATCCGCTTGCGGTCACAAGTTGTTTTGCGTTGTGGATGATCAGTTCGACGGTTGTTCGTGGCAAGTGTTATGCGGTTGTTCTTGATGCTGTGTTTGCATCTATAGTCTGCGTTCCGATTGAATTAATTGGAACGTATTCTCATTTTCTTAACGTCGATATGCTTATATTAACGCCGAACCCGTAACGATAATTTGTCAACGCGTCCTTCCGACGCGGAGGCTTCCCGCGATTACCCGGCGGCGGCGTCAACTTGACGAGTAGGGCTTATGCCCTTGGATGAAATGTTGACCTCCAATTGCGGGAACACTGATGAAGGCCTAAACAAACTTGGGGTCGTCCTCACGGCACCCATGAAAATTTGGGCCCTAGATAGGTTTGCAGTCACTCTGCCAAATTCCAGTCCGTTCAAATTCCATATTCGGTCGGAAATCCGAAAAATCGTCCTAGCTACGCGGTTTAGCTTGCTAACTCCGCTTGATCCTGGCGGACCCAACTGCTATCGGGGTGGGACTAAGCCATGCGAGTTGTGCGTTTCCTAGCCACGGTGGAGACGCAGCGCACGGCTCAGTAACACGTGGCTAACTTACCCTCAAGACGGGTACAACCTCGGGAAACTGAGGCTAATATCCGATAGGTGGGGAGGCCTGGAATGGTCCCTCACTCAAAAGGAGCTAGTGGCATGCTTGCTAGTTTCGCTTGAGGATAGGGCCGCGTCCGATCAGGTCGCTGGTGAGGTAACGGCTCACCAGGCCTATAACCGGTACGGGCCGTGAGAGCGGTAGCCCGGAGATGGGCACT